>Ga0213920_1000832_pt1 | contig 19728 bp, 23 predicted proteins | sample McNCre1117MG_FD_161054 | JGI IMG/M metagenome (GOLD analysis project Ga0213920, IMG submission 161054) | Freshwater microbial communities from McNutts Creek, Athens, Georgia, United States - 11-17 MG | ecosystem: Environmental > Aquatic > Freshwater > Creek | place: USA: Georgia | collected...
TTCAATGTCAGTGGTGGTGTTCATGGTGACCACATCGGCTTCCAAACCATCGTTCACCGCGCGGGCTTGAGCGCTAGAGCCGCCATGGGCTTGGTCAATCTTGACGTCTTTGCCGGTGGTCTTTTTGTAGTGCGCGATGAAAGCAGCGTTGTAGTCTTTGTAAAACTCGCGGGCCACGTCATACGACGCGTTGAGCAAAGTTTGTGCAGAAGCCAAGGAACTGACCGCCAACAACGCGGCTGCCAAGGTGGTGTGTAGAATTTTTTTCATACAGCTTGAATCTCCAAAGAATGAGAAGAAGTATTGGGTGCCGAAACTTTGAATTTCAAAGGCTCACCCACCAAAGATTGCAACAACGCCAGCCCCAAAGGCCATTCACCAAAACCAGCGTCAATGTTGATGTGCCCTGCATTTTGCAGTCGAACAAACTCGCTGCCCCAAGACCTGGCATAAGCCCCCGCGGTGCGCACGGGGCAATAAGGGTCGTTACTGCTGGCGACCAACACACTGCGGTAAGGCAATGCGTGGTACGGCACAGGTGAGAAGTCTACCAAGGGGGCGCGCCGCTCTGGATCTGCGGGAGCCACCAGCAAAGCACCTTGGATGTGCACTGTCACCTCAGGCGGCAAGTGCGTGGAGGCAATGCAGCCCAAGCTATGCGCCACCAACACCACAGGCCCCTCTTGCGCGCGTATGGTTTCGGCAATGCGCGTGACCCAAGCGCTGCGGGTGGGCGAAATCCAGTTGTCTTGCTGCACACGCACTGCGCCCACGATGGACTCCGCCCACAGGCTTTGCCAATGGCCGGGGCCTGAATCGCGCCAACCGGGCACGATGACGATGGTGGGTGTTTTTGACATGACCGCGATTGTGGGTGGTCATGCATGAAATGCAAACGACTGTTTATTTGTTAGTTAATAACGCATCCGTCTAAAGAAAAAGCCCGCATTCCTGCGGGCTTTCAGCCGAATGGCGAGATTCGTTTACAAAATCTGTGCTGCTTCTTCAAATGACAAACGTGGGCCGCGTGGGTGAACGCCTGCTGGGTCAGCCACGCCTAAGTTGATCAAGAAGTTGGCTTTGTAAGCACCGTCGGGGAAAAACGCCTCATTCACGGCTTGTGGGTTGAAGCCCGACATGGCACCGCTGTCCAAACCCAAAGCGCGTGCAGCCAAAATCAAGTAAGCACCTTGCATGCTGCTGTTGCGTGTGGCGGTGGCCTCGGCCATCGCAGGGTTGGCATCAAACAAAGGTTTGGCGTCGTAACCTGGGAACTGGGTAGGCAAGTGCTCGTGAAAGCGTGTGTCTTGCGCCACGATCACTGTCACGGCAGCACTTTCGACTTGTGGGACGTTGCCAGGCATCAAAGCTGGAATGAGCTTGGCTTTGGCTTCAGCTGATTTAACGAACACATAGCGCGCGGGCTGTGCGTTGAATGCTGTAGGACCCCACTTCAGCAAGTCATACAACTGGCGAATGGTGCTGTCCGACACAGAAGTTTTTGTGAAAGCGTGGACTGTGCGGGCTTGGCGAAACAATTGATCGAGCGCGGCATCGTCGAGAACGTGGAATGACATGAGGCGATTTCCTAGGAAATGAAATGAAACGGTAGACAGTAATCATGCCACGCCAACGTTTCTTCTACGCCGATCCTCCGATGATGACCATCATTTCTTGAGGTAAATCTGGTCAAAGCTCGCACCATCAGCAAAGTGGTCTTTGGTGGCTTTGTTCCAGCCGCCAAACGATTTGTCGATGGTCACCAAGTTCAGCTTAGGAAACTGTTTGGCGTATTTCGCTTGAGCCTTGGGTGAGGTGGGGCGGTAGAAGTTTTTGCCAGCAATGTCTTGGCCTTCGTCGCTGTAGAGGTATTCCAAATACGCTTGAGACACAGCTCGTGTGCCCTTCTTGTCTGCGTATTTATCCACCACGGTTACAGCGGGCTCAGCCAAGATGGAGAGCGACGGCACGATCACATCAAACTTGGCGCCGAATTCTTTTTCCAACAAATACGCTTCGTTTTCCCAAGCAATCAACACATCGCCTTGGTTGCGTTGCGCAAAGGTGATGGTCGAGCCACGGGCTCCGGTGTCGAGCACGGGCACGTTCTCGTAAAGTTTTTTCACGAAGTCTTTGGCTTTTGCATCGCCACCGTATTTGCGTTTGGCAAATTCCCAAGCAGCCAAGTAGTTCCAACGTGCGCCACCCGAGGTTTTGGGATTGGGTGTGATGACGCTGATGCCGGGCTTGACCAAATCGTCCCAGTCTTTGATACCTTTGGGATTGCCTTCACGCACCACCAAAATGATGGTGGAGGTGTAAGGCGAGCTGTTGAGCGGCAAGCGTTTTTGCCAGTCTTTAGGAATGAGGTTGCCGTGTTCATGCAAAGCATCGGTGTCGCCACCCAAAGCCAAGGTGGCCACATCGGCATCCAAACCATCGATGATGGAGCGAGCTTGTTTGCCCGAACCACCGTGCGATTGCTTGATGGTCACGTCTTGACCCGTTTTACCTTTCCAATATTTACCAAAGGCTTGGTTGAACTCGACATACAACTCGCGGGTGGGGTCATACGACACGTTGAGCAAGGTCACAGGTGCGGGTTGTGCAGCAGCCAGGCCGCTCAAAGCCACCAAAGCGGTGGCGGTGAGTGTCTTAAGAAAGTCTTTGCGTTGAATCATTCGGTTCCCTTTTCAGTCCATCTAAATTTGCGATGGGTGGATTCTTAGCGCAATGCAAAGAAAAGGGAACGACAGAGTTTTTGGTTGTTAATTACCGAAACATCTAAAGCGAATTAAATAGAACCGATCATGACCTCGTCAGCGCGAGTGTCACCTCGGTTGTCTTTCCATTGAATAGCTACTTTGTCGCCGGCCTTGGTGCCCTTAAGTGTGAACTGCCAGAACGGATTTTTAGACACGGCCGTGCCCCACTCTGCCGTCAACACTTGTTTGCCATTGAGCAAAACCGTCACCTCTTGAATGTGCCAAGCGGGAATGAGTTTGCCGTTGTCGTCTTTGCGTTGACCTGATTCCATTTCATGGTTCATCAACACACGAACGGTGGCATTTGTACCGGCGGGGACAACGCGAATGCGGGAAGGTTCAGACATGGTGTGTGCGCTTCTCGTTATTCACCACAGCCACCAAGGGTGACTTTGACTTCGCGTTTGGCGAAAAAGGTTTTGCCGTCTTGCATCAAGGCCACGGCGTACACATCGGACGATTGGGCCATCTTGATGCGTAAAGAAAACTGGCTCTCCACTGCAGGACTGAGCTGAAAGCTCGCCACCAAAGCCGAGGGATTTTTATCAACCAACAACAACAAACGTTTGACGTTGGGCAAGCTGGTACCAAACGCGAACATCACGCTCGCACCACTGTCGGCGATCTCGGGGCCAGTGAGGGTGACATCGCTACTCAGAACCGGTGCTGCTGCACCCAAAGCTTTGAGCGCGGCTGCGATAGATTTGGCTTCGAACGCTGTTTTGTCATACGCGCTGGCTTTGAGCGGCAGCATGCCGGCAGTGCCGAGCAGCGCAGCAACTGCCCAACTGTGTTGGAGTGTTTGACGACGATTGAACATGTGATTTCTAGAGGTAAGGGCGCATTTTGCCCGAGCGAATCCGCTTAGACTCTCGGTTTGATTTTTTAGGCGAGCTGGAGTTCACCATGGCACAACGCTTTTCTTTGCGATACCGCTGGGCAGTAGTTGCCGCTGTTTTTTCTTGTCTTTGGTCTACTGCGTACGCGCAACAAACGGCAGACGGTTTGTACCAGCGCGCCACCGCCGCCACTTGCGCCAGCTGCCACGGTACAGACGGTCGAAGCACCGAAGGCTCGGCCATTCCAGCTTTGGCGGGCATGCCCAAGGAGTACATGGTGCTGCAGCTCAAATTGTTCAAAGACGGCTCGCGCCCAGCCACGGTGATGCACCAAATTGCCAAAGGCTTGACCGATGCGCAAGTCAACAGCATCACCACGTATTACGCCAGCCTCAAACGCTAAAGGACACCTGATGCAACGTCGCAGTTTTGTACAAGCTTCTTTGGCATTTGGCTCTTTGAGCGCACTGGTGGGTTGCGCATCTACCGGTCGTATTCCACAAAAAGCACGTGTGGTCGTGGTGGGTGGCGGCTATGGTGGTGCAACCGCTGCCAAATACATTCGCATGCTCTCGAACTACCAAATCGATGTCACGCTGATCGAACCCAATTTAGCCTTTGTTTCTTGCCCCATGTCCAATTTAGTGATTGGCGGCGGCAAGACCATGGCAGACATCACCACCCCATACGACCATCTCTCGGGCAAGCACGGTGTGAACGTGGTGCGCGACTACGTGTCTGGCATGGATGCCGCCAAGAAAACAGTCACCTTGGCGAGCGGTCCCAGCATTCGCTACGACAAACTGGTGCTATCGCCCGGCATCGACTTGATGATGAACAGCATTGAAGGCTTGCAAGCCGCTAATGCTTCCGGGCAAATCTTGCACGCTTGGAAAGCAGGCATCGAAACGATAGCCTTGCGCAAACAACTCGAAGCGATGGACGATGGCGGCGTGTTTGCCATCACCATCCCCGAAGCCCCCTACCGCTGCCCTCCAGGCCCCTATGAGCGTGCAAGCCAAGTGGCGCACTATTTCAAACATAGCAAGCCAAAATCCAAAGTGCTGATTTTGGATGCCAACTTAGATGTCACATCCAAAGGCCCCTTGTTCAAGAAGTTTTGGGCCGACAACTACAAAGGCATCTTGGAATACCGCAGCCAACACAAAGCTGTGGCCGTGGATGCCAAAACCAACACCGTGAAATTTGAAGTGCAAGGTGATGTGAAAGCCGACGTGCTCAATGTGCTACCCACCATGCGTGCGGGGACGATTGCGGTGCAAAGCGGCTTGGCCAATGCCAACGCACGTTGGTGCGGTGTGAACTACCAGACCTTTGAATCCACACAAGCCAAAGATGTGCACATCATTGGCGACTCGATTTTGTTGGCGCCCGCCATGCCTAAGTCGGGTCATATGGCTAACGCACAGGGCAAGGTGACAGCAGCAGCCATCGTGGCGCAGTTGTCAGACATGCCCGTCAATCCAGACCCCTTACTCACCAACACATGCTACAGCTTTGTGAATGACAAGCTGGTGATACACGTGGCTTCAATGCACCAATACAACACGCAAGAGAAAACTTATAAGACAGTGGAAGGCTCTGGCGGTGTGTCGACCACAGCGAATGCGCTAGAGGGTATCTATGCTTGGAACTGGGCGCAAAACATTTGGGCAGACACCTTGCTCTAAATGGTTCTGTCAGTGCTTCAATTTGCTGTCAGCCGCAATTTGTGTGCAGACGGCACGGCACAACGTGACCACCCGTTCGTTGATGATGCGGTAATAAATCTGCACCCCTTCACGGCGGCGGCCCAAAATTTTGGTTTTGAACAAAGTGTTCAAGTGCTGCGACATATTGGGCTGTGTGGTTTCTATTTGCTCCAACAACTGGCCCACGTTTTTCTCTTCCTCACACAAGCAGTTGATGATCTTCAAACGCATGGGTGCCGACATGACGCGAAAGGTTTCGGCAGCCAACTCAAACATGGCGTCCAACTCAGCCTGTTTCTTAGCCCCTATTTTTTTAGAAGTTTTGGCTGGTGCGTTCAATTTTTTCGCAGCAGCAGGTTTGGTCACAGTCTTGGCTTTGACGAGTGATTGATTCAGTTTTTTAGTGGCCATCGTTTTTAAAAATTACTGACATAAATCGGCAACCGTGGTTTGCAGGTCTTGGGCCCATTCACGGCGATTGCGGCCTTCGGCATATTGCTTGTCGCCATAGCGCACTTGCGCCAGCAAAGGCGGTGCACAGAGTGTGCGCCATAACGAACTGACTAGGGTGTCATCATCGCGATAGCAAGGCGCTAAGCTCACCTCGTGCGTGTGTGCGTTGATGAACTGCAAAGCGATGGGCTGAATAGGCGCCTCTGCCGAAATGGCAGCTTGCAATAAATTGGCATGGAATGGCATCAACGTGATGCCATCGCCCGTAGCGCCTTCTGGAAAGACGGCCAACACTTGTTTGTCACACAAAGCATTGGCCATTTGATGCACCACACGCATGGCATCGTTGCGCGAGCCGCGTTCGATGTAGAGCGAGCCGCCACCTGTGGTGAGCACGCCCACCAACGGCCAGCTGCGAATTTCAGACTTGGCCACAAAGCGACAGTGACACGCCGCATGCATCACCAAAATGTCGAGCCACGAAATGTGGTTGGCTGCCATCAACACGGGGCCTTGTGCGGGGTGGCCTTTGACGCGCACCTCAATGCCGATGATGGCCAACATGCCGCGTGCCCACACCTCTACGGCACGGGCTTGTTGCTCGTCGCTGAGTTTGGGAAACGCAGTGCGCACCATCCAATAGCCACGCAGCACCCACGCGATCACGCGCAAGAACTTGGCTACTGCGCGCAAGCTGCGCATCAAACAGCTTGGTAGGCCACACGGCCTGCCACCAAGGTGGCTTTGACGCGTGCAGGCAAAGACATGCCCGTCATGTCAAACGCAAACGGTGTGTGCTTGCCTTGGCTGTGCAGTGCATCAGGTGTGACATGCCATTCCACCGCAGGGTCAAACACCACGAGGTCAGCCACGCCGCCCACATGGAGCTGACCCAAGCTGTTGCTTTGGCCTTCGATCTTGCCCAACACTTTGGCGGGTTGAGCGGTCAGCACGTCGAGCGCACGAAGCACACTCACCTTGCTGTCTTGCGCCCACTTGAGTGAGAGGCTGAGCAACAGCTCTAAACCCGTGGCGCCCGACTCGGCTTCAGCAAAAGGCAAAGCCTTGCCATCGTTGTCGATGGGGGTGTGATCAGACACCAAAGCGTCTAGCGTGCCATCGGCCAGAGCGGCGCGCAATGCATCGCGGTCGCGCTGTTGGCGCAACACGGGCGTCACGCGGGCGCGGCTGTCGAAGTAACCAATGTCGTGGTCGCTCAAATGCAGTGAGTTGATGCTCACGTCAGCCGTCACGGCCAAGCCTTCTTTCTTGGCAGCACGCACCAGCGCCACACCTTCGGCGCTAGAAATACGGCACAAGTGCACACGCGCTTTGGTACTGCGCATGAGCGCGAAGATGGTGTGCAGGGCAATGGTCTCTGCCGCCACGGGCACGCCGCCCAAACCCAAACGGGTGGCGAGTGGGCCGCTGGCTGCCACGCCCTTGCCCAAATGCATTTCTTGTGGACGCAGCCACACGGTGTAACCAAAGGTGGCCGCATATTGCAACGCGCGTTGCAACACTTGGGTGTTTTCCAGAGGCACTTCGGCTTGGCTAAAGCCCACGCAGCCTGCGTCGGTGAGGTCTGACATTTCGGTCAGCACTTCGCCCTTCAAACCACGCGTGAGTGCACCCAACGGGAACACGCGTGCACGGTGCAGTTTTTCGGCACGGAATTTGAGCATTTCAATGAGGCCAGGCTCATCCAACACGGGGTCAGTGTCGGGCGGGCACACGAGGCTGGTGACACCACCGGCCACAGCGGCGGTGAGCTCGGAGGCCAGCATGCCTTCGTGTTCGTAGCCGGGTTCACGCAAACGCACTTGCAAGTCGACCAAGCCGGGGGCGACGATGCAGCCCTTGGCGTCAATGGTTTGTTCGGCTTTGAAATTGGCTGGCAACTTATCACCGGCTTTCGCGATGGCCACGATGTGACCATCAGCCACCGCCACATCGGCGGTGTGGTCAAAGCCAGAGGCTGGGTCAATCACGCGACCGTTTTGAATCAGGATGTTCATGCTTCATTCCCCGCCACGATCGACATCACGGCCATACGCACTGCAATACCAAACGTCACCTGCGACAAGATGACACTTTGCGGCCCATCGACCACGGCAGAGTCAATCTCCACGCCTCGGTTGATAGGTCCGGGGTGCATCACGATGGCGTCGGGCTTGGCCAGTTGCAACTTCTCTTGCGTGAGGCCAAACGATTTGAAATATTCTTGGCTCGAGGGCAGCAACGCGCCGCTCATGCGTTCGTTTTGCAAGCGCAGCATGATGACCACGTCGCAGCCCTTGATGCCTTCTTCAAGGTTGTTGAACACCTTCACGCCCATGGCCGACAAATCGCTGGGCACCAAGGTCTTGGGGCCGACCACGCGCACTTCGGCGCAGCCGAGTGTGGTGAGCGCGTGGATGTCCGAGCGCGCCACACGTGAATGCAACACGTCGCCCACGATGGCTACGGTGAGGTTGGTGAAATCTTTTTTGTAGTGACGGATGGTGTACATGTCCAGTAAACCCTGCGTGGGGTGTGCGTGACGGCCGTCACCCGCGTTCACCACATGCACATGCGGTGCCACGTGTTCGGCAATGAGGTAAGGCGCACCCGACTCGCTGTGGCGCACCACAAAAATGTCGGCGGCCATCGCGCTCAGGTTGGCGATGGTGTCAAGCAACGACTCGCCTTTGGCAGCCGATGAGCGGGCGATGTCGAGGTTGAACACGTCCGCCGACAACCGAGTGGCGGCAATTTCAAACGTGGTGCGTGTGCGTGTGCTGTTTTCAAAGAACAGGTTGAACACGCTCTTGCCACGCAAGAGCGGCACCTTCTTGACTTCGCGATCGTTGACCGACACGAAGTTGGCTGCGGTGTCCAAGATGTGGGTGAGGATGTCGCGCGACAAACCTTCGGTGGAGAGCAGGTGAATCAGCTCGCCGTTTTTATTGAGTTGGGGGTTGCGTTTGTAGAGCATAGGAGTTCTTGTGAATCAGCCCTTCACTGAAAAATTGAATTGGCCGTTGTCGTCTTTGGTCAGCGCCAGCGATTGCGTGGCAGGCAGTGCCACACGCGCTGCAGCGTAGTCAGCTTGAATGGGCAACTCGCGGCCACCACGGTCCACCAACACCGCCAGCTGCACATGGGCTGGACGGCCGTAATCAAACAACTCATTGAGCACAGCGCGAATGGTGCGTCCGGTGTAGAGCACGTCGTCGAGCACGATGAGGTGCGCGCCATTCACTTCAAACGGCAACTTGGTTTGGCCGCCATCGGCCAAACCGCGTTGCGCAAAGTCGTCGCGGTGCATGGCGGATGAAATGCTGCCAGCCTCACCTTCGAGCTTCAAATCTTTTTGCAAACGTGCGGCCAACCAAGCACCGCCCGAGGTGATGCCCACCAAACGTGTGGTGGGCGTGAGCATGCCGCGCACGCCTTTGAGCAGCTCGGTGTACAAGCTCTCTGCGTCCAGCATGAGGTTTCCGTGGGTACTCATAAGTTCTCTCGAAAAAATTGATTGAGGATGATGCACGCCGACGCAGCATCTGCATCTTTGGCACCCTGGCTGTGCGCTTCGGTGGTGCTGTAACGCTCGTCCACTTCGAACACAGGCAGGTTGAAACGCCCATTCAACTGACGTGCAAATTTTTTGGCCTTGGCCGTGTTCTCGTGCGCCGCACCGTCTGGGTGATACGGCACGCCCACCACCAGCGCGTCGGGCTGCCACTCGGCAATGCGTTGGGTAATGAGTGTCCAGCGGGCATCGCCTTCGGCATTGACCGTGGCTTGTGGTTGCGCTTCTCGCAATAGGCGGCTGCCGTAGGCCACGCCGGTGCGTTTGACGCCGAAGTCAAACGCTAAGAAAGATTGAAAGTGCGCAGGTACTGCAGGCTTGGGCGCAGACACAGCGGGCGCACCTGCAGCAGCGTTCGCATCCAACGCTGCGGTCATGAATGCCCCACTTCGGTTGACAGCATCCAAGACTCCAAGCCCAGCAACTGCATGGCGCGTTCATAGCGCTGCTCCAAAGGCGTGTCAAAAATCACGGCAGGGTCTGCGCTCACAGTGAGCCAGCTGTTCTCTGCCAACTCTGACTCCAGCTGACCTTCGCCCCAAGCAGAGTAGCCCAGGGAAATCAACACGCGCTTAGGACCTGCACCAATCGACAAGGCTTCAAGCACATCTTTCGAGGTGGTCATCTCTAAACCGCCAGGGATCGTCATGGTGGAAGCGTAAACCGACTCTTTGTCGCTGATGTGGCTGAGCGCCTCTGCCTCTTGGGCAGCTTCGTCAGTCGTGGTGTCGGCTGCTTGAGGAGCCGTACCTCCCCATATCGCGTCATGCAGCACAAAGCCGCGTTCGGTGTGCATGGGGCCGCCTTGCAAGACGGGTGCGTGCATCAAATCTTGGCGGTGCAGAGGAAGGTCGACTTTTTCAAACAAACCTTCCATCGTCAAGTCGCTGGGTTTGTTGATGATCAACCCCAGCGCGCCACGCTCGTTGTGTTCGCAGACATAGACCACAGTTTTGGCGAAAGCCGAGTCTTCCAAACCGGGCATGGCAATCAAAAAATGATGTGTCAGGTTGATGGAGGCAGAATCAGCGGTCATATGTCAATTTTAAAGGGTGAACATGCCTAGCCAATCAGCTAAATCCTCACACCATTCGCCTCATGTGGCCAATGGGCTGATGTGGTTCCGCCGAGACCTGCGTGCATTTGACAACGCAGCGCTGTACCACGCCCTCAAAAGCTGCAAACAAGTGCACTGCGTGTTTGTGTTTGACAAAGCCATTTTGGACAGCTTGCCACGTCAAGACCGACGCGTGGAGTTCATCCGCGAGTCACTGGTGGCGCTGGATGCCGAGCTGCACGCCGTGGCTGGCCAAGCCGGTGCGGGCCTGATCGTGCGCCATGCTGTGGCCGCCGAAGAGGTGCCTCGTTTGGCGCGTGAGTTGGGTGTGCAAGAGGTATTTGCCAACCACGACGACGAGCCTGACGCCTTGGCCCGAGATGCCCAAGTGCGCGGCGCTTTGGCAAATTTTGGCATTGGTTTTCAAACCTACAAAGACCATGTGATTTTTGAGCGCAGCGAGGTATTGACCCAAATGGGCAAGCCCTACGGCGTGTTCACGCCCTACAAAAACGCGTGGCTACAAAAGGTGAACGACTTTTATTTGAAGTCTTACCCCGTAGGCAAATACATCAAAGCCTTGGCAGCGCGGCCCAAGGCCTACCAATTACCCGTCCCCACACTGGCCGACATTGGCTTTGAGACCAGCAATCTCAGCAGTTTGCATGTACCCACGGGTAGCCCTGGCGGCTTGGCTTTGTTTGAAGATTTCTTTGACCGGATGGACAAGTACGACGACACGCGCAACTTCCCCGCCATCAAAGGCCCGAGCTACTTGGGCGTGCATTTGCGTTTTGGCACGGTGTCGATTCGCCAGCTCGCTTCCACAGCTTACAAACGCATGTTGATGGGCTCAAAAGGCGCAGAGACTTGGCTGTCTGAGCTGATTTGGCGCGATTTTTATCACCAAATCTTGCACCACAACCCCCGTGTGGTGACAGGCGCGTACAAGCCCGAATACAACGACATCAAATGGGACCACGACAAACACGCCAAAGCCTTGTTTGCCGCGTGGTGCGAGGGCCGTACTGGCTACCCACTGGTGGACGCCGCCATGGCACAGATCAACCAAACCGGCTACATGCACAACCGCCTGCGCATGGTGGTGGCTAGCTTTTTGACCAAAGACCTTGGCATTGATTGGCGCTGGGGCGAGCGCTACTTTGCCGAGCACCTCAATGACTTTGACTTGGCGGCCAACAACGGTGGCTGGCAGTGGGCCAGCTCCAGCGGCTGCGATGCACAGCCGTACTTTCGCATCTTCAACCCGACCAACCAAAGCGAAAAATTTGACCCCGAGGGCAAGTTCATTCGCCGCTATGTACCCGCACTGGCCAAGCTCAGCAACAAAGCCATTCATGCACCGTGGCTGGCCAAACCGATGGAATTAGAAGAAGCGGGCTTTGTGTTGGGACGCGATTACCCCAAACCTATCGTGGACCATGCCGAAGCGCGCACGCATACGCTTGAGCGATATGCCGTCGTGAAGAAGCTGAAGTAAAAGGCTATTCGTAGATGGCACGCACGCGCCGTCATTCACCGCGCAGTGCAGCCAACACACTCGCCTGCGGCTCACGCACGCTGCCCACCGCGAAGTGTTGCAACAAGCGACTCAACTCTTCAGCACCGCTCAGACTGACCTTGATGTCGTCCAGCACATGCTTGGCGCGCAAGCCCTCCAGCTGTGCGGCCAAGGCATTGGCCACGTTTTGAACAGCCGCCAGCTCGATGTCTGTCGCCAACTGCGCCATGCTTTGCACATCGCTCTGAGCCTCATTAGGAAAATCATCCTCAGGCGACTCAGACCAATCATTCAAAAGGGCCACCAAACGCTGCGAAATGATGTCAGCCTGCTCTAGAAATAGCAGATGGTTGATGACTTGTAAGCCATCGTCCACAGGGGCATCGTGCTCATCGAGTTGTTCGCGCAGCAGTAAACCACTCAACACTTGTGAGGCTGCACTGGCCTCAGGCTCAGCAAAACTGCGTCCGGGCGCCAGACGCAAGCCTTCAAAAAAATGAGTCGCCAGCGACCAAAAGGTGTGCCAATTGGGCAAAGTTTCGCCGTCCAGCTGCGTTTGACACAACTGCTCCAACCGTTTGACCGATGGCAAATGCACCGCAGGACGGTGGCGCAACAGCGTCAGTAAATGACCTTCGAACTGTGCGCGAATTTGCATAGTGCTTAGATTTGCACCATTTCAAAATCTTCTTTACGAGCACCGCACTCTGGACAAGTCCAGTTCATAGGCACATCCGCCCAAGCCGTACCAGGGGCGATGCCGTGCTCGGGGCAACCGGCCTCTTCGTCATAAATCCATCCACAAATCAGACACATCCAAGTATTTGCCACTGTATTTCTTTCGTCAACGCATAGAATGAAATGCATTGTATCGACCGGCCCATGGCGCAAGAAAACACCCCCCTATCTCCCGAAATCGCGCTGACTGACGAGACCAGCAGTGCGCCCCCCTGCGTTTTGGTATTTAACGCCAACGACCCCAGCGGCGCAGGCGGTTTGTCAGCCGACGTGCTGGCTGCTGCGTCGGTAGGCGCTCACGCTCTGCCTGTGGTGACAGGCGCTTATATGCGTGACACCGCAGAAATCTTTGACCACATCGCTTTTGACGAAGAGGCCGTGGCCGAGCAAGCCCGCAGCGTGCTCGAAGACGTGAGCGTACAAATCATCAAAGTGGGGTTTTGCGGCAATCCAGAAAACCTCAGCGCCATTGCCGAAATCAGCACCGACTACGCCGATGTACCCGTCATCGCCTACATGCCCAACCTCTCTTGGTGGGAAGACGAGCAGATTGACGCCTACCTTGATGCGTTCCGCGAACTGATACTGCCCCAAACCACCGTATTGGTGGGCAATCACAACACCTTGTGGCGATGGCTGCTGCCAGACTGGAGCAGCGAAAAAAGCCCCACCCCACGCGACATTGCACGCGCCGCAGCTGAAGTGGGTGTGCCTTATGTGTTGGTGACAGGCATCAACCACCCCGATCAACACGTCGAAAACGCCTTGGCCACCGAACACACCGTGATGGTGAGCGAACGCTTCGAACGCTTCGACGCCATGTTTGCAGGTGCGGGCGACACCCTCAGCATCGCCCTCGCCGCTGTGCTGGCCTCAGGCACTGACCTCGAGCTGGCCACACGCGAATCGCTTAACTACCTCGATCAAAGCCTCAACAGCGGCTTTAGGCCTGGCATGGGCCAAATCCTGCCTGACCGCTTGTTCTGGGCCGAAGAAGACGAAGACGGTGAAGAGACAGATGGCTTACCCGCCACTGCTGAAGACTTCTCACTGCCACGCCACGAAACCAAACATTGATACCCCAAAGACCATGACCGACCTGAACCAAACCCTGTTTGATCGTGCTGCCCAAGTCATCCCCGGTGGCGTGAATTCGCCCGTGCGTGCGTTTCGCGCTGTGGGTGGCACACCCCGTTTTGTGCAACGCGCGCAAGGCGCTTACTTTTGGGATGCCAACGGCCAAAAATACATCGACTACATCGGCTCTTGGGGGCCCATGATCTTGGGCCACGGCAACCCCGTGGTGTTGGAGGCTGTGCAAAAAGCCGCATTAGATGGCTTCTCGTTCGGTGCGCCCACCGAACGCGAGATTGAATTGGCCGAAGAAATTTTGAAACACGTCCCGTCGATGGAAATGGTGCGCTTGGTCAGCTCGGGCACCGAAGCGGGCATGAGCGCGTTGCGCTTGGCACGCGGCGCGACAGGCCGCAATAAGTTCATCAAATTTGAAGGCTGCTACCACGGCCACTGCGATGCTTTGTTGGTCAAAGCTGGCTCTGGCCTCGCCACCTTTGGCAACCCCACCAGTGCAGGCGTGCCACCCGAAGTGGTGCGTGACACCTTGGTGCTGGAGTACAACAACATTGCGCAACTCGAAGAAGCTTTTGCGTTGCACGGCAAAGAACTCGCCTGCGTAATGATCGAGCCCATCGCAGGCAATATGAACTTTGTGCGTGCCAGCGTACCGTTTATGAAACGCTGCCGCGAGCTATGCACCGAGCATGGCGCACTGTTTGTGTTTGACGAAGTCATGACTGGTTTCCGTGTCGCCTTGGGCAGCGCACAAAGCGTGTACGCCAAGCTCATTCCCGGCTTCAAGCCCGATGTGACAGTGTTGGGCAAAGTCATTGGTGGCGGCATGCCCTTGGCCGCCTTTGGTGGCCCACGCGCCATCATGCAACAACTGGCACCTACTGGCCCTGTGTACCAAGCAGGCACTTTGAGTGGCAACCCTGTGGCCACCGCGTGCGGCTTGGCCACCTTGCGCGAAATTGCCAAGCCTGGTTTTTATGAAGCATTGGGTGCACGCACACAAAGCTTGGTCGATGGGCTGACAGACGCAGCTGCCAAAGCTGGCGTGCCCTTCAGCGGCGACTGCCAAGGCGGCATGTTTGGCTTTTTCTTGTTGCCCGAGTTGCCACAAAACTACGCCAAGGTCATGACCAGCGACAGCCCCAAATTCAACAAACTCTTCCACGGCTTGCTCGACCGCGGTGTTTACATCGCGCCTGCACTGTACGAAGCAGGCTTTGTGAGTGCCGCGCACACCGACGCCGACATTGCACAGACCGTGGCTGTGGCCGCAAACGTGTTTGCACAACTATGAAAAGACTTTTACTGGCCTCTTTGATCGTTGCATCAGCCCCTGCTGCATTCGCAGACATCTGGGTCAACCCCGGTTTTTATGCACATCATTTTCAGAACGACAAAGGCTTCAACAACGTCAACACGGGTTTTGGTGTGGAAGCCTCAATCACCGACAGCTACTCGCTCACAGCGGGCGTCTTTGAAAACAGTGACCGAGCCACATCCCACTATGTGGGCATGTATGCCATGCCTTTTAAAATAGGTAGCCTCAAAGCTGGCGCGGCAGTGGGTACCTTTAATGGCTACCCCAAAATGCGTGATGGGGGTTGGTTTCCAGCCATTATTCCCACCGTTGCATTTGAAGGTCGTCGATTGGGCTTGAACGTGAGCTTCATCCCCACCATTGGCGACAAGCTGCACGGTGCGTTGACATTTCAAGTCAAATACAACATTCTTCCTTAACGCTTTCTCTCTTCTCGTCCTTCTCGGGCGCATTTCCCCAAAAGGACTCTCATGAAAAAAACATTCCAACTCCAGGTTGAAGGCAAACACCCAGACCGTTTGCTTGAAGCCATCAAGCACGACATTCGCAAATACCTCAAACGCGAACGCCGCCGCGACCTCCCCGAAGGCGCAGACTTTTGGGACTTTGATTGCAAATTCGGCTTGACTGAAGAAGCTGCCGAAGTGGTGCACTTGGCCAACGTCATCACCTGCATCGACAACGCAGTGGCGAACCAAGCCACCCAGTTTTATGTGGAACTCTTAGCCAAACCGGGCGTGCGCACCAAACGACCTGCAAGTGAAACACACGAGCACCAAGAGCGTCACGCATTTGACGGCTTAGACGACGACAACAACGACTAAGCGTTGATTCATCACTTGCGACCCGTCGCAAGAACCGAAAAAAAAGCCACCTATCCAGGTGGCTTTTTGTTACAGGCTATTGAGCGCTTAAAGCTTGTGCGCTTATTCGCTGGATGACTCAGCTTGCGCAGCTGCGGCTGCGCGCAGCTTGTCTTTCTTACTCGGACGTTTGCCTTTGATGCCGCCCGTGCCGTCATTCAGCGGTGACGCAGGGGGCGGCACTTCGGTGGGCTCGAAGCCTTCAAGCACTTCCACGGGTAGCTGCACTTGGGCACGTTTTTGAATCAACTGCCAATGCGCCAGCGTGGCGGCGGTGACAAAGCTCACGGCTTCGCCACTGGCACCCGCGCGGCCAGTGCGGCCAATGCGGTGGGTGTAGTCGGTAGCTGAACGCGGCAGGTCGTAATTGACCACCACAGGCAGCTGCGCAATGTCGATGCCGCGTGCCGCGAGGTCGGTGGTGACCACCACTTCCCAGCGCTCTTCTTTGAATTCGGCCAGCACGTCTTGGCGTGCACCTTGACTCATCTCGCCATGAAACGCAGTGGCAAACACGCCTGCTTTGTAGAGCTTGTTGGCCACATGCTCACACGCGTAACGCGTGGCCACAAACACCAACACACGCTTCCACGCGTGGGTTTTGATGAGATGACGCAGCAAGGCCGTGCGGCTTTTTTCATCCACCTGAATGGCCCGTTGCGCAATGTCGGGCGCGTGTGCCTCGGTGTGTGCAATGGTGATGCGCTCGGGGTTGTGCAGCAGCGCTTCGGCCAAGGTTTGCACCGCAGGCTCAAAGGTGGCACTGAACAACAGGTTTTGTCGTTTAGTGGGGAGCAGCGCCAAGATGCGTTGCAACTCTTCGGCAAAGCCGAGGTCCAACAAGCGGTCGGCTTCGTCCAACACGAGATGCTGCACATGGCCTAGGTTCAAGGCGTTGTGATCCACGATGTCGAGCAAGCGGCCGGGCGTGGCCACCACCACATCTGCACCGCTGCGCAAGCTCATCATTTGGGGGTTGATGGACACACCGCCAAACACCGTGCCCACTTTGATGGACTGTGCAAGGGGCCGCGCCAAATCGCGCAGCACGTCACTCACCTGTGTGGCGAGTTCGCGTGTGGGTACGAGCACCAGCACTTGGGTGCTGCGCTTGGTTTTGGCATTTTCTGGAACTGCGGCTTCGTCACGCGAGGCGGCTGTGGCCATGAGCAGTTGCAACACGGGCAGCACATAGGCGGCTGTTTTTCCTGAGCCGGTTTGCGCTTGGGCCAGCACATCGCGGCCATACAACACAGGACCAATGGCTTGCACCTGGACGGGTGTGGGAACAGTAAAGCCTGCTTGAGCGGCAGAGCTTTGCAGCTCAGCATTGAGGCCGAGCTGAGCAAACGTCATGGACGTGTTGTCGTGGGTGTCAATGTTCAATGGGTGCGATCAATGACGGAAGTGACGCACACCCGTGAACACCATCGCCACGCCACGCTCGTTGGCGGCGTCGATGACTTCTTGGTCGCGCATGGAACCACCGGGCTGGACCACGCACGTAGCGCCCGCGTCCACCACCACATCGAGACCGTCGCGGAACGGGAAGAAGGCGTCGCTCGCCACCACGGTGTGTTGCAGGCTGAGCTTGGCGGCTTCGGCTTTGATGCTGGCGATGCGGGCTGAGTCGAGGCGGCTCATTTGGCCTGCACCCACGCCCATGGTCATGCCGTTTTTGCAGAACACGATGGCATTGGATTTGACGAACTTCGCCACTTTCCAAGCAAACAACAAATCGTTGAGCTCTTCGGGGGTGGGTTGTTTGACTGTGACGATCTTGAGATCGGCCAAAGCCAACTCGTGGTTGTCAGCGCTTTGCAGCAACAGGCCTGAGCCCACGCGCTTGGTTTCAAGTGCGTTGCGCACGTGGCCGTAGTTGGCGGGCAAAGCGATTGTCATCAAGCGCACATTCACTTTGCTCTTGAACACGTCGAGTGCTTCGGCGCTGAAGTCGGGGGCCATGAGCACTTCGACAAACTGCTTGCTCACCGCTTCGGCAGCGGCTTTGTCCACGGGACGGTTGAAGGCGATGATGCCGCCAAACGCGCTGGTGGGGTCGGTTTGGAAGGCTTTGCTGTAGGCCTCGAGTGGGTTTGCACCCACTGCTACGCCGCAGGGGTTGGCGTGTTTGACGATCACGCAGGCTGAGGTGTCGAAGCTCTTCACACATTCCCAAGCAGCATCGGCGTCGGCGATGTTGTTGTAGCTCAGTTCTTTGCCTTGCAGCTGCACGCCGGTGGCGAGCGAGCCAGCAGCGGGTGCGAGGTCGCGGTACCACGCAGCTTGCTGGTGGCTGTTTTCGCCGTAGCGCAGGTCTTGCACTTTGATGTATTGCTCGTTGAACTGGCCGCTGAACTGGGCACGCTCGGGCACGTAGTCTTCGCTCAGCTTCTCGGCTTCGAAGTTCACGCTCGACAAATAGTTACTGATCGCGCCGTCGTATTGGCTGATGCGGTTGAACGCAGCCACGGACAAAGCGAAGCGCAGTTTGTCGCTGAGTTTGCCCTTGCTCTTCAACTCAGCAATCACATCTGCGTATTGGCTGGCGTCAGTGACGATCCCCACGTCTTGCCAGTTCTTGGCGGCAGAGCGCACCATGGCTGGGCCGCCGATGTCGATGTTCTCAATCGCGTCGGCCAGCGTGCAGCCTGGCTTGGCCACGGTAGCTTCAAAGGGGTAGAGGTTGACGATGAGCAAGTCAATCGTGTCGATGTTGTGCGCCTTCAAAGCCGCCATGTGCTCGGGTGTGTCGCGACGCGCCAGCAAGCCGCCGTGCACTTTGGGGTGCAAGGTTTTCACACGGCCATCAAGCATTTCGGGGAAGCCTGTGACTTCAGCCACTTCGGTGACGGGCAGGCCTTGTTCGGCCAAGAGCTTAGCGGTGCCGCCCGTAGAGATGAGGCCCACGCCCAAGGCGTGCAGGTCACGCGCGAGTTCGACGATGCCGGTTTTGTCAGAGACGGAGATGAGTGCTTTCATGGGGGTGCAGTCTTATTTGATGAGTTTGTGATCGAGAAGTTTTTTACGCAGCGTGTTGCGGTTCAGCCCCAGCCATTCGGCGGCGCGTGATTGGTTATGGTCGGCCTGCTGCATGACGATTTCAAGCAATGGCTTTTCCACCACGCGCACCATCATGTCGTGCATGTTGTCGGGCTCTGTGCCTTTGAGGTCGCGAAAATAGGTTTCGAGGCTGGCACGCACCACCTCTTCAATGTGTTTTTTACTCATGCAAAGCTAAAGGTTCTACGGATAAAACAGGTTCGGGCAAACGCTCATGCGCCTGCGCCAAGTCGTGGAAGAAGGCCGCCACAGCATGGTGCTGCGACGCGCTGTCTTCTAGGGTGTTCATGTGTTGGCGAAACGCCTCGCCACCGGGCAAGCTGCGGATGTACCAAGCAATGTGTTTGCGGGCGCTGCGCACGCCAGTGCGCTCGCCATACAGGGCGTAGTGCTCATCGAGGTGCGCCAGCAACAAGCGGCTCACCTCTTCCACCAAAGGCTGAGCCAAATGCTCGCCCGTGGCCAAGTAGTGCGCGATTTCGCGGAATATCCAAGGGCGGCCTTGGGCAGCGCGGCCAATCATCAGCGCGTCAGCGCCGGTGAGTTTTAAAACTTCTTTGGCTTTCTCTGGCGAGTCAATGTCGCCATTGGCCACCACGGGCACGCGCACAGCTTGCTTCACCGCGGTGATGGTGTCGTACTCGGCCAAGCCTTTGTAGCCTTGCTCGCGGGTGCGGCCATGCACGGTGATCATTTGCACGCCTGCGGCCTCGGCAGCGCGGGCTAAGGCCA
>Ga0213920_1000833_pt1 | contig 19724 bp, 29 predicted proteins | sample McNCre1117MG_FD_161054 | JGI IMG/M metagenome (GOLD analysis project Ga0213920, IMG submission 161054) | Freshwater microbial communities from McNutts Creek, Athens, Georgia, United States - 11-17 MG | ecosystem: Environmental > Aquatic > Freshwater > Creek | place: USA: Georgia | collected...
TGGCGTTCGTCGGAGAGAATGAATCGGCCTCGCTCATGCAGAAGAGGCCACAAGAGATTTTCGGGTCTGCCCCCGTAGGGTCGCCGTCCTCGATCTCGTCGAGGTAGATCGGAGTGCGTTCACCATTCCGGGTGATGCGGTTGATCGTCACGTTCAGTTCGCGTTCCAGTCGCGCCGTGCGCTCGAACACCGCCGGGAAGTGCTTTCGGACGCGCTTCCAGTAGTCGAGCGAGTCACGCGCCTTGACGCATCCGATGCAGTTGTTGTTGCGGAATCCAAGGCGATACATGGCCGGGATTTCGATTCCCACACGCTCCAGCATTCCAAGGCAGTCTTCCTTGGTTAGGTGCTTGTCGATCAGCGGGCATTCGATGATGCGCTCGGTGTTGTCGCCACGGAATCGGGCGAGCCGATGCGACTCGTCGGCAGTGTATCCGAAGATTTCAATATCGCCCAAGTTCCAGACGCTTTCGCCTGGGATGCGCTTCATCTCGCTGGTGCATGGCGCTCCCTGATTCGAGACGAGGAAGCGGCGTTTCTCGAACACCTCCCATATGTTGGCAAACTTCTCCGACCGTAGGACGTTGACCTTGCGCCCGAACCACGCTTCGCAGTCGCGCATGAATCGGGCGTTGTCTTCGTGTTCGCTGCCCGTGTCGTTGTAGTAGATTTCCACGGCATCGCCGTATTTCTCGATTGCGAGCTTCGTCGCCACGGCGGAGGCGGCACCGCAAGAGAATCTGGATAGCACGCGCCCCGTGCGTCGGAGCAACGACGAACAAGACGGTGATCCCGATGGGGACTCGCCCCCAGTTCGGCTTTCAGTGGTAGCTATCATGATTTTTCTGTTGTCGGAGTGGCGCTGCCGTCCCCACGGGATACCTCTGCGTTCTGCGAAAAACCTTTAGGGTGTCCTTCCGGCAGCAATGCCCTGAGATACATCACCGAGTCGCTGGAGCATTTGCAGCTTTCACGGGTGATGAGTGGCCGGCCCTCGTCGGTCGCATTGAAGGACCAGGGATTACTGTGCAAGTTCAGACCTGACACGCAAGCCATGGCGTGAGGCGTGAGCACATCCGAAAGAGCGTTCACCAGCGCAGAACAATCCGTCGCATCCGATGTCCCTAACGCTTTTCTTTCGCTGCATTTTACCATAGCGCAGTGAGTCTCCCCACATTCGCGGCATATCATTGTGTAGGCACAGTTTCCCATATCACTTTCCTTTCTCGTCCACGGATGGACTTTTTGCGTTCGACGGAGCTGCAGGAACATGTGCCCAGTGAGTCACTGGATCTCCAACACGCTCGCCGCTGCAGTATCGCCAGCCGGAATCCCCATCCATGAATCCGAGGGTCACATCATTCTCCACATCGCTAATGAGAACGGTGATGTCATCATCCGGTAGTTGTGAAGTGACCGGAATCCAGGCCACCAAGGAATGGATTGGAGAGTTATTCATGGGCGTTCGGGATAATCAAGGGTTGTAGCTTTGGAGAGGGTTGCGGTGTGGCCGAGGCGCTTGAGGGTCTCGATCATGATGAGGATTTCAGAATAGGATGGCTCACGGGTGAGAGTGCGGGGATCCGAATCGATACCGTTGTAGAAACGAGCTTGCACTGCGATGCGGAGTTCCACGTGCTCACCGATGGGAAGGAAGAGGATGGTTTCTTTGGGCATAAGAGATGTCAGCGGTCAGCGGTCAATGGTCATCAGGAAAAGAATGGATCAGGCGGCGGCAGTTTTTTTGCCATCACGGCGGGCCATGAGGACGAGGCGCTCGTCAAGGGACTTGTCGATCATCTTGGCCCATTTTTCCTTGTCCGCAGGAGCGGCTTCCAGCCAGCTCTTGCGCAGGAGGGCGAGGCTTTCATCGTGTTCTTCAATCAGTTGGTGGATGTCTTGCATGGTAATTGGTGGGTGATTTCTTTTCTTGGGTCTTGCGTCTTGAAGTCTTGAGTCTCTAATCGATATTGGAAACCGGCTCGTAGGTTTCCTTCCACTTCTCACGGCGGCCGCGATTCCAGAAACTGACTTCCCGGCCGAGATCGTTCTTGGTGGCCCGGAAGTGGGAGAGCAGGGACTCGATGGAAATGAACAGGCAACCAGGTGCCGCGCGGATGTGCTCCACAAATCCGGCCCACATGAGGCGGCGGAGCGTGGAATTGGAAAGGCCGATGACGCCGAGGCGATCGCCGATGTCATCCGTCATGCGCACGTATCCTGGATAGGGTTCCGGTTCGAGAGTATAGGTGCCGGGCGTTTTACCTGGCACGAGCTTGCAGATGACGTGGGATGGCGTCTCAAACTCCGGCACACCGGAAACCCAAACGCCAGGCGCGATCTGCGATAGCTCCGCATTGGCTGCGGCCATATCCGCCGGCGGTGGTGCCAGGGAAACGAGTTCGGGAAACATGTCCGGAGTTTCCGGCGGAGGGAGTTTTTTTGCGGCGTTCATAAGAGATGTCATTGGTCAGCGGTCATTAGTCATCGGGGAAGAGGAAGAGAGATAGAAGACTGGGGGGCGAAACGGGACTTTCTAGGAGGCGATTCTAGGCGGGGGTGGGTGATTTTGGCACTATGACGCGGCCAAGGGCTGGCGACGGAAAATAACCTGCCGCGCGCTGCGGCGGCGGGCATGTGGGCTTTCCTGGCCGATGACGATTTTCCACTTGGCGGCCATGGCCGGTTCCGTGGCCACCAGATCGGCGATTCGGCGGCGGGCATTGATGACGGTTCCGTGGTCTTTTTTCCAGATCCGGGCGATCTCTTCCAGGGCACGTTCCGGATAGAGATACTCCAGGGCGGCCATGGCCATCATGCGCGGATGGGCTGCGGCATTGGTGCGGGTTTCATTGGCCACCAGCTCACGCGGGGTGATCTGCTCCAGATCCGCCACACGCTCTACCACACCCGCGGCCCAGGCCGGCAGGCGCAGGGCCAACTCGGTATAGCTGGCGATGTCACAGCGGCGCTGGATTTCGGCAAGCAGTTCGGAGGTGGGGATTTCTGATAGCATGATCACTGGCCCTTGTTGCGTTTTTTGGTTTCTCCCCGGCCCTCACGGGCGGCGATGCGATTGCGCAAGGTGAAGAGGAGATGCTCCAGGCGTGAGGCAGGGAGCTTGATGAGGCATCCGGTATCATGCAGGGTGGTGCCGGGATTCTTGGCGCGGGCAATGCTCATGAGGTAGTCCTCATTGATGACGCCGCCCTTTTCGTTTGCGATGGCGGCGATGTGACACTCTGCAGGCGTCTGCGGTTTTTCCACGCGGCGGGCGTGGTGGCCCAGCTCCGCAGCGAGTGCGCGCAGGATCTGCGTGCGGCGTTCCTCCGTATCCCCACCCTCCCGGCTCCATGACTTGCCAACCTGGCCACCGGGATCCGCCGCACCACGCAGGCTGCGGAAGTGAGAGAGGAGCTTGCGGTAATGTGACGATGAGCAGGCCTTGAGTCCGTCCCGGCGCACGCAGGCCCAGACTTGGTTGTGCCGCCACTCATCGAAGAGATCGGTGATCACTCCCATGTTGGAAAGGTGCTTCCATGTCTTATTGGCTTCCGTGACCAGGCACCGCATTTGCAGGGTGCTGAGTGGCTTGTCTCCCTTGGCCGGTTTGGTGGCGGGGCGATCGCTATCCGATCCGACTTCATAGCAGCGGATGTATTCCCAGCCCTGGGCATCGCAGACGGCACGGCCGGTCTCCATATCCACGGTGGCGAACTCAAAGGATTTCCGGCCGGGCTTGCGGGCCTCACAACGGAAACGCATGGGGGATTCTTCGTGTTGGGTGTTCATATGAGTCAACGGTCATTGGTCATTGGTCATCGGGGAAGAGCAGGCATGGAGCGGTGGTCTATTCCCGCTGACTATTGACTGCTGACTGCTGACATCCTCCAGTGCTTCACGGCCGGTGGGTGTGACAACCCAGCGGATGTCTGCGAGATCATCGGTGATGGCTTCATAGGCATCTGCCTCTGCCCAGGCATCGGTGTAGCCGCGCTGGTAGTTGAGGATGCTGCCCAGCCAGAAGCCGATGCAGCCAACGATGATGGCAATGGCGATGACGATTGAGATAGGGATCATGGTGGTGCGTTTTTTGGGTTATCAGTTATCGGTTATTTGTTATCAGTGGATTCCTGTTTCTCTGCGGATTTCACGGCCTTGCCGAGATCCACCTTGGCGGGCTTGATGGTGAGGCTTTCGCTGCTCACGCGCTTGATGCGCAGGCGCTCAAGCTCTGAATCGTCCAGTTTCTCCAGGGCTTCCAAGTTCAATGCCTTGGCGGTACGAATGAAGGGGAGTCCATCCTGGCCGAGTTGTTCAAGCAGGAGGATGGAAACCTCCTCATTCTTGACATCCAGCTTGCTGGACCTGCGGAAGGCCACGGAGCCATAGGGAGTCTTGAGTGTTTTGGATTTCTCGAACCAGGCGGGATTGGATAGGGCGAGGGCTTCAATGGATTCCTCTGCCTTGCCAATAGCGTACTGGAGCTGGGTGTAATCCTTGCGCCGGGCATCGACCAGATCGATGTAGTCTTGCTGCAGGCCGTTTTCCAACTCGCCAAGGCGAGCGGTTCCCTCTGCCACGATGGCGAGGAGATCGACGAGGTTTTTGTAGTCTTCCGCCTTGGCGGTTTCAGTTTTGGGTGGTGTGGTGCTCATAGGATTCGGTTATCAGTTATTGGTTATCAGTTATCGGAAAGAGGTGGTGGCGGCCTTAGTGCTGCTTATCGAGACAGAGCGGGTTTCCCCGCACCGCCACCATTGGATGATTAGGATTTGTGTTTCAGGCGGGCGGCGGTTTCTTCGTGGGTTTCGCATTCACTGCGGAGACGCCAGACGTTGATACCGTCCCGCTCACGGACGGTGAGGATGCGAGCGCCGGTCTTGGTGAGGTAGCCGGTGAAGGTGTTGAACAGGCTCTCCTCTTCCTGATGGAATGGACCGGCGAGGCGGAGGTAGCGTTTCTCCACTCCTTCATTGAAGTCTTGCTGTGGAAAGATCATGGCTTCTTGTTTTCTTCTCTTGTGTCTTGCTTCTTGAAGTCTTGAGTCTTCACGCGATTTCCCGCGCGGCGATCTGACCGGCACCCAGCAGATCCGCGTCCGTGGGATCCGTCGTTCCGGCGGTGGCGAGTTGATCCACCAGGCGACGGAGGAAGGACCAATGGCCGGAGTTGGTAGCCATCGCGGCGATGGTGGTGAGCGTGGCAGGTTTCCATGCGCCACGGATGGACAGGCGGCGCTCAAGGAACTCCCTGGCACCGTGAGCATCCGGGCCCGCAAGCGAGATCCGGCAGAAGAGGCGGTTATGAATAAGCTGCTTGGCTTCCTCACTGGCGGCGGCGCGCAGCTTCTGCAGCAGCGTGGCCATGCCGGCGAGGATGAGGAGCATTTCCGTCTCATTCATCAGCGTCTTGAAGAGATTGAGCACGGTGCCGGAAACGTGGTGAGCCTCATCAATGGCGATCGTGATGCGGCCGCGCTCACGGATGGTTTCCTTGAGCATTTCCATCATTTCTCCGGTGACGGTGGGGATCTTGGCTTCCTGGACGCGCAGGGCACGCAGGATGGCGCGCATGGCCACACGGTGGCTCTTCCACGTCTCATTGGCATCAAGGCGGTAGATGGTGCTGCCGCTGCCACTGTGGCCGAGCAGATCAAGCGATGATGTCTTGCCGCTGCCGGATCCACCTTCCACCAGGATGAGGCGATCCTTGCCGTGGTGGTGCATGAGGCGCAGAGCGGCGAGCATGACGGCCTGGGCACCGCCCAAGTCTTCATAGAGTTCCTCTGCGGCGCGGCTCTTGGTTTCCGCGGCGAGTGCGGCGAGCACGCCGCGGTAGTCCGGCAGCTTGGCGGCGGCATTGATGCCGGTGCAATCTGCCCGCAGGATCTTGCTGTAGGTTTTCTGGCTACCAAGGCCGGGCCATTCCCGCACCCAGGCATTTTCCGATGTGGCGGGGCGGCGGGCCTTGCGGTAACTCTCGATCATCAAGGCGACGTCGTAGAGCTGAATTTCCAGGCTGGTGGTGGATGTGTCCGGATCCGATGTGTGATCGGCTTGGTATTCCGGGTGGCTGCGTTCGATAAATGTGGCGTTCATTTTGTTTTTGCGTTTTTGGTTTTAGTTAGGAGTCAAGCAGTGGGGAGAATCAGTCATCGATGAGGGCGGCCTGGAGGCGGCGGATCTCTGCGGCGGGATCCGCCGGCATGGGCCGTGAGGAAACGGCGGGGCGGATTTCACGGTTGATCGTGATGGGGCGGACGCTATCCGGCACAGGGCCGGTCTCCGCAGCGGGTGCGGTGGATGCGTGGCGGTGAAGGTCACCTGCAGTGGCAAGGCCTCCCTGGCCATTCATGGCGACGGCCTCGCGGGATCCCGCAGGCTGCGGTGTGCCGGCGGCGGCACGGATGGCGCGGAAGGTGGTGGCGGCGGCGGCGCTGGCCTTCTTTCTAACCAGCATGTGCGGGCTGAGAATTTCCGAGGCATTGAATTGAGGAGCCAGTCCCATTTCCGGCGCGGCGGCGATGAGCACTTGTCCCATCTTCCAGCCTTGGCGATTGCGGGCGGTATGATCCCCATTGCAAACGAATGCGCCAAGATCGGGGCGGGCCGGGTCATAGGCGATAAGCACTTGGTGGCCATTCTCGAAATGCACGCCATCCACCACGCCATTGAGTTTGAAATACATCTTGGGCCAGCCATTCCCTGGGGAAACATTCACAGTGCCGGCGCGGACGGTGCGCTGAATCTTGTAGGGCCGGAAATACCACTCATCGCGGGCGGCGAGGGTGCGGGTATTCCAGCCGAGGCGGGAAACCAGATCATCCGCGCTCACCTTTTCATCCAGGTGATCCCGGCGCATAGGACGGGAGTTGATGAGTGCTGCTGCCTCTTCATGAAGCAGGCTGGATTTTTCCTGTGTGATGAATCCGAGTGTGAGGGGATCCACTCCGGTAGTCTGTGCGGCGCGAAGGCGCTTGGTGGCCTCCTCAAACTCACCCCGTGTGCGGCCAATATCGGTGCCGGTGTGGCCAAGCCACCGCTGCAGGACATTGAAGCCACCTTCAATGATGCCCTTGCCCTTGGACTTGAACACGTGCTCGATTCGCATGATGTCACGCAGATCCCCCCAGCGGCTGGCCATACCTTCCACCTCGATGCCATGGACGGCGGAGGATTCCCATGATCCGCGCTCCAGGCGCAGGCGGCGGGGCAGGCCCCATGCACGCACCAGGCGCTCGATGTAGCGCACGATGTCCTCACCACGGTAGGCATCACGCTCACGGCCGATGTGATCAAAGCCAAGCCAGCGGGCGGAGCTGAGATCCCTGCAGGCCAGCACCTGACGGCCTAGCAGCAGCTCACCAGTGGATGGATCACGGAAGATATAGGGCTGATTGGCCGAGTAGTCATCCAGTTCCCACGTTTCCCCTGGAAGGATTTCATGGCTGGTACCATCCGCGAGAATCTCAAACATGCCACGGCGGGTGACCATTTCCGTTTGCTGGGCGTGCTTCTTGCCGCGAAAGTCGGCACGCTCCTGCTCTGTGACTCGGAACGCACGGCGGACTGAATCCGGCCATTGCTCATCCTTGCCAGTGCGCAGGGCTTTTTCCTCAATGTCCAAAATCACCTGGCGTATCTCCGGCCGCACCCGCTCATCACGGGCGAAGAAGTAAGCGGCCACGGTGACGCTCTCCTTGTTGAGACGGAACCAGCGTGCCAGATTCACTTCCAAATCATTCGGGGAAAACACGACTGGACGGCCGGTATCCTTGGGGGCCAATGCTTCCTCAATATCGCCCCCGCATTCCTTCACGCGGAGTATCCAACGGGCGAGCGTAGCATTTGGCACGCGGAGCCGGGTGGATGCCTGCTTGCAGGAAAGACCGGATTCGATCAGATCAAGGGCGGATTGTAGTGTGTGAGCTTCCATGGGTTCCATCAGATTATGAGGTGCCGCGTTTGGGTTTTTGTTAGGCTATTATCTGGCATCCAGTGCCGCGGTGAGGGCGGCGCGGAATTCCGCAGGGGTTTCAAGGATGGTTTCCACTCCGATGCGGATCACTTCCTCCCGGCCTGCGGCAGGCATGGTTTTCCAGTGCTTCAAAGTGGTGGTGACTCCCGTCCAAACCTTGAGGGCTGACTCCACCCGCTCTTGGGCGATGCGGGCACGGGCCTGGGCTTCCGTCTCCGGCTCCTCTTCCGGTTCCTTGCCGGTTTTCAAGTAGCCCTCAATGCCGGCGCGCAGCTTGGCGAGACCAGCACCCACCCAAATGGCATCCTCAAACTTCTTGCGGACGTCTCCACGGGCCTCAAACTGGCGGTAAAGGGCGATGGCATCTTCCACCAGGCGGACGGAAACACCGGCGCGGGCGGCTAAACCCTCCGCACTGAATGCGGAGGGTTTCCCTGATTTCTCCCTAGCCTTTGCTTCCGTGACCACGGTAGGTTGCATCAGCACAGCGAGGTAAGCGCGGGCTCCCTTGCTCATGTGGCGGCGGGTGACCGCATCCATGATGATGGGAATCACCTCATCTTCTTTGACCAGCTCGCAGGCCACACCTTCTGCCGCAAACTTGCGGGCGATGGCATTACGGGCCGGATCCTCATAGCCTGTGGTGGCCACTGTGACAGCGGCCTCAAAGCGGTGCCGCCCATCCACAATCTGATAGCCCTTGGGAGTGTGGATCACCTTGAGCTTTTCCCTTATGCCGTGGCGGCTAACGGATTCAACCAGGGCAGAGAAGTCATGAGACATTTCCTCGGCAATGGCCTTGTGCGCTGCGCGTGATTTTCCCTGGGCTTTTCCGAGTTTGGTTTCTCGATCGATAAGCTCCGGCAGCATGGCCACACGCTTGAGCAGCGGATGGAACTTGAGATCCCGCAGGGAGATCATGAGAGGGCGGCGGTTGGAAACCTTGGCCTTGTAGGAGATGGGCTTGAGTTTCGCATCACGCTCGGCCTGGGCCTTGGCGCGTTTGGAAACATACTTGATAGGCTTGGCCTCACGACGCTCCCTGGCGACGCGGGCAAGGTGGGACTCCTGGGTGGGTTTGCCGGCGGTGCTCACTTAGCCACCTCCTCTATAGCTGGAAGTTCTGAAACTCGTTTGAGCAGACTTGCGCTTGTCCGCGCCCCTTGGAGCACTTTATGCAGGTGCTGGAAGGTGATGCCCAGATAAGCCGCCGCCTGGCGAAGACTCCACCCCTTATCGTGGAGTTCTCTAAGGTGCGGTGTATCGGGCCATTCGCTGATATACCGACCTTGGATTTTTGGTACCAAGGTTCCGGCTTCAAAATGAGCAGCTATATCCTTAGCCTGTTTTCTGGCTTTAATCAACACAGGCCGTGATGCCCGGCGGAGTTGGTCGATCCACCAGCTGTTGAGAGCGAGTGCGTGAGTCATTTAGCACCTACCTTTCTAGCAGAAAGCTTCTCGATTTTTCGGAGCAAGCTGGCGCTATGGCGCTTCCCTTGAAGGACACGGCCAAGATGGGACCAGTGAACTCCAAGCTCTGCGGCAGCAGGGCGAAGAGTCCAACCTTTGGCACGGAGGCGCAGCTTGGGATCAGTTGGTGGTTTAGATTTACAAGTTGTCATGTGGCGGTAGGTGTGGTTCAATTTCTCTTAGCCCGTTGCGGGCAACGAATTGAGATTCGAAGAAATCAAAGTTGGATGCAAGAAAAATCGAAGACATTTCGAAGTTTTTTTAATCGGACCGAAGATCTGGCTCGTAAATTACGCCTAAACGTCTCCGATTTACCTGCTAAAATCGAAGTTTCAGCTTCGATGTTTCACTCCTATAGATCAGGAAAATATCCGATTTCAGACAAAGCCTGGAGGAAGCTTGAAGCCGCAGAGCGGGCCGCCGAGGTAGTAAATTCGAGTTCACCCACGCTACCGGTCTTATCCGAAAATGCAGAAAACGTCGGAAAAGTTAAGGAACCCGGATCCGATACAGAGAGAAAAGTTCCTATGGATTACCGGGATGCCTTTTTCAAGCTTGCCGCAACAGGGGACTTAGAATGGCTACAAGAGAGGATCCGCGAGCTTGCCGAGCAAGCGGCCTGCGGTGATGTCACCGCAGGTGAAACAGTGGCGCTACTCACACCACTCGTGGCCAAACGCCTTGAAAAAGACTCAAAGCAGTGATTCTACTCAAAGCCATTTTGTGGATCTGCACATTCCCTGTCAGCCTATTGTTTTGGCCATTGGGCACGTTTCGCCGCCGCGATCAAGGCGTTGTAGGCGTTCATCGGATAAGTAAACACATTGAAGGCTACGGCCTGCCTGGGGATACAATCCATTACTCGTCAACCGGCCCTGTCATAGCGAAACATATCAAGTTGTCCGATGCTCTTGAGGCTGCGTGGAAAAAGGGAGATCGCAAAAAAATCATCAAGGCCGCACAAGCACACATCGCGATCGCTCCCAAGGTTTTGCTAATCACTATGGAGGAAGATCACTTGAATGGTCACGATTGGATTCCCGAACACAACGGATATACGCGTCTTGCCATGCTCTATGAGCGCGAGAAAAATTATGATTCTGCCATTTCAACTTGCCGTGATGCTATTGCCGCAGGATGGAATCCATCTTCCTACCAGCACCGGCTTGAACGCTGTGAGAAGAAGATGACAAAGCGGATGTAAGAACCTACCGTATTGACTGCGGGTTGATGTAGTCACCCCTCCCACGGCTTTTTGCGGGAGAGAGTGAAGTGGATAGTTTCGGGGCATGGATCCCGCATTGCTCAATTTGAAAATCCGTCGCGGCCTGACATGGCCTGGCTTTGCGATCACCTGCCGTGATGCAAATGGTGCGGCGGTTCCGCTGGCCGGCTGGACTGCCTACGGGCAGATCCGCACCAAGGCCGAGGGCGGCACGCTGGTCTATGACCTGGCACCGGTGATCGCCGCAGACGATGCGGACGGCCTGATCACGATCCCGGAAATCCCGCACGATGTCACCAGGACACTGCCGGCCGGTGACTTTGTATATGATGTGATCCCTGAAGATCCGCTGGGCCGCCGCTTGGATCCGATCGTGGCCGGGCAAATCAAATCCTCAATCTCCGTCACCCAAATTCCGTGAGCGAGGTAACGCATATTACCGTGGTTTTCCCGCCGGCGCAGATCGCCAGCGTGGAATTTCCGCCACCTCAGATAGCAAGTGTGGTGATTCATACGGGCATGACGGGACTGAGTGCCTATCAAGTTGCAATAGCCAATGGTTTTACAGGCACCGAACCCGAGTGGCTAGAATCACTCATCGGTGAGCAAGGTCCCCAAGGAGATCGCGGCCTACAGGGGGATCAAGGCATCCAAGGCGATCCCGGCCCCATCGGACTGACGGGAGATCCCGGCCCCGCGGGAGATACCGGCCCTGCGGGAGCCAATGCTGAAATCGTTCTTTGTGCCAATCTCGCCGCTTATCTAGCCCTCTCGCCGGAGACTCAGGCGGATGGGCGCTGGTATGTGGTACCAAAAACCTCCTAGCCATGGCCGACTATATCCCAGGGCAACGAGCATTTTCCGGCGGTCAAGAAGTAGGTCAAGTATACTATCTTGGGCAGGAGATCGAATTTGCTTTCGGCATGGGCACCCAGATCCTTCCCCTGGCTCCGCTCCGAATCTGGGGGCTTTGTCAGACGCGGGTCGTATTAGCATCCGGCGAAAAGTGGTTTGAATTTGGTTTCAAAATCTCGGCGGATCTCACTGGGAATGCCGCCACCGGATGGACAGATACGGATGGTTTCTTTCGCATTGAACCCGAGTGGTCACGCGATTTGATCAACTGGGAAACTGGTAAATTTGTTGCAGCTCCAGTGCCAGTAGTCACTTTACCAAGCGGGCAAAAACAATACTGGAGCCGTGCGATTCGGCCCGTCGATAGTGCTATAAAATCTGGCCAGATGAGAGTCAGTTCCGGCACTTTCGCGGTGCTGGGGATCGCCGAAGGGAACATCACCGCCGATTCGCGCAACAACCCCTTCACTGCGCTAACAGTTGCTGGAGCCGTCAAAGCCCTGGGCGGGTTCCCTTACACAATGCCAACTGATGCTGTTAGAATGACGGCAGACTTGCAGCCTTTTTACCCCGGAGCGTTGGTTGAGGCTACATCGGCCGTTGATTGGCGGATCACGCTTCCCGGCGTCAATTACACCGCGTCCAATACCATCACCAAGGTGTTCTGGCCTCAATACCTAATTGCGGACATGTTTGGCAACGTCAACACACCGCTCAATGGTGCATCCTTGGCCGGGAGCTTCGTCGATCCGGCCGGAAACAGCGTAGAACCCAAAGGATTCGCACGGCTCAAAATCACGCACGGGGATCTCTATCCAGGCTATTTCCCGCCTACCTAATTTCCTGCCATGTCTGCCGTGCCCACCATCCGCCTCTCCACTGCTAAAAAAGTGCTCCGTTATGTACGCGAGCAGGGATTTAGCATTGTCCACAAGGATTCCATGCGGCTCAAGATCCTGCGGGCGGATGGTGCAGTCAGTGGGTGGTCTCCTCGCAAAATCCGAGTGTCCCACGGAGCGTCATTTGCGACGTTTATGCATGAGCTCGGACACGCGCTGGATTTTCAGCATCACCGCTGGCAGAGAGTCGGGCAGGTGATCACCCGGCATACTTACGCCGCAGAGATTGCGGCAAACCGGGAGGCAACTTCCTTACTGTGGGAGATCGGAGATGAGGCGGATGTGGCCGCGTTCCGCGCCGATATGGTATCGTTCCAAATCGCTCACCGCAACAGGCGGCGGGGTTTCTTCACTCGATCGGTGGACCTGCGCAACCGGATAAAAACACGCTATCTGATTGCACGGCATGGGGGCAAACCGCGTTTCATGCTTGTAATGGAGGTGCCGGTAAGGCTCCGCCGATCCGCAAGGTCTGGCACATACGCAGCACCGGACGGCACACGGATCGTGCTGGAATGGAGCGGCGATGGATCCACCTGGAAACGTGGGATGTTCATCCCGGCCGCGTCGCCAGAATCCCGGCGCAGTGATGGCACATGGGTTTATCGCGCGGTTTCCTCAATCCCTCACAATGGCAGTACTCAATTAGCAAGGGTCGCAGTGACTGCCTGATTTCTCAACCCACAAAACTATGATCTATCCAACCATTATCCGCCTTCCTTCGACCGTCACGCTGGATCTCCGCGTCGCACGAGAGCCCCGCCCGCGTGTTGTTATCGCCGATGCTGGCGATTCCACGCCAAGTGATCCGGAACCTGTGTGGCATGAGTTCGCCTTTTTTAATCTCTACCTCGTTGTCGATGCGGCCGCCCGCACCATCGCTGCTTACCTGCCTCCCATTCCCCATCATCTTCCGTTGTATGGACCGGAAGACTTTCTGGCCGCTGCCGGTGATAGTATGGATGACCACGCCAACCGCGTGCTCCAACTGCTCGGCAGTGACCCTACAGCTACGTTGCAGGCCATGATCGATGGCAGTGAGTTGCCACCTGTCCCGCCCCGCATTCCGCGCGAAATCCCAAATTGGCGCTGCAAAGCGGTGTTAACTCAAATGGGAATCATTGGCCAAGTGGAGGCCATCATGAACAACCTCCCGGAGCCCGATCGAACGATCGCAAAACTTGCATGGAACGGCGATGGGAAAGTGTCTCGGCGTGGAAAAACCGTCCTCGGATTGTCTTCCGCGCTAGGCCTAACCGATGACCAAGTTGATTCGATGTTTTTAGCAGCTGAGAGAATAGAGGTGTGAGTTTTATACTTAATTTCTCCACTGATCATCAATTCATCGCCGCCACTGCTTTTTGAACCGAATCCAAATCCGAATACTCTCACAGCCATGCCCACGGTCTGCCAAATTTTCCAATCTCTTGCGGATGCGTCTCCGATCTCCGGTGATCCATCATCGTATCAATCTGTGGGTTGGCTGCTGCTGAGTTTGGCGGCCCTCGCGGGAGCCGGTAACCAGATCATGGGGCTGATCTCAAAATTCCGCGATCTCCGGACACAGGCCCCAGGCGAAGTGAGTGCGGACCGGATCAAGGCCCTGGAGGAGAAGGTGTCCGCCGTGGAACTGAGAATGGAACGGCACATGGGAAGCATCGAAACGCGGATCGAATCCCTCACGAAGACTCTGACCATGATCGTCTCCGACTTCAACTACGCCGTGGGCAGGATCGATGGCCGTGGTGAGAAGGATATTTAAAAAAATCAAAATCTCATGAACAACCAACAGAAAGAAGAACTGCGCCGGCTGACTCTGGCCTGGATGGCTCAACGGGCTGCCCTGGCATTCAATGCCACCTCTGTGCAACGCGGAGTCTCCCGCGAAATGCCGTGCACGATCCCCGAAATCGAAGAGGCGATGCTTTTCCTTTTCTCCCTGCGCCACCTGGATGAGGTGCGCAATTCCCTGGGAGCCACACGCTACTTCCAAATCAATGCGGCCGGCACGCTGGCCTATGAGCGCGGGGAGTGAAGCACTAAATTCTAAGCATTAAATTCGAAACCAAAAAAGAACACACAATGAAACCTGGATATAAAACCACCGAATTCTGGCTGACCTTCGCGGCAGCGATCCTTGGCGCTGCTATGACGTTTTTCCAACAAGTGGAAGGCACTACCGCCCTCATCATCGTGGGCTGTCTCTCCGGCCTCTACACGCTCCTGCGTGCTTCTCTCAAAGCCAAGGCAGGAAACTGATTTCCAGAAACCAGAAACTAGAAAGCCAAAATTATGAAATTCAATCGATTCAATTACTTCCTCCTCCTGATGGGATTCATGGCCGTGACCGGCTGCGTCTCCACTCAAACCGTCACCACCGTAACCGCCCCGGATGGCACGGTGACGCGCACTGAAACCAAGCAGAGCGGCCCTGATGGCCCCAGTGTGACGGCTGCTGCCAATGCGGCTGCGATCGCCGCGGCATTCATTCCTCGTCCGCGTGTGATCGTTGAGAAGTAACGGTATTCCCGCACGCATGGCAGCGTGACTCATAACCCATCCCGGCGGTGACCATGCACTGCCGGGAATTCTCTCTCATTACCATGTACGAACTCAAAGCACTGATCGCCCAAACCTACTTGCTCGAACTCGGATTTTACACCGGCAAGCTGGATGGCGAGTGGGGGCCGGTCTCCCAGGCAGCAGCTGCCAAATGGGATGACAAGGAACTGCTCAAGCATATCCCGAAATCCACGCGGGTGGATGGCTCCCCGACTCCGTATGATCTTGCGCAAACTCACATCGGTACGAAGGAAATCCCTGGCAAGGCGGATAACCCTCTGATCGTGCGCTGGCTGCGGATGATCGTGGCATCCATCAATTCCGAGGAAACGGCGTGGTGCTCCGCCTTTGTCAATGCGATGGCCCGTGAAGCGGGCTATGAACAAAGCGGCAAGCTGAATGCTCGCTCCTGGCTGGATGTGGGAACCAAGGTTTCCCTGGATAAAGCCAAGCCTGGTGATGTGGTGATCCTGTGGCGTGTGGCCAGGGATTCGTGGGAAGGTCACGTGGCATTCTTTGTGAAACAAGACACCACCACGGCAAGCCTGCGGCTGCTAGGCGGCAACCAGGGGGATAGCGTCTCCATATCCTCATACTCCGCGAAACAACTGCTCGGGATCCGCCGTCTGCGCACTCTCGACATGCTACAAGGACCGGCCCGCACGGTTTGATCCAACCATCCCCCAAAATACGATCATGGCCCGCCAAGGAAAAATAGCCCGGCTTCCGCACACACTGCGGGATGCGGTGAACTCTCGCCTGCTCAATGGTGAGAGTGGTTCGAAAATCCTGGTGTGGCTGAATGCACAACCGGAAGCCCTGCAGGTATGGGCCGAGCACTTCGAAGGCGCTCCTGCCAATGAGGGAAATCTTTCCGAGTGGCGAGGCGGTGGATATAAGGAATGGCTGGGCCGGCGGGAAAAGGCGGAAAACCTGAAAACCCTCTCACGGTTTGCCTTGGATCTGACAAACGCCGGCGGACACATCGCCGATGGCGCTGCAGCGATTCTATCCGGCCACATTCTGGAAGTCTTGGAACAGGCTGGCAACATGGCGGTGACGGGCGGCAGCGACGATGCGGATGCGGATCCGGCCAAGGGCCTTGCTGCAATGGCCAAGGCCGTAGCCTCACTGCAATCCTCCGGTGTGGCCCGCGCACGGCTGGAGCTGGACAAGCGCAAGGTGAAACAAAAAGACCAGGCGCTGGCTCTGGATCAAAAGAAATTCGAAATCTCCACCGTCGAGAAATTCATGGAGTGGGCGAAGTCTCCGGAAGCAATCGCTATCCTTGAATCCGGAAAACCAAAATCCATCCAAATTTCCGAGCTGCGTGCGCGCATGTTCGGCCCTGTGAAATGAATGCTCCACTCGTCAAACTGCGGCCTTACGGTGAGGAGTCATTCCGCCACTCTGCGGGTCTGATGGCGTGGGTGTATCGCCGTCAATCCGGCAAATCTTACGGCCTGGGCATCACGGCTCTGGACTGGATGATGGAATCGGTATGTTCGGTGATCTTCGCCTCTGCCGCACTGCGGCTTGGCATGGAAAATATCCGGAAGGAAGCGGAGGTTTGGTCCGCCACCACGGCCATGCTCCGTGAGATGGCCAAGGATGCAAAAATGCAACTCACGACCAGTGCCGAGAATGACAAGGGAGAGCTACTGGATGTGGATGCGATCGCCGATCTATTCGAACATCAAAAACTGGAGACTCGTCTGTGGCATACGCGCACGAATTATTCCCGCTCCATGGTGGTGGCACCCAACCCGGACACGGCTGTGGGTTGGACCGGTCATGTGATCCTGGATGAGGTTGGCCGGATGCCGGAATTCCGCGATGTCTTTGAGGCCATGGAGCCGATCGTTTCCAGCGGACAAAACTACCGCGTGCGCATGGCCACTACACCTCCGCCGGATGATGGTCATTATTCATACGAGCTGCTGGCACCGCCACCGGAACTGGATGGCCACTTCCCGGTGAATCCGCGGGGAAATTGGTACACCAGCCGGCAAGGAATTTTGGTTCACCGGGTGGATGCGTGGGACTGCGCTGCAGCTGGCATTCCTCTCTATGATTTGCAAAGCCGTGAGAAGCTCACGCCCGAAGAGCACCGCGCAAGATCGGTGGATAAAATGGCGTGGGATCGCAACTACGGAATCCGCTTCATCAAGGGCGGCACAAGCGCCGTGTCGATCGCCGCTCTCTACCATGCCCAGGCTGCCGGAATGAAGGAAGGCACCGGCATTCACATCACCGATTCTCTCGAAGCAGCATGACTCCACGCCAAGCCATTTCCAGCGCATGGGCAGACCTTCTGAGTGATGGTCCGCTCTCGCTTGGATACGACGTGGCAACCACTGAAAGCGGGGTTTCCAACCCCTCTGCGATCAATGTGATGCAAAGGGATGGTCGGGTGGCAATCTCCCGCCTGGTGATCACTTGGAAAACCCGTGAGCCGGCCGTTGCGCGACAGGTAATCCGCTGCATTTTCGATGACATTGAGGCCCGTGGAAAGAAGCCACGGAGATTGGTGATCGATGCGAGTTCCGAGAAATACTATGCGGCGGATATTCAGACGGAATTTCGCAAGCGGTGTCCGGTGGAACTGGTTTCTGGCAATCAGAAAATGGAGTTTCGCGGGGAATCGCTGGACGCGAAATCCCTGCTTGGAAACATGTATTGCTCGGCGCTGGAAGATGGCCTGCTTTTGCTGCCAGCCGGCGCATTCATCGAACTCGATCACCGCCTGGTGAAGCGGGAGGCTGGACGGTTCGTAACGGATCTCGGCCCAGGTGGTGAGCACGGCGATTCCTTCGATGCTGGCAAGCTGGCATACTGGGGACTGCAGGCTGGTGGATCCACTCAGGCGCAAGCCATGGAAGTGGGTGGGAGCGGCGCAAATTCTTCTCTCAAAAACCGCCCTGGACTGATCGGTCCGATCGGTGGCGGCCGCTCACTGAATCGCCACTCCGGCCCACGTCTCAATTCGTAAATTTTCACCCCCAAAACGCATGTCAATCGGAACTGATCTCAAAACCCTCATCGCCGGCCTTCTGCCGATCGGAAAACCTCGCGTGATCGTGCGCGGCCACCAGCAATCACCGGCCGTGGGACCGTCCATGGATGTGGATGCCGTGCATGCTGCTTTCAGACTTGCTGAGAGCGGGGATTTCAGCCGCTTGTGCGCGATCTACCGGGACATTCTGGCTGGGCATTCCCATACCCAAGCGGAGTTCAACAAACGCAAGCTGGCAGTGATCGGAGAGCCTCTGACATTGACGTCAAAAAATCCTAAAGATCCTGTGGCGGTGGCTCGCGATCTTGCGGTTCAAGAATCTTTGACCGAACGGCCGGGCTGGGTGCAATGGCTCTCCCATAATTTGGATTCCACGATGTATCCGATCGCCCTCACGGCGAAGAGCTACCGGATTTCAACTCGGCCAGGTTGGCGGTATGAAATCGGTGACCTGGTGCCGATCCCGCACACCCACATTGCGTGGCCGTATGGTGAACTTTCAATCCGGGAAACGGATGATGAGGGGCATTTCCTGGGCACCTTCCAAGTGCCCTCTCCAAGGACGCATATTCTCCACAAAGGACACCTGCTTTCCAGCGTGCCGGATTGGTGGGGCGGCCCTATGAGAGCCCTCGTTTTCTGGTGGCTTTTCGCGACGTGCGATCGCGATTGGTGGGTGCGGTTTTTGGACCGGTTTGGAAGCCCGTTTTTGGAAGGAAAATACAACGAGTCTGACGAGCGGGCGCGGTATGAATTGCAGGATGCTTTTTCAGCGGCCACGCGGTTGTTTGGAATCGTGGTTTCCAAGGACACGGAACTCAAAATGCACCAGGCGAATTCCGTGGGTGCGGGCGAGGCATTCAAGACCTACCACGACACCGCAAACGAGGAAATTTCAAAGCTCATAGTGGGCCAGACGAGCAGCTCCACGATCAAGAATGCCGGACTAGGCGGCGGCCAAGGCGAAGCCCAGGCACAAGTCCGGGATGACATCCGAAAATATGATGGCTTGGCCTTCTCGCGGACGATCGCAACCCAGCTGCTCGGCCCTCTGTGGCGGATCAATGGATGGACGACTCCAGTTCCGACCGTTCAATTTGGAGCCGTTTCAGAGGAAGAGGCATCGCTGACAGGGGATCTAGTTTCCAGCCTCTACTCAGCCGGCATCGAACTCTCCGATTCCGGTATGGATCGCCTTTCTGGAAAACTTGGCCTGGGACTGCGCCGTGTGCCGTCTGCCGCGGTGGCTCTCTCGGCTCGTAATTCTCTGCCATTGCTGCCGGCCGTCGCCCGACGTGCCGCACGCCAGCGGCAGGCACGCGGCGCGGTGGATTCTTTGGTCACCTCCGCGTCACCCAAACTCGCCAGATTGATGCAAAGCCGGCACGCCGAATTATCGGCAGCGATCGACTCGGCAGATTCGCCGGAGGCGGCGGCGGCCGCTGTGGCATCCTTGGCCGCGGCATACGATCCTGGTCTCGCGGCGGAACTCATTTCGAGTGTCCTTTCGAGCGCGGCCTGCAATGCGGTGATCGCGATGGATTGACCCCACACACAGTTTCCGCATTCCCTTCTCACCCTTTCCCAAGTCCGTGGCGGCGCTGACAGCTGCAATCGGCCTGATTCCGACCTTTTCCGATCTAGTCGGGCCTTCTCAGACTTTCCCCTTGTCTCACCGATACCGGCGGATCGCACTACGCGAAACCCATGCCGGT
>Ga0213920_1000836_pt1 | contig 19609 bp, 20 predicted proteins | sample McNCre1117MG_FD_161054 | JGI IMG/M metagenome (GOLD analysis project Ga0213920, IMG submission 161054) | Freshwater microbial communities from McNutts Creek, Athens, Georgia, United States - 11-17 MG | ecosystem: Environmental > Aquatic > Freshwater > Creek | place: USA: Georgia | collected...
TAGCCCATTTCGGCTACGGCACGTGCCAGCGCGGGGGCCAGCTGCAAATTGGAAAAAGAGGTCGTCATGTCTGGGGCATATTGTCGCACTGTGGGCGGCTGCGAGGGAAAGCTTGGTTTAAGGCCTTGTTTTGCCTTCGCATTTGAGCTTGCCCGCCAGTTCGCTCAAGGTTTTGTACACCTCACCTGCTGGGGCGTTCCAACTCTGCACCACTTGTCCCTGCGTCTGCACCACGGCCATATCTCCACGGGCGGCAGGTCCTGTCAGGGCCTGCGCTGGGCCCATGGCCAACACGTTGTCCACCGTGCTTTTGAGCAAGGCCTCAGTCAACGGGCGCATCAACTCGGACGGCACGCCTGCGCTGCGCCAGGCGTCTTGGGCGATGCCTTGCAACACCACCGTGAAGTTGCTGCTGAACACTGCGGCGGCGTGGTACAGCGGTTTGTTGGCACTGGCGATCTCAAAGCAGCGCCCGCCAATGGCGGTGAGCGCGGTGTGCAGCCAGGCCAGCGCAGGCGCATCCCCCTCTAGCCCGCAAGGCGTACCTGCAAACTGGCGCACGCCTGTGTCGGGCGATGCAAAGTTCAGCACCGGATGTGCGCTGGCCACATGACAACCTAAAGCTTGTAAAGGCTGCAGCACGGCGGCGCTTAAAAAGCCACTGCTGTGAAAAACAATCGCCCCCGCCAACTTGGCACCTTGCGCCTCGGCCAAGGCCTGTGCAGCCGCACCTACTTGGGCATCAGGCACGCTGAGTAGCCACACATCGGCAGCGCGCATGTGGTCCAAATCGGCCACAGGCTTGCCCGCCCCTACAAACTTGGCGGCTTGCTCCGCGCTGCTGAGGCTACGGGAATGCAGGTCTTGCACCAGCACTCGGGCCTGCTGATGTAACAAGGCCGCGAGGGTTTGACCCACGCGGCCGCAACCGATGACGTTGAACGTAGTCAATTAGGTTTTGGGCAGTGTAACGCCCACTTGGCCTTGGTACTTGCCGCCACGGTCTTTGTAGCTGGTTTCGCACACGTCGTCTTTGTCGCTCTCAAAGAACAACACTTGGGCACAGCCCTCGCCTGCGTAAATCTTGGCGGGCAGCGGTGTGGTGTTGGAGAACTCCAAGGTCACATAGCCTTCCCACTCGGGCTCAAACGGCGTGACGTTGACGATGATGCCGCAGCGGGCATAGGTGCTCTTACCCAAACACACGGTCAACACGTTGCGAGGAATACGGAAGTACTCCATGGTGCGGGCCAGCGCAAAGCTGTTGGGCGGGATGATGCACACATCGGACTCGATGTCCACAAAACTCTTGGGATCAAAGTTCTTGGGGTCCACCACGGTGCTGTAGATGTTGGTGAACACCTTGAACTCGGGCGCGCAACGGATGTCGTAGCCGTAGCTGCTGGTGCCATAGCTGACGATTTTTTCGCCCGCTGCGTTTTGGCGAATCTGGCCTGGCTCGAAGGGTTCGATCATGCCGTGCTCTTGGGCCATGCGGCGGATCCATTTGTCGCTCTTGATGCTCATCGTTCAACCTTTGATTAGGGTTTGTATTTTAGACACGCTGTCACCTCGTGGACTGTTGGCGACACCAATGCCCTGAACTATCGCATACGATCATTTTTGAGACAGATCGCGCGATTCACACATTAAAAAATCATCCAGGAGACACGATGAAACGCCGCACACTCATACAAGCCACGCCTTGGTTGTTTGGTTTATCCGCTTCCACTCAGGCACAACAGGCGCCCTTCCCAAACAAGCCCATTCGCTACATCGTGCCCGTGGCCGCAGGTGGTGGCTCTGACATGATTGGCCGTACCTTTTGCGAACGCTTTGGCAAAGTTCTGAACCAAACCGTGGTGGTAGACAACCAAAGCGGTGGCGGCGGCGTGATTGCCGCACAAACCACCGCCCGAGCAGCGCCCGATGGCTACACCTTGATGCAAGGCTATGTGGCCACCCACGGCACATCACCCGCCACACGCAAGTTGTCGTACGACCCCATCAAAGACTTCACCCCCATCGGCATGATTGGCAGCACCCCCAACGTGTTGGTGGTGAATGCGGCGTTACCCGTGACCGATGTGAAATCCTTCATTGAGTACACCAAAAAGAACATGGGCAAGGTGGCCTATGGCTCAGCGGGTGCAGGTTCGCTGACGCACTTGACCGCCGAGTTGTTCAAATCACAAACAGGGGTGTTCATGGTGCACATTCCCTACCGTGGCATTGCGCCAGCCACCACCGATGTGATTGCAGGACAAACCCAATGCATGTTCCCTGGCTTGGCTGCTGCGCTGCCGCACATTCGCAATGGCCGTTTACGTGCACTTGCGGTAACCGGTAGCCAACGCCACCCCGCGCTCAAAGATGTGCCCACAATGGAGGAAGCCGGCCTCAAGGGCTTTGATGCCCAGCAGTGGTACGGCGTGGTGGGCCCAGCGGGTATGCCTGCGGCTTTGGTGAAGCAACTGAACGACGCCATGGCACAAGTGCTGACCATGCCAGACCTGCGCGACAAACTCAGTGGCGAAGCGGTGGAACTCGTGCCCATGACACCCGCACAATTTGGCGAATACATGAAAAAAGATTTGGCGCGCTGGACCACTCTGGCGCGTGAACGCAACATCAATTTAGACAACTGATTTTTAAAACGAAAACGGACCTCACATGACAGTCAATACAGCCGTGGCAGCAGACCACAACGCACCCGCCATCACGGCACAACTCGCACACTTTGTGTCTCAACATCCCACTCAAGGTTGGAGCGATGCGGTGGAGCACGAAGCCCACCGCACCTTTTTGAACTGGCTGGGTTGCGCCATCGGTGCGGCCAACCACGAAGCCGTCGATGCGGCGTTGGCCGCTGTGCAAATGCTGGACCCTGCCCCACAAGCCACCCTCGCAGGACGCTCAGAACGCGTGGACATGGCCAATGCAGCATTGATCAACGGTATTTCGTCACACACGTTTGACTATGACGACACCCACCTCAAAACCATCATTCACCCAGCAGGCCCTGTGGCCTCTGCGGTGATGGCTTTGGCCGAGCATCAAAACTGCTCTGGCCGCCAAGTAATTGACGCCATCGTGTTGGGCATTGACGTGGCTTGTCGCATGGGCAATTTGGTCTACCCACAGCACTACGACCGTGGCTGGCACATCACGGGATCCACGGGTACGTTGGGCGCTGCTGCGGCCTGCGCACGTTTGCTGGGTTTGAACGAGCAACAAACCACCATGGCCTTGGGCATCGCCGCCTCTCAACCCATTGGCCTGCGCGAGCAATTCGGCACCATGACCAAGCCCTTCCACCCAGGTGCAGCAGCGCGCGCAGGCATGATGGCAGCGTTGATGGCGCAGCATGGCTTCACCTCCAGCGCACGCTCACTCGAAGCACCACGCGGCTGGGCCCAAGTGGTGTCCACCAAGTACGACTGGCGCGAAGCGCAAGACGAGTTGGGCCAACGCTTTGAAATCAGCTTCAACGCCTACAAACCGTTTGCCTGCGGCATCGTGATTCACCCCAGCATTGACGCCTGCGCACAACTGCGCGAGCAAGGCGTGAAACCCGAAGAAGTGACACGCATCGACTTGCGCGTGCATCCACTCGTGCTGGAGCTGACAGGCAAGAAGACACCTCAAGATGGTTTGCAAGGTAAGTTCAGCGTGTACCACGGCTGTGCGGTGGGCTTGATCTTTGGCCGTGCTGGCGAGGAGGAGTTCTCTGACCACATCGTGCGCCGCGATGATGTGGTCGCCTTACGTGACAAGGTCAACGCCGTGGTGGACCCATCGGTGCGCGAAGAGAGTGTGTACGTGACAGCTCACCTTAAAGACGGCCGCAGCGTGGAGGTGCATGTGGAGCACGCCATTGGCTCACTGCAACGCCCCATGACCGACGCCATGTTAGAAACCAAGTTCCATGATTTGGCTGACCCGATCTTGGGTGCCGAGCGCAGCAACAGCATCCTCAAAGCGTGCTGGGACTTGAGCAAGGCGCCTAACTTGCAAGGCTTGCTTACGCTGCTCAAGCCGTAAATACGGCTGACATCAATCCTGATCGGCAAACTTTTGGAAAGTTTGCTTGAGCGCATGCAGCCATTGGTTCTTTTGAACCTCTGGCACAAAGCTCGCCTCAAAGCTGTTGCTGGCCAGCACATAGGCTTGTTGAGCGGTCAGGCCTGTGGCTTCGAAGGTTTGCAAGAAGTTCTCGTTCATGTAGCCACCAAAGTAGGCGGGGTCGTCCGAGTTGATGGTCACGCACAAGCCAGCGTCTAGCAACTGGCCAATGTTGTGGTCTTTCAAATCGGGAAACACACAGAGCTTTTGGTTGGACAGCGGACATACCGTCAGCGGTGTGCGGTCTTTGGCCAAGCGGGCCATCAGCGCGGCGTCGTGCACGGCTTGCACGCCGTGGTCGATGCGCTCGACGTGCAGCACATCCAATGCACTCCACATATAAGCTGGCGGGCCTTCCTCGCCTGCGTGGGCCACCAAGTGCAGGCCATGGGCGTGCGCCAAAGCAAACACTTTTTGAAATTTTTCGGGCGGGTGGCCAACTTCGCTGGAGTCCAAACCCACGCCAATGAATTTGTCTTTGAATGGCAGCGCTTCGTTGAAGGTGTGCAGTGCAGCCTCTTCGCTCAGGTGGCGCAAGAAGCACAAGATGAGCTGTGCGCTCACGCCCAGCTCAGCTTGCGCATCCACGCATGCGCGGTGTAAACCATGGATGACGGTCGCCATAGACACACCACGCTCGGTATGCGTTTGGGGGTCAAAGAAAATTTCAGCATGCACCACATGGTCAGCCGCGGCACGCTGCAAATAGGCCCAAGCCATGTCGTAAAAATCTTGCTCGTGCAACAGCACGCTGGCACCAGCGTAGTAAATGTCGAGAAAGCTTTGCAGGTTGGTGAAAGCGTAGGCCGCACGCAGCGCCTCCACATTCGCATAAGGCAGCGTCACGCCGTTGCGCTCGGCCAACTCAAAGATGAGTTCGGGCTCTAACGAACCTTCGATATGAATGTGCAGCTCGGCCTTGGGCATCTCGCACAAGAGCTGGGGCAAACGGTGTGGGGCAACTGAGTGAACTTGGTACATGGCAGATCTCCTAACAAGACTTCATGCTACCCAACAAAACCCCGTTTTCAATGCGCCGAACGAATCATGTTGCGTACCACTGGATAAATTTGCGCATCCCAACGCTTGCCGTTGAACACTCCGTAGTGACCCACACCCGATTGCAAATGGTGTGTCTTGCGATAAGCGGGCAACATGCTGCACAGGTCTTGCGCCGCCAAGGTTTGGCCCATGCCACAAATATCGTCCCGTTCGCCTTCCACGGTGAGCAGAAAGGTTTTTCGAATGGCTTGCAGGTTCAAGGGACGACCGCGGTAGGTCATCGTGCCCGTGGGCAATGCATGGTCTTGAAACACTTGTTTGACCGTTTCTAAATAGAAAGGGCCAGACAAATCCATGATGGCGAAATACTCTTGGTAGAAATCACGAATCACATCGGCTTTTTCGTCTTCACCATTCACGCGGTGCTCGTAAAGTGATTTGAACGATTGACGATGGCGATCGATGTTCATGTTCAAAAAAGCCATCAACTGCATGAAGCCTGGGTATACACGGCGGCCCACGCCCTTGAAATGCAAAGGCACCATGCCAATCAAATTCGACTCGAACCAATCGATGGGTTTGCTCATCGCCAACTCGTTGACTTGCGTGGGATTGACACGCGTGTCGATCGGACCAGCCATCAAAGTCAGAGAAGCAGGCTGGCAATCACTGCGGTCTTCGGCCAGCACAGCGGTCGCGGCCAAACACGCCACCGTGGGCTGACACACGCCCATCAAGTGCGAGTTGGGGCCGAGGTGCTGCATGAACCAAATAATGTGCTCGATGTATTGGTCTAAACCGAACTCACCTTCGCTCATTGGAATGTCTCGAATATTGCGCCAATCCGTCACATACACCTCATGGTCTTGCACCAGCGTTTGCACGGTGCCACGTAGCAAAGTGGCGAAGTGGCCGGACATGGGGGCGACCAGTAACAACTTAGGTAGGTCCTTGCTATCTTCTCGACAAAAGCGCACGAGATCGCAAAAGGGCGTTCTGAATGACGTGCTCTCGTGCACGGGCACACGCTTGCCTTGCGCGCTCATCACCGCCGCGATGTTGAACGACGGACGTGTGTGTGTAAACCCCAGCAACGCCACTTGTTCGTAATAAGCGGCCATGCGTTGCAAAGGGGTGATGCGTTTGCCATCAAACCAATTCAAACTGATCTCGCGCGCGTGCTCTGCGAATTTACGAATCGGGTCAGAAACATCTGCCACCAGTTGATAGTTGCGGTAAATCATCGTGTCGTCTCCACGCGTTGCTGCGTTGTGTTGATGCCAATGCAGGTGCAAGACGCGTGCCACGAGATGGCATATCTCTTGCAACGCGAGTTGCACCACATACATGCACCAAAAGGCAACCATGGCCCAAACCACGCTCACACTCAGCAGCAAGAACTACTCGTCTTGGTCATTGCGAGGCTGGCTGATGGTCAAGCTCTCAGGCGTGTCCTTCTCCGAATTGGCCGTGTCCACTGACAACGTAGACGCTCGCGCAGAGCTGTTGCTGCTCTCCCCTTCCATCCTCGTGCCCTGCCTCAATCATGGCGATGCACGCGTGTGGGACACGCTAGCCATTGGCGAATACCTGAACGAAATCGCACCAAAAGCACACCTACTACCCACCAACCCGGTGCACCGTGCACATTGCCGGTCCATTTGTGGCGAGATGCATTCGGGCTTCTCAGCACTGCGTGCGTCGCTGCCGATGAACATCAAAGCCAAGTTCAGCAAATTCAAAGTGTGGTCAAAAGCACAACTCGACATTGACCGCGTGCTCTTCATCTGGCGCGATTGTTTGAGCACCTACAAAGGTCCGTATTTATTTGGCAAGCAGCCCACGTTGGCCGACTGCATGTTTGCACCAGTGGTGACGCGCTTCATCACCTATGGCATTGCGCTCGACCCCGTGTGCGAGGCCTATTGCCAAACCATTTTGTCGATGCCCGAGATGAAGGAGTGGATGGCAGCCGCAACTGCAGAGCCTGATGACATTGAAGAACTTGAAGTGGAGTTTTAACCATGAGTACCGCCGTATCTAACACCATCGCCTACGAGAGTCACACCGATTTCTCTCACGTCAAACCTGAAGACACACAGTTCCTACCCGGTGGCCTGCGCGACTTCTTTGTGTACCGCGACTTGGGCGTCGCCAAAGCCACCCGTGGCAAGGTCATTGCGCACATCGCCAAAGCCAACATGCCACCCGACAACGGCACAGGTTGGCACTACCATGTGGCCGAATTTCAAATCGTCATCATGCTCAAAGGCTGGGCCCGTTTTATGTATGGCGAGACACCTACGCTCGTGTCTGCGGGCGACTGCGTGCATCAAAAACCCGGCATCATTCATTACCTCTTCGACTACTCGCCAGACATGGAGTACTTGGAAATCGTGGGGCCTGCGGACTTTGAATCTATTGCGGTGGATGGGCCTTGTGCAGTGCCGCAGATTACGCCTTGGGTGAAGTAGCTTTTTAATTTCGTTTCGTCATAAAAAAGACCACCCGAGGGTGGTCTTTTCATTGGGTCACACTTGATTAGAAGTGGTATTCGGCTTTGACGAATGGAGTCTTGGCTGTTGCGCCTGCAACGCTACTGCCATCATTACCAAATTTGTTTTTCCAGTATTCATAACCAGCACCCAGCTTGAAGGTGTTTTTAGCTGCACCAATAGGTGCACTGACGTCGTACATCAAAGCAGAATAGATGTGGGTCTCTTTAGAACTGCCAACACCATTTTCCATGGTGCCTTTGTAGCCGATGTAATCTCCCCATCCCTCAAAGCCCAAATTATTGATGCCAGTAGGAACACTCCAAGCAAAGTTCAAATCCACATGATTGGCATAGTGATAGCGACCTGTTGAATAACCATTTCGGCTTGCAACATTAGGGTCATTGCTTTCATTCAAAGCCAATAGGCTGATATCAAAGAAACCTTGCTTGACATCCATCATGAAAGTTGGACCAGCAACCAGCATGCGTTTCTTAGATGCATAGAAATCATTCTTTGTATTGAAATCAAACCCAGCTGTGATGCCTACATCTTTAACTGGACCAAATGCATAGCTTTTGCCAGTGACTTTTTGCAAATCAATCAAACGACGATATGCAAGATACACCTCTTGCGCACTGTCGTTATTGCCACCAGATTGCAGCATATCGGCGGCAAAGAAATTTTGGCCATACTTGTCACCACTCACATTTTTAAATGTGACTATATTCTTAGCGATAGTGTCGCCACCAGCTGTGTAGGGCTCTTTGAAGTTAGTACCAGTTGAATACGCCAACGACGTATCGCTCCAATCAGCAGCTTGTGCACCAACTGCAGCAGCAGCCATTGCAACGAGAGCAATTTTCTTTTTCATTTTTAAGTTTCCTTCAAGGTTAAAAAAACAGTTATGCAAAACGAATGCCAGAAAACCAGCATCCGTTGTTTTAATTACTTAGCGCCTGGCACTTTGCCTTCCACGCCTTTGACGTAGAAGTTGATGCCGCTCAAAAATTTGTCGTCAGCGATTTCATCTTTCTTCAAGATGACTTTGCCAGCGTTGTCAACGAGTGGGCCCTTCCAGATGGCGAAGCTGCCGTCTTTCAAACCTTTTTTGACTTCGTCCACTTTGGCTTTGGTTTCTGCAGGCACGTCTTCGGCGATGGACACGAGGTCAATCGCGCCGTCTTTCACGCCAGACCATGTGTGGCCGCCGCCTGTCCATTTTCCGTCCAAGGCATCGCGGGTGGCTTTGATGTAGTAAGGCGTCCAGTTGATCACGGCAGAAGCCAAATGGGCTTTAGGGCCGTAGGCGGTCATGTCTGAGTCCCAACCAAAAGCGCGCTTGCCTTTGTCTTGGGCTGTTTTCAACACGGCTGGAGAGTCTGTGTTTTGGAACAAGATGTCAGCACCGCCGTTGATCAACGAGGTGGCAGCTTCTGTTTCTTTCGGTGGGTTGAACCACTCGTTGACCCAGACCACTTTGGTCTTGACTTTGGGGTTGCTGGATTGCGCGCCCAAGGTGAAGCTGTTGATGTTGCGAATGACTTCAGGAATAGCAATCGAGGCCACCACACCCAAGGTGTTGGTTTTGGTCATCTGGCCAGCGATCACGCCAGCCATGTAGGCGCCTTCGTAGGTGCGGCTGTCGTAGGTGCGCATATTGGGCGCTTGCTTGTAACCCGTGGCGTGTTCGAACTTCACATCAGGTGTGTCAGCGGCCACTTTGAGCATGGGCTCCATGTAACCGAAGGTGGTGCCGAAAATCAACTTGTTGCCTTGGCCCACCATGTCGCGCAAAACGCGCTCGGCATCCGCCGATTCAGGCACGTTTTCAACAAACGAGGTTTCGATCTTGTCGCCAAACTCGGCTTGCAAGGCTTTGCGTGCGTTGTCGTGTGCAAAGGTCCAACCGCCGTCACCCACAGGGCCAACGTAGGCAAATGCAATTTTCAGAGGCTCAGCTTTGGCAGCAGCGGCAGGCGCTTCGGCTGGCTTGGCTTCTTCTTTTTTACCGCAACCCACCAACACAGCAGCAGACACAGCGGTCAAGGCTGCAGCTTGCAACCAGCGACGTTTCAACAAGTTAGTCATAAAAAAACCCTTTAAAAGAGAACTAGAAAAAAAGCGGAAAAATTATCAACCAGGAAAAAACGGTTTCCCAATCGAGGCAGGCATGTTGACCCTGAGCCAACGCGGATTTTTTGAAATCAACGCCAGCACCACGATGGTAGACAGGTAGGGCAGCATGCTCAAAAACTGGCTGGGCACATCAATGCCGGTAGCCTGTAAATGAAACTGCAACATGGTCACCCCACCGAACAGGTATGCACCAAGCAATACACGTGCCGGGCGCCATGTGGCAAATGTGGTGAGGGCCAGTGCGATCCAGCCCTTGCCAGCAATCATGCCTTCGACCCAAAGTGGTGTGTAGACGACTGAAATATACGCACCTGCTAGGCCACACATTGCGCCACCGACCACCACTGCAAGCAAACGAATGCGACGCACGGGATAACCCAACGCATGCGCTGATTCAGGCGACTCCCCCACCGCACGCAAGACCAATCCAGAACGTGTTCGGTAGAGGAAATAAATCAATCCAAAAGTTAATGCAATCGTGCCGTAGACCAAAGGGTGGTGCTTGAACAAAGCGGGACCAATGAATGGCATATCGGCCAACACAGGCACTTCAAATTGAATGCGCTCTGGCAACTTGGCCTGTACATAGCTTGTGCCCACAAAGGCCGAGAAACCTCCGCCAAACAAACTGAGCGCGAGGCCTGTGGCGTATTGGTTGGTGTTCATCCAAATCACCAGCACGCCAAACAGCGCCGCCATTAAAGCGCCTGCACCCATGCCTGCCAAAAAGCCCAAAGTGTCACTGCCCGTGGTCACCACGGTGGCAAAACCTGCAATGGCCGCGCACAACATCATGCCCTCGGCACCAAGGTTGACGATGCCAGCTTTCTCATTGATCAAAAGGCCAAGAGAAGCCAGCGCCAAAACGGTGCCAGCATTCATCGTGGCAGCCCATAACAGTGCGTAAGTCTCCATCACAGTGCCTCTACTTTTGCGAAAAAACGTATACGGTATTGCATTAATGTGTCGCATGCCAAAAGGCTGAACAACAGCAAACCTTGAAATACGCCCGTGAGCGAACGTGGCAAACCTAAGCGTGATTGCGCCAGCTCACCACCGATGTAAAACATGCTCATCAAAATGGCAGATAGCACCATGCCCACCGGATGCAAGCGCCCCACAAAGGCCACGATGATGGCCGCAAAGCCATAGCCCACCGGCACAAACGGCGTGAGCTGACGCAGCGGCCCTGCCACTTCTAAAGCGCCGGCCAAACCAGCCGCTGCACCCGAGGTGAGCAGCGCGAGCCATAAAGCCTTGCGTGAGGAGAAGCCCGCATAACGCGCGGCATCGGGGGCCAAGCCGCCTACCTGCTGCGCAAAGCCTGCATGTGTGCGAAACAAAAACACCCACAACGCGCCCACACCTGCCATCGCCAGCAACACACCCATGTTCACGCGTGTGCCCGTGATGAGCTTGGGAATTTGCGTGATGGCATCAAAGGTTTTGGTTTGCGGAAAGTTGTAGCCCAGCGGGTCTTTCCAAGGGCCGTACACCAAGAAGTTCAGCGCCATGATGGCCACGTACACCAGCATGAGGCTGACCAAAATTTCGCTCGCATGAAAGCGGTCGCGCAAAAACGCGGTGATGCCCGCCCACACCATGCCACCCGCAATACCGGCCAACAAAATGAGCACCCAAAAGCCAGCGCCGGTGTTGGCATCAGCCGTCAGTGCCACGCCAGAGGCAAACACCGCGCCCATGACAAACTGGCCTTCAGCGCCGATGTTCCACACGTTGGAGCGAAAGCACACGGCCAGCCCCAAGGCAATCAGCAACAGTGGCGTGGCCTTGACCATCAACTCGGACAAGGCGTACACGCTCTTGATGGGCTCCCAAAAGAACACCTGCAAACCACGCACCGGGTCTTTGCCAAGCGCCACAAAAAGAATCACACCCAACACCACGGTGATGGCCAGCGCCAGCAAGGGCGAGGCATAGCGCCACAGGTTCGACGGCTGGGCACGCGGCTCAAGACGCAGCATGGTTCACCTCCTGTGTCGCAGCGGGTGCATCCCACAAGCCACTCATCCACGCACCGATGCGCGACACATTGGCCTCTTCGCGCGTGAGCGCGGGCGACAAGCGCCCCTCGGCCATCACATGCAAACGGTCTGACAGTTCTAGCAATTCGTCCAACTCCTCACTCACCACCAACACCGCGCAGCCCGCATCACGCAAGGCCAGCAGTGCGGCGCGTATTTGCGCGGCAGCACCCACGTCCACACCCCATGTGGGCTGCGACACGATGAGCAACTTAGGGGTCGCTTCAATCTCGCGGCCCACCAAAAACTTTTGCAAATTGCCACCCGACAGCGAACGCGCAGCGGCATCAGGGCCGCCTGTTTTCACTTGGTATTTGGCAATGATGTTGGCGGCTTGGGTGTGTAGCGTGTTCAGGTTGAGCCAACCCAACACACCCGCCACGCCGCTAGATGCCACTGCGTCATGACGCGTGAGCAACAGGTTTTGCGCGAGGCTTAAGCTTGGTACTGCGCCACGACCTAGGCGTTCTTCTGGCACAAAGTGAAGCCCGAGGTCACGGCGTTGGTCTGGGTTGAGCTGTCCCATGGCTTGGCCGCTCAGCTGAATGCTGTCAGCCGCTGCACGCCTATCTTCACCAGACAAAGCAAACAGCAGCTCGCGCTGGCCGTTGCCCGACACACCCGCAATGCCCACCACCTCGCCTGCGCGCACTTGCAGGTTGACACCATTCAGGTCTACGCCAAACGGGTCGTCGGCTTGCAGGCGCAGGTCATGCACGCTCAGCACAGCAGCGCCCGGCTTGTGCTCGCGCACGTGTAGCTCGGGTGGCAAGCTACCAATCATGAGTTGGCTCAGCGAGGCATTGGTTTCTTGGCGCGGGTCGCACACGCCCGTCACGCGACCTGCACGCATCACGGTGCAGGCAGTGCACAGCGCACGAATTTCGTGCAGCTTGTGGCTGATGTACAAAATGCTACGGCCTTCAGCAGCAAGCTGACGCAGCACCACAAAGAGCTTCTCCACCGCTTGCGGCGTGAGCACCGAGGTGGGCTCGTCCAAGATGAGCAGCTGCGGGTTGGTCAGCAAGGCGCGGATGATTTCCACACGCTGCATCTCGCCCACGCCCAGCGTGTGCACGGGGCGGGCGGGGTCAATATCGAGGCCATATTGCGCGGCGGTGTCGGTGATGCGCTGCGTCACCTCAGCCAAACTGAGCGACTTGTCGAGGCCCAGCCACACGTTTTCAGCCACGCTGAGCGTGTCAAACAAGCTGAAGTGCTGAAACACCATGCTGATGCCCAGACGACGCGCCTCTTGCGGGTTGCGGATGTTCACCACCTCGCCGTTGAAGCGAATCTCGCCCGCATCGGGCTTGACGGCGCCGTAGATGATCTTCATCAGCGTGGATTTGCCTGCGCCGTTTTCACCCAACACGGCGTGAATTTCGCCGGGTTGCACCGTCAGGCTCACGGCATCGTTGGCAACCACAGCGGGGTAGCGCTTGGTGATGTGGGCAAGTTGCAGTCGGGGGTGGGTCATCACAAGGGTCGGCGTTACGTGAGTCAAGATTTCACAAAAGGTGGCTAGGTTACCAGCACCAGCTCTATGTCTTCTTGCAAGCAACGTGCCCGCGTTAACCCTAATTCAAAGCACCAACATAGCGCGAAAGTCGTTCACATTGGTGTGCGTGGGGCCGGTCACCACCAAATCGCCCACGGCGTCAAAGAAACCATAGGCATCGTTGCGGTCTAGGTAGTCAGCGGCTTTCGCGCCTGCGGCCTCGGCGCGGGCCAAGGTGTCGGGCGACACGCGTGCGCCTGCGTTGTCTTCGATGCCATCAATGCCATCGGTGTCAGCGGCAATGGCCCACACGTTGGCTTGCGCTTGCAGGGCCACAGCTAAGCCTAGACAGAACTCACCAGCTCGGCCCCCTCTGCCCTTGGGGGCCCCGGGTGCTTGTTTGCGAATAGTCACCGTGGTTTCACCACCGCTGAGGATGACGCAAGGCTTTTGGAACGGCCCCAAGCCGCGTGCTGCTGCACGCGCCAATGCAGCATGCACCTTGCCCACTTCACGGGATTCACCTTCTAGTTCGTCACTCAACACATAGGCATTCAGGCCAGCGGCGCGGGCCAGCTCGGCGGCTGCATCTAACGACTGCTGAGGCGTGGCGATCAAATGCACGGGCTGCTTGTCCCACGCGGGGCTGGGCTTGGGCGTTTCTAGCGCGCCAGCTTTCAACGCGGCTTCAATGGCGGCGGGCACTTCGATTTTGTAGCGTTGCAGAATGGCCCATGCGTCGGCACAGGTCGTCACGTCGGGTACGGTGGGGCCGCTGGCGATGACCGATGGGTCGTCGCCCGGCACGTCGCTGATGGTCAGCGTCACCACCTGCGCGGGCGCACACGCGGCGGCCAAGCGGCCACCTTTGATGCGCGAGAGGTGCTTGCGCACGCAGTTCATCTCGCCAATGCCTGCGCCACTGTTGAGCAAATCTTTGTTGATGCGCTGCTTGTCTTCCAGCGTCAGGCCATCGGCGGGCAATGTGAGCAAGGCAGAGCCACCGCCAGATATCAAACACAGCACCAAGTCGTCAGCCGTCAACCCTTGCGTCAACGCCAAGATGCGCTCGGCAGCGGCTAGGCCTGCAGCATCGGGCACAGGGTGCGAAGCCTCGACCACTTCAATGCGCTCTGGCAAACCCGCAGGGCGCGGTGGCGTGTGGCCATAACGTGTGACCACGAGGCCGGACATTGGTTTGTCTGCAGGCCACAGCGCCTCGACCGCTTGCGCCATCGCACCACCGGCTTTGCCTGCACCCAACACGAGGGTGCGGCCTTTGGGCGGCGTGGGCAAATAGGCGGCGGTGTTGTGCAGGGGTAAGGCGCGCAGCACAGCTGCATCGTAGAGCTGGCGCAGGAAAGACTGAGGGTCGGTGTGTGGATCAATCATCCGTCTATCCTAGCGCCGCTCACACGTGCTTAAGTAGTGCTTAAACCAGCCAAGCCTTCAAAGAGGCTGCGACTTTTTCAGCAGAAATACCGTAGCGGTCGTGCAGCGTAGGCAATGCACCTGCATCCAAGAAAGCATCAGGCAAGCCCAACATGCGGAACTTGCTTGGCACCGCACCTTCGCGCAGCAACAGGCCTGCCACTGCTTCGCCCAAGCCACCGATCACCGAATGGTTCTCAGCCACCACCACCAAGCGGCCAGGCTTGCGCACTTCGGCCAAGATGGTGACTTCGTCGAGCGGCTTGATCGTTGGGCAATGCAGCACCGCCACATTGACTTTGTCGGCCTCCAGCTGTTTGGCCACTTCAAGCGTGCGCATGGTCATGAAACCGCTGGAAATTACCAGCACATCAGCCCCATCGCGCAACAGCTTGGCTTTACCCAACTCAAATTTGTAGTTGTATTCGTCCAGCACCAGCGGCACGTTGCCACGCAACAAACGCATGTAGACAGGGCCTTGGTGTGCGGCGATTTGTGGCACGGCTTGTTCGATGTCCAGCGCGTCACACGGGTCCACCACGGTCAGACCCGGAATGGCACGCATCATGGCCAAATCTTCGGTGGCTTGGTGACTAGGGCCGTAGCCTGTGGTGAGACCTGGCAAGGCGCAACAAATCTTCACATTCAAGTTTTCTTCGGCAATCACTTGATGGATGAAGTCATACGCGCGGCGTGTGCCGAACACGGCATAGGTGGTGGCAAATGGCACCAAGCCTGTTTTGGCCATGCCGCCCGCTGCGCCCATGAGCAGCTGCTCGGCCATGCCCATTTGAAAAAAGCGTTCGGGGTAAGCCTGAGCGAACAGATGCAAGTCGGTGTACTTGGCCAAGTCGGCGGTCATGCCCACCACTTCCGAGTGGTTGGCCGCATATTCCACCAGCGCTTTGCCAAAGGGAGCGACTTGCACGCGTTGGCCTTCAGACGCGATGGAGGCGATCATGGCCGAGGTGGTCAGCCGAGGTTTTTTGTCAGTCACAGCATTCATATCTTCTCCGAATTTGTTACGGACGATTGGCATCGAGCACATCCAGCGCCTGTTGCCACTCAGGTGGGTCAACGCGGATGAAATGGTTTTTGTCGCGAGTCTCTAAGAAAGGCACGCCCTTGCCCATCAAGGTGTCGCACAAAATCACGCGAGGCTTGGCATCGGGCAACGCGCGTGCGGTGTCGAACGCACGCAGCACAGCGGGCAAGTGGTTGCCATCCACGCGCTGTACATGCCAACCAAACGAGGCCCATTTGTCGGCCAGGGGCTCAAAGCCCATGATCTTGGTGGAAGGACCATCGGCTTGTTGGTTGTTGATGTCCACCATGCAAATCAAATTACCCAAGCCGTGGTGTGCCGCAGACATGGCGGCTTCCCATGTGGAGCCCTCGTCGAGTTCGCCATCGGACATGGAGTTGTAAACAAACGCAGGGTTACCTTGGTGGCGCAAACCGAGTGCCATGCCTACCGCGATGGGCAGGCCTTGACCGAGTGAGCCACCCGACATTTCCATACCCGGTGTGTACGTGGCCATGCCCGACATGGGCAAACGGCTGTCGTCGCTGCCATAGGTTTCAAGTTCGGACTCGGGGATGATGCCCGCCTCGATCATGGCGGCATACGCTGCAATCGCGTAGTGGCCATGCGAGAGCAGGAATCGGTCACGCCCTTCCCACTCGGGTTCGTTGGGTCGAAAGTTCATCGCATGGCCATACGCCACGGCGAGCACATCGGCATAGCCCAAGGCTTGTCCCACATAGCCTTGGCCCTGCACTTCGCCCATGCGCAAGGCATAGCGGCGGATACGCCAGGCACAACTGGCAATTTCTTGAAGATTACTCATAGGTGTGTTTCAGTGAAAAAAGAAATTCAACGCAAGGTCAACCACGGCAAGTACGCAAAGCCGAGCAGCAGTGTGACCGCGACCGCATAGAAGGGAATCAACTCAACCACCACATCTCCGATGCGCACCTTGGCGATGGAGCTGGTGATAAACAAAGTGGTCCCGATAGGCGGGTGGTAGAGACCGATCGACAAGTTCACGATCATCATGATGCCGAGCTGAATGGTGTCCATACCCACAGCAGATGCCAATGGCACAAACATAGGTGTGAGCAACAACACAGCAGCCGGCAAATCAATGAACATGCCTGTGCCCAACATGATCAAATTCATCGCCAAGATGATCAGCCAAGGCTCTTGCAATGTTTCTTTGGCATACAACGTGAAAGCAGCAGGCAACTGCTCATACGTCACGATCCAACCAATCACGCTCGACGCCATGATGATGAGCAACACAACACCCGTGGAAATACCAGCCTCAACGGCTGCAGCTTTGAGCTTCGTGAGGTTCAGATCACGGTAGACCAAACCTGACACCACCAACGCGTACAGCGTGGACATCACACTCACCTCAGTAGGTGTAGCAATGCCAAAACGCAAGAAGATGATGATCAATACCGGCATGGCCAAGGCAGGGCCGGCATGCAACAGCTGATGCATGAATTCACCCCACACGAACGGGGTGGTATCGCGTGGGAAGTTGCGACGACGCCCCTGCACGTAGCACACCAGCATGAAGCCACCGCACATCAACAACCCGGGCAAGATGCCTGCGACAAACAGCGCACCAATCGACGCACCTGAGACCAAGGCATACACGATCATCGGAATGGAAGGCGGGATCAGGATGTCAATCGTGGCCGCAGCAGCCAAGGTGCCAGCAGCAAACGGTGCGGGATAACCCAACTTCTTCAACCAAGGAATCAACATCGAGCCGATGGCGGAAGCATCTGCCACCGCCGAGCCTGACACACCACCAAAGATGGTGGATGACAGCACGCCCACTTGCGCGGGGCCACCATGCACACGGCCAATCATCATGGTCAACAAGTTGACCAAGCTTTGCCCCAAACGACCGCTGACCATCAGCGCACCCGTCATCATGAAAAAGGGAATCGCAATCAGCGGAAAACTTTGTGTCTGCGTGATCATCTGCTCCACCGCTAAGTGGACAGGAACACGGTCAATGATGAGCAAACCGCCCACCGACGCCAACACCAACGCATGCGCAATCGGGATCGACAGCAGCGCGGCAACAATAAATAAACCAATGATGAGGAGGGTCATGCGTCAGCTCCGATGTCGTGATGTTCTTCACCGCGCCAAACTTGCGGCAATCGGCACAGCGTCACGATGGCAAGCATCACGAAGCCAAGTAAGAGACAGCCCACACTCACAGAGCCAGGTACTTGCATGATGGGAGAGCGCTCATCACCCGCAATTTCAAACACAGGCCAAGCGGTATAGGCCAGGCTCAGGTACAGACTTGCAACGACGAGCGAACCCGCTGTCAGCACCCAACGACGTGCCGCGCCCAACTTTTGCGTCAACATCACCACAGCAATGTGTGAACCATGTTGCGCTGCAATGACCACACCAGACATGATCATCCAAGGGAACATCAGTTCTGGCAGTTCAGACGCCCAAGACAAACTAGAGCCGGCTGCGTAGCGCAGGCACACATTCACACTCAGGATGGTGAACACGACCGACAGGGTGATGTACAGCACTGTGTGGCACCACCAAGAAATGATCGTGTCCACCGCTTTAAATAAAGGATTCATGGCAACACCTTGTGGACCCGCCGATACAGCGGGTCCGAGTTAAGTTAAGAATTAACGAGCGGCCTGTACCACGCGGCTCACAAACTCACCAATTGGGCTAGCGGTCCATTTGGTGTAAACCGGTGCGCAAGCGTCCATGAACGCCTTGCGATCCACCGTATCAATTTGCACGCCTTTACCCTTGAGATCGGCCACTAATTTGTCGTCGATTTCTTTGTTCAAGCGACGCTGTAACTGCGTTGCCTCTGTCGCGGCCTCAGACACCACCTTTTGATCTGCAGGGGTCATGCGGTCCCACGTGCGTTTACTCATCAAGAACGGTGTGCTCTCGTACTTATGGCCTGAGAGCGAGATGTACTTTTGCACTTCGTACAGCTTGGCAGATGCAATGTTGGTCAGTGGGTTTTCCTGGCCATCCACCACACCCTGCTGCAGCGCGACATAAAGCTCAGAGAACTTGATCTGCTGAGCATCAGCACCCAAGGCTTGCATGATGTCCACCGTCACGGTATCGGGTGGTGTGCGCATCTTCAGCCCCTTCATATCTGCGGGCACTTTGATGGGACGCTTGCTGTTGGACATTTGACGGATGCCGTTGTCCCACAAGCCCAGCAAAATCATGCCCTTAGCGGCAGCTTTGTCGGCCAACTCTTTGCCAATCGGACCGTCCATCACCGCCCAAGCTTTTTGCGCATCAGCAAACAAGAAAGGCATGCCCAACGCAGCAAATTCAGGCACCACACTAGACACCGCGCCCTGACTGTTGGCCGAGAAGTCCAACGTGCCTGAACGCAGTGCTGTGACCATGGCTGCATCGTCACCCAGCTGAGCCGAGTGCGCCACTTGAATTTCAACGCGGCCATTGGTTTTGGCTTTGACCGTTTCTGCAAACTTCACAGAGGCAATGTGACGTGGGTTATCTGGTGGATTGCCGTGTGCCAACGTCAACTTGACGTTTTGAGCAGTGGCCAAGCCAGTGACAGCCAGCAAGGCTGTAGCTAATACGGTACGGCGAATGAGGGATATGGTTTTCATGGTTTTGTCTCCTGTATTTTTTTATTGGAAAAGGTGTATCTGAATCAGTGAATCAGCATGCCGCCGTTGACATCAAGCGTGACGCCTGTGCAGTATTTGGACAAGTCGCTGGCGAGGAACACCACGCAACCCGCCACATCGTTGGGCTCACCAATATCGCCGAGTGGAATGCCATCCAAAATGGCTTGGCGTTTGTCTTCAGG
>Ga0213920_1000837_pt1 | contig 19592 bp, 11 predicted proteins | sample McNCre1117MG_FD_161054 | JGI IMG/M metagenome (GOLD analysis project Ga0213920, IMG submission 161054) | Freshwater microbial communities from McNutts Creek, Athens, Georgia, United States - 11-17 MG | ecosystem: Environmental > Aquatic > Freshwater > Creek | place: USA: Georgia | collected...
GCATCAGCATGGATGCCAATGCTCTGTCGCTCAACGGGGGCACCATCAAGGACGCCGCAGGCAACAACGCCACGATCACCAGCGCAATCGTGGCCGACAACGCCAGCTATGTGGTGGACACCACCGCGCCTGCGGCCTTGACCCTGAGCCTGTCGCAAGACACGGGCACCAGCACAACCGATTTGCTGACCAACAATGCCCGCATCAAAGACGGTGCGTTTGAGGTGTATGGCGGACTGACCCTCCACAGTGGCAACACCACAGGTGTGGTGTTGCCAGGCCTGACCAGTGTGGCGGGCTTGAGCGCAGCACGCATTTCGGGCACGCTCAACGGGCCAGGCATCGTTAATTCCCTGCTGGCCAAAGTGGTGGCCGAAGACACGTCCGTGGCGGGCCAATACACCGCCTGGGTGATTGCCTACGACGGAGGGGCGCATACCAAAGCCACGCAGATTCAGCTCAAAGAAGAAGTGGTGAACGGCCAGACCGTGGTCAAGGCCTATGGCCTGGCAGAAAAATACACAGTGGGCGACAGGACGAATGATGCGACTTTCTCCTTTGGCTCCTGGACTTCCAATACAACGAGCTACCGTGTTTATGAACTGCGCATCAAACCCGCAGTCAGCACAGACGCCTTTGACGCGCCTGTGGGCGCTACAGTTTTTTACAACATCGACGGTGCAGGCTTCACCGCCACGTCGTACACCGCGCCCACCACGGCGGGCTCGCACACCGTGCAGATGCGCCAGACCGATGCTGCAGGCAACGTGACTGACAGCAATGTGCTGACTTTCACGCTTGACACCACCGCACCCGCGACCACCATTGCCACGGTGGCGCTGAGTGCAGACAACGGTGCTTCGTCCACCGACTTTGTCACCAGTGTGGCTTCGCAGACCATCAGCGGCACTTTGAGCGCCAACCTGGCCACTGGTGAAAGCGTGCTGGTCTCGCTCAACAACGGCAGCACATGGGCCACGGCCACCGCCACGGTAGGCAGCACGGCCTGGAGTTTGTCGGGCGTGACGCTCAGCGGCAGCAACACCCTGCAAATCAAGGTGGTGGATGCTGCTGGCAACAGCGGCACGGCGCTCAGCAAGGCGTATTCGTACATCACAACGTCAAACCTGACCCTGGGCATCACCGGTATTTATGACGACGTGGGCACGCCTGCGACCGTGCCCTCGGGCAGTACCGCCAACGACACCACGCCCACGCTCAACGGCACATTGGGTGGTGCCACCGCTGGTGCGAGCCTAGGTGCCAACGAGGTGATCAATGTGTACCGCACGCCCAATCTGGCCACGGCCGTTGTGGTTCAGGCGGGTTCTCTGGCTGGTGGGCAAATTCTCAGCGGCAATGCACTGACTTACTACAACAACGGTGATGGCAACTACGGCAATGGCAATGTGTATTTGCCCACGGCACCCAACAGCGGCGATGTGGTGGTGATCAACAAGGCATCCACTTGGGGTGTCGCTGTTTACGCGGGCAGCACACTGGTTACCAATTTGGGCAGTGCCGGTTCACCTGGCGGTGGTCAGGACAACCTGTATTTCAAATGGGATGCCACCGCTGGCCAATGGCTCACCGGCACCAATGCCATGACGAAGGCCGGCACGGCCACCGTCACGGTCAACGCCGCAGGCCAAAGCACTTGGACATTCACCGAACCCACCGCCCTGGGCAGCAGCGACAGCGTGCTGTATGTGGCGCAGATCGAAAACACCGCTGGCGTGTTTGGCAACCAGTCCACACCTAGTGCGCTGGATTGGAAATACACCATCGATGCCGTCGCCCCTACCGGCGGCAGCATCGCACTGACCAGCGACACGGGCACCAGCAACAGCGATGGCATCACCGACAACGGCCAGATCACCGTCAGTGGTTTGGAAGCCGCTGCCACTTGGCAATACAGCACCAATTCAGGCAGCACTTGGACTCCGGGTGCAGGCAGCACCTTCACACTGGCCGCTGGCACTTACGCCATCAACGCGGTCCAGATGCGACAGATTGACGTGGCGGGCAACGTGCAAACGGCCACCATCAAAAATGCATCGGCCATCACGGTGGTGGCCCCAGTCACCATCAACACGGTGTCCACCGATGGCGTGATGGCCAGCAGCGATGTGCTGGTGGTCAGCGGCACGGCCGCAAGCAACACCACGGTGACGTTGGGCATCAATGGTCAGACGGTCAACACCACCTCGGATGCTACGGGCAACTGGACCTACGACGGCTCCAAGGTGCGCTACATCATGGTGCGCAAAACGCTGGCCAACACGACGGCCACATCGGACGGCTACCTCACCGTGGGTGACGTGTCGGCCATTCAGGTGGGTACGGGCACCAACGTGGCGCTGGGGGCGACTCAGACCGTTTCCAACAGCGCTGCGTTCAAGTGGACCAACGGCACCACATACAACGGCAATATTCATGACGGATTGACGACAGACAGCTTAACCACATTTGCAGAAGCTTATGGCATCAACACCAGCGCCCTGACAGCGGATGGCGATGCGTGGGTGCAGCTGGACCTGGGCGCAGCGTACGCGCTGTCGAGCATCGTGGTGAAAACGCGAGAGGGTTCTACCGGCTACACCGAACGCACCAATGGTGCTTACATCTATGCGTCAGCCACCGACATGAGTGGCATGAGCCATGCCCAGCTCAATGCGTCACCGGTGGTCAACAGCGTGTTGATCAGCGGCTTGGTTGCCAACATCGCATCGCAGGCGTTCACCGACAGCGCTCCGTCCATTTTTGGCAGCGAGCTAGGGGCCACCGGTACCATCACCGCGCAACAAACGGTGGCTGGCGTGAGCAGCAATGCGTCGGCCAACGTGACGGTGTTCTCGCTGACGGGTAGCAGTCCTGCGGATAACAGCAATGCGATGACTGCTGCATCCAACCTGACGCTGACGTTCAACGAGACGGTGGTCAAAGGCACGGGCACGATTGCGATTTACAAGTACTCGGACAACTCTTTGGTTGAGAGCTTTGACGTGGCCAGCAGCACCCGTGTGACGGGCTGGAACGGCGCCACACTGACCATTGACCCCACGAGCGATTTGGCGTTTGGCACGAGCTACTACGTGAAGGTGGCATCGACCGCTGTCAAAGACACGGCAGGCAATCTGTATGCAGGCATCAACGACAGCGCCACGTTGAATTTCACAACCAAGAATTCAGATGGCTCTGTGGTGACTGCCCCCACCTTGACGGCAACGAGCGTGCCGTTCCAAACAGCCTTGGAAAGCGGTAGTGCACTGCTGAGCACGGCCAGCACGGGCAACAGTTTGCAAACTACGTTTGGGACAGATTTGGCTCTGACGGATGACAGTATTCTTGCCCAATCATTTTCGACAGCATTTGGTGGCAGTTTGAGTTTGTTTGGAACCGCTTACACCAGCGTGTATGTGAGCGCTAATGGCTATGTGTCTTTTGGTACCGGCGAGAACATGTATGGCGGCATTGATCTCACGGCTTGGTCTAAGGCTTACCCGATCATTTCAGCCTTCATGACTGACATCAATCCGAGTGCCACCACGACGACAACAAGCACCGGCGGAACCTCGACGGGAACGCATAAGGTGTATTTCCGTCAGGATGCCTCTGGTTTTATGGTGACTTATGACGATGTCGCGCCATTCGGTACGCCCACGGTGAAGGACGCTACCACTCAAGGTGATGCGTTCCAGATCAAGCTGACGCGCAACGTGGTCAATGGGAAAACGTACAACGTCATTGAGTTGGTTTATGAAAACATCAGCTGGGCAGATGGTGGCACAACCTCCATTCCACAGGCTGGTTGGTCCGCAGGTACCGGAACTACCAGTTATGAAACCACATGGAGTGGTAACGCTTCCGCCTCACTGACCGCTGAGAGCACGACCAACATGGTCCGTAACGGTGTTTGGCGTTGGGTGCTGGATGCGACCACATCTCAGCTTGTGGACACGAATGCACTGGGCGGTTTGAGCCGTTTTGTAACAACGTCCACTGCTGCTGTGAGCTTGAGTTCTACCGCCGCCGGTACGGCAACTTACGCCTTGCTCAGCGATGGCAATGGCCGTTTTGTGCTGGATACGAGCACGGGCACACCGCTTATCAAAACGTCAGCCAGCGCTGTGTTTGATGTGACAGAGACCAGCGTGGATCTGTTGGTCAAAGTGACCGATGGCGCCACGGGTTTGAGCTCGCAGCAAACGGTCACGGTGAGTTTGACAGACCGCTGGGGTACGAGCAGTAGCAACATCATCGGTTTGCGCAGTGCGGCAGAGGTGACTGAGTTGACCAGTGCCACTGCGCTGGTGATGGATGGCGCTGCTGGTTTTGATACCTTGAAGTTCATTGGCGATGGCCGTGCCTTGAATTTGACGACAGTCAACGATGCCGTGATCAAGAACCTCGAGAAGATGGATTTGTCGGCCACAGGGACTCAAAGCCTGACGTTGAGCGCAGCCGATGTGGTGGCAATCTCTTCCACGAACCTGATCCATACCACCACGGCCAGTGCCGATGGCAATACGTGGACCAACGTCACTGGCGCAGCGCTGGCGGCCACCACCAATTATTCGCAACTGGTGGTGGATGGCACATCAGCAGACAGCGTGACATTGGCTGCGGGCACTGGTTTTTGGGCCTCCGTGGGTACGGTGAACGATGGCACGAGTAACTACGAGGTCTGGCAAAACAACGCCTCTGCTGTTCAGCTCATCGTCAAGGCTGGCGTGACCGTGACCAACGCCGATCCTTTGGTGCTGGGTGAGACCGTGGTTGATATGGGCACAAGCGGAAAACTGATTGCGCCCGTCCAAGTAGAAGGCAAGTGGTATTACTACTGGGATCGCTCAGGTGATGGCACGAATGCAAACGCTGGCAGCTTGAACGGCGGCACAGATATCGTGACCCATGATGCGTTGGATCTGATCTTCAACCAAGACATCAACGGCAATGTCAATGCTTCAGGCAACACCACCGATGTTTACCGCTACGCCACCCTCAATGGTGTCAGGGTGGCACTGCCCATGTTTGATGGTGGTATGACGCCACCTGCCGGCATTGGAAATTACCAAAACGGGACATCGGCCTCTGGCACAGGAACGACAAATAGCTCATCGTTTGACGATCTCTATGCCATCTGGGATGCCTTCAACGGAACAGGCACGGCAAGCAATGTGGCTGGAACGCCTACGGGTTGGTATTCGAACGATTATTGGTCGGCAACCAAGGGCACCGCGGGCCACTACATCGTGGGTCTGCATGCAGGCGCGAACCTGGATTACGCCGACACAAACACCGCTCATGTTGCCCTTGAAATGGTGAAGCCCAATGCCGCACCTGTGTTGAATGCAGCGCAATCACCGACGTTCACCGCGACCCAAGGCGCTGGTGTGCCAACAGGTGCGGTAGGTGCTTTGGTCAATACATTGGTGGCAGGTGTCAGCGACACAGACAGTGGCGCCAGCACAGGCATTGCCATCACCGGTTTTGACAGTGCCAACGGCACGCTTTACTACAGCACCAATGGCGGTACAAGCTGGGTTGCTGCTACGGGCATCAGTGACACCAATGCCTTGCTCTTGGCTTCGGATTCAGACACGCGCTTGTATTTCAAACCAACGGTCAGTACCTACACGGGGACAAGCAGCCCCATCACTTTCCGTGCGTGGGACATGACGCAGCACATCACCGAAGGTGTGTATGCAGACACCACAGCCTTTGGTGGTGCAGCCGAGTACAGCACGGCTACTGACACTGTGGCCGTGACTGTTGCTGCGCCTGTGTTTAACTCCGCCAGCAGCATCACTGGGTCCTCTATTGATTTGGGCACGGTCAGTGGTGTGAGTTTGAAATTGATCGCCAAAGCTGTCATGGCAGATGGCTCGGTGTATTTCCACCTTGACGTGAGTGGCGATGGCTTGGGTGGCACCAACGACGTGATCACCCACAACAGCTTGGATGCCTTGTTTAACGCAGAAGCGGGTGGGGCCAATACAACGGCCAGTGCATTGCCCACTTTGGGGCAAAACACGGACCGAAGCGTGATCGTCAATGGCTACACCTTGGTGTTGCCAACGTTTGCCGAATTACAGGCGCTTTACAACGATCCTTTACCCAATCCACCCACGGGCTGGCCAACTTACGCGATGGGCATTGGTATGTGGTGGACTGCAGACTTCGTGGCTTCATACACGGATGCGCACAGTCAATTCAACGTATACGGTGGAGGGTCTGGCTCGGATATTGATACGGCGAGTTGGTATGCGGCGATCAGGGTGCTGCCGGTGGTCATTGACCTGAACCGTGACGGGATGCTGAGCTACGGCCAAGTGACGATGGACGTGAACGGTGACGGTCATCTGGATACCACCAAGTGGGCTGGGGCGCAAGACGGCGTGTTGGTGTGGGACAAGTTCGCCGACGGCTTGGTGCATGACAACAGCCAGTACGCGTTTGCACAGTACGCCACGGCGTACCGCACAGGCGCTGCCGCGACCGACTTGCAAGGTTTGGCCGACGCGTTTGACACCAACCACGACGGCATGTTCGACGCGCAAGATGCGAAGTTTGCCGAGTTCAAGGTGTGGCAAGACGTCAACCAAAACGGCGTGAGCGATTCGGGCGAAGTGCGCAGCTTGGCCGATTGGGGCATCACCTCGATCAACTTGGTCAGCGACGGCGTGGTGCGCACACCGGCCGATGGTGTGACCGAAGCGGGTCAGACCACCGCCACGGCAACCGATGGCACCCATGTGCTCGTATCGGATGCGGGCTTTGAGTACCACAGCTTGGCTTATTCGGCACAGACCGTGGTGGGTTTGGGCGCGCACATCGATCTGCTGGGCTCGGGCATGAACCTCGACTTGTCGAGCTTCGTGGCCCAGCACGGCGCGGTCGATGCGGTGGACTTGAGCGGGACCGGCGCCAACACGCTGAAGATCAACCTGCAAGACGTGCTGCACGGCACCGATGCTGGCACGTTGCACGTCAACGGCGATGCAGACGACACCGTGGTGCTGAACACCGCAGATTGGACGGACACGGGCACGGTGCTGCTGCAAAACGGCCACCAATACGAGGTGTACAACGCCAACGAACATGTGAACGCGCAGCTCTTGATCGAGCAGCACATGGGAGTGCAGAACGTGTAACTTTAAAATCGCCGCATGACTTCGCATGAAAAAAACAGCCCCTCGCAGCATTTCACCAACCGGCGAGAAGCGTTTTGGCGTGGCTTCAAAGACGCGTTGGGGGCGCCCGTGTTGGTGTTGTTCGCGGGCATGATTGGCTTCGGTGCGATGGGCCAAACCCACGGGTTCAATGCTTGGATGACGGGCCTGACGAGTTTGTTGATGTTTGCGTTGCCGGGCCAAGTGGTGTTGTTGGAGATGTTGATCTCGGGCTCATCCGTGCTGGCCATTGCGTTTGCGGTGACGCTGACATCGGCGCGTTTCGTGACGATGGTGGTGACCTTGTTTCCGCAACTGCACCGCCAAGATCGCAACCGTGGTTTGTATGCGTGGGTGCACTTGCTGGCGATGACAGCGTGGGCGGTGTCCATGCGCGAGTTTCCGAACTTGTCCCCCAAGTACCGCTTGAGTTATTTCATAGGCATTGGCTTGCCATGCTGGTTGATTGCGTTGCCCGGCACGGTGTTGGGTTATCTGGCTGCGGGCTGGGTGCCTGCGGCGGTGACTTTGGGTTTGGTGTTCATCAACCCGTTGTTTTTCTTGTTGACGTTCACCGAGGTCAAGCCGTGGGCCAATCGCATCGCGATTGTGTTGGGCTGTCTGATCGGGCCGGGGTTTTATGTGTTGGATGCCAATAGCAGTTTGCTGACCACCGGTTTGGTGGCTGGAACTTTGGCTTATGCGCTCGACCGCAAGTGGCTGCGCCCAGCACCCGTGGAGGTGACGGCATGAGTGCGGCGGTGCAGGGTTGGGAGACGTGGCTGGCACTCAGCGCGGCATGCTTGGGCACGTACCTGTGCCGTGCTTTGGGCGTCAAGTTGTCGGGGCATATTCACGCTGAGAGCGAGTTTTTTAAGTGGATTTCTGCGGTGACTTACGCGATGGTGGCAGCGCTCACGATTCGCATGATTTTGATGCCCTTGGGCTTGTTGTCGACGGTCCCCATGGCGTTGCGCGTGTTGATTTGTGCGCTGAGCCTTGGTGTGATGGTGTCAAGCCCTAAGCGCCGCTTGGTGCCCGCCTTGTTAACGGGCACCTTGCTGATGTTGGCGTATGGTGTGACGCGCTGACTTCGCTGTACCGTCTTTCACGAGGCGTTATCGGTGTTGAACTGCAGCGCTGCCAAGCTGGCGTATAAACCGCCTTGTGCCAGCAAGCTCGTGTGGGTGCCGCGTTCGATCAAGGCCCCGTGGTCCATCACCCAAATTTCGTCGGCTTTTTGAACGGTGGCCAAACGATGGGCAATGACCAAGGTGGTGCGCCCTTGCATGGCGGTGTTCAGGGCGGCTTGCACCATGCGCTCGCTGTGAGCGTCTAAGGCGCTGGTGGCTTCGTCGAGCAACAAGAGCGGCGGGTTTTTGAGCATGGCACGTGCAATGGCGATGCGTTGACGTTGACCGCCCGACAAGCGCACACCGCGTTCACCCAAAAACGTGTCGTAGCCTTGGGGCAGGGCGGTGATGAACTCATCGGCAAAGGCCGCTTGGGCCGCTGCCATCACTTGTGCCTGTGTGGCGTTGGGGCTGCCGTAGCGAATGTTGTCAAACGCAGTACCCGAAAAAATGACGGCTTCTTGCGGCACGATGCCAATGCGTTGGCGCAGATCCACCAAATCGAGTTGGGTCAGGTCCACGCCGTCAAGGATGATGTGGCCCGCATCGGGATCATGAAAGCGCAACAGCAGCCCAAACAAGGTGCTTTTGCCCGCGCCGCTGGGGCCAACGATGGCCACCGTTTGACCTGCGTTCACTTGGGCCGTCAGCTGGTCCACCGCAGGCTGTTGTGGCCGTGAGGGATAGCGAAATGCCACGTGGTTGAGTTGCAGGCTTGAGCCGTGTTGAGGCCATGTGGCGTGCTGGGGGTGTTCAGGCGAATGCACATCTGAGCGGGTGTGGAGCAACTCCATCAAGCGCTCGGTGGCACCGGCGGCACGCAGCAAGTCGCCGTACACCTCGCCCAAAACGGCGAAGGCGCTGGCCAGCAAGATGACATACACCACGGTTTGCCCCAATTCGCCCGCGGTGGTGGTGCCTTGTTGAACCGAGACCGTGCCTTGGTAGAGCCCCCACAGCAACGCCGCGCTAGACGCCAAGATGATGAAGCCCACCAGCATTGAACGGGCTTTGGCGCGCTTTAAGGCGGTGCCTACAGCCGAGTCGGTGGCGTGGATGAAGCGGGTGGTTTCTTGTGCTTCTGCGGTGTAGCTTTGCACCACGGGAATGGCGTTGAGTACTTCGGCGGCCATGGCGCTGGCATCGGCCACGCGGTCTTGGCTGGCGCGCGAGAGGCGCCGCACACGACGACCTAACAGCACGCTGGGCCAGACCACCAAGACCAGCACACCCACGACTTGCAGCATGAGCAACGGGTTGGTCCAAATCAGCATCAACAAGGCACCCACGCCCATGATGACGTTGCGCAAACCCATCGACAGCGATGACCCGACGACGGTTTGAATCAGTGTGGTGTCGTTGGTGAGGCGCGACAGCACTTCTCCCGTTTGCGTGGTTTCAAAAAACGAGGGGCTTTGGCGCAGCACATGCCCGTAGACGGCGTTGCGCACATCGGCGGTGATGCGCTCACCCAGCCAAGTGACCAAGTAAAAGCGCACCGCTGAAAACACCGCCAAGGCTCCCGCAACCGCGAACAAAGCCAGAAAGTGGCCAACCAATTGCTGGCCATCGGTGGGGTTGTGCAAGCCTTGGTCGATCAATTGACGCAGCGCCCACGGAAAGCTCAGCGTGGTGCCCGCCGCCAGCAGCAAGAACACACCGGCTAAAACAATGCGGCTCTTGTAGGGGCGCACGAAAGGCAGCAAGCCTTTGAGTGCGCCGGGGGCTTGGGGTGTGGTGCTCAATTGACCATGACCAATTTACCCATCACACTGCGTGAGCCCATGTCGGCATATGCCTGCTTGAGTTGCGCCATGGGCAAGGTGTTGTGAATGACGGGTTTGATTTTTCCAGCGCCATACCACTGGGCCAGCTCTTGCATCATGGCGGCATTGGCTGCGGGTTCGCGGCGTGCAAAGTCGCCCCAGAACACCCCAACGATGGACGCGCCTTTGAGCAAGGCCAAGTTCCAAGGCAGCGCGGGGATGGGGCCTGCGGCAAAGCCGACCACCAAGTAACGGCCGCGCCAAGCAATGGAGCGAAACGCGGGCTCGGCAAATTCGCCGCCAACGGGGTCATAAATGACGTCTGGGCCTTTGCCATCGGTGAGCGCTTTGAGGGCGTCGCGCAAGTTCTCTGTGCTGTAGTTGATGCTGGCGTCGGCACCGATGGACGTGCAGAGCGCACATTTTTCCGCATTCGATGCAGCGGCGATGACGCGTGCGCCTGCCGCTTTGGCAATTTGAATGGCGGCTGTGCCCACGCCGCCCGCAGCGCCGAGCACCAACACCGTTTCACCCGCTTTGAGTTGGCCACGGTCCATCAGCGCGTGGTGCGAGGTGGCGTAAGTCATGATGAAGGCGGCGGCATCGACTGCCGGAAACCCTGCTGGCAAAGGCATGCACAGCTTGGCGGGCGCCAAGGTGTGGGTGCCAAAGCCACCGGTGCCGCTGAGGCAGGCCACGGCTTGGCCGACCTTGAGGTGCGTGACGCCTTCGCCCACGGCCTCGATGGTGCCGGCGTATTCAGAGCCCGGCACGAAGGGCAGGGGCGGCTTCATTTGGTATTTGTTTTGCACGATCAACAGATCGGGAAAGTTCAAGCTGGCCGCTTCGATGCGAATCAGAACTTCGCCTGCACCGGGTTGGGGCGTGGGCAGTTCTTGCCAAGTCAGGGCGTCGACGCCGATGGGGTTTTCACAAAGCCAAGCATGCACAGGAGTCTCCTTTGAGTGTTTGCTGAATGATAGGCGTGCGGGGGCGCTGGGCTTGTCTCAAACTCTACAATTGAAAAGCAATTAAAGGCTCGCATGAACATTTTGATTTCCAATGACGATGGCTATCAGGCCCCAGGCATCGTCGCTTTGTACGAAGCGCTCAAAGATTTGGGCCGTGTTGAAGTGGTTGCCCCCGAGCACAACAACAGCGCCAAGTCGAATGCCTTGACCCTGCATTCGCCGCTGTACTTGCAGCAAGGTGCCAACGGATTTCGCTACGTCAACGGCACGCCCGCAGATTGCGTGCACGTCGCGCTGACGGGGCTCTTGGACTACACCCCCGATTTGGTGGTCTCCGGCATCAACAACGGCGCAAACATGGGCGACGACACGATTTACTCTGGCACCGTGGGTGCCGCGATGGAGGGCTATCTGTTTGGCATACCCGCGATCGCGTTTTCTCAAGTAGACAAGGGCTGGGCGCACATTGACGATGCGGCCGCAGCCGCTCGCGCCTTGGTGTTGCAAATGCAGCAGCAGGGGCAAATCAAGGGCGAACCTTGGCTGCTGAATGTGAACATTCCCAATCAGCCATTGGCTCAACTCAAACCGTTTCGCGTGACACGCTTGGGCCGTCGCCACTCGGCGGAGCGGGTGATCACCCAAATGAGCCCACGCGGCGAGACCATGTATTGGATTGGCAGCGCGGGCGCGGCCAAAGACGACAGCGATGGCACCGACTTTCATGCCACGTTTGAAGGCCACCTCTCGATCACGCCCTTGCATGTGGACCTCACGGAGCACGCCACCTTGCCTGTGTGGGCTCAGCGTTTGAGCGAGAGTAAGACGGCATGAAACCTAGGCCCAGTTTTCCAGCACGTTTAGACACCTCGAATGACCAAGCCAAGCCCAAGGCCTTGCTGGGTGCCACGCGTGTGGTGACCCCGCAAACGGCGATGCGCGGGGCAGCGCCTACGCCGCTGGCCAGCCCAACGGGGGTGGGCCTTGATTCTTCGGCGGTGCGCAAACGCATGGTGCAAAAGTTGGCTGAGCAGGGCGTGCAAGACAACGTGGTGCTCGACGCGATGGGGCGCATTGAGCGCCACCGCTTTGTCGATTCAGCCCTAGTCAACCAAGCCTACGAAGACACCAGCTTGCCGATTGGGCTGGGGCAAACGATTTCAAAGCCCAATGTGGTGGCCCGCATGATTGCTTTGCTGCGCGAGGCGCCAGGTCTGCAGGCAGCGCCTATGGGGCGCGTGCTTGAAATTGGCACGGGGTGCGGCTACCAAGCGGCCGTGCTGTCGTTGGTGGCGCGCGAGGTCTACAGCATGGAGCGTTTGCGGGGCTTGCACGACAAAGCCAAAGAGAACTTGCGGCCCATGCGCTTGCCCAATCTGCATTTGATGTTTGGCGATGGCATGTTGGGTTATCCCAAGGGCGCGCCCTACAGTGCCATCATCGCTGCAGCGGGCGGCGAGGCGGTGCCGCAAGCTTGGATTGACCAATTGGCCATGGGCGGGCGCATCGTGGCGCCCATGCAAACCACCGCGGGTCAACAGGCCTTGGTGGTGATTGACAAGACGCCACAGGGCTTGCAGCAAACTTTGCTCGAAGCGGTGCACTTCGTACCTCTAAAATCAGGCATTGCTTGACGACGGAGAAAAACGCATGTTACGTGCAGGAAAATGGGGTGCTGTTGCCCTGATGACAGCGTGTGTGCTGTCGGGGTGCGCCAATAAAACACGCCAAGCGCCTGTGGATGAACGCTCTTCCCAGACATCGCGATCTGCAACCAAGCCACTGCCAGGTGCTGAAAATACGGGCAAGGCGGGTTACTACACCGTCAAACCGGGCGACACCTTGATTCGCATTGGCATGGACAACGGCCAAACTTGGCGTGACTTGGTGCGCTGGAATAACTTAGAAAACCCCAATTTGATTGAGACGGGTCAAGTCCTGCGCATTGCACCGCCCGCTCCTGAGGTGGTGGCGACCAAGCCAGGGACGACCCCAGCTGCTGTCGCCAACTTGCCTGCAGCCTCCGCGGGTGTGGCACCTGCTTTGCCCGCGGCCAGTGCGGCGTCTGCGGCGGCAGGGGCCAAGCCTGTTGCGCCTGTGGCCGCAGAAGCCGAAGAGGCTGTCAATTTTCAGTGGCCCACCCGTGGCAATTTGATTGCTGGGTTTGACGAAGCCAAAAACAAAGGCTTGGACATTGCAGGCAAAGCCGGTGATCCCGTGCTCGCCGCCGCCGACGGTCGCGTGGTGTATGCCGGCGCGGGCTTGCGTGGCTATGGCAACTTGATCATCGTCAAGCACAACAACACGTATTTGACGGCTTACGCGCACAACCAAACCTTGCTGGTGAAGGAAGACCAAGCCATCAAGCGGGGTCAAAAAATTGCCGAAATGGGCAACAGCGATGCCGATCAAGTGAAGCTGCATTTTGAAATTCGCCGTCAAGGCAAACCGGTGGATCCCGCCAAATATTTGCCTGCGAACTGATGACCGATACAACGACGACAGAAAAAAAATGGCCAGACAACGCGCTGACCATTGAATCGATGGACCTCGAAGCCCAAGGCGTGGCACACCGCGCCGACGGCAAAGTGGTGTTTGTGGAAGGCGCCTTGCCCTTTGAGGTGGTGCGCGCCAACATCCATCGCAAGAAAAACAATTGGGAAATGGGCTCGTTGCTGGAGGTGATGCAAGAGTCGTCACAGCGCGTGACGCCTGGTTGCGTGAACTTCGGGCTGCATGCGGGTGCCTGTGGTGGCTGCAAGATGCAGCACCTCGATGCCACGGCGCAAGTCGCCATCAAACAACGCGCGATGGAAGACAACTTGTGGCATTTGGGCAAAGTCAAACCCGAAACCATGCTGCGCCCGATCCAAGGGCCTGCGTGGGGCTATCGCTACCGCGCACGTTTGTCGGTGCGTTATGTCATCAAAAAGGGCGAGGTTTTGGTGGGCTTTCACGAGCGCAAGAGCCGCTATGTGGCCGACATGCGCAGCTGCCGCATCTTGCCGCCCCATGTGGATGCCATGTTGCTGCCCCTGCGTGCCTTGATTGGCAGCATGGAGGCGCGTGAGACCTTGCCTCAAATTGAATTGGCTTGTGGCGATCACGTCACTGCCTTGGTGTTGCGTCACATGGAGCCGTTGAGCGATGGCGACATGACGCTGCTGCGCCAATTTGCCGCGCAACACAACGTGCAGTGGTGGTTGCAATCCAAAGGCCCTGACACGGTGAAGTTGATGGACGAAGAGGGCGCGGTGCCGCTGTCTTACGCTTTGCCTGAGTTCGGCATCACCATGCCATTCAAACCCACCGATTTCACGCAAGTCAACCCACACATCAACCGCGTGTTGGTCACCCGTGCCTTGCGCTTGTTGGATGTGAAGCCGAATGAACGTGTGATTGATTGGTTCTGTGGCTTGGGCAACTTCACCTTGCCTTTGGCGACGATGGCACGCGAGGTGCTCGGCATTGAAGGCAGCGAGGCTTTGGTGACACGTTCGCGCGAAAACTTGGTGGCCAACCAAGCGGGGCGTCACACGCCTTTGGCGCCTACGCAGTTTGTGGCACGCAATTTGTTTGAAATGACGCCTGAGTTGTTGATTCAAGACGGCACGGCTGACAAGTGGTTGGTGGACCCACCGCGTGAAGGTGCGTTTGCCTTGGCCCAAACTTTGGCGACGTTGCATGAGCAACCTGAGCTGCGTCAAGGCTGGACGCCGCCCAAGCGCATCGTCTACGTGAGCTGTAACCCCGCCACGCTGGCGCGAGATGCGGGGGTGCTGGTCAATTCTGCGGGTTACCGCATCTCATCGGCGGGCGCTGTGAATATGTTTCCGCACACGGCGCATGTGGAAAGCATGGCGGTGTTTGACTTGGCGTGAGGCCGATCAGGCCGCGTTCAACACAAACAAAGCTGTTTGGATCGATGTAAAAAAAGGCTGCTCATTGAGCAGCCTTTTTTGTGTGCGCTGAACGCCTAGGGCGTTCGTTGGCGTATGGTTGTGTTTACTCGCGTTCGCCGCCAAAGATGCCCAGCAAGGCCAGCAGGCTTTGGAACACGTTGATCACGTCCAGATACAGCGTCAAGGTGGCGCTGATGTAGTTGGTTTCGCCGCCGTCCACGATTTGCTTCAGGTCATACAGCATGAAGGCGCTGAAGATGCCGATGGACAAGACCGAAATGGCCATCATGCCCGCCGATGAGCCGACGAACATGTTGATGATGCTGCCCACCACCAGCACCATGGCGCCGATCGTCAACCATTTGCCCATGCTGGACAGGTCACGTTTGATGACCGTGGACAAGCTGGCCATCAAGAAAAACACGCCAGCCGTGCCACCAAACGCGGTCATCACCAATTCGGCGCCGTTCTTGAAGCCCAGCACCATGGCGATCATGCGAGAGAGCATCAGGCCCATGAAGAAGGTGAAGCCCAACAGCACATACACGCCTGTGACGCTGTGTTTGGTTTTTTCGATGGCGTAAATGAAGCCAAAAGCACCGGCGAGCATCAAGATCATGCCCAAGCCGCCTGAAAACACACGGCTGATGCCGGTTTCAACGCCAATCCATGCTCCGAGCACGGTGGGCAGCATGCTCAGAGCGAGCAAGACGTAAGTGTTGCGCATGACGCGGTTGCGCTGTTGTTCGTCTAAAACGTAATGGTCAGCAGTTTGGAATTGGTTATACATACCAAGGTCTCCGAAAAACACCTGCACATGCAGATGTGGCGAATTCTAATGTGTCTGTTCCTTTTGATTTACTTCCTACTTTTCTTGAGGTTTCTTTTGCTTTCAGCGGCTTAATCCACCCTCTCTCTGTCGGTATGCTTAGCGTCTTTCAAACTGACCTCTCGTATTGCTATGAAGACCAAACACTTTCTTGAATCTGCTGATATCAAAGCCATCGCCGCCGCCGCTGAAGCGGAAGCGTTGAAGAACAACTGGGCGGTGACCATTGCCATCGTGGACGACGGTGGCCATTTGCTGTCTTTGCAGCGCTTGGATGGCGCGGCTCCTATTTCTGCACACATTGCGCCCTCTAAAGCCAATACAGCCGCGTTGGGCCGTCGGGAAAGCAAAATTTACGAAGACGTGATCAACGGTGGCCGCGTTTCTTTCTTGAGCGCTCCCGATCTCAAAGGCTTGCTTGAAGGTGGCGTGCCGATTATGAAAGACGGTCAGTGCATCGGCGCGGTCGGCGTGAGCGGTGTGAAGTCCAACGAAGATGCGCAAATTGCCAAGGCTGGCATCGCGGCCATCGGCTTGTAAATCAGCGCTGACAGGCGCTGGGTTTCACCATTAAGTTGACGTTGCGCCCAAACAAAAGCCCCACAGTGCGTTTGCGCTGTGGGGCTTTTGTGCATGTGGGAGGTTGGCTTTAATAAATCAAGCGCTCAGGGCTGATCTCTTGCAGGATGGTGGTGGCAATTTCTTCAATGCTCTTGTGCGTGGTGGACAACCAGCGAATGCCCGCGCGACGCATCATGGCTTCGGCTTCGGCCACTTCGTTTCTGCAGTTGAGCAGGCTGGCGTACTTGGAGTTGGGGCGGCGCTCGTTGCGGATTTCGCTCAAACGCTCGGGCTGAATGGTCAGTCCAAAGATTTTCTTTTTGTGTGGCGTCAGGGCAGGGGGGAGTTGGCGGCGGTCGAAGTCTTCGGGAATCAGCGGGTAGTTGGCGGCCTTGAGGCCATATTGCATCGCTAAATAGAGGCTGGTTGGCGTTTTGCCGCTGCGGCTCACGCCCACCAAAATCACGTCGGAAGACTCCAAGTCGCGGTTGAGCTGGCCATCGTCATGCGCCAAGCTGAAATTGATGGCTTCAATGCGGTCGTGGTATTCCTTGCTTTTGCTCACGTCCGAAAAACGCCCAATGCGGTGGTTGGATTTGACGCCTAGTTCTTCTTCCAGTGGATTCACGAACGTGCCAAACATGTCCAGCAAGCGGCCTTTGCAGCCGTCTTGAATGACCTTGAGCACATCCATGTCGACCAAGGTGGTGAACACAATGGGCTTGCGGCCTTCGACTTCTGCGGTGTGGTTGATTTGGCGCACGGCTTGGTGCGCCTTGTCCACCGAGTCGACAAACGGCAGGCGAATGTGGCGAAACTTGAACTCAAACTGCGCAAGGATGGCGTTGCCAAAGGTCTCGGCGGTGATGCCAGTGCCGTCGGAAACGAAGAAAACGGTGGGGTTGGGCATGAAAAACTTTCAAGTTCGAGAGCTGGTTTGCACACGTTTGGTGCACCAAGCGGTTAGGGTAGCCACCTACAATTGCCTATTATCTGAATTTCGCCACCGCTTCACGGCAACCCATTCAAAAAACAACAAAGTTGTCCCCCTGCGTGTGGCCGCGCCTGTTTTAACTTTTGGAGCTTTCCTATGTCAGCACTGTTCAGCCCTACCGCCTTGGTGGTCCCGTTCGAAAACTTGAGAATGACCGATGTCGAGTCGGTCGGCGGTAAAAACGCCAGTTTGGGCGAGATGATTTCGCAATTGCCTTCTGGCGTGCGCGTACCTACCGGTTTTGCCACCACGGCTCACGCCTTTCGTGAGTTCTTGGCTTACGACGGCTTGGTCGACAAAATCAACGCCCGTTTGGACAAGCTCGACACCGAAGACGTGCGCGCCTTGGCCGAAGCAGGCGCCGAAATTCGTGCCATGGTGGAAGCCCAGCCTTTCCCTGCCGACTTGCAAAAGGCCATTTCCGAGGCTTTTGCCACTTTGTCTGCTGGCAACGCTGCCGCCACGTTTGCGGTGCGTTCATCAGCCACAGCCGAAGATTTGCCCGACGCTTCGTTTGCGGGCCAACAAGAAACTTTCCTGAACGTGCACGGCATTGATGAAGTGCTGCACAAAATGAAAGAAGTGTTTGCCTCGTTGTACAACGACCGCGCCATCAGCTACCGCGTGCACAAGGGCTTTGCCCACGCCGACGTGGCTTTGTCTGCCGGTGTGCAACGCATGGTGCGCTCCGACTTAGGCGCTGCTGGTGTGATGTTCACCATCGACACCGAATCAGGTTTTGAAGACGTGGTCTTCATCACGTCGAGCTACGGCCTCGGCGAGACCGTGGTGCAGGGCGCCGTGAACCCTGACGAGTTCTATGTGCACAAGCCAACCCTGAAGGCTGGCAAGCGCGCTGTGATTCGCCGTAACTTGGGCTCCAAGCTCTTGCAAATGGAGTTCTCCACAGCCGAAGAGAAAAAAGCCACCGGCAAATTGGTCAAGACCACCGATGTGCCCACTGAGTTGCGTAACCGCTACTCGTTGACCGATGCAGATGTTGAGCAATTGGCCCAATACGCCATGGTGATTGAAGCCCATTACGGCCGTCCCATGGACATCGAATGGGGCAAAGACGGCACAGACGGCTTGCTGTACATCTTGCAAGCGCGTCCAGAAACCGTGAAGAGCCAAGCCAAAGGCCAGTCTGAATTCCGTTACAAGCTCAAAGGCCACAGCACAGTGCTGGCTGAAGGTCGCGCGATTGGCCAAAAAATTGGTACCGGCCCTGTGCGTTTGGTACACAACATCAGCGAGATGGACACGGTCCAGCCCGGCGATGTGCTGGTGACCGACATGACCGACCCCAACTGGGAGCCCGTGATGAAGCGCGCCAGCGCCATCGTCACCAACCGTGGTGGCCGTACTTGCCACGCCGCCATCATTGCGCGTGAGTTGGGTATTCCTGCGGTGGTGGGTTGCGGTGACGCGACCGAGCGTTTGAAAGACGGCACATTGGTGACGGTGAGCTGCTCTGAGGGTGACACGGGCTTCATCTATGACGGCCTGCTCGAAACCGAAGTGACTGAAGTTCAGCGCGGCGAGATGCCCAAGATCAAAACCAAGATCATGATGAACGTGGGTAACCCACAGTTGGCGTTTGACTTCTGCCAGTTACCCAACGAAGGCGTGGGTTTGGCCCGTTTGGAGTTCATCATCAACAACAACATTGGTGTGCACCCCAAGGCGATTCTTGACTACCCCAATGTGGATGCCGATTTGAAGAAGGCGGTGGAGTCTGTGGCCCGTGGCCATGCGTCTCCTCGCGCGTTCTACGTGGACAAAGTGGCCGAAGGCATTGCCACCATCGCAGCGGCGTTCTATCCAAAACCCGTCATCGTGCGCATGTCGGACTTCAAGTCCAACGAATACCGCAAACTCATTGGCGGCAGCCGCTACGAGCCAGAGGAAGAAAACCCCATGCTGGGTTTCCGTGGTGCCGCGCGCTACATCAGCGAAGACTTCGGTGAAGCCTTTGCAATGGAGTGTGAAGCCATGCGTCGCGTGCGCGAAGACATGGGCCTGACCAACGTGCAAGTGATGGTGCCTTTCGTGCGCACCTTGGGCCAAGCCGAGCGCGTGACCAACCTGTTGGCCGAGCACGGGTTGAAGCGCGGCGTGAACGATCTCAAGGTCATCATGATGTGCGAAGTGCCCAGCAACGCCATCTTGGCCGATGACTTTTTGAAGTTCTTTGATGGCTTCTCGATCGGCTCTAACGACTTGACCCAACTGACCTTGGGCCTCGATCGTGACTCTGG
>Ga0213920_1000839_pt1 | contig 19555 bp, 22 predicted proteins | sample McNCre1117MG_FD_161054 | JGI IMG/M metagenome (GOLD analysis project Ga0213920, IMG submission 161054) | Freshwater microbial communities from McNutts Creek, Athens, Georgia, United States - 11-17 MG | ecosystem: Environmental > Aquatic > Freshwater > Creek | place: USA: Georgia | collected...
CATCAGAGGATAATAACATCGTTTGGCATCCTGGAGTTTATGTTTTTATTGGAAATAATGAATTGTACAGAGTTGGTGTAAGTATGCGAAATAGCAGATCTAGGGTTATGGAACATTTAAAAGCCGAAACATCAAAGGATGGATATTGTATTTGGGATATTAATAAATATCCAGACAAATCTATTATGCTATTTAATGTCAAAGATGTGTCCCACAAACATTTTTTATTAGCACTTGAAGCATTTTTAGAAACAAAATTTCAACCAAAAATTAAGGCGGGAAGAATTGGGTAATAAAAAAATTTAAATAAATTATTATATGCAAACAGTTGGAAGGATTTTTGGAATAATAGCACTTATAGGAATGATTATAGGCCTAATTCCACTATTAGGCTGGTTGAATTGGTTCAACATACCACTTGCTATACTAGGACTTATTTTATCAATTGTCGGAAAATCAAAAGGAGGTACTATTATTTATATAGTTGCTATATTCTTCGGATTACTTAGATTGATTTTAGGCGGTGGCTTATTATAACCTAAATAGATAAATCAAATTAATAATAGATTACGAAAATGAAGAAAAAAAATTATATATTATTTTCATTTCTGTTAATTGCAGTTTTAATTTTCACCAATCCAAGTGAAGAAAATCACCTTCAAACTGTAAAATTAAAATTGAAAATGTCCATGAACAAAAAAATGAGTTCAGACATAAACTCGACTAATAATTCATTTAATTCGATAGGTAAAGGATTAGGAATGATTTTAGGAGATGCTTTAATTGATAGGTTGACAGAAAATTTTGTGTTTCGCCAAAATTTTGTGATTTTTTCTTTGACAAAAGTAAATTTCAAAGGAGAAGATAAGATAATAGGATTCGGGATATTAGGAAATATTTTTATCACAGACAGAATTGAAGAAGCTTTGAAACCAAATTTAAAATATTAACAAATCATAATTACTCAACATGAAAAATCCAAAAACATTAATTACTGTTTTATTTTTTATAACTACAATTCTTCAATCTTGTAAAAATACAAGTGAAACAAAAGTTGATGAAAACTTACTAAATTCATTTTTTAAATTTTCCGAAAATTGGAAACAAGACTTATTGCAAAATAAAAAAGTTTATTTAGTTGAAAACGAGAAAAAAGCGATAGAAGACTATGAAAGCGAAAAATCAGCTTATCCTGTTGGACTACCTAGTTACATAGATGCGTCTTTTGATGACATAAACTTTGATAAGAAGAATGATGCTCTTTTTCACTTTTATCCTATTGACATATTACATGGCACAGGGATGATTGACCAGTCAGATTTCGCACTTCTTATTTGTACAAATGGAAATGAATTCGAAATAATAAAAGACTTTACAGAAGTTATAAAATCTAAGATAAAATCTAATTATAAAGATCATAGATGTTATCAAGTTAAAATAGAGTTTGATGGATTACGTGAAGGTTTAGTTGTTGGAAATTATTCTGCATGGGTAAATGAAGATGCTCATTGTTGCCCAACTTTTAAAGGTGAATTTAAATATGATTATTTAAGAAAGTCTGTAAAATTAACAAGTGAAAGTTTTGATTTTTAATAATTATGAAAACAATTACAATTCGTTATTTTAGGTTTATTAAATCAAAATAGATTTTAAAGTTCCTTCTATTTGTAAAAACAAAAAAGGTGTCAATTTTCATTGACACCTTTTTTTATATAAAGAAAAAATACTAATATCCTCCTCTACCTCCACGGTCTCCACCGCCACGGTTGTTTCCGTAACCTCCGCGTGAATCTCCACCACGGTTGTTGTTAAAACTTCTTCTTTCGCCTTCTGGTTTAGGCTCAGATTTGTTTACTACAATTGTACGTCCTTGAACAGTAGCACCATTCAATTCGTCAATTGCTTTTTGAGCTTCCTCGTCGCTTGGCATTTCAACAAAACCAAAACCTTTACTTCTACCAGTAAATTTGTCAGTAATAATTTTAACTGAATCTACTGCTCCGTAAGCCTCGAAAGACTCTCTTAAATCTGCTTCCTCAATACTGAATGGAAGACTTCCCACAAAAATGTTCATATAAACTTGTTTAATTAAGGGACAAATGTAGTCTTAATTAATCCTAATCTACTATGTTTGAACTTATTTATGATTTATTTATCATAAAAGGAATGCTAAGGTCATTGAATTGGCACAAAAAATAGCTAAACAATTATCTATCATTAAAATACAATTCGAATTAGCATTTTTAAATAAAAAATGTATCTTTGCACCCTTAATTAACCGAGGTCGAGTACCTCAAAATTTAATCATAAGATTATGTCAGTAAAAATTAGATTACAAAGACACGGTAAAAAAGGAAAACCTTTTTACTGGGTAGTAGCAGCAGACGCTCGCTCAAAAAGAGATGGTAAATACTTAGAGAAAATCGGTACTTACAACCCAAACACTAACCCAGCAACTGTTGAATTAAACCTTGACAGCGCAGTAAAATGGTTACACAATGGTGCACAACCAACGGATACTGCAAAAGCAATCCTTTCTTACAAAGGTGCATTATTGAAACACCACTTAGATGGAGGAGTTCGTAAAGGTGCATTAACTCAAGAACAAGCTGATGCTAAATTAGCTGCTTGGTTAGAAGCAAAAGCTGGTAAAGTAGATGCTAAAAAAGATGGTTTATCAAAAGCACAAGCGGATGCTAAAGCAAAAGCTTTGAAAGCAGAAAAAGAAGTTAACGCAAAACGTATCGCTGCTGCGGCTCAAGCTGAAGCTGATGCAATTGCTGCTGCAACTCCTGCTGTAGAAGAAGAAGAAGTAGCTGTTGAGGCTGCTGCCGAAGAAGTAACTGAAACTGAAGAAGTAGCTGTTGAAGCTGCTGCTGAAGAAGTTGCAACTGAAGAAGCTCCTGCTGTTGAGGAAACTCCAGCTGCAGAAGACTCGAGCGCTAGCGAACAGGCGGAGCAAAGTAACGAAACAACTGAAGCATAAATTCTCTAAGCGACAATGCGTAAAGAAGATTGTTTCTATTTAGGTAAAATCGCTAAAAAATTTAGTTTCAAGGGTGAAGTCTTAGCTTATTTAGATACTGACGAACCCGAGTTATACAAAAATCTGGAATCAGTGTTTGTTGAATGCAACAAACACTTGGTTCCTTTTTTTATTGAAACATCTTCACTTCATAAAAACGACTTTCTTAGAGTTCGTTTTGAAGATGTAACTACAGAAGAAGAAGCCGAAGCCTTATTAGGCAATGACCTTTACCTTCCTTTAAGTATGTTACCCAAATTAAGCGGTAATAAATTCTACTTTCATGAAGTAATTGGGTTTGAAGTAGAAGACCAACGTCTTGGTATAGTTGGAAAAATTCAATCCATCAACGATTCCAACGCGCAACCTCTTTTTGAAGTACTTAAGGGCGATGTCGAAATCCTAATCCCAATGATTGACCATTTCTTAGTGAAAATTGATCGCGAAAATAAAAAAGTAGTGATGAATTTACCTGAAGGACTTATCGAAATGTACCTGTAATCGATTTTTAGATTCGCTACGCTTTTAGATTATTAGAAACGTCTGCGACTTTAGAAAGAATCCAAATTGTCTACTATTCTAAAAAATCTAAGTTGTCTAAATTTCAATTCAAACAATTCACAATTGAACAAGACCGATGCGCCATGAAAATTGGCACAGACGGAGTTCTATTAGGTGCTTGGGCGCCAGTCGAGCAAAATCCGTTTAGCATTTTAGATATTGGAACTGGAACTGGAATTATTGCTTTAATGTTGGCACAACGCTCTACTGCGCAACAAATTGACGCTTTAGAAATTGACGAACAAGCTTACGAACAAGCGACAGATAATCTTGAAAATTCACCATGGAACGACCGCTTATTTTGTTTTCACGCAGGTTTAGACGAATTCATGGAAGAGCCAGAGGATGAGTACGATTTAATTGTATCTAATCCACCTTTCTATGCCGAAGATTACAAAACTAATAACGATCAACGTGATTTGGCTCGCTTTCAAGACGCACTCCCATTTGAAGATTTAATTGAAGCTGCAGATTTATTACTTTCTGAAAACGGAATATTGGCAGTCATAATTCCTTTCAAAGAAGAAGACCGATTTTTGGCTATTGCCAAGGAATTCGAACTGTATCCAACAAGAATTACACGAGTTAAAGGAACCCCAACTGCCGAAATAAAACGCAGTTTATTGGCGTTAAGCCGAAATAAAACTACCCTATTCTCTATTGACGAACTGACCATCGAAATTGGACGTCATGAATACACCCCTGAATACATCGCACTAACTCAGGATTTTTATTTAAAAATGTAATTGTTTTCTGGAAGTAAACAACTATTAAAGTATTTATAAAATCGATACTAAAAGTAGCTGTAAAACAAGAAGCTTTTCTATTTTTACAAAAAATTCAAGACATGAATATCGAAACAATTAACCACAGTATTCAATCTCAAAAAGAGGTATTATTACAACACCCCTTATACAATAAAGTACAGTCCATTGAAGACTTGCACCGATTTTTAGAAAGTCATGTGTATGCCGTTTGGGATTTTATGTCTTTGCTTAAGGCATTACAATCCAAATTGACTTGTACCACAACCCCTTGGTTTCCTACAGTCAATACCGAAACACGGTACTTAATCAACGAGATTGTTGTTGCCGAAGAAAGCGATTTAACTTTAGACGGTCGTCGTCAGAGTCATTACGAAATGTATTTGGAAGCGATGCAAGATTGTGGTGCAGACACAACAGAAGTAGCAGGTTTTTTAGCGAATATCTATTCGTTAAACAATATTTTTGTAGCCATCAAAACAAGCAACTTACACCCTAACATAAAAGCCTTTTTAGATTTTACTTTTAGAGTAATTGAGGAAGGAAAAACGCACGAAATCGCAGCTGCTTTTACCTTTGGTAGAGAAGACTTAATTCCGAGTATGTTTACTTCGATTTTGAAAAATTTTCAAGCTAATTTTCCTGAAACAGATTTAAAAAAATTGATCTATTATTTTGAAAGGCATATCGAATTGGATGCAGACGAACATGGTCCTATGGCAATGCAAATGATTACCGAGTTATGCGGAACCGATACTCAAAAATGGAAAGAAGTCGAAGCTGTTTCTATTCTTGCTTTGGAAAAACGTATTGGACTATGGAATGCTATTGAAGAAAGTATTTCTTTGAAAACTGAAATGGCTTAAAAACCATCAAACATAAAAAAAGCGAGAAAAATTTCTCGCTTTTTTTATTAACTCTCTGGAGCCAATTCCAGTTCCAAACCATCTAACTCTTCAGTGATAGGAATTTGACAACCCAAACGGCTATTTGATTTCACATAAAAAGCTTCGGATAACATAGCCTCTTCATCGTCTCCTTTTTCAGGTAGAGGCACATCATTCAAAACATAACATTGACAAGAAGCACACATCGCCATTCCGCCACAAGTTCCTTCTACCGGAAGCTCATAAGCCTTGCATAATTCCATGATATTCATCGCCATGTCTGTAGGCGCCTGTAATTCATGTACCACTCCTTCTCTGTCTTTAATTTTAATTAAAACGTCCATTCTTATTTATTTCTAGTTGTGTGTATATATTCAAAAAACAGAAGCTAATTAAAGCACGTTAACTACTGTTTCTATTTGGGGTGCATATTTTTTGATTGTAGTTTCCACTCCTGCTTTTAAAGTCATTTGGTTTACACTACAACTAGTACAAGCTCCTTCTAAACGAACTTTCACATGCTTGTCTTCTTCAATTTCAACTAGTGAAATGTCTCCACCATCTGAATTTAAAAAAGGTCTAATTTCGTCTAAGGCTTTTAGCACATTAGCCAATACTTCTTCTGTTGTCATATCTTCAAAAATTATTTTTTAACCGCTGAACAACCCGCCATTGTGGTAATTTTTATCGCTTCGGTAGCAGGTAAACTATCATTTCTATTCACTGTTTGTTGGACTACATTTCGTGTAATTTCTTGGAAAACCGATTCAATTAGAGATCCTTCTTGCATTGCTGCTGGTCGTCCAAAATCTCCCGCTTCGCGAATGGATTGCACGATTGGCACTTCGCCAAGGAATGGTACATTCAAGTCGGCAGCCAAGTTTTTAGCACCTTCTTGTCCAAAAATATAGTATTTGTTGTTCGGTAATTCTTCTGGAGTGAAATACGCCATATTTTCTATAATTCCTAAAACAGGCACATTGATAGCCTCTGACAAGAACATTGACACTCCTTTTTTGGCATCTGCCAAAGCCACAGCTTGAGGAGTACTCACTACAACAGCACCTGTGATAGGCAAAGATTGCATAATAGAAAGATGAATGTCTCCGGTACCCGGCGGTAAGTCAATTAACATAAAGTCTAATTCTCCCCAATCAGCATCAAAAATCATTTGGTTCAAGGCTTTCGCAGCCATTGGCCCACGCCAAATAACTGCTTGACTTGGAGAGGTAAAAAATCCAATAGATAGCATTTTTACTTCATAGCTTTCAACAGGTTTCATTTTAGATTTCCCGTTCACTTCAATAGAAATTGGCTTCTCGTCTTCAACATCAAACATAATTGGCATTGAAGGTCCATAAACATCGGCATCTAAAACTCCTACTGAGAATCCCATTCTAGCTAATGAAACAGCTAAATTGGCTGTAGTGGTAGATTTTCCTACTCCACCTTTTCCAGAGGCAACAGCAATAATATTTTTAATTCCCGGAATGGCTTTCCCTTTTATTTCAGGTTTATCAGCCACTTCTACTTTAATATTTACTTTGATTTTAGCTTCTGGAGAAACTAAATCGTGAATGGTTTTTTTGATATCATCTTCGGCTCTTTTTTTGATGTGCATGGCTGGGGTGTGCAATACCAAATCAACCACTACCTCATCTCCAAAAGTAATCACATTTGCAACTGCTCCGCTCTCCACCATGTTTTTTCCTTCACCTGCAATTGAAATGGTTTCTAAGGCTTTCAGAATCTCTTTTCTATCTAATTTCATTTTGTTTGTTCAAAAAAATTACGCGTTTAAATATTCCATTTATTTAAACTGAATATGAATTGCAAATATAACAGATTCTATTGTTATTTCACCGCTTTTAGATTGGATTTATTGATAATCAAATCGAGACTTATTATTTGATTTCAACTGTAAAAAGGAGGATTATTTTTGGATTTCTGGTGTCCAAAAATGAATTTCAAAATCAACAATTTGGTTGTCTCTAACTTGAATTCCTTCGTTTTCTAATAATTGTTGCATTAAATTAGTCCCGTCAAAATGCAATTTCCCTGTCAACAATCCTTTTCTATTGACTACTCGATGCGCTGGAACATCTTCTAAATGATGTGAAGCGTTCATTGCCCAACCCACCATTCTTGCTGAACGTGCAGTTCCTAGAGCTTTAGCAATAGCGCCATACGAGGTAACTTTCCCGTAAGGAATTTGTCTTACAATAGCATAAACGCGTTCAAAAAAATTATCGTTTGATTTTGACATCGACTATTTATTTCAAATAATATTTAACAACATTAAATAAGGTAATCAATGCAATGATGCCTGTTATACTCCCTATGATTTTATTCATATTTTGCATAAAGAAATCGGTCTTACTTTCTATTTTATTAAAGAAAGAAATGTAGCCATAAAAAACAAGAAAAGAACCCAAGATAGCACCAGCTACAAACACCATCACCGAAAGCGGTGCGAAGGTAAACCAACCATAAGAAGCTAAAGACAAACTCACTACTACATAATAGGGAACAGGGAAGAAATTTAATGCCGACAACAACATTCCTAGAAAAAATCGGGTCGAAGTACGTTGTTTTTTGATTTTGCCTTTTTTCTTTTGAGGCGTTTTGGCAATACCCAAAAAATAAATAGTGAGCAATGCAAAAACACCACAACCCACTTCTCTAAATAAAACCACTACCTGAGGACGTGATCCAATGAATTGAGCAAACAATAAAGCCAAATACACTTGGAAAAAGATGACAATAACTGCTCCAATTACAAACCAAAGTGCAGCACGTTTTCCTTCTTTGATATCTACCTTGGCAGCTGTCATATTGATTAACCCTGGAGGAAGAATCCCTACAACAGCGCTAATAAATCCGAAAAATAATGCGGTTATTATAGTCATATAGTGCCTGTTTCAGTACTAATGTGTTGCTTTTACTCCAATTCCTGAAACCGAAACGACACTATTTAATTTTAAATCGAATATACGTAATTGCCTTGTTAATTTCTAAGTATTGTTTTTCATAAAACGTTTGAAAAGCAGTAACTTCTTCAGGACTTCCTTCGTTTTTGTACACATTATGATTGGCATACAATACTTCATGTCCTTCTCCGTGCAACAAACCAAGAGTGTATCCGTGCATGAATTCACTATCTGTTTTCAGGTTCATCACACCTTCTTTTTTCAAGATTTTTTTATACAATTGTAAAAATTCTGAATTGGTCATTCTGTGTTTCGTACGCTTGTATTTGATTTGTGGATCTGGAAAAGTAATCCAAATTTCGTCCACTTCATTTTCAGCAAAAATATGATTAATCAATTCGATTTGAGTTCGAACAAACGCCACATTGTGCAGTCCTGTTTCTACAGCAGTTTTAGCCCCTCGCCAAAAACGAGCCCCTTTAATATCAATTCCAATAAAATTTTTGTTGGGATATCTTTCGGCTAAACCAACAGAGTATTCTCCTTTTCCACAGCCTAATTCTAAAACAATCGGGTTGTCATTTTTAAAAAAATCAGCATTCCATTTCCCTTTCAACGGAAACAAATCACCCACTACTTCTTCTCTTGTTGGTTGAAAAACATTAGTGAACGTTTCGTTTTCCTTGAACCTTTTTAATTTATTTTTACTTCCCACTTGTATTCAAATATTTCGACAAAATTAAGGAAATATAAACGCAAAAAGACTCCTTTTGAAAAAATAAATTCGCAGTAAACCCCTTATTGTTTAGCTCGTAGCTTTTGAATTAAAAGATCCTCAATTGGCGTTTTTATTTTCACTACTTCTTTAGTAGTGTCATTGGGGATGGTCATTGACAATACATACTGTTTAATTTTCCACTCTGTGCCAATTTTAACCATAACCCCTGACCCTCTACAAATTTTCATTTGAGTATCTAGAAGTTCGTCAAACCAAGCCAAATTTCCCGTTGCATCAAAATAAATATGACGTTCTAGTGCGGTAAAAGACCAAGCCTTTCCTTTGTCAAAATAAGGTTTGGCAAACTTTTCAAAGTCGGCACGATTCCAATTTTCATTGGCATCTGTTCCTATAAAAACGGCATCTTGTGTCATTAAGCCAAAATAACCATTGTAATCTGCATTAGCAGCCGCTTTATGCCAGGCGTTCAAAGCAGAAGTTACAGCCGATGTTTGTTGGGCAAGGCAAGTAGCGGCAGTCAAAAGAAACATTCCTAAAGCAACTAAAATACTAGGTTTCATATGGTATGATTTTTATTCAATTATTATACATAGTTACAAAATAATTCCTCCTTTTTTTCACCAAACGAGTATATTTTTTGTAAATTTAATACACCTTAGATTTTCAAAATCATGAAAAAGAGCCTCAGTCAGTTAACTAAAATCATTTTGTTTTTTTTACTGCTAATTGTTTCTTGCCAAAACAGTAAAAAAGAAACTAAAAAAATGGCTGTAAAAACCATTTCTAATTATAAAAAACTAGAACTTACTCCTTTTGACAGTACCCTAGTTGCGCCTTTTTTTAACCAATATCCCGAACTTAAAAAATTCCAAACTGAAGTGGTGACTTTGTACCAAAAACAACACTACAATTACATTTGGTTTGACCAAAAAGGGATCAAAGAAGTGGGGTATTTATTATACAACAAGTTGAATAACTTGACTTCTGAAGGGATCAATACGAAAATTCCGTATCAAAATCAGCTGGACATTATTTTCCAAGAAGAAACGACTAAACAAGACCCCGAAGTCAATTCTGAACTATTACTATCCTGTATGTATTTTTTTTACACTGAAAAAGTATATACCGGTTTACCCATTGAAAAAAGCAATCAATTAGGGTGGTATTTACCTCGAAAAAAACAATCCTTTATCAACTATTTGGATTCTATTTTAGCCAAACCTTCTCTAATGGACAAAGATGAGCGGGAGATTCTTGGGCAATATTACCGCCTTCGCGAAGTTTTAAAAAAATACCGCGCCTTGGAAAAGGAGCCTTGGAATCCTATCCAACTTGACTCAGCAGTCAGCCAATTAAAAGTAGGAGATAGTGCCGAAGCCATTGCTGAAATTCGGAACCGATTGTATCTGTTAGGCGACTTGGATTCGGATTCGAAAAGCACTCTTTATGACACCAATTTAACCAAGGGTATACTCCATTATAAAAAACGAAATGGTTTAGGAATCAATACTAGTATTTCTAAATCAATCCTTAATCATCTCAATATTCCCATTGCTAATCGTATCAAAACCATCATCGTTAATATGGAGCGTTGTCGATGGTTTTCATCGCCTTTATCCACTTCCAAAACGTTTATTTTCATTAATATTCCAGCCTATCAATTGCGTTATTTTGAAAATGGAAAGCCCGTATTACAGTCCAAAGTGGTCGTGGGTAAAGTAATGAATAAAACAGCCGTATTTAGTGCCGATATGAAATATATTGTATTCAGTCCGTACTGGAATGTCCCCAAAAACATCTTGTACAAAGAAGTACTCCCTGCCATCGAAAAGAATCCCAATTACTTATATGAAAATGACATGGAGTGGTTTGAGGGCGGCATTCGCCAAAGACCCGGTCCGAAAAACGCCCTGGGTGTAGTGAAATTTATGTTCCCTAATTCGAACTCTATTTATTTGCACGATACTCCTTCGAAAAGTTTGTTCAACCAAGAAAAAAGAGCCTTTAGTCACGGCTGTATCCGACTTGAAAAACCAAAAGAATTAGCCCATCTCATACTGAAAAACGATCCCAATTGGACTTTTGAAAAAATAGAAACCGCCATGCATAGTGGAGTAGAAAAATGGTATGCTTTGCCCAAAAAAATTCCTGTTTATATTGGCTATTTTACGGCTTGGGTAACCAAAGATGGTGTAGCTCATTTCTATGAAGATGTGTACCAAAGAGATGAACGATTAGCCGCAATGTTGTTAGAAGAATAACAAATATGCATTAGAAATTAAAATGCAATCCTAGCACCACATTTCTTCCCATATTCAAAATGCCATCTGTTTTGAGTCGGGAAAGATGTGCCATGTATTTTTTATCCGTTATATTATTCGCGTTCAAATTGACCTCTACTTTCGTTTTTCCAAAATGAAGTGTTCCTCCTATACCTAAATTCAACAAGCTATACCCACCTGTTCTAGTCTCAAAACCACTTATTTTATCTTGATTGAATGTTGAAGACAAACTAATTGTAGCAAATCCTTCCTTTAACCATTTGCTATCGTTCCATTCTACACGAAGGCTGTTGTTCCAATTGTTAGCCGGAATCAAAGGCAAATACTCTCCGCTTTGTTTTTTGCCAGTAACGGTTTCATAACTCGTCTCAAAATGCAACCAATCCAAAGGATGCGGATGAAAATGCAGTCCAATTTCACCTCCATAAAGGTTGGCATCGCTTTGCCTATAATTGTATACTTGAATAAAATTAGCAGCCGCCGAATTATAAAAAGTAGTTCCCGTTGGAGACAGATAGATATAATTTGCAATGTGATTGTAAAATCCGTTGACAAAAAATTCTACGTGATTCGTTTTGTACTCTAGATTCAAATCCGTCTGAAAATTCTGTTCGGTATTCAAGTTCGCATTCCCCACTTCGTAGCGATTGGCACCTTCATGAATTCCATTGGAAGTAAGTTCAGCTAAATTTGGTGCTCTAAACCCTGACGCTAAATTGACCCTCAAAATGAAATCTTCTGTCAAACTGGTTTTATAGCCTAACGAAGCATTGCAACTTGTATACGATTTATTGATTGCCAAAAAGGAATTGTGCATTTCAGTACTAATTATTCTATTGTCAAAACGCAATCCCGCTTGAATAACATTCGATTTCCATTCGTAATTGGTAGTCCCAAAAAGACCAAAGTCATGAGTTATCGCATCTGGAATTAAATATTCTTCTGCCGAGTTGGTATTCGTTTGGCGCATTCCCTGCACGCCAATAATAGTTTCCATTGTACCCCAAGCAGGCAAATAATACTTTGCATTATAATTCAACGTATTCAACTTTATTTTTAAATTAGGAATGGTACCATCTTCAAATTCGCTTCGATCATTGGAAATATATCCCAAATCCAAATCTAATTTCGATTTCTTGAAAAAGAGAATCGTGTTCAAACTGAACAAATGATTGGCAACTGCTTGTTTGGGAAACAACACTCTCTTACTATTGCTTTGTTCAGCTACACCTGTTGGAATTCCTAAATCAAGATAATTGTAATTGTATCGAAAAACAGTTGAAAAAGCCGCATTGCTATAACTGATTCCTGTTTTAAAATCGTTCTCTTGGTAACGTGTATTAGTTACCCGCTCGCCTCCTCCTGTGGTATAATCCGAATGTGTACTGAGCGAACCTCGTGCTAAAAATTTCCAGTTTTCAGTTGACGTTTTTATTCCTAAAGTGGAATTACTTCCTAGTGTGTTTGCAAATAGTTTTTGACTAAAATCAACTTTAAGCACATTGGGATTGACAAATTTCTCCGGATTAAAATACAATACACCACCCAAGGCATCTGAACCGTACAATAACGAAGCCGGTCCTTTTATTACTTCAACACTTTCCACTCCTGCATCATTTAAGCCTAAACCATGCTCGTCGCCAAATTGCTGATTCTCCACCCGAACACCTTGTGAATAGACTAAAACTCGGTTACCACTCAATCCTCGAATAACTGGTTTTCCTATTGAAGTCCCTGTTGACACCTGAGACACTCCGGGAATAGTGGCTAACCCTTCAATTAAAGTGGATGTTCCCTTACGTGTTAAATTTTTGATGGTTTCATGCGCTACTTTCATCACATTTTGTGATTGTAATTTGTTGAAAGCCGTCGATACCACCACCTCATCCATTTCAAAAATCGTAGGTTCAAGTTGGATGTCTAACTTATTTTGTTTTTGAACTTTATAAATGGTTTTGTTTTGAGTTCCATAACCCATTAAAGCAAACGAAATAGAAATCGTACCATTAGGCAAATTGGTCAAACTATAGTTTCCATTGGCATCTGAAAGTGTGCCTTTTTGAAGTTCTTGAATGTAAATGGAAACACCCTGAAGTGCTTTATTATTGTAATCCGTTATGGTTCCTGAAACCGTGTTTTGTGCTTGCATCAAGGCAGAACAACTTACTACCAAAGCAAAAATTAATTTTTTCATGATTAATAGATATAATGTTAAAAGAATCGTGTTCTAAAATAGAACCGACTAAAAATTCGATTTAAACATTATACTGAGGAGGTCCGCGTAAAGAATTGAAACTTCCTGAAAAAGAAATAACGGTGGGAAAATTAAAAAAGAAACGCGCTGCAACTTCAGAAACTGATACTAATTGATACTGAAAATGTGTTGTAGCTATTCCACTTTGAAACGATATAGCACAAACCATACACTGCTCAAAACCCTTGTGTTGGTGGGTTAATTCAGTTGAATTAAGTTGTTTGTGTTCACATACTTTTTGTGAAAATTGTTTTTCAAGGTGCTCAAATCCATGCAACGATTGCACCACTATTGAAGTCAATAGTGCTAGTGCTAAGAAAAAACGGATAATGAGTTGTTTTGATTTCATTGTCACAAAGATAATGAAACAAAAAAAGAAAACCATTTACAATCCAGAATTCTCTGAATCGTAAATGGTTAACTTAATTAATTGTTGAGTGGCTTACACCAATTGAGCTGCAATTAAATATTCTGCAATTTGAATGGTATTGGTAGCTGCTCCTTTTCTTAAGTTGTCAGCAACAACCCACATGTTTAAAGTATTCGGCTGGCTTTCATCACGACGAATTCTACCTACAAAAACTTCATTTTTACCCTCAGCATATCTTGGCATTGGATAGGTAAAAGTGTCTAAATTATCTTGCACCACTACACCATCCGTTTGACTCAAAATAGTACGCACTTCGTTCACATCAAAATCATTAGTAAACTCCACATTCAAAGCTTCGCTATGACCTCCTACTACAGGAACACGAACGGCAGTTGCTGTAACGGCAATACTGTTGTCACTTAAAATTTTCTTCGTTTCGTTGACTAATTTCATTTCTTCTTTAGTGTAGCCATTGTCTTCAAAACTGTCACATTGTGGAATACAGTTTCTATTAATTTTGTATTTGTACACCATATCACCTTCAATACCCGCACATTCGTTTTCATATTGCTGTACTGCTTTTACTCCTGTACCCGTAATCGATTGGTAAGTAGAAACTATAATACGTTTGATGTTGTATTTTTTATGCAAAGGAGCCAATGCCAAAACCATTTGAATAGTCGAACAGTTAGGATTAGCAATAATTTTATCTTCTCTAGTCAATTCTCCTGCATTGATTTCAGGAACTACTAATTTTTTAGTAGGATCCATTCTCCAAGCAGATGAATTATCAATTACAGTAGTTCCTGCTGCTGCAAATTTTGGCGCCCACTCCAATGAAGTTCCACCACCCGCAGAAAATAAAGCAATATCTGCTTTCATATCGACAGCTGTTTGCAATCCAACTACTTTGTATTTATTCCCTTTGAAATCAATTTCTCTACCCACTGATTTTTCAGAAGCTACAGGAATTAATTCCGTTACAGGAAAATTTCTTTCCGCTAATACTTTTAACATTATTTCGCCTACCATTCCGGTAGCACCTACTACTGCTATTCTCATTGTATATTTTTATTATTGAATTCTAATTTTATTTGGCAAAAGTAACCAATACTCTACTCGAAACAAGGGAGTTCACAAAAAATAACAAATTGTTATATTTATAACATTGTTATTTATTTTTCAACAAATCCCTAATTTCAGCTAATAATTGTTCTTGGGTTGGCCCTTTGACTGGTTTGGGTTCGTCCTCTTTTTTGATTTTTTGTTGGGCTTTCTCATAGGCTTTCAAAACAATAAAAATACAAAAGCCAATAATTACAAAATCGAAAATAGTTTGGATAAAAGCACCATAATTTAAGGTAACCTCAGCGATAGCAGGTGTTTTTTGTACCCCATGCTCTACAACGGCAGGAACACCATCTTGGAGTACTAATTTTAGATTTTTAAAATCTACTTTCCCTAAAAGTAACCCAATAGGCGGCATTAAAACATCATTAGTAAACGAAGTTACGATCTTCCCAAAAGCACCCCCGACAATAACCGCAGTGGCTAAGTTGACGATTTCGCCTTTCATCAAAAACGCTTTAAAATCAGAAAAAAATCCCATAGTATTTGTATTAATTATTTATTCTCTGTAGAAAACTCGTTTCACTCGTTGTGAAATACTAGTTAGAATCTCATAGGGAATAGTATGTGTTTTTTGTGCCATTTCAATCACTGTTGGGCTTTCACCAAAAATGATCACTGCATCCCCTTCGGCACAAGAAATTCCTGTAACATCCACCATGAGCATATCCATGCACACGCTTCCTAAAATTATTGCTTTTTCCTTATTAATCAAAACATAACCTACTCCATTACCCCAAAGTCGGGCAATCCCATCAGCATACCCTATAGGAATTGTTGCTACTCGAGTTGGTTTTTCTGCCATAAATCGGCGACCGTAGCCCACGCTCTCTCCGGTAGGAACAGTTCTGATTTGCGAAATAACCGATTTCAACGTACTTACATTTTCCAGGTATTTTGTTCTTCGCTATCATTAGAAACACCATACAATCCAATGCCTAAACGGACCATATCAAACTGACCTTCTGGGAAATTACTAATTCCAGAAGTATTCAAAATATGACGAATCGGTTGAATGTGTAATTCCTGCATCAATTGATTGGATAGTTCCTCAAACAATCGGATTTGAGCAAGTGAAAACGCCTTGTGTTCTTCGGCATCACTGGTGGCCATGTGTGACAAAATACTTTTAATCGCAACACGTTGGTTTCCTTTCAACGTCTGAATCAACTCTTGAATGGTATCGGCTTCAAAACCCAAACGGTGCATTCCTGTATCCAATTTAATATGAATAGGAAACTGATGTAAATTTTGCTGCTCTGCTATTTTAAGAAAGGCCTTCAGTCCTTTTAAACTATATATTTCAGGTTCTAATTCGTGCTGAATAATGGCTGGAAAGCTTGTTGACTCTGGATTTAAAACCATAATAGGCAATTGAATCCCTGCATTTTTAAGGCTAATTCCTTCATCGGCAAAAGCCACTCCCAAATAATCAACTTGATGGTATTCCAATAATTTGGCAATTTCAAAACCCCCATTTCCGTAGCCAAAAGCCTTCACCATCACCATCATTTTAGTGTTGGGTTGCAATTTGGATTTATAAAAATTCAGGTTGTGACTAATCGCATTCAAATTGATTTCCAAAACCGTTTCATGCGTTTTCTCTTCTAAAGCAGCCACAATTTTTTCAAACTGAAAACTACGCGCGCCTTTGATTAAAATCGTTTCGTTTTCAAAATTCAGTTGTTCTAATTGGGCTAAAAAATCAGAGGTGTTTTTAAATATGATGCAATTTTGAAATTGATTTTGGAACTGAGCAATCGTTTCCCCAATTCCTATTACACGGCTAATTTTATTGGCAACCACTAACTGTCCCACTCTTGAATACAACTCCTCATTGGTCAAACCACTTTGAAAAATATCCGAGAGAATTACTGTTTTATTGGAGGATTGTTTTTGGCTTTCTAAAAAGTCCAAAGCAATTTTTAAAGACTGGAAATCGGCGCTATAACTGTCGTCAATCAAACTACAATTATTGATTCCGTCCTTTACTTTCAAACGCATTTCGACTGGATATAACAATTCCATTCGGTTTTGAATGGTTGCTACATCATAGTTCAAATACAACAATACAAGCAAACACAAAATGGCATTTTCTATTGACGCTTCATCATGAAATGGAATGGTAATTTCAAACTGCCTCTTCGCTTGACGAACACTTAAAATAGTGTTGTCAGCACTTCTTTTTTTGGTTAAAAACACATCGGCATCAGGAGCAGTACAACTCCACGAAAAAGTGGAAATGGCTGGTGGAATCAGTGCTCCTACTAGGTCATTTTTTTCGTAAATCAAAATTTGAGAACGATCAAAAAGACGTAATTTTTCTTTTATTTTTTCATCTGTATTCGAAAATCCTTCATCGTGTGCTGAACCGATATTGGTCAATACTCCAATGGTTGGTCGGATAATTGGCTCCAATTTTTCCATTTCGGAAACAGTAGAAATACCGGCTTCAAAAATACCAAAATTGTGTTGTTCGTTAATCCCAATTACTGATAATGGAACGCCTACTTGTGAATTGTAACTTTTGGGACTTCGAATAATATTATAATCGGGACTTAATACAAAATTAAGCCATTCTTTTACGATGGTTTTGCCGTTACTGCCTGTAATTCCAATTACCGGAAAATCAAATAAGGAACGATAATAAGCAGCAAAGTGTTGCAATGCCTCCAGGGTGTTATTGACAATCAAAAAATTGGCTTTGCCCTGACAGCCTTCAGGAATATGAGTTACCACAAAATACTGAACCCCTTTCTCAACAACCTCTTTGATATACGAGTGTGCATCATTATTGGGCCCCACCAAAGCAAAGAACAAAGTAGTCGAACTGTTTTGCAACGAACGGCTATCAATGGCTACCGCATCAATGATGGCTTCTTTTGGATTGCCAACAAATTCAGCTTCTAATAAGGTAATGGTTTTTTGGATGGGTATGTTCATGAATTCAAAAAGCGAGCAAGCTCATTTTATAATTTTGTTTATCAAAAATAGCACTTCTTTTCGAATTCAGGCTTTCGAACTATAAAATATAAAAGATGAGTCCAATATTTAAAGACTTCATATCGACTTTTGTGCCTGCTATTTGTGCTGTTTTGAATATTGGGTTTAACCCATAATAGACATACAAATTGACTCCCCCATAACCTGCCGACACATAGGTTCCGTACAAGAGTTTATTAAAATCAGCATTACCTGTAATGATACTATCTCCTGAACCACTTCGATACACAGAGCGATCATACAACAAATAACTCAACTTGATTCCTCCGTGGATGCGAAAAAAATTGTGATTTTCAAAAGTAGAACCTCTCCATCTGAACTCCAATGGAAGATCTACTAGTAATTGGGAAAATTTATTATTAGAATAGGATGTTGCATCCGTTAAAACGGTGTAAACAGGCACACCGTTTACTGTGGTGATTCCGATGTTTTGACTGTAATTATTGAATGTCAATCCCAACCCAGGAGCAATGGCAAGATTTCTATTTTTATTAAGAGGCATGTCTCTCAAGAAACCCGCCGAAAAACCTGTGGAGAATTTATCGTTAGAAAAATCGGTTGGTGCGTTTTTTAATAAATTATACGTTACCCCAATATAAAACTGATCTTCTCGGTACAAGGAATCGATTTTTGTAGTTGACAGTGCTGTATTACTATTTTCTTGTGCCAAAGTAGCAAAGCAAGAAAACAAGAATACTACAAATAAGACTGTTTTTTTAGTATTGAATGATAGTGCTTTCATCGGCAGTTGGGTTGGATTCTATACAAAGATACTACTTTTCGGTTGTCGGTTATCAGTTGTCGGTTGTCCGATATTGGTTATCAGTTAAAAAAATTGGTAATCGCAATGCTGCAATCTTATGTTAATTTCATTTAATACAGTCGCTCTATGGAAATGAAATTATTAATATATGAAGGCATTATAATCAAAGTAACCCTATACAATCTGCTATTGTCTGAATCTGCTAAATTATAAACAATAGTATCCCCAGATGAAAGAAAGCTCCAACCAAAAGGTGAACCACTAGGAGTGGTTGTGTATGATACAGCAGAAGTTGTTCTAGTTCCATATACTGAACCATTATTGTATCTACCCTCAACATAAAGATTTACTGTGCCAGAGACAGTAGCTATAGAAAGACCTCTAGGTTCAGATGTCGTAACTGAAAATTTCAAATTATCGAAGGTTAAAAAAGTTCCCGCAGTAACACGACCTGAAAGTTTGGTTGATACATTACCACTAGGATCCCCAATAGTTAATTTTCCTGTTATTTCCACATCTCCAGGACTTGTTATTGACATAGCACGGGTAGAGCCACTTGTAATAGTATTATTAGCAGTAGTCCCATTAGACAAATAAAAATCAATGGCATTGTTAGTTGTCCCTGCATTGTGTCTCGTATGTATGAATTGTGCATACTGGCTCGTTCCTGCAGCACTCCCTGCCCAACCCATTTTGATTTGTGCATTGTCATTGAAAGTAGCGGCCGCATCTCCATTTTTCAGATTGATTGATGGTGTTGTAGTTGTATTTGATGAATTTAAAGAACCATTTACATCCAAGGTGGTTGTGGGAGAAGTAGTGCCGATTCCTAATCGGTTATTGGTATTG
>Ga0213920_1000842_pt1 | contig 19424 bp, 30 predicted proteins | sample McNCre1117MG_FD_161054 | JGI IMG/M metagenome (GOLD analysis project Ga0213920, IMG submission 161054) | Freshwater microbial communities from McNutts Creek, Athens, Georgia, United States - 11-17 MG | ecosystem: Environmental > Aquatic > Freshwater > Creek | place: USA: Georgia | collected...
ACCCGCCAAGCCTGCCGCAATGGATGAATTTGCTGCGCCGCAGCTATGTGGAGCCATCGGTTTTGCGATTGGGAAATGACTTGACCGCCGAACAGATAGCGACGAACAAACGCCGTATTGCCGAATTGATTGCAAAAGTGAAAAGCAATGTTTGACATTGAAAAAATCCGCAGGGCAACTTTTGCGGAATATGTGCGCCTTTGCCGACTACCCGAATGGAAAGAATGGGCCTGGGCTGAAGTCAAGCGCATGGATGAAGACGACTTGTTCAAGGGCATTAAAGCCCATGTTTTGAAAGAGATGAAAAAATGAAAGTTTTAGTTGCTTGTGAATACAGCGGCACGGTGCGGGACGCTTTTATTGCCAAAGGCCATGATGCAATGTCTTGCGACTTATTGCCTACCGATGTGTTTGGACCGCACTATCAAGGCGATGTGTCAGACATACTTGGAAATGGATGGGACTTGATGATTGCTCACCCGCCATGCACGCATTTGGCAGTGTCAGGTGCTAGGTGGTTCAAAAACAAAAAATTTGAACAAGGTGAAGCCATTGATTTTTTTATGAAACTTTTACTTGCGCCAATTCCTAAAATTTGCGTTGAAAATCCAATTAGCATCATGTCAACTTGTTGGGGAAAGCCTAACCAAATTATTCAGCCTTGGCAATTTGGACACGGTGAGACAAAAGCAACTTGTTTATGGTTGATGGGATTGCCAAAGTTAACACCAACAGACATTGTGGAAGGCAGAGAAGCGCGAGTTCACAAATTGCCGCCTAGCCCTGACCGTTGGAAATTACGCAGCACAACATACAAAGGCATTGCGGCTGCTATGGCTGACCAATGGGGCAGTTTATGAGATATGCAGCACGTTCGGACGCGAATCAAAGTGAAATAGTGGCCGCGCTAAGGGCATCAGGAGCCTCTGTATTCGTTCTAAAGCTGCCGGTAGACCTACTTGTAGGCTATGCAGGGAAAACGGCCCTAGTCGAAGTCAAAGACCGAAGCAGCGCCTATGGCAAAAAAGGGCTAAACCAAAAGCAAAGCGCGTTTCTGATGGGCTGGAATGGCGGGACGGTGGCCCTGATTGACTCGGTTGAATCCGCGCAAAATCTCATAAGGAACATGAGTGATTCATTACCACGGCACTCCGATTAGCCCTATGAAGGCAATTGAGACAATGGCAGGAAAGCACTTTTGCGTTTCTTATGCCCGTCCTGATGACCTTAAACGCTGCTTACGAATTGGTCAATCTTTGATGTTAGACAACGGCGCATTTAGCGCAAAAACAAGAGGCTTGCCGTTTGACCGAGATGGTTTCTATGCTTGGGTTGAGCCTTTGCTGGCACATCCACATTGGGCGGTTGTGCCTGACGTAATTGATGGGTCAGTGCAAGAACAGCGCGAAATGGTCAAATCATGGCCTTTCCGTAAAGAAATGGGCATTCCCGTATGGCATCTAGGTTTGCCAATTTCTTATCTCATTGAATTGTGTGATGCGTGGGGACGGGTTTGCTTTGGGTCAGCCGGTGAGTTTTGGCAGATTGGCACATCAAAATGGTGTCACCGTATGGATGAGGCATTCAACGCCATGGTAAACACATATGGCAGACAAATTCCGTGGGTGCATGGAATGCGTATGCTTGGGCAATCAAGCGGCCCGTGGCCCTTGGCAAGTGCCGATTCAACCAATGTTGCACTGCATCATGCAGAGCATTTGGAATGCGCCGGTTGCATGGCAAAGCGCATTGATTCAACTAATCCACCAACAAAGTGGAATGTTCAACCACTACAGGAAGTTTTATGCTGATTGCCGCCATCATTATTTACGCCATTGCTATGACCTTGGCAAACTTATCCATTGCCAATTTTGGCGTTTGGGTTAGCCCCATCAATGCGTTTTTGTTTATTGGCCTTGACTTGGCATTACGGGATTGGTTGCAAATGCGGATTAAAGCATGGCAAATGGCGGTGTTGATTGCCGTTAGTGGCGGTCTGACCTATGCCTTGAACCAGGATGCTGGCATGATTGCTGTGGCATCTGCTGCATCTTTCACGTTGGCAGCACTTGCTGATTGGGCGGTGTTTTCAAAAGTGGCCGGTTCATGGTTTAAGCGTGCAAATATGTCCAATGTTGCGGGCGCAGCAGTTGATTCTGTGGCGTTTCCGACCATTGCGTTTGGCGTTTTAATGCCCGAAATCATTTTTTTGCAATTTGTAGCAAAAATTTTAGGTGGTGCAATTTGGGCTTATTGGCTTAACAAGGTGCAAAGTGATAGTTCACCTGTATAGCCCAACTCAGGCCACCACAGTGATGAAAGACCTATGGCCTAAGGTCAAGGAATCGCTTGCGCTTGGCAAAAAAATGCGCCTAGAGATAAAGCAAAGCAGGCGCAGCACTGAGCAGAACGATATGTTCCACAGCATCATTGAGAAAATTGCCAAGCAAATGGCGACCGCAGGGTCAACATGGACAGCCGACGATTGGAAACGCCTGCTGATAGACCAATGGGCGCATGAGACCGGCCGCAAGATAGGTAAGGTCGCGCCAAGCCTGGATGGTGAACGGGTGGTGCAGCTTGGCCTGCAGTCTCACAAATTTACGGTAGAAGATTCTTCCGAGTTCATAGAATTTTTAATTGCCTGGGCAACTAATAAAGGAATCGACGTATGAAATGCCCTGTATGCGGCGCATGGACTTTTGTGAAACAAACGGTACTGAAAGATGACAACTCAAGGAAACGACGCTATGAATGCGCTAACGAACACCGGTTTTGGACGGGCGAAACAATCCTATGTCAGAAGCAAAAGCCTGCTAAAAGCAGCGCGAAGCCTGCCTTGTCAGCATTGCGGGCTGGATGACGGAACGGTGGTGGCCGCACACACAAATTGGGGCGGCGGCAAGGGACGGGGAATTAAGGCATCCGACGATTTAATCGCCAGCCTGTGCTTTCGGTGTCACTTTAACTTAGACCAGGGCGCTGCCTTGTCCAAGCATGAGCGACAAGCCATGTGGCAAGCCGCCCATGAAAGGACTATTTCCGCATTGAAGGCAGCGGGGCATCCGGTTGAGTTTCATGGGAGCGATGCATAGGATGGGCATGGGCCGAATCCGTACGCTCATGGGCTTTGAGTTCTTTTTCCAATTCCATGACTTTGCGGCGTTCTGCTTTATACTCACGCTCAATCACATAGTTCGAGGGCGTAGAGTGTTTTGCTTTCTCGGCGGTGATTTTGAAGTTTGTTGCCATAGGAAAATCCTGTTAGAATGGTGACAGCATTTTACATCAACCTTGCAAGGACTAAATGATGGGCTATCCTAAAATGGAAAAAATCCCCGCGAAAGTCGTCGCGTCGGACAAAACCGGTATGAAAAACGTTTCCGTTAGCAAAGTGGACAAAGAAGTCTACCGCCCTGGCGTATCTGGAGAAACAATGCCCAAGGGCGTTTTGGCCTCCGATACGACCGGTGAGCGTCGCGCTAAGATTGTTGGCGGTGTCGCTATGGGCGTGAAAGACAGCCCCACTCGTCACGACGTGGGCAAGATGGACGGTTTTGCCGGTGAATTCAAAGGCGGTAGCAAAGAGCACGAGTGCTACAGCCACGAGCGCATGGAACACGCACAAGACAAGTAAGCGGGTCTCCGAGACGCAGCAACGTCTCGGTTTCCCTGACCACATAGAAAGGGCTATATGGCTGAGAGCAATTGTAAGTTATGCATTTACTTCGCTAATATCGACCGCATCGGTCAATGTCGGCGTTATCCGCAATTCGTAACCAAACACGAAAGTGAGTGGTGCGGCGAATTTTGGGAAGATGGCCCTGTAGTTAAGCGCAAGCCAAAAATAACACTCAAACTCCGAAAGGATGACGATGTTCAAGCCGCTTAAAGACAAAATCATCGTCAGGCCCGAGCCGCGCATCAAGAGCGAGTTGTGGGTCAAGACCGCAGAAGCTGACACCGTTGGCTACATTACCGCCGTAGGTGATGAGGCCGCCGCTGAGGGCTTAAAGGTCGGCGACAAGGTCTATTTTGGTACGTTGGCTAAAGACTATCAGAACGAATACCTTAAATTTGATACCATTACCATTGACGATGAGCGCCACCTCCGCATGAGTTGGCAAGACATTTGTTTCGTGGAGGAAGTATGAAACCTGGACTTTATGCCAACATTCACGCCAAGCAGGAACGCATCAAGCAGGAAAAGGCTGAGGGTAAACCCGTAGAAAAGATGCGTAAGCCTGGCTCTAAGGGTGCACCGACCGCCGCGGCATTCAAGCAATCAGCTAAAACGGCCAAGAAATGAAGCACGACAAGCCCATTGAGCATAAAACGACGGGTAAAGGTAAGACCTACAACCCGACGGACAAAGGCGCTGGCATGACCGCCAAGGGCCGCGCTGAATACAACGCCAAGAACGGCTCAAACCTCAAGCCTCCTGCGCCGAATCCAAAGACAAAGAAAGATGAAGGCCGCAAAGCATCATTCTGTGCCAGGATGGAAGGCGTGGTTAAGAATGCCAAAGGCCCAGCCGAACGCGCTAAAGCATCACTCAAGAACTGGAACTGCTAATGAAATCAAAAGATTTTTTTGAAAAAGGATATGCAATCCCTCAATATGGCGTCAATGACCATAGATGGGTTCATTTTGACAAGGAAATCATTTTGCCGCACGGGGCAGTCGAAGTCACAAAGATTAACGACATCCCTTGCGCTTTGTGGACAGATGTATTAGAAGCAACGAAAGAGAAAGCATGAAAGACCTAATCACCGCAAGAATCCAAGACCTCATGGCTAAAGGCCGCGAACTGGAAGCGCAGATTCACCAAATCAATGGTGCGCTGCAACAATGCCAATGGACGCTAACCGAACTGGAGAAGCAAGATGCCCCTAAAGAAATCGCCGACACCCAAAGCGCTGAGTGAGAACATCAAAGCCGAGATTAAGGCTGGCAAACCGCCTAAACAAGCGGTTGCAATTGGTTACGCCGTAAAGCGCGAAGCAGAGAAAAAGAAAAAGTGACCGAAGAAAAACGCCCCGTTGGTCGCCCTAGCCTTTATGACCCCGTTTACATTGACCAAGTAATAGAACTTGGCAAGATTGGTAAGTCTACTGAGGCAATTGCTGCTATTTTGGGCGTAGGCACTAAGACGCTATATAACTGGAGGGATGAACATCCCGAGTTTTTACACGCCTTGGAGTTGGCAAAGGAATATGAACTCCAATGGTGGGAAGACATTGCCCAGGCGCACATGATTGAGAACAAGGAATCGGACAAGATTAACGCCTCAATCTGGTCACGCTCGATGGCGGCACGATTCCCGAAGAAATACCGCGAGAGTGTCAAACAAGAGATTACAGGCGCAGATGGCGCACCTTTACTAACCGGCATTGAAGTCAGCTTTGTCAAGCCAAGTTAAAGACGCAGTAGCCAAGGCACAGTTTCCGGTCAAGCTGGAGTGCCTGTTTCAGCCTGAGAAGAGCCGCTATCGAATTCTTTATGGGGGACGTGGCGGGGCTAAATCTTGGGGCGTGGCTCGAGCATTGCTTATCAAAGGCGCACAACGCCAATTGCGTATCCTTTGCGCCCGTGAGTTTCAGACTTCTATCAAAGATTCCGTCCACAAGCTGTTGTGCGACCAAATCATCGACCTTGGTCTAGAGGGCTTCTACGAAATCACCCAGGCTAGCATTCGAGGCAAGAACGGGACTGAATTTGCCTTTGTTGGCCTCAAGAACAACGTCGCCAATGTCAAATCCTATGAGGGCGTGGATATTTGCTGGGTGGAGGAAGCGCAGACCACCAGCCGCCTATCGTGGAACATCCTGATTCCGACCATCCGTAAGGAAGGCAGCGAGATATGGGTCACGTTTAACCCTGAGTTGGAGACGGATGAAACCTATCAGCGGTTTGTGCTTCACCCACCTGAGAACGCCGTTGTCCAAAAAATCAATTGGTCGGACAATCCCTGGTTCCCTGAGACGCTTCTATTGGAAAAAGACGCGCTCAGAATGCGCGACGTAGAAGCATATAACACCGTATGGGAAGGAATCTGCCGACAAACTGTGGACGGGGCTATCTTTGCCCGTGAGATGCAGATGGCCGAGTTGGAAGGCCGCATCACCAAGGTCGGATATGACCCCATGAAGCCGGTTCACGCCGTGTTTGACTTGGGATGGTCGGATGCGACCGCAATATGGTTTGTCCAATTCATCGGCATGGAGACTAGGCTTATCCGCTACCATGAGGACAACCAAAAGACCATATCCGATTACTTGGCCAAAATGCAGACTTACGGCTACGTCTACGATACGCTGTGGTTACCGCACGACGCTGAGAATAAAACGCTGGCCGCAGCCGGTCGGAGCATTGACCAAATCGTCAGGGGCGCAGGATATAAGACCAAAATCATCCCGCGTACGCCAATTGTGGACAGTATTAACGCCTCGCGTACCCTATTTCGGAATTGCTGGTTTGACAGGGAAAACTGTTACGATGGGTTACAATGTTTGCGGCATTACCGCTACGAGGTTGACCCCGACACTAAAGCGTTCAGCAAAAACCCGCTGCATGACCAGTTTTCGCACGGTGCAGACGCATTCCGTATGCTTGGGCTGGTGGTAAACGAGCCGCGCAAACGAGTGTCAAAGCCAACTTACGTTCAACCACAGAATTGGATGGGCTAAATGGACGAATCAATTATTGATGAAGCAAAGGATTTCCTAAAACTTTGCAACGACGCGGACACAATGAACCGCCAAGAGGCATTGGAAGACCTTAAATTCGTCTCTGGTGGCGACCAATGGCCGGTTGACCTACAAAACTCCCGCAATCTTGAATCGCGCCCCGTCCTGACAATTAACAAGCTAGACGGATACTGCCGCCAAGTGACCAATCAACAACGCCAGCAGCGCCCACGCATCAAGGTTCACCCGACAAACACCCAAGCTGACGTTAAGACCGCCCAAATCGTTGAGGGCATTTGCCGCCACATTGAGATTAACTCCAATGCCGACAACGCCTACGACACCGCTTTTGACCACGCCGTGCGTATGGGATGGGGCTTTTGGCGCGTTACAACTGACTATGTAAAGCAGGACAGCTTTGACCAAGAAATCTTTATTGAGGCTATCCAAAACCCATTTACCGTCTACTTTGACCCCAATTCCGAAGCCGTAGACGGGTCGGACGCTGACCGCTGTCTCATCACCACCATGATGAGCAAGGCCAAATTCCGCGAGTTGTACCCTGATTGCGATGATGGCAGCAGCTTTACCCAGCGCGGCACAGGCGACAGCCAATCCGAATGGATTACCAAAGAAGATATTCGCATTGCCGAGTATTTCTACACCGTGCGCGAACCCGCCAAGCTGGTCAAACTGTCCGATGGCACTCAAGGATTCATGGATAAAGACATGAAAGAACGCATGGCCTTATCCGGTTTGACCGTGATTGACGAGCGTGATTCATACAAAAAAGTAATAAAGTGGAAAAAATTGACCGCCATTGAGGTCATTGAAGAACGCGATTGGCCTGGTTCTTACATTCCTGTCGTGCCCGTGTATGGCCGCCACATTGTCATCGGCGACAAGCGTAAAAAGTTTGGCATGGTGCGTCACGCTAAAGACGCGCAGCGAATGTATAACTTTTGGCAAACAACCATTACCGAAAGCGTTGCGCTGGCTCCAAAAGCTAAGTGGTTGATGGCCGAAGGGCAGGACGAAGGTCACGAAACCGAATGGGCCGCGGCTAATATCAAGTCGTTCCCATTGTTGCGTTACAAGCAAACCGACATTGACGGGCAGCCCGCGCCACCGCCGCAGCGCCTCCAGCCTGAGCCGCCTCCAAGTGGGGTAATGGCCGCGTCTGCAATGATTAACCAAGACATTGCGACGCTGATGGGTATTTTTGACCCAAGCCAGCAACTGCCTGGCAACATCTCGGGCAAGGCTTTGAACGGCCAACAACAACAAGTTGACCTGACCAACTTTGATTTCTACGACAACCTGACCAAATCTATCGCGCAGACCGGCACGATTATTCTTGACCTTATTCCCAAGATTTACGATTCCCAGCGGGTAATGCGAATCATCGGCGACGACGGAAAGCCCGACTTGGTAAACATTAACGAACCCAAGCAGGACGCGCAGGGCATTTACACCATCATGCACGACATGACTGTGGGCGAATACGATGTGGTTATGGATACCGGCCCAGGCTACAACAGCAAGCGCCAAGAGGCCGTAGATTCAATGGTCAATATGCTCAAGGTCGACCCCGCGCTTATGCAGCAGGCTGGCGACCTTATTTTCCGCAATATGGACTTTCCTGGCGCAGACATCATTGCCGACCGGCTGGCCGCTACTAATCCAATGGCGCAAATTGACGAGAAATCACCTGTGCCGCCGCAAGTTCAGATGCAACTCAAGGCAAATCAGGCGCAAATGCAGAAGATGCAGCAAGCAATTCAGCAGCTACAGCAGATAATTAAAACCCGTCAAGACGTGGAACAGGTCAAACAAGACGCTGAAACCAAGCGGACGCTTATTAAAGAAACCAACCGCGCACATGAAATGGAATTGCGGGATGCCGAGCGCCGCTACGACACGGATACGCGAACAAGCACCACCGCACACGATACGGTTATTAAGACGCAAACCCAATTGGAAATTGAGCGCATGAAAGCCGAAGTTGCCTTAATGCTTGCTGAACTTGACCGCCGCGCCTTACGAGAGGCATCGGCCGAAACCACGGAAAGGGCTATCTAATGAGCCGCGAAATTGTTACATCAGAAAACAAAGCTGAACATGATGCTAGAAAACTTGGCTTAAAAAAAAGCAATGAAAAATCAATTGAAAGTGCGGTCAAACTAAAAGATAAAGAATTGCCTGTAACAATGCACCCAATTGAAAAAAAACAAGGTAATAAAATTGCTCATGTAAATCCAGAAACTTTTGACAATGCGTTCAAAAAAACAGAATGGCAATATGTTGGCAAAAATGGTGCTGGAGGAATAGAAGGAAGATATGAAAATTTTGCTAATTGGGCAAAAGATGCAAAATCAATGTATGCAAGCAACGCATCAGTTGACCCCAAAGGTTTCGTAACTTTTGGAGATGGCAGGCATCGTTATGCTTATTTGCGAGATGAAGGTGTTAAAAAAATTCCAATGTCAATGGATGAAGAATCAATACAAAACGCAAAAAAGCATGGATATTTAGCATCATAAAAATTCGTGGTATAAACCACAAACCTTACCCGTGAGGTTCATGGGGAAAATACTTAGGGAAACCTATGAGTGAAAAAGAAGCCGGTCATGTTTTGACCAGTGAGAATTCGGCAGATTTTTATGCAAATCGACTTGGTTTAGCTGCTAGTGAGACTGACGAGGCTGCGGTTGAGAATACTCCCCCAGAGCCGTCAGAGGATACGAAACAGAGTGAACAGTCAGCAGACGATGATGCCAAACCGATAGAGGAACGGAAGCAGAATCCGAAACTTGAAAAGCGGTTTTCAGAGATAACCAAGCAACGCGAACTTGCCAAACAAGAAGCAGCGCAAGAACGTGAAGCTAGGCAAAAGCTGGAGACCGAGTTAGCGGCACTACGCCAGCAAGCAGCGCCTCAACCGGTGCAGCAAGCGAACGCAGAGCCACAGCCGAGCCAATTTACTGATGCTTTTGAATATGCAAGGGCACTAGCAGAATGGTCGACTGAGCAGGCATTGGTAAAGCGAGATAGGGAAGAAGCTAATCGCAGGGTCGATGAGGAACGCCAAAAGATAATATCTACTTGGGCGACCAAAGTGACAGCAGCGAAAGCAGAAATGCCCGATTTCGATGACATGGTTGCGTCAAGCAGCGTGGTCGTTGGTGACCACATTCGGGACGCAATATTGGAAAGTGATGTAGGCCCACAAATCCTGTATCACCTTGCAAAAGAAGATGACGTTGCGAAACGTATTACTTCTATGTCGCCAGCGCAGGCGCTTCGCGAGATTGGGAAACTGGAGGCGCGGTTTGAGAAGCAACCTGAGACCAAGCCAAGTAATCCTGTCGGTAAAAGTAAAGCACCACCGCCGATTAGCCCTATTCGCGGAACGGGCAAGGTAAGCGACGTGACGATTGACTCTAACGGTCAATTCCACGGAACTTATCAAGCCTGGAAAGAAGCGAGAAAAGCTGGTCGTATTCGCTAGTAATTTTTAGGAGTTTGTAAATGAGCAACAATCTGTTGACCATTTCCAAAATCACCAATGAAGCATTGATGGTTTTGGAAAATGAACTGACTTTCACGTCAGAAGTAGACCGCAACTACGACGACCAATTCGCTGTTGTTGGTGCGAAAATCGGTAACACCGTAAACGTCCGTCGTCCTGGCCGCTTTATTGGTACTACTGGCCCCGCGTTGAACGTGGAAGACTTTAACGAGACCTCCGTGCCCGTTACTTTGTCAACCCAGTTCCACGTCGATACCCAGTTCACCACTCAAGACTTGGCCCTGTCGTTGGATATGTTCTCCGACCGCGTTCTCAAGCCCGCTGTGGCCGCCATCGCCAATAAGATTGACCGTGATGGTCTTGTTATGGCTAAAAACAATACCGCCAATATTGTCGGTACTGCTGGCACGCCTCCAACTGGTTTGATTACTTACCTGACCGCAGGCGCTTACCTCGATGCCGAGGGTGCACCCCGTGATGGCCGCCGTTCGTGTATCGTGGAGCCTTTCACCGCTGCGACTATCGTTGACAGCCTGAAGGGTCTGTTTGTGCCTCAAGAAGCCATTGGCGAACAATATCGCAAGGGCTTGATGGGACGCGATTCCGCAGGCATGAACTGGAAACTTGACCAGAACGTTGTGAGCCAAACTTTCGGTTCGTACAGCACGGCTACATTGGCTTGCGCTACCACAACCGCAACTGGTTTCCTGACCTCTGGCTGGGCTTCTACGTCCACCATTGCGTTGACCGCCACGACCGCAACCGCATCGCTGCAACAAGGTGACGTTATCACCATTGCAAACGTGTACGCAGTCAACCCACAGAACCGCCAAGCTTACGGCTCTAACAAGCTGCGTAACTTTGTCGTGACTTCTGCTGTGACCGTTGGCACGTCTGGTACTACCGCTGTGACCGTCAGCCCCGCTGTTATCACCGCAGGCCAGTTCCAAAACGTGTTTGTGTCGGCTACGTCTGCAACCGCTGCTGTGACCCCGTTCAACCAGACTGGAACCGTGTCGCCCCAAAACATCGTGATGCACCGCAATGCGTTCACTTTGGCTGTGGCTGACTTGGAACTGCCTGATGGCGTTCATTTCGCCGGTCGCGCTTCCGATAAGGAAATCGGTCTGTCCATGCGCGTGGTTCGCCAATACACCATCAACAACGATTCGATTCCGACTCGCTTGGACGTGTTGTATGGTTGGGCGCCGCTGTACCCCGAACTCGCTTGCCGCGTTGCAGCTTAACTTTAAGGAGTAAACATCATGGCAAATCCAGGCCCAGCAACCACCGTTGCCAATCACCCCGCTAATTTGGCTTCCAATCAGGCTATCCGTTTGTTGGCAAGCTATCAAAGCGTGAACGTGAATGCAACCGGTGACACCGTATTGCCCATTAACAATACGTCTTCGTACAGCGTCAGCAACGTGATTTTCACGAATGCAAGCGTATCCCTGACCACCGCAGCAGCAGGCTTGTTCACTGCTCCGTCGGCAGGCGGTACTGCAATCGTGTCTAACGCCGCGCTGTCCGCTATGACCAGCTCGACCGTTGTGTCGCAACGCACCGTCGCATCTACCGCCCAACAAACAGGCCAAAACCTGTATGTGAACGTCGGTACTGCCCAAGGCGCTGCTGCCACGATGGACGTTTACGTCTACGGCTACGACCTTTCTTTTTTGCCTTAAACGGGTAAGAATGGCCGCCTACTGGGGATTCTCGGTGGGCGGCTTTTTTGCTTTTAGGCTACAATTCATTTATCCTCTACTAAAGGAAAATCATGTCAAAAACGACCATTAGTCGCGGCAATGTGTTGGCGCACACCATCTGCCAACTTACATTCCCAAGCACCACTTTCTCGACTACTACCACCGAAGTCACCATTGCTTGCCCTGGCGTTAAGTCTACGGACAAAATCCAAGTGCAAATTGACGCAGCAATGACCGTCGGCGTTGGCATCTGCAATGCTTACACCAACACGGATAACCAAATCACCGTGCGCCTGCTCAATCTGACCGGCACATCGGTTACGCAAGCTGCAGCTACCATGCTAGTAAGCGTGAAAACCTGCGAAGATTCGCCTATCCCTGCGAACGCGGTTTAATCATGGCAGGCACATCCGTTATTCGTACAGCAGGGCAAACTGTTGCCCTGTCGGTAACGGCTTCGTCCACATCGGCTACCCTCATTGATGACAGCACTAACGACCAAGTAAATTACGCAAGTTTTTTGAATACTGGCTCGGTGGTTGTTGCCGTTAAATGGGGCGACTCTAGTGTGGGCGCTGCTGTGTTGCCTACAAGCGGAACAAATGGCGATTACATCTTGCCTGCGGGCATGACTTCGCCTATCGTTCTTGCTGTGCCTACCACGCCGTTTTATGTCCGAGCAATTGGCGCGGCGGCTGGCCCATCTCTTGTGTACGTCACACCTGTGGCAGACCAATCGTAAAGGGCGGGGCTTTGCCCCTTGAAAAATGACCTCTGCCGCACTTACGCAAACTATCAATATCGTGCCCGTGCAGGGCATCTTTAGTGAGACGGGCGTTTGTGTCGGCTTAGTAGGCCCAGGCGGGGAGTTTTTCTCCCCTCCTATCAATTCAGATGTAATTCAAAACAGCACGATTGATTCATCTCCAATCGGCTCAACGACCCCATCAACGGGCGTTTTCACAACAATCACAAGCACCGGACTAGCGACATTTAACAATTTCGCATCCAATAACGTCAACATCACCGGTGGCTCAATTTCCGGTGTTTCGGTCACGATTAACTCGTTAAATAACACTCCGGTCGGCAATATCACGCCCTCTACCGGCGCGTTTACCACGCTAAGTTCGACCAGTTTGTCGGTCACAAACACGATTAGCGGCTCGATTAACGGCAATGCGGCCACCGCGACCTATGCAACCACAGCGGGGTCAGCGACCACAGCAGGGTCAGCCACAACCGCTACAACGGCCACAAACCTTGCAGGCGGCGCAGCAGGGTCTATCCCCTACCAAACAACTGCAGGGGCAACGACATTTCTCGGAACGGGCACAGGCGTACTTGTTGGCGGTGTAACGCCTAGCTATTCCACGACACCGACGCTGACCGGAACAAATTTTTCTGGAATTCCTAATAGCGGGTTGCTTAACTCAAGCATTACGATTGGCAGCACGTCAATTGCGCTTGGCGCAACAACTTCCACGCTGACTGCAGTTACCTTGGCAAATCCAACCGTAAGCAATTACGGCGCGTTTACATCAACATCTGCGCCAAGCTATGCGGAAGGTCGGCTTTGGTATGACTCCACGCAAAAGGCGCTGTCTTACTTTAACGATGTAACGAACAACACAATCCATGTCGGCCAAGAGACCCAACTAAAGGTTTACAACAACACCGGCAGCACGATTTCTAAAGGCGCACCGGTCTACATTACGTCAACTTCTAGCGGGTTTACCTATCCATTGGTGGCATTGGCTAAAGCTGACACTCAAGTTACAGGTAACGCCATTGGCCTAGCAAATCAGGACATTCCTAATGCAACAGCCGGTTATGTGGTCATTGCCGGTTTAATTAACGGTCTAAGCATTGGCTCAATGACGGTCGGGGACACGGTTTATGTAAGCCCGTACTCTGCCGGTCAACTAATGAACACATACCCGCCAACAGGGTATCCGGTCAAAATTGGCGTTGTTGCCTATGCAAACACACCCAATGGGGCAATTTATGTCAATCAATCACATTCGTATGTTTTGGCTGGCAGCGTTGTGGGAACACTTGCAATTGCGAACGGAGGCACAAATGCTACAACAACTCCGACTGCGGGCGCGGTGGCGTACGGCACGGGTACGGCTTATGCGTTTACTGCGGCAGGCACTTCTGGCCAGGTCTTAACCTCGGCTGGTTCGGGCACTCCAACCTGGACAACAGCATCGGCATCCATAACGGTAACGGACGATACAACAACCGCGTCGGTGCGTTATCCATTGTTTGCCAATCAAACTAGCGGCACAATTTCTACGGAATACACCAGTTCCACTAAGCTGCAATACACGCCTAGCAGCGGGCTATTGGCCGCCACCACGTTTAGCGGCTCGGGTGCAAACCTGACCAACATCCCTAATGCTGCGCTGACCAATTCATCCATCACTATTGGCTCAACTGCGGTCAGTTTGGGCGGTACAGTCACCACGATTGCAGGCTTGACATCGGTCACTAGCACGACATTTGTCGGTGCGCTTAGTGGCAATGCAAGCACGGCTACATCAGCAACTACGGCAACAAACGCCACAAATACGGCGATTACAGACGATGTGGCGACTTCATCATCGGTTTATCCGACTTGGGTCACATCGACCACAGGCAATTTGCCTCAGAAAACATCGTCCACTAAACTTAGCTTTACACCATCCACCGGCGCATTACGCGCATCGCAATTGGTAATTGCACCATAGGAGTTAAATCATGGGTTCATTAGTCTTTCAAGCAACGCTCGGCGGCCAGGTTAATCTGAATGGCCCTAACACCGCGTCCACATTTGACATTGCTGTGCCCGCAACAACGGGAACAATGGTCACTACCGGCGATTCGGGGACTGTCACCAATACGATGCTTGCTGCAAGCGCGTACAACACGCCTGGCACGATTGGCTCAGGAACGGCTAATAGCGGCGCATTTACCACATTGAGCGCGTCTAGCACGGTTTCAGGCGCAGGCTTTAGCACTTATCTTGCATCGCCTCCCGCCATCGGAGGAACGGCAGCAGCCGCAGGCACGTTTACTACGTTAAGCGGCACAACGTCTGTCACCACGCCAATTGTTAAAAGCGCTAGTTCGTTGACTTTGCAAACCAATGGAACTACTACTGCGGTCACCGTAGACACAAGCCAAGTTGTTGCTATGGGTACGACAGACACCTCAAATACAACCCGATTAAAACTGTCTTCAAGCCCAACGACAAACCGCGCAGTTAGTGCGCAGTTAACTGTCCAAAGAACAAATGCGGCTACTCAATATGAAGGAGTGTGTTTCAACGTAGGTTCAGCAAGAGCAGCCTATATTCTTCGTGTTCCCGGTAGCGACGATTTAACTTTTGGTTTTGACGCTGGGGCTTCTACTGCTGAAGCGATGCGTATTGACTCCAGCGGCAAAGTTGGCATTGGCACTACTTCTCCCTCCGGAAATCTTGAAGTTGCTGGTGCATCTGGACAGAATATTTATGTCACCTACAACAGCGGCTCACAACTGCGTTTGAAGTCTGACTCGGGTGATTCTGGCATTGGCACTACTGGCGCAACGCCTCTTTTGTTTTTGGTAAGCAATGGAGAAAAAGCGCGTATTGATACCAGCGGTAACTTGCTGGTTACTGGTGGTGGAAAATTATCTTTATATGGAACTCCACCTAATATTGGCATTGATGGTACAAATGCTACTGTAACTATCACCAACGGAAACTCTATAGATTTTGTTAATTTTTCCGGCACATTGATAACAACAGAAACAAACTCTACGGGGTCTTCTGCCATTTTATTGTGCGGTGGTGCAAATACAACTGTTGTCGGACAAGCTAATGGAACAAATTTTACAAATACTAGCGTAGCAGGGAATATTAGATTTTTTTATAATTCTGGGACAACTGCATACAGATTGCAAAATAGTTCTGGAAGCACATTGATTTTTAATATTGTTGTTGTTAAAACAAGAAATTCAACCTAAGGTAAATTATGACTTACACTATTATTTCCACAAATGGCAATCAAACGCAAATTTCTGTTGAAATTGATGATGTTGAATACACAAGTTTAATTGTTTGTAATGAGGGCGAACTAGATTCAAGCGTTGACGCGTTTGTTAATTCAATTAAAAATCCCAAAATTTTTGAGCCCATGCAAACTGTTGATTTAAGCGCATTGGTTCAAACGCAAGCCGAAACAATTGCTTCTTTAGTTGCCCGTATTGCGGCATTGGAGGCAAAATAATGGCTAATTTCACATGGAAAATTCCTGAGATTTCCGCTACAGACGGGCTGATTACTCATGCGAAATACCATGTGACAGCCCAAGTAGACAACGACTCGGTGGAGACTGAGGGCAATTGGTACTTCAATGAGCCAACCCTAAAAACGCCATTTGCCGATGTGACCGAGGACATGGTTGCGGGCTGGATTGAGGCAGAGTCTTACAAAGACGGGATAAATGTTATAAAATCGGGGCTAGAGGAACAACTGGCGCGTAAGTCGAATTCTGTTGTGCCTCCGTGGAAACCGCAAGTGTTTACCCTGGAGCAGACTGAATGACGGCACCCATCGACATTATTTCTCGCGCACTCAAAGACATTGGCGCACTAGAAGCCGGTGAAACACCTACGCCCGAAGCGGCGCAAGATGCGTTTGAAATGCTCAATGACCTTATCGACCAATGGTCGAATGAGGACATGATGACGTTCTACAAGACGGAAATCATCTTTCCCGTTACGTCAGGCCAAACGCAATACACCATCGGCCCAGGCGGTCAGGTCGGCGCAGTCTTTACCGGCTCAATTACCGGCACAACCCTCACGGTTACGGCTATCACATCGGGCGCAATCGCCATAGGGCAAACCCTAAGTGGCACAGGAATCACCGACGGGACTAAGATTTTGTCGTTTCAAAGCGGCGCGGGTGGTAATGTCAATGAGGCAGGGACATACACCGTCAATTTTTCGCAAAACGTATCGTCCACCACGATAAACGCTTATTACCAGCGTCCTTTGGTCATCAATTCCGCATTTGTGCGGATTAACACCTATTCAAACAACCAGCCAATCACCAATGGCGGGCTTGACTATCCTGTTGCGGTGCTAAACGTTGAAGAATACGAAATGATTGGTCTGAAGACGCTCAATGGCCCTTGGCCCAAAGCGCTCTATTACCAGCCAACAGAAACGCTGGGCAATTTGTTTGTGTGGCCAAATCCCGCCCAAGGCGAAATGCACATTTTTGCCGACACAATTTTCAGCAACTACACCGGCCTATACGACAACATTCTTCTGCCGCAAGGTTACACAATGGCCCTGCGCTGGTGTCTTGCAGAACGCCTAATGCCCATGTACGGCAAGGCAAGTCAGACCCAAATCAGCATGATTATGAAGTTTGCCGCCCAAGGTAAGGCCACAATCAAGCGCACAAACATGAAGCCGCCACCTGTTGCTCGATACGCCGATGCGCTGCTGGTTGGCCGCCAAAAGGATGCGGGCTGGATTTTGTCGGGCGGCTTCTTTCGTTGAGGTCATAAATGCCTGATTTTGGTTTTGTTGGCCCATCCTACGAAGCACCGTCGATTTATCAGGAATCGCAGGAGTGCATCAATTTCTTTCCTGAGATTGACCCACTCAAGCAGCCTGGTACGCGGGGCATCGTTGCGCTTTACCCAACTCCAGGGCTAACCTTACAGACCGTACTGAATACCGCAGAAGTGCGCGGTCTCCGCACATTGTCAGGCGGTTCGCAAATGATTGCGGTTTGCGGCGTTTATGTTTACGTCTTTACTTCTAATCTAACCCCAACCATTGTCGGCACACTTAATTCGTCTACAGGCCGAGTAGGAATTACCGATAACGGCATTAACGCCTACATTGTGGATGGGGCTTACCGGTACACATGGCGCATTTCCACGCCCTCTAACGCCATCTTCACCGGCTCTGTCTCGGGCACGACTTTGACCGTTACGGCCATGAGTTCGGGCACGATTACGGCCAATCAAAGTCTGACCGGCGTTGGCGTAACCGCCGAGACCGTTATAACGGCGTTGGGTACGGGAACTGGCGGTGTTGGTACTTACACGCTCAACACATCGCAAACAGTCTCAGCGCAGTCTTTGAGCAGCACCGCAGTCGGCGCTCGATTTACGGCCACAGTAGCGGGCACAACAATGACTGTCAGCGCAGTCGCATCGGGCACGATTTACCTTGGGCAGACAATTCAAGGCGCAAGCGTTACTGCGGGCACAATCGTTACTGCATTTGGTAGTGGCTCGGGTGGGATTGGAACATACACCATTAGCAACTCGCTAACAATTGCGGTTGGTCAAACCATGTATGCGCTGAATTTCAGCGTTTTGCCATCTAACGATGGAGCGTTCAGTGGTGCAAATTCCGTTGATATTGTGGACAACTATTTTGTTTACAACGACCCAGGCACTCAGCTTTGGGGCGCATCTAACTTGTTGTCGCCCATTTCTGCAAGCACTTCTTATTCGCTAAAAGACGGGTCGCCCGACAAACTGGTGGCGCTTATTGTTGACCACCGCGAAGTTTATTTGATGGGCGAAGCATCGTCCGAAGTGTGGACGGATGTGGGCGCGGTTCAGTTTCCATTCCAGCGCATCCCAGGCACATCCACCCAACAAGGCATTGCGGCGCAATTCTCCGTGGCCCGCCTTGGCCCATCGTTTGCTTATGTGTCGCGGAACAATCGCGGCCAAGCGCAAGTGATGCAGATGAACGGTTACATTCCACAGCGCATTTCCACTCACGCTGTAGAGAATTCGCTCACCAATCAATACATTGATGACGCAATTGCGTGGACGTATCAGCTTGAAGGCCACGAAGTCTACGTCTGCACATTCCCGACTATTGGGTTAACTTGGGCTTATGACTTCACCACACAAATGTGGCACAAGTGGCTTTACACAGAAAACGATGGAACATACAGCCGCCATCGCGGGAACTGTTGTGCTGTCTTTCAAGGCATGGTTTTGGTTGGCGATTATGCAAATGGTTGTATATACAAACTTGACAAACTTAACTACACCGACAACGGCCAAAATGTCCGTCGGTTGCGCCGTGCGCCCCATCTGACCACAGACCTACAGCGTCAGTATTTTGAAGAATTGCAGATTCAATTCCAGCCAGGTGTGGGCACAACAGGGCTATCAACACCGACGGGCGATATTTACATCAATTCGCCCTATTACATTTATTCTGGCGCGACCTTTACTATTGGGGCGCTAGAGACTTACATCCTTGGGCTTCAAGCAAGCGTAAACAACACCACGACCACGACTTATCCACAGGCTATGTTGCGCTGGTCTAATGATGGCGGCTCCACTTGGTCAAAAGAATATTGGGTCACCATCGGTCAACTAGGTAAATATCGCAATCGTGCTATATGGCGTCGGCTCGGCCAAGCGCGAGATAGAGTTTTTGAAGTGTCTATCACCGACCCTGTGAATGCGGTCA
>Ga0213920_1000845_pt1 | contig 19409 bp, 15 predicted proteins | sample McNCre1117MG_FD_161054 | JGI IMG/M metagenome (GOLD analysis project Ga0213920, IMG submission 161054) | Freshwater microbial communities from McNutts Creek, Athens, Georgia, United States - 11-17 MG | ecosystem: Environmental > Aquatic > Freshwater > Creek | place: USA: Georgia | collected...
CATTGACCTGTTGCCCCATTCGATGGTTCTTGGCAAAAGTCTGACGATGGCGATCTAAGAAATCCCAATAAAGCGTGGTGAAGGGGCAGGCAGTTTCGCCCACTCGAAGCCTGGGGTCATACTTGCAGCCCTTGCAAAACTGGGTCATGCGAGACAGGTATGCGCCGCCGGCCGCATAGGGTTTGGTCATCAGGTGGCCGCCATCGGCGTGGGTTGCCATGCCAATCACGTTAGGCACCATCACCCAAGAACCAATACATGCCGTTGATGTATTCACGCCAACCGATCACCTGCCGAATGAACGCTTCAACCGACTCGATTGGCAAATTTCTGTTTGTGAATGCTTGCAAGACTGCATCGATGACCTCCTGCGGTGTGAGCAGCCCATTATTCAAATAGGGGCTCAGCAACGAGTGGTGCAACGCCCAGTTATCTGCAGCGACAGCATCTTCATAGGGGCCAAAACCGGCAAGGTGATGCTCGATGAAGTTCGTCAATTGTTCGAGAGCGCCTGCGCGAGTGGTTGCCCAATTGTCAGTGGGCATCCAGGTTTGCGCAGCAGGTGACAGGCCGGTTGAGTTCAGCTGAATCTCGCCGGCAACTTCGAGGTCGATCGCATCTCGCTGGTGTTTTAGATATGGTGGCCATGTGTAATTCTTGGGTGGTGGCCGCTTTGATGTAACGCACCTGGAATCCATCGACTTCGAGTTGCTTGGCAAAATGCCGTGCTGAGGCGACCAGGGAAAACAGGCGCTCTGGGTGCCATGGGCGGCCGGAGGTCATCCGGGCGCTTTCAACCAAAACGATGATGTCGGTTTTCGGGTTTGCCGTTTTGAGCACGCCCCGGGTTTGGTTCAAATGATCGTGAGCAATGTAAAGAATTCGTTCAATCATGATGCCTTGCACTTCTGCGAGCAGTATTTAACGTTCTCCCAGTCGCGCTCCCACTTCTTGCGCCACTCAAACGGAAGACCGCAGCGCGCACAAATCTTTGGCGGGTGGCCGTTCTTGGTTTGGCTAACGCGTGGCATCTAAAACGAAATCTAGGTCGAGACTCAACAAGCGTTGATCGGCGGTAATTAACTGAGATCTCTCGGCACTGGCCTGAGCCAAAATCATTCGATCAAATGGGTCATGGTCAACCAGAGAACCAAAGCGCCCGAGCTCGAAGGCATGAGTTGCCGAGAAGCTTTGAACCTTAACCTGAAGGGTCGCGAGAGACTCCAACAGGTCAGGCGGCAAGATAATCTTTTTGCGCATTTCTTTCATTTTTAGTTCAGCAAAAGAAAGAGAGGAGACAAGCAAATCTGGCTCAACTTGAAGCCGTCTTTTGGTCTGACGGCCAATGTCATTGGAACCAACCAAAAACCAAACCAGTGCGTTGGTGTCGAGAAGAACAGCCACTCGAATTACTTAGCGTCTAAGTGGTCAAATTTGTTTGGGTTGAATGTGGCCGCGATCTCTTCATCAGCCGCATAAAAAGCTTCCCAATCAGGAACAATAATTTGGTTCTTTAGGAACCCAAGTTGCCTGCGAACTGAGAGTTCTTCTTCGATTCTCACAAGTTTGAGGATTGGCTTACCCGCGCGCGCAACGGTCACCTCGCCGCCAGCTTCAACTTCTTCGACTAGCTTCGAGAAATTGGTTTTTGCAGCATGAATGTTGACGACTTTAGCCATGTCACCAGCCTAAATGGACTAACTTAGTCCAGTCAAGGATTATTGCCCGTATGTGGATAAGTTCTATGAACCCAGGTGTTCCCCAAAGAACTTCTCGATGCGCTGCCAGGCATCCTTGGCGTCAGCCGGGTTCGGCTTTGCGCCGCTGATTCGTAAGAGTGTGCCCATGATTGGGCCGCCGCCCTGCTTTGGATTCATGAAAGCGTGACCAGAATCTGGATACACCTTTATGTCATGCGGCACATTTAATTTGGTCAGGGTTGAATCCAGTTTGACCTTTGCATCCTTTAGCTGACCATCCTTGCCGCCATAGTTGCCCAAAATTGGGCAGGCACCCGAGAGCGCGTCATCAAGGTCTTTTGGCAACATGCCATAGTTTGCGTTGGCTGCGTCATAACCCTTGTTGGCAAGCAGCAGGGCAAACCCGCCACCCATGCAGAAGCCGATCACGCCAATCTTGTCGGTGACATCGGTGCGGGTTTTGAGAAGGGCCTTGGCCGCCTCAACGTCATCGAATGCTTGGCCTTTGCCCGCAGCCAGCGCCTTGAAAGTTGATGTCAAACACTTGCGCATGCCGCCGCGGCTGTAGAGATCGGGCATCAGCACCACATAACCGGCCTCGGCCAACCGGGTGATTTGGGCGCGCATATTTGCATCGATGCCAAACACCTCGTGCACCATCACAACTGCCGGCCACGGGCCGCTGCCCTTGCCCTCAGGCTGCGCCAACAGGCCTTTGAGTTCTGGGGTGATTTGAACTTCGGTTAGCAAGGCTGAGGTCATAGTTAGAGATTACCCGTGCGCAATGCTCTAGCCGAGTTCGGCCAGGCGCGCCTTTAGTAACTTACTCAATAGCGCCTTCGGTAATGGCTTATCCACATCGAATTGGAATGAGCTCTTGGAGACTACAAAATCTGCCAAATCTGAGGCGTGGGCGCTCATCACCTCTGCGCTCTGTGGAGAAAAGGTCAGGTGCTTTTTGAATGCGCAAAGGCCAACGGCATACTTGCCATTGAATTTGAACTGCGGTGAATTCCAAGCGATGACCTGTTCGAGGCTTGGTTCAATCTCTAGCAAGGTTGCACGAACAGCCTCAAGAGTTGAGCGCTTAGGTTCGTCTTGAGACTCAATATACGCGGTGACATCTTCTGCTGACATGCATCGATAATACATTTTTGTCGTTCTTTGGGCATAGGTTAGTGACTTAATGAACACGACAGAGACTGCTGAACTGAATCAGCCTCGAGACCTTGCAATCGACCGCCTTCGGGGTGCTTTGGTCATCCTGATGGTTGCCGGTGACTTTCTCTCTGGCATCAACTGGGTTCCAGCATTTCTAAAACACGCGCCAGACATTGGCTTGACGATTGCTGACCTAGTAGCCCCGGCATTCGTGTTCGTTATCGGGCTTAATTTCAAGGCCTCATTCAGGCGTCACCTTCGCGATGGCAGGATGGCGGCCTATCGCCACTTCATGATGCGATACCTGTCGCTACTAGGAATCGGAGCCGTTATCTCTGCCGGCGCATCGTTGGTTGACCGGCCAACCGGTTGGGGCGTGCTTGAGGCTCTTGGCGTCGCCGGGCTGATCACTCTGCTGGCAATCAGGCTGCCAACCTGGGCACGTTTCCTGGTTGGGCTCTTGATGCTTGCCGGCTACCAATACGCCCTTGACACGTCGATGCTCGACAAGGTTTTGTCATCGGTGCACGGAGGGCTTTTTGGCGCACTCTCTTGGGGCGCCTTGCTGATTCTCTCAACCGCAGTGGCAGATGTTTGGCGCAGCGGAACGGTTAGATATTTGGTTTGCGTCGGCGCACTATTCGCTGCAGCGGGTTTCTCGGCACTTGTGATTCCAATTAGCAAAAACCGAGTCTCGCTCAGCTACATTCTGCTCACTCTGGCCATCAGCGCCCTGGCCTTTCTGATTGTCAAAGCCTTTTCAAATTTCAGGGTGCTCAAGGCAGGCATTTTTTGCTGGTGGGGGCAGAATTCTCTGGCCTTGTATTTTCTGCATCTGCTCTTGCTTGGGCTTGTTGGTTTGCCGCCAATTGCCTGGTGGTATGCCGATGCGCCGGCTTGGCTTGCCGCATTGCAACTTGTGGCTATCCTTGGCCTGTTGTCTGCGGTTGCCTGGCGAATCAAACCAAAATCACGCACCTAACTTAAATGTTAGGTTTTCAACATGAAAACTTTGAAATGGGCCATGGTTGGCACCGGTTTTATGTCGACGCTAATCATGAAAGACTTCGCGCTATCGGCTAACACCGAGCTGGCCGCATTGGTCTCACGCAATGTCAGCAAAGCGCAAGAACGTTTGAAAGCCGAAGGCATCGATGCAAAGGCTTTGAACTTTGAGCAGGCACTGGCCGACACAGACATCGATGTGATTTATCTGGCCACCCCTCACGCCAACCACTTTGCCCAGGCAAAGCAGGCGCTCGAAGCCGGCAAGCACGTCTTGGTTGAAAAGGCATTCACCATGGATGCGGCCGAGGCCCGAGAGCTTGACCGAATTGCCAAGGCCAACAGCCGGTTCTTGATGGAAGCGATGTGGACCAAATTTCAACCGATGCTAAAAGAGGTAAAGCGCCTGGTTGATTCAGGCAGAATCGGCAACCTGAAAGTTATTGAATCAAGCTTCGGCATGAACCTGCCCTTCGATGATTCACACCGTTTGTTCAACTATGCGATGGGCGGCGGCTCGGCTCTTGATCAGGGCGTCTACACCGCAACCTTCTCCAAATGGTTTGCCGGCTCGAGAATCACAAAGCAGATCACCAGCGGCGAGCTTTTCAGCAATGGCGCCGACGCCTCTGTGCACACCTCGTTCCAGTTTGAAAATGGCATGTATGCGGTTGCCCTTTCATCGCTGGTGGCAACACTGGGTTTTGATGGCCGGCTATCGGGTGACGCGGGTTCAATCGAACTAATCGGTCAGTTTTGGAACGCCGAAGAAGCCGTGATTCACGGGCCATATGACGGTCAAGAACACCCAGTTGAGAAACTTCACATGCCGCGCAAGGGCGCCGGCTATGTGCACATGATTGAAGCCGTTAACGAAGCGATCTTGGCTGGAAAATTGGAGTGCGAGGAGCACCCGATTTCCTTCACCATCGAGGTCATGGAAATCCTCGATGAGGCTAGGCGCCAAATCAATGAAAACTAGTTGCTAAGAAGTTTCTTCTGCACAGGGGTCAAAGCCGCTAGTTGAGCCTTGGTGAGCAGCTTAGTCTGAGCGGCAGTTAGTGCGTCAAGCTGATCATTGGTCAACTTCTTAAATGAAGCAACTGGAATTGCGGCAAGTGCCTTGCCTGCAAGACCCGTGATTGACTCAGGGCTGATGCTCTGCAATTGGCTCAAATTGAATGATTTAACCTGAGCAGTTGCAAGGCCTGATAGAGCATCTGGCGTGAGGTTTGAGACCTGCGATGGGGTCAAGCTCTTAAGTTGTGCCGGAACAAGGGCAGCAATGTCCGACTTTGCTAGACCTTCGATAGCTGCTGGGTCAATTGCCTTCAGGGTTGCCGGGTTCAGCGCCTTGACAATGCTTGGTGTTAAAGCGGCGATGTCAGCTGAATCGAGCTTGTTGACCTGGCCGGCTTGAATGGCCTTTGCCTGCGAGATGGTCAAGGCTGAGAGTCCTGCCGGTGAAATTGCGCCAAGTTGGTCAGCGGTCAAAACTCCAAAAGACGCCGGAGTTAGCGAGGCTATGGCAGGTGCATTAAGGGCAGCAAAGACTTCACTCTTGATTGAGGTGACCTGAGATGGAGTGATTCCCGCGGCCTGCGCTGGGGCAAAGTTTGCGAAGTTTGCTGGCGCCAAAATTGCCAGTTGCTGATTAGTCAAAGCGGCAATTCCGGATGGCGTGATTGATGCAAATGACTTGGGCGCGATGTTTGCAAATGCATTTGGATCGATTGCGGCCAAAGCGTCTGCCGGCAACTTCGTCATCGACTCAGGCGCGATGTTTTTGGCCTGGTCGGGTGAAATCTTGGCGGCCTGCGAAGCATTGAAACCTGCGAAAGCATCTGGAGACATCGTTGCGAATGCATTTGGAGCCATCGAGGCAATCTGAGATGGGTCGTAAGCCTTCAACTTATCTGGAGTCATTGAAGTGAGGTCTGCAACTGGAAGGTTTGAAAGCGAAGGGAGCCCGCCAGGCAACTGCGGAATGCTTGGTAGCGACGGTAGCGATGGCAGCGACGGCAAAGAAGGACCAGTTGGGATCGAAACATCTGGGAACGCATTAGCCGGAGTCACACCCGCAATAATGAGGCCGATAGTGGTTCCCAGAACAGCGAATGCACGCGCAAATTTAGCAGATGTCGACATCAAATTCTCCCCAAAAAATATTGTTATGCGAACATACTAGCCAGGTATCTATTTAGCAGTCAATGAAAACAAAACTAACATTTGGTTGCCGATTAGAACTTTGACAGCCAGCGTTCCAGGTCTACCTCTGAAAGCGCCTTGCTGAAGTGGAAGCCCTGAATGTAGTCCACAGCCATGGTTCCCAAAACGTCTACGGTCGCACTGGTTTCAACACCCTCGACGGTAACGTTTAGCCCTTGCCCCTTGGCCATTCGTGTGACATCAGAAACCATTTGCCGGCTTCGCGGGTCAGATTCAATGTCGTCAAGGAAGGACTTGTCGATCTTGAGGATATCAAGAGGCAACTTTTGAGCTTGCCCGAAGTTTGAATATCCAGTTCCAAAATCATCCAACGCCACTCTTACCCCGTGTTCTCGAAGCTTGATTAGTTGGCTTAGTGCAACTTCGCTACCAGCCAAAGCATTCTCGGTCACCTCAATAACGATCGAACTGAGGGGCACATGCGCGAGAGCGGCTTGATTAAGCACAAAATCGATGAACCCTTCGTCCTCAAGTTGGACTGCCTCCACGTTGATTGATACATAAGGAACGGGCAGATTTGAAGATTGGAAAGCCCGGGATAGGGTGCGAGACCAGGTAGCCAATGACTCTCTGAATACTTCACTGCCAAGCTCAACAGTCAAACCCGCTCGGTTCACAATTGGAAGGAACTGATCTGGTGGAACAAGGCCAACGCCAGGCCGTTCCCAACGAATAAGTGCCTCTACCCCAACTGGCTTCCTGGTCTCGATCGAGACTATCGGCTGGAAGTGCACCACAAATTCGCCCGAACGCAATGCGTTTCGCACGGCAATTTCTTCGTGCCAAGTGGTCAACATTGATTCGTGTTTGATTGGGTCAAAAACAATAAATCCCCCAAGCTCGCCGGGCTCCTTTGAAAGATAAATCGCAAGCGATGCGCACCTGGCCAATTCAACGGCATCGGCAATTTCCTCACCAGTTAGGGCCACGCCAACACTGCTAGAAACTTGGGATTCGAACCCCGCGATACTTGTCGTAAATCGCAAGTCTGCTAGGAGTTCTTCTGCGCGGTTTTGCGCCGCTTGGGCAGAAACATATGTGCCAGCCAAGCCAAACTCATCTCCTGAAAGGCGGGCAACAAATTCATCAGAGCTCTTGAATTCTTTGAGCTTTTTTGCAACTTCACAAAGCAGGGTGTCGCCGGCCTGATAACCGAGCGAACCGTTGAAATCTCTAAACCTGTCGACATCGATAAGCATCATGGCCACCGTCTGCCCGTTAGTAACTTTTGCAACTCTCTCGTCAACCTGGGCTGTGAAGTATGTGCGGTTCGGGAGCTCGGTCAATGAATCATAAGAGCGCTCATGGAACAAATCGTGCTCTAACAAATCGCGATTAATGGCTGATTGCATTACCTCATTTAGACGCAGCGTCATGAACTGGAAGTCCTGCTCACTAAGTTCACACCGAGGCAAGCGAATCAATTCAAATTGCTTTAGTTCGAGCCCAACGATTTCGACATCCAACCGCAAATCATTGTCTAGAGAGTCTATGAAGTTCGTTAGCTTCTTGACTAGGTCTGCTGTTGGAAGACCGGCATGAATTTCTTCAACAAACTCTCTAGATTTTTCGTTCACTTTCTGTAGCAGCAGGAGCTGATTCTTGGAGGCGTCGAGCCTCTCGCGTTGCTGCTGAATTTTGGCCTGAACTGCTTTGAAGCCCCGGACGATATCGAATGCGACCCAGGCACCTAGCGCACCGCCGAAGACCAAGACGATTGCAAGCAAAATCGCTTGAATGAGCTCTGCTTGAACACGCTGCTCCACAGTTTTAAGAGTCTGCTGGTGAGTAATTTTTTCGAAAACCTGACTCAGATACCTAGCCTCTTCGGCAAAGGTGTTCATTATCGGCTCCGACACCTTTTCGTACTGAAGCCTCCCCGCGGGGTCGATAGCGCGCAAACCCGCGACCACACCGTCCATGGCCTTCAAAGCCGTTCGATAACTCTCGGGAGTTAATTGATAAGTCACCACCCCACTCTGGGTGACAACTTGCAAACGTTGACCAAGCAAGGCACGGCTGATCTGCACATCTCGCGTAGATGCTTCTCCAATTGACCAGTCCTTTAGAGAAATGATCACATTCAGCGACTCCCGTTGAACAAATGTCATCGCAGAGGCGTCGCTCTCCTGGCTAAGCACGTTTCGACTGTCCACCTGGTGGGCCTGCAGCGCAGACACCGAATAAACCATCAATGTCGTTAGCGAAGCAATGGCCACAAGCCCAAGCAAGACGTGACCCAACTTGACGCGAAAAAGGCTTTTCCGAGTCTGACTGGTTGGGTTTTTTCTTGCCATCAGATTACTTAGTCACCTCGAGGGTGCGAAGGCTCCAGTTCCAGGCATCTAGAAACGTTGAGTATTTTTCACCATCAGGAAAAACAATTCGCACTGGGCCACCTTGGTCCATGGCGATCAGCCCGCCATCCCTGGATAAGGCCAAGAAGCCTCTTGAGGCGGTGAAGTTTTCTGCTGTGTCCACATACTTATAATCGTTTAGGGCAATCGTTGAGATTTTGTCAGTCGGTTGGATACCGGCAGCCCTGAATAGGGTTTCTAGGGCGACACCCTGAAACTTCTGAGTTTTGTGAACAAAAGGCTCATCCAGAGTTGCCTCAAATTGCTCTAGTTTCTTTAGCTGAGGCATTGTGTAATTCAATGTTTTTGAACCTTTGACGGTCAGGATAACTTCGGTGTCTGCTGGTGGGTCTACCGGGAAACCTCCGTATGGGTTTGTCGCACTCGGCGTTGGCGTAGAAGTTGCAGCTGCCTGAGACATAGGCGCATCGGTGGCACAGCCGGCAAGTAAACCAACCAAGACCAGAGCGGTTGCTACAGAGAATAGCTTTTTCATTTTTCCCCCATTTTCGTTACTTTGCCAAGACTAGTTGACATCCAAGCGCACTAAAAATCTTCAATTGGTTGGCGCTGGCGTCGAGAGGCGCGACCGCGCTGATTCCTAGTTCTTTGGACATTGCCAAAATTGACCGGGGAATTACCCACCCAGATTGATCTTTGTCGGATAGGTCTATCTCATTGGGCTGCATCAAAATTGGGTCGATTATGAGCGCCGACGGCGAAAGTCTCTCCAGCAATTGGAAATCCTTAGAACCAAGCCCAAATTGGTTGAGAACGAATCCGACTGGAAATTCGTTTTTAATCTCCTGAGCCAGGGTGATCACTTCGTCAGAGGCGGTCTCACAAACAATCACTAATTTGAATTTCGCTCCGTCTGTGTGACCAGCAATTTGCTCCAAGAGAGTGGTAATTCTCTCGCCATCAAGCCAAAAACTCTTGGGCAAACTCAACCAAATCTCTTTACCCGGTCCGTCGGGCAATAGGTCCAACTTTTCGCCGATTAGCTCACCGAGGCGAACCGAATCAGGTGACCGCAAAAATGTCTCTACGGTGAGTAGCGTGCCCCAGAAACCCCTGTCACCCAATGATTCGATTCTGGTATTACGAATTGGTTCGAGATCTTGCTCATCGATGACGTTTTGGTCGGCAGAAATTTCAAAGGACACCCGATTGCCCGACTTTTTTGCAAAATACATTTGCATGTCAGCCTGGCGCAGCACATCGGCGTAGGCCTCGCCTGGTTGCCATAAAGCCAAACCGATGCTGCCAGAACCGTGCCAAGTCTCGCCTGTAGAAAATTTGAATGGCTGAGCAAGGGCTTCCCATATGCGCTCGGCCAGAACCGTTGCAGCACCTGAAGATGCCATTTCAGCCGCCACGATGACAAATTCATCGCCGCCTAGACGAGCGATTGAATCTGTTGGACGAATCTGTTGAACGATTCGGTTGGCAACTTGAATGAGAAGCTCATCGCCGATATGGTGGCCAAATGTATCGTTTACGACTTTAAATTTATCCAGGTCAATAAATAGGACCGCTCGCAGTAATTTGCGGGCCGATGGTGACAGTTCTAGTAGTTGATTGAGACCTCGCCTGTTCAATAAACCTGTAAGCGGGTCGTGAGTTGCCTTGAAGTGCAGCTCGGTTCGAACCCGCTCTCGAACCACCATTTTGGGCAACAGTAATGCAGATGCTATTAAGAATTGATTTGCGTCGAGAGTCAATGGGCTTGAAGTTGGGCCGATGAAAACCAAGCGCACACTAGGCCTGTCATCGGCGACAATATCCAAAACTACAAATTGCCTGACTCCCAGTTTTTTCAACTCTTCGCGGTTCGGTAACCAAGTGGCGTCAAGGATGTTTATGACAGTTGGTACCTTATAAAGAAGTTCCGGCCAGTCACGAATCTCCGGGCCGCCTGGGGCTGAATTTATTGCCTTGAGGCTCAATGGCGCATTGGGGTTGAGCTGCCAAGCACTCGGCTCAAATCTCCCTGGTAAGAACCACCAAAACTGACCAGCCCACCAATCCAGGGATTTCAGCACTTCCATCATGATTTCGTTAACCATGAGAGTCAGATTCTCATCGAAACGACCCTGGCTAACTGGGGTTGCAATTTCTTCATTTCGAGGAGAGCTATTTGGAACGTCGCTGAATGAAGCAGAATCCATCGCTATCTCTCCTACCTGTTACGATGATTTTAGCTGGCTTGGGGGTGCGCGCGCTCACTGGGTCGTTCCATTTTCCTAACGAAGTTCGAGAGCGTCATGCAGAAGCATCAAAGCGATCCTTTATTTCCATATGCCCCGATGCCAGCATCCGTGGTTCAAACGCGACTGAGACTCGGTTCTTGGTTCCAACGGCACCCTCTAGCTGGACAGGTTATCTCGGTGCTCGCGTTAGCCGCCGGGTTGGTCTATTTGACGTGGAGACTCGTTTTCACTCTGCCAAATGCTAATCCAGTTTTTTTCTGGCCTCTGTATCTTGCAGAACTCTTTGGCTTCGTTACGTTTTTAAACCTTGTGGTCGAGGCTTGGAGAATTCCGCTGACGCCGCGTAGCGAACCGATGAAAACCTCAGTTGATATCATGATCACCACCTATAACGAGGACTTGGACATTGTCTTGCCAACCGTTATCGGCGCAACCAAGGTTCGTGGTGACACAACTATTTGGTTGTGTGACGACGGCAGGCGAACTGAGATGCGAGCTTTGGCGAAAAGATTCGGAATCAATTATCAAGTTCGTAGCGATAACAAACATGCGAAAGCTGGAAACATAAACGCTGTTTTGCCAAAGCTAAAGGGTGACCTGATGTTGGTCTTGGATGCTGACCATGTGCCATCGCCAGATTTTCTTGAGGCAACCACAGGATATTTCAGGGATGAGAAACTTGCCCTAATTCAGACTGCCCATTCATTCAGAAATCACAATTCGGTGATGCATGAGGAAGAGGGCAGACACGAGCAATCTTTATTCTTTGACGTGCTCTTGCCCGGGCGTAATCGTTTGAAATCTGTGTTCTGGTGTGGTTCTGCAGGCCTAATTCGCCGGTCAGCGCTTCTCGAGGTCGGCGGCATGGCCACCGCCACTTCAACCGAAGATTTTGAAACCTCCCTTTCGCTCCAAGTAGCGGGTTATGAGATCAAGTATCACAATGAGCACCTTGTTCAAGGCCTGGCACCAGACAATCTAGAGGCCTACACGATTCAGAGATTTCGATGGGCCCAGGGAACGATTGGCTCCTATCGCAAGGGTGGCAGAAAGGCTTGGAGTCGCAAACTAAGCAAAAGGCAGCGATTCAGCTATACCGGTGGCCTGATGTATCACCTGACTCCACTCCAGCGTCTTGCCTACACGATGAGCATTCTCGCAATCGCGGTGTTTTCGGTGCACCCAGTGGGATATGCCGGTGACGGATACCTTTACTTCTGGGGCAGCTGGGTAGTTCTCTCGATGATTGCTGTTTCGGCCTTGGAGCGAGGTGTAACTCAACCATTTGAAGGTATGCGCAACAGCCTCATCGTCTTAGAGGCATTTTTGAGGGCAATGCCTTCAGCATTTACCAAGCAGGAAATGCGCTTTGTCGTCACGCCAAAAAATGAGGTCGACCTTGGTGGCTGGCAATCGGTTAAGTTGCTCAGGTTACCTATTGCTCTAACGGCACTGACTTTGATTGCACTGGTAATTAGATGGTCAGACATCGGTTTACGCGCAATTGGCGGGTCGGGTTTTCTAGAGCCAGTTGGCCCGTCTCTAATCATCGTTGCAACAATCTTTGGTGTTGTTGAAGCCTTTATCGTCGCTACCATGGCCAGCCGCATTTATCATCGGCGCCAGTATCGAAAACTATGGCGGTTCCCGGTTGATCTTGCAACGCAAGTCGACGGTTTCAAAGCAAAATGTATCGACCTTCACCAGGGCGGAGCAGGTGTTGTGGTTCCTCTCGCAACAATTCGAGAGGCTGGAATTGGTCAAGTACTGAGTATTGAAATCGCCTGTAAAACCATCGAGGGCTTATCGACCACTTCCTCTGGAAAACTAAAGATCTCTAGCATTGGCCCCTACACCGAAGGCGGCACATTGGTTCGCGTCGGCGGCCCAATCGAGTGGTCAACTCAGGATGAACGAGATTCAGTTATTGAGCAATGTTATGTAGTTGAACCATACATGGCGCGCAATCGCGCTTGGGCCAGACAAGCTCCTCGAATTCCGGTCGAACTGCAGGCGACAATCGACTCATCCATGGCCACGTGCATTGACTTGAGTATCTATGGTGCCGCATTCCTAACTGCCGAGGACCTTTGGCAACTGGAGGACCAAATTCCCGTGACTCTCACACTGGAGGATGGCTTGCAAGTCCAAGGTGTTTTCATCGTAAAAAACGTTATTTTGAGTCAAGACGAATGGTTCCGTATTGGTGGTGTCACGCAATGGAGTGACACCTCATGGATGCCTCGCTACACAACCCTGGCCATGTCTCCGGCTACTAAGAGGCAAGTTTCACTAATACCTGCAATTTAGGCATGAAAAACCCGGCTCTCGTGAGAAGAAACCGGGTTTTAGTGCGCTTGGAGGGACTCGCCCCCCTTCTGATCCGAAGCCGCATGCGCTAAACGCCTTGTTCTGCGATAACTGGAAGTTCTTTGCGTAGGTTTGGGCCGCAGCTGCTTGCACAAAATCTGGCCAGGGGCCAAGCCGAGAAAGCACCATTGCCTGAACATTCTTGAGGTGTTCGAGAACCAGATTGGCCAGTCTCTGGATAAATACAGGTGAAATGCCAGATGTTTTCACACGTGCAAACAGGAGCCGCAAACCTGCGGAAGTTTCTTGAGCCTCGTTCTCTAGATCCCAGATCCCCTGAAGGTGATGGGCGACAAGGCGACCAGCCTCCTTGCTACTTCTTGGCCACGCTCACCTTTACATATGCCTTGGACTTTCCATTAGTAATCCCCAGTAGGTAGGTGCCCGTCTTGGTGAACTTGACCGGCGGTAGAACCACCGAACCGGTACTGCCAGCCTTGCTCACGCCCAAGTTTGCGCAGGCGCTACCCGCCTTGATGCAGGTGAGCAGAACTGCGCCAGCACGGAAGCCGGATGCCTGGATGGCAACGGACACGTTCAGGCTTACCTTTACCGGCTTAGCTCGAGCCGCACTCAGCATGGCCGCAGCGGTTACCTTGGTCGAAACCTTGGTCTTGTTGGTTAGCAATGTTAGTCCGGCGACCACTTTGCCAGCGACTGGCAAGACCACACCAGCGAATGGAACCTTTGGCGCCATCACGACTGGCGGAACAACGACCGGAGGAGTGACCACTGGAGGTGCAACGACGACTGGTGGAGTAACGACCGGTGTCGAGACTACTGGTTCATTAACCACAACGACTGGTGGGACAACCGCTGCGGACACAACAATCGTTAACACTGAAGATGAGACCGGCAGATAGTCTGTGTCGCCAGCGCGTGCGACGGTGATGGAACAGTCTCCGGCTGCGAGTGCCGTGACCACACCGCTCGATGAGACTGTGCATATCCCGGAAGTTGAAGTCGCGAAGGTGTTCGCCTCAGCTGTGCTTCCACCAGTGACCGAGACGCTGACAGTCTGACCCACCCTGACTGGCGAAGCAGATGCTAGAAGCGCAGCTTGGTTTGCGCGGACAACGTTAAGGCGTAATGCGTAGCCTATGTTGCTTGTCGAAAGGAGCTTCCCGCCACTCGTTATGTGAATTTGATTTGGAGAAAAAATGTAATCGGGGGCATAGAGGACGCTAACATCTTGCGTTGCTATGTTAATCTCAATGAACTTATTTGAGGCCCCACAAGCCACGTATAGGCTTGAATTATTGCGGGCTGCAATACCAAATGGGTCGCAACCGTTTGGTAGGGCCAGCCAGTTCTGCGTGAAGGTAGCCGATGAAGCTGAGTACTTTGCGATAAACCCGGTCGTGTCGTATGCCAACGCGTAAACATCGTCATTCGAAGTAATCACAAGTTGCTGGGACCATGAACCATTTGAATTGGCCATGAAATCAACTGTTGACCCATCAGCGCTGACCCGAAGAAGACCGCTGTTGTACCAGCCAACCAGGTAAAGGGTGCCCTCAGAATCAATCTGCATGTCCGAGGCACACGAGTCAGCCGGCAAGTCTGCAAATTTGCTAATTGTAGTTCCATCGGCCGCAATCTTGGTTATCTGGTTAGTCGATGCATCACCCGTACATCCGGCTAGGAAAACTTCGCCAGCTGCGTTGACAGCGATAGCAGAATTATCCTTCGGATCAGTTGGAATCGTTTGCCAACTGTCAGTTACCACATCTGACGAAGTCACCTTGCTGACGGTTCCATACCAGTCCACGATGTAGATGTCACCGGTCGAAGAAATTGCCGCAGCCGCAGTGCCTTGATTGGTTACTTTTGCCCAACCTGGTTGGAATATTCCCGAAGCACTTAGTCGATCAATAGAACCAGTGCCACTTACGAAATATGAATTGCCGCTGTTTTCATCTTGGAGCGGTGTGTAACCGCCTGACGATCCGCTCCACCTCGGAAAGGCAAGCCACGTTACAGACGCAGAGCCACTTGAGTCTTCAATTGTCGAAGTTCCAGCTATATTCCACTTGATAGTACATGTTCCTGAATTGCCAGCGGTGAATGCTCCCGTGTTCTCATCGACCTGGCAAATGCGCGTGTCCCAGGAAGTATAGGTGACCGCTCGTCCAGATCCGTTGCTAGGCAAGGTGGCTGCCGAGTAGGCGTTACCCAGATTGCTGTAGGTCAACTGCGCTGCTACAGCAGGTGCGGCAGCGAGTGTGCTTGGCTGCTGAATCGGGCCAGCATCGCAGGAACCCGAAGTAGGTCTGGTAGCTCCCAGGGCATCATTTCCGCTGCAGCCCGCCGATACTGCCCATGCGCCGCGAACAGCACTTCCGATTGAAAATCTCTGAACTGGGATTTGGCCGGCATCGAAAAGTCCCAGAGCCTTCACTTCTGACCACGAACTTACGGTCACGCCTGGACCATTTCTATTGCCACATGGAGCAGTCGAAATAGAGTCAGAACCAATCGAAATATAGTATCCGCACGTGGTACTTCCATCATCTTGCGCGAAGACATTGCCTCGCACGAGGAGGTTTGAACCGCCCCATAGAACTGCGTTGCCTAGCGCATTGTTGGCCACGAATGAATTGCCGATGCTTTGACCTTCGGTGAAGTCAAAATTCAAAGTTCTTGTGGAACTATTGGCGTAGAAGCTTGAGTTCCTGACAACGGCTCCCACGGCGTTGCGCTGATAGCGCATAAACTCGACAGTGCCGCCCAGCACGGCGCTGTTGGCCTTGAAAGCGCTAGAGTCAACTACGACATCGCCAGCGCCGGAAAAATCACCGCGCATAGCTGCAGGGTTTAAGTCACCTTGGTCGCCAGAGCCAGCGATTGCCGCGCCTCTAGTTGCAGAGTTTTCAACAAAGTAAACGCGTGTCACTTTTAAGCTGTCGCGCCCAAGAACGCGGATAGCGCCTCCTACTCCTGAAAGATCAGTTCCGGTGACATGACCGTTTCGCATCGTTAGGTTGCCAATTTCCACGCGGGCCGCGAATCCAATGGGCTGGCCATTTGTATCGAGCGGCTCTGTTGCTGCATCATATGCGCCGACCGTCATTAGGCGAACCGAACCGTTGCCCTTGATGATTGTTTGAGAGTAGCCCGAACCGGCAATAACCACGTTAGCGTCTGCGCGGAGCGTGTTCTGAAGGGTCCAGGTGCCTGCGCAGAGAACAATATTGGTGCTCGAATAGGTCCCACTGAAACCGACATCAGTGTTATCAATGGTTGCAGGATTAGCCAGAGCAGCTTTGTCGAGGGCCGCCTGAATAGGAACCTCATTCGTTCCCACGAAACTTGGACTCGCACAGCTACCTCCAGCAGTGCTACTGGCAGTTCCCGTTGTAGCCACATAGTAAGTGGAGACATCTGCGTTGGCAGGCGCGGCAGGAAACGTGGCGCCGATAAAGGCCGACGAAACTAATGCAAAAGCGCCTGAAATTGACATCAAAGTCTTCGACAACTTGTAGTTACTTGAGTCTCTGAAAAGGTAAAACACTGTAGCCCTCCCATGGCTAGGGGTGAAGATCCAAGCAAAGGCTAAGTCCCGAATATTTCGACTCGTGAAAAAGTTAGGGAAATCCCTCATCCAAGGGTTTTCTCTCGTTTTTGCTTGTTAGTTTGGGAAGATGCATGAGCATAAGCGAAAACTCGTTGTGGTCGAGGATGAACCACTTGTTCAAGATTTGCTCGTGCACGAACTCAGACGCTCCGGCTTTGAAGTCGAGGCCGCTAGCAGCACCGCGGCTGCGCGACAATTAGTCGATGACTTCGACCCTGACGTGATCCTCCTTGACGTAGATCTCGGTACAGGCCCGACTGGAATCCATCTGGCACACGTCCTCCATGAAACCCGCCCAGACATCGCTGTGTTGATCTTGACCAAGTACCCGGATGCGCGATCGGCTTCCCAGGACGGGATTCAGTTACCTCCCAACGTTGGATTCTTACGCAAGCATCTCGTGAATGACACCGGTTACCTGCTCAGTGCCCTAGAAAAGGTTCTGGCAGACAAGTCTGTTGAAGTCCGGCAGGATTCTGGTTTGGCAAACGAACTCGGCGGGCTCACGGATCGCCAATTCTTGGTACTTCAACTCCTTGCCGAGGGGTATGTCAATGCTGAGATCGCTCGCCGATTGGAGATAAGCACCAAATCGATCGAACGCTACTTGGTTCAGATATATGAGGCACTTGGGCTACCGACAGATGGCACTTTGAATCCTCGTGTTGCCGCTGTTCGCAAATATTTCGCCGAGATTGGGTTCGGTCCACGTTCGTGAAATTCGATGGCTTAATTCGAGAGGGCTTGACTCCCACAAATGCACTGGGCTGGCCATCGTTCATCATCATCACGTTATGGAACATTTTGGCGAACATCACCGATGCAACCCACCTTGAGAATGCACAACTTGGCTTGCGACTAGGGCTGGTTCTCTTGATCCAAATCGCAACCTGGGCTTGGCTTTGGAGCATTGTTGGCTTTGGACATCTGCTCCGGTATCGGGTCGAGGGCTGGCCGTTGTTTACGTCGCTCATCCTCGTCGCCGCTATTCGTGGCTACGCCGCCCAACTCATATTCGACTCTGCTGGCATTCCTACCGCAACGGGCGTTGCTGTGAGGGTTGCCTATTCGGCCCTTTATGTTGGTTTCGGTATTGCCTTAACTGCGCTCTGGATTCATCAGGTGCGACGTCACAATAACTTGCTCGAAACTATGTACGGCGAACAAGAGCGACTATATAAAATCAAATTCGAGGCTGAGCAGAAAATCATAGAGGCTAACGAGAGCTTAATTTCACAAATTAAGACTGACTTGCTCAGGAGGGTCGATTCGTTGCAGTCGACAAGTGCTTTAGAAGCATTGGCCGGTTTGCGCGATGCAATCGATCAAGTAGTGCGGCCGATGAGCCAACAGCTGGCCTATTCAAAAGACAGCTGGAATCCAGAACCGGCCAAACCACGTCGCGTTCATGTTTCGTGGCTGAGTGTAATCATCGAAGCCTTTGCTGTCGAAAATATCCATCCAGCAGCAATCACAGTAGCGAACGCCTGCCTTATTGGCCCAGTCGCCGTGCAACTTTTCACACTCCAAAAGATGTGGCTACCTCTGATTACCGTTCCACTTTTGCAACTTGGTTTTCTAACCTTATTCAAGAAGTTGATGATTGAACGGGTGGCCCACCAGCGGGGTTGGATTCAAGCACCCGTAGTCATTATTTGTTTCATGATCACGGGTTTCATTTCTTCACTCACGGCAGTTCTTCTTGTGCCAGACGACACCGGAATTTTATATTCATTTCCTTCAATTGTGTACACGACCATCATCGGCATAGCGTCAGTTTTGTTGACACAAGCCCGAAAGGCAATGACCAAAGTTGAGGAAGAATTGGCAGCCACGACAGCCGAGACCAGCTGGCAAATCACTCGAATCAAGCAGAAACACCGCGAGCTTGAACACGCCTTGGCAAATCAACTCCACGGCAAAATTCAAGGTGCTCTATCCGCTACATATTTGAAACTTGCCTCGGCTATAAAGGAGGGCGTCCTCACTGTGCCCTCATTACGTGAATTTAGAGTTAATTTGACCCAAAACATAATGAGCCTTGGCGACACCTCAAGCCGACCCTTCCACTTTGACGAGACGGTCGAAGAGACCAGGCGGACCTGGGCTAATGTCTGCGAAGTTCACGTCGAAATCTCACCGGGCTTGCGCACCCTGGTCTATCAAGATGCGTTGCTTTGCCACGCATTGGAAGATTTAGTACCCGAACTAGCATTTAACGCCGTCAAGCACGGCAAGGCAAAGAAGTTCAATCTGAGCCTCGAACTGACCTCGAGCAAGACCATTCGCCTAACAGCCGAAAATGATGGGTCAGGTGGCGAACGAACCGATCGCAAAGGCATTGGCAGCAAATTACTGGACGACTGCTGCATCAAGTGGGAGCGCACCACAGACGAATCGGGCACTACCGTGATTGCCGAACTTCCATTGAACCCAGATTATTTGGCTTCCAACAACTAGACATTCAAGCGTTTCGCGATCCGGGTAAGAGAAAACCCGGCTCTCGTGAGAAGAAACCGGGTTTTCGTGCGCTTGGAGGGACTCGAACCCCCAACCTTCTGATCCGTAGTCAGATGCTCTATCCATTGAGCTACAAACGCGTTGGTGCTGCTTTAGTTGCCTAGACAACTTTATGAGTTTACTTGGTCTGCTCGACCTTGTAAACCCCAGGCTTGCTAAAGGCCTAGTTGGATCATCCGTGGCGGAGTCGGAGGGATTTGAACCCTCGAGGGAGATTTAACCTCCCTACCCACTTAGCAGGCGGGCGCACTCGACCGGGCTATGCGACGACTCCTCG
>Ga0213920_1000846_pt1 | contig 19358 bp, 23 predicted proteins | sample McNCre1117MG_FD_161054 | JGI IMG/M metagenome (GOLD analysis project Ga0213920, IMG submission 161054) | Freshwater microbial communities from McNutts Creek, Athens, Georgia, United States - 11-17 MG | ecosystem: Environmental > Aquatic > Freshwater > Creek | place: USA: Georgia | collected...
ACGGGGCGTCACCAGCACGGCATACACGCCCAACAGGAAGCACACCAGTGCCAGTAGCGGTGTGATTTGTGACGTTTGAAACAAACGAGCCAATCGGCCAGATACGCGTAGTGTTGAATCAGTCATGATGGGTATTCTATAAATAATCGACCTATTATTTAACTAAACAATTAAATAATCAACAAATTAAATAAGTTTATAATTTGCGACATGAAACAACTTCCAGAACAAGCCATTGAACGTGTGGCCAGTTACTTTCAAGCATTGGCAGAACCCACGCGCTTGCGTATCTTGAATCTGTTGCGTGAAGCAGAGCACAACGTGGGGGAGTTGGCCGAGGCTTGCGGCTATACCGCTGCCAATACGTCGCGCCATTTGGCTGTGCTGATGCAGCAGGGCTTTGTCAAACGCGAAGGCCGTGGCACCAGTGTGTATTACCAAATTGCCGATCCCACCATTTATGCCCTGTGTGATTTGGTGTGTGATCGCATCACACAACAACATTTAGAGCAAGCTTGGCCCCTGCTGTCTACGTCCAAGAAGCGTGCCCTCACTACAAAAAAAGCCAGTTGAATCCCTAGGAAGAGAGTTCACCATGAGTACGTTCGACCATCCCACCCTCATCAAAAACATTAGCCAGTCCATGACTGAACTGCGCAAAGCGCAGCCAGAGGCCATGCAAGGTTTTGGTCAATTGGCCAAAGCGGCCATGGCAACAGGCGCTGTGAGTGAAAAACACAAAGAGCTGATGGCCTTGGCCATTGGAATCACACAGCACTGCTCGGGCTGTATCGGTTTTCATGTGAAAGCCTTGCATCGTGTGGGTTGCACGCGTGAAGAGTTGGAGGAAACCTTGGCCGTGTGCGTGTACATGGGCGGTGGTCCTGCACTGATGTACGCCTCTGAGGCATTGAAGGCTTGGGAAACCATGGCGCCTCTATGAACCGACATCTCCTTTTACTGTCTATCGCGCAGGGCTTGTTCCTGACCAACAATGTCACGTTCATTGCCATCAATGGCTTGGTAGGTTTGAGTTTGGCACCTGAGTCATGGATGGCCACCTTGCCTGTGATGGGCTATGTCGTGGGTGGTGCGCTCAGTACGGGCCTGGTCGCCAAATCACAACAGCGTTTTGGGCGCAAGGGCTCGTTTCAACTGGGGTTGTTGGTGGCCTTGTTGTCTGCTGCCTTGGGCGCATGGGCCGTCTTGACGCAATCGTTTGGGTGGTTGGTGACGGCCACGGTGGTCGCCGGCTATTACAGCGCCAACGGCCAGTTGTATCGCTTTGCCGCGGCTGAGTTATGCAAACCCGACTACCGGGAAAAAGCGGTGTCTTTGGTCATGGCGGGTGGATTGATTGGTGCTGTGATTGGTCCGAACTTAGCGATCCAAACCAAGAGTTTGTTTGGCATGCCGTTTGCAGGTGCCTATGTGGCCTTGATGGTGGTGGCTGCGATATCGATGGCAGTGATGAGCTTCATTGAGTTTCCACCCGTACCTGTCACCAAAGCCGATGACACGGGTGGGCGCTCCTTGGGGCAAATCATGCGTCAACCGGTGTTTGTGGTGGCAGCGCTGTCTGCTGCGTTGGGCTATGGCGTGATGAACCTGTTGATGGCCGCCACACCGCTGGCAATGCAGGTGTGCGGTTTTGCGTTTGAAGACACAGCCTGGGTGCTGCAGTGGCATGTGATTGGCATGTTTGCGCCGGGCTTTGTCACAGGGCACTTGATCAAACGTTTTGGTGTGTTGCCCATCATGGGTGTGGGTGTGCTGCTGAACATCGCTTGCATTGCCGTGGCGCTGTCGGGGGTGGATTTGCACCAATTTTTATTTGCGCTTTTGATGTTGGGCGTTGGCTGGAACTTTTTATTCACAGGCAGTACCACCTTGTCGATGCAGGCTTACACCCCGCAAGAAAAAAATCGCGCACAAGCTGCCATCAACTTTTGTGTGTTTGCCACCATGGCGTTCACCTCATTTGCCTCGGGCGCTTTGGTCACCACACAAGGTTGGGCTTGGCTCAACTGGGGCTCGTTGGTGCCAGTGCTCATCACCGGCGCTGGTCTGTTGTGGTTGGCACGTCAAAAAGCCTCAGCCCCGCAATAAGGCTGAGGCTTTTGAAGCGCACGCGGTTTACTGCGCGCGCTCTTCTTCGGCAGGCTTCATGGGGCAAGTGTTGATGCCCAGCAAGGTGTAAGCACCACAGAATCGAAAAACACCCGTGGCTAACACGATGACACCCAAGTAGCCCCAAGCACCGACCACGCCTGTGGCTGCCAATGCAATCAGTACCAAGCCTGCGACGATGCGCAAGATGCGGTCGAATCCGCCGACGTTTGCTTTCATAAACTTCTCCTAAGTGAAGATCGCATTAGACACCTAGGTGTTCACTGTGTCATTGCGCTAGGTCAAATTTAAAACCTGTAAAGCTGGTTTGGGTTGTCCACAAGGACTTGCTGTCGTGCTTCTGGTGTCGGTAACCATTGCCAAAGTTCATGCTGTAGTGATTCGGCTTTGATGTTGCGGTAACCACTCACCTCATGCGGACCACGTCCTGGCTCTCGGTTGGTATGTGGCCAATCACTGGCCCACAACAGGCGGTCTGGCCTAGTGGCGAGCAATCGTTGGCTCACGACATGCAATGCCTGTACATCTTTCATCGGGCTGCGGTAGCTGGCCGATAGTTTGATATAAATTTTTCCTTGTGCCAACAAATCGAGCAAACACTTTGACTCAAGGGATGTACACGAAGCATCGTGCCATAGCGCAAAGTGGTCGAGGACCACGGGCACAGGAAGCTGTGCGATGAGTGGTGCGCAAGAGAGGGTCACTGCCAGTGGGGCATAAACCTGGATGTGCCAGCCGAGATTTGCCAACCGTGGCGCCCACGTCTGTAGCGCAGTTTCTAGCTTGGCGCTGTTGTGCTCAGAAGCACTCTCCAAGTTCAAACGAATGCCACGCACGCCCTGTGCCTCTAGTGTTTGCAAAACGGCGGTCGACGTGTGCGTATCAAGTACCGCCACGCCACGCGCATGTCCCGCCATGGTGGAAAGCGCATCAAGTAAGCATTCGTTGTGTGTGCCGTACACACTGGGCTGGATGATGACGGCCCGTGTCAAACCCAGGCGGTTCAGATGCGCTTGTAAATCGGCGACACCGGCAAGACCGGGTGTGTATTGCCGCTCCGCCACCATGGGGTAAGCCTTGGCTTCCCCGATGACATGCACATGCGTGTCACACCCACCGGTCAGGATCATGGCTGTTGCAGGCGTTTGACCACCGCTTTCCCCGTGGCTTGTGTGCCAAGTGCGCCACCGATGTCGCGTGTGGACTCACCTGCCGCAATGCAGGCGGTGATGGCGTCTTCAATGGCGCGAGAGGCTTGTAGATATGACCGATGGCCGCTGCGTTGCGCGTGCCAACCCAAGAGCATGGCAGCCGAGGTGATCAGAGAAAAAGGGTTGGCGATGTCTTGACCCGCAATATCGGGTGCTGAGCCGTGTGCCGCTTGCCCCATGGCATTGTGCAAACCTGCGTTGAGTGAGCCTCCCAAGCCTAAGCTGCCCGAGAGTTCTGCGGTGAGGTCCGACAAGATGTCGCCAAACATATTGGTGGTCACGATCACGTCAAACCGATCGGGCGCCCGTACGACGTGCGCCATCATGGCATCGACGATGAAATCATCGACGGTCACTTCTGGAAACTCTGCGGCCACGCGGTGGCAAGCGTCTAAGAAGATGCCATCGGTGATTTTCAGCACATTGTGTTTGTGCACCAAGCTCAGGTGTTTGCGCCGCTGCATGGCCAGTTGAAATGCGCTACGCGCAATACGTTCGCAACACTCACGCGTGATGCGGCGCAGAGAAATGGCCACATCGGGCGTGACCAATATTTCGCTGTTGCCGGACTCCACGTTGCGGTCGGCATAAAACCCCTCCGTGTTTTCGCGCACCACCACCAAGTCAAACGGGCCAGTGATGGTTTTGACGCCTGTGTAAGTCCGCGAGGGACGGATGTTGGCAAACAGGTCTAAGCTTTTTCGAAAAAATTTGGAGGGGTTGATTTCTCCTTTGGCTTCATCTTTGAAGTCATACGTTGCCATCGGGCCCAGCATGAGTCCGTCGGCATTTTTGACTTTTTCAAGCAAAGCAGGGGTAACAGTAGCACCGTGTTTTTTTAAACTCTCATGCCCCGCGATGTCATGCAGCAATTCCAAATTCAGGTCGAACCGAACCGAGGCGGCTTGCAGCACATCCACTGTGACGGCCATGGTTTCTGGGCCAATGCCATCACCGGGTAAAACAACAATTTTCATATCACTGATCGACTTTCACGTTAGCTTCTTTGATGAGTTTTTCGAATTTCACAGACTCTGCTTTCACATAGTCTGCAAATTCAGCAGGTGTATTTTTGGGCACGGCCACGTTGTCTGCTTCGAGTCGGCTGCGGATATCGGGTTGCGCCAAGACAGCATTGACTTCACGGTTAAGGCTGTCAATCACATGACCGGGTGTACCAGCAGGTGCAAACAAACCACCCCATAAGGTGTAGCTGAAACCAGGCAAGCCTGCTTCAGCAATGGTAGGCACTTGTGGCAACGAGGTCATGCGCTGTGGGGTGGTGACACCCAAGGCTTTGAGTTTGCCACCTTTGATTTGTGGCATCGCGGCCGAGGCGCTGCTGAAGAAGGCTTGTAAGCGGCCAGCCATCAAGTCAGACAGCAAGGGGCCAACGCCTTTGTAGGGGACATGCACCATGTTGAGCTTGGCGCCCAGCCCCAAGGCCACGGCAGACAAATGACCGGGAGTGCCTGCACCGACTGAGCCGTAGCTGAATTCACCTGGCTTGGCACGCGCCATTTGGATGAATTCATTCACCGTGTTGTAGGGCGCATCGGCAGGCGCGAGCATCACCAAAGGGGCGTTGCCAATCAACACCACGGGGACCAGCTCTTTCATGGGGTCGTAGCCCATGTCTTTGATCAACAAGCGATTGACGGTGATTTCACCGGTTTGGCCCAGTAACAAGGTGTAGCCATCGTTTTTAGATTTGGCGGCCACGCGTGTTCCCACCGTGCCAGAAACGCCGGGTTTGTTGTCGACCACCACGGGTTGCTTGTAGACGGTGGACAGCTTTTCACTGACCAAGCGTGCGAACACATCACCTTGGCCGCCGGGTGCATAGGCCACGACGATGGAAACAGGTTTGGTGGGGTAGTCGGTATCAGCGGCAAAAACGCTTGCGGCGCTCATGACGAGCGATAAAACGGCTGCAATTTTTTTCATGGCTATCTCCTTTTATTCGGGTTTGATGTTGGCTTCGCGCACCACGCGCGTCCACTGCGCGAGTTCTTGCTTCAAAACCGCATCAAGCTCCTGCGTCGATGAGCTAACCGCTTGCATGCCCAGTTTGTTAAACCGATCGCGCACATCTGCGCGTTGCATGATGGTGCGTAGATCTTGGTTCAATTTATCCACCACCGCCGCAGGTGTTTTGGCGGGGAGAAAGAAGGCGAGCCAAATGGTGGTGACATAGCCAGGCACACCTTGCTCGCTGATCGTGGGAAGGTCGGGCAACTCGGGGTGACGCTTCGCGCTGGCTATGCCTAGCGCTTTGACGCGCCCTGACTTGATATTGGGGACGGCAGAGTTGAACGCATCAAACATCAGTTGAATATGTCCTGCGAGCAAGTCTTGCGCGGCGGGCCCTTGGCCTTTGTAAGGGACATGACCGAGCTGCGTTTTGGTCATGCTGGCAAACATTTCAGAGCCCAAGTGGTAAGTGCTGCCTGTGCCGGATGAGCCGTAGAACAACTTACCTGGATTTTCTTTGGCGTAACGGATGAACTCTTGCACGTTGTTAGCGGGCACGGACGGATGAACCACCAAAATATTTTCGATCGTGGCCACCAGACTGACCGGTGCAAAGTCTCGTACGGGGTCATACGTAAGCTTGGGCATCAAGGCGGGGTTAGCGCCCATGATGCTGCTGGTGCCAAACAAAATGGTGTTGCCGTCTGCTGGCGCACGCGCCACAAACTCTGCGCCAATCGCACCGGTGGCACCCACGCGGTTGTCCACGATGACCGTTTTCCCCATCGCCTCTGACAGCAGCGGTGCGATGACGCGTGCGGCAATGTCTGTCGGGCCACCGATTGAAAAGGGAACGACTAAACGAACTGTGTTGTTTTGTGCAATGCTAGACGTGGCAGCCCAGAGCAAACTGGCGGCAATGGCGATGTGACGGCGTGAAACCATGAAAATCTCCTGATGTGTGATGCCCATTTAGGTAAGCAAGCGCTGACGAATATCGAGTGGAGATAAAACCTCAAGAGGCTCTTTGCCACCGTTGGGAATACCGACTTGCGTGGCATTGAGCAACATCGACACCATCACATAGGTGCCTGATAAAACGGTCAAGTCCACCACGGCCTGTTCTCCCATTTCGGCAATTGCTTGTGTCCACAACGCATCCGGCACGCGGTGGTTCAGGGTGAGCTGAATGCAAAAGTCGTAGACCAAGGCTTCATCGTCTTGCATGCCTTCTGGTCGTTTGCATTGGCGAAGTTGTTCGATGATGTGTGGTGACAAACCCGCGCGTTGTGCGATGGGGTCATGCGCCCACCACTCGTATTGCGCATTGGCAATGCGTGCTTGGATGAGGATGGCAAATTCATTCAAGCGCTTGCTGACCGAGGTTTTGAAACGCAGATAGTCTAAAAAATCAAAACATCTGCGTGCCATGTCAGGGCTTCGCAACAGTGCGTTGTAGGGGCCACCCAAGGCGGCACTGGACACTTTGAGGATGTCATCCGCCAAAGGGCGAATTTCGGGGGCGAGGTCTTCGTAGCGAATTTGTGGGAAGCGTTCTGTCATGGGCTTAGGACTCTTTGTGTTTGAACATGGTGCGTAGGGTGTTGGTGAAGTGCGGACGGCAGATGTCGCTCCAAGCCGTTCCGCGCACGGCGAGCCAAGGTGCTGTGGTCACGACTTCTGGGTTGCGCAAGTCATAGCAGGCAAACGAACGGGGGCTGTGGTCAAGGTTGAGGTAACGCTTGGCCACCATGCAACCGGGGACCCGCGACAAGCCTGGCAAGTGTTCTTCGTCGTACCACTTGAAAATTTCTTCTTCCCAACCCTCTTCAGGATCTGTTTCAACGACGTAATGTGCGCCTAGTTCCTCTTGGGTGTGCGGCGTTTCGAGGTGCATGACCTCTTGCAGGCGTGAAATCTGTGCGGCATGGCCAGTCAGCGCGTGCCATGCTTTTTCAAGCGCGGCACAGTCATTGGGGCTCAGATCGGTTGCTTCAGAAAACCGCACATACACATACAACATGGGCAAACCGTTTTCAGCGTGTGGCGTGAAGGCGGTCGCTAACGATGTGTGAGGTTTCCCTGGAAACGTGAGTGCTGCGTGCCAACGCATCGCTGTGCCTGATGGACAGGTTGCCGCACATTTCAAAACGAGGGCATTGCAGGTGTGTGTGGTCATGTCAGTGTCCAATGTGCAGTGCCACTAAAACGCGTGACACCATGTTGTAGGCGCCAATCGTGATGCACAGGTCAAGCAGCCCTTGACCTTCAAAGTAAGTCGACACGCGTGCGAACAACTCGTCTGGAACCTCAATCTCGCGCGTCATGGTGTCGGTGAGCGCCAGCACCACTTGTTCTTCTGCGCTAAAGAGCGCTGCGACTTTGGCTTCCTTGACGGCCTCAATTTTGGTTTGGGGTAAACCGGCTTTGAGCGCGTGCTCAATGTGTGCCTCAAACTCGTAAGGTGCACGGTTTAAAACGGCGACTCGCAAAATAATCAGTTCACGCAAGTCGGCAGGCAAGCTGTTGCGCTGGCGGACTGCGCTTAAAAACTCTTCCCAACCTTGCGCCATCACAGGGCTGTTGAGCAAGTGTTGGTACAGCGGCGTGATGCGTCCGCGTTTGGCGATGATTTTGGCTTCTAGCTCTGCCAGTTCAGGTCGTGTGCCCGGTGTAATGGCTGGAATACGCGCGTTCGATGTCATCAAGGCCTCAATCTGCTTTAACTTTTTTGTCGCGAATCACACGGCCCCATTTGGCCATGTCGTTCTTCAGCAAGGTGCTCAATTCGGCCGAGCTAGACGCTGAAGGCTCGGCGCCCGAGGCGATCAGCTTAGCGCGCACAGCGTCACTCGCCAGCGTGCGGCGCACGGCTTGGTTAAGGCGGTCTAACTCTGCCGCCGATGTGTTCTTATGCGCGAACAGAGCGTACCAATTGTCAGAATCCACGCCAGCGACACCAATTTCTTGGAAAGTTTTGACATCTGGAAACAGCGGGTGGCGGCGTGTAGATGCCAGCGCCACGGGTTTGAGCTTGCCGCTGCGGATGTGGCCCATCAATCCGGGAATGTCACCAAAAAAACCATCCACATGACCGGCCATGACATCTGTGATGGCAGGGGCGGCGCCTTTGTATGGCACATGCACCAAATCAGCGCGTGTGGCATCTGCCAGCAACTCCATGGCCAAGTGCGGCACGCTGCCGGTGCCTGAGGAGGCCATGGTGGTTGATTTTTGTCGTGCCGCAGCGATGAACTCTTGCGGCCCATTGACCGGATTATTGGGGTTCACCACCAGCATCTCGACGTTGTTCACCACCAATGACACAGGGGCGAGGTCACGCACGGGGTCGTAGGGCAGGGCGCCATACAGCGAGGGGTTGATGGCCACAGCGCCTACGCTGGTGAGCCACAGAGTTTGTCCATCTGCAGGGGCCTTGAGTAAGGTGTCAGCCGCAATCGCACCGTTGGCACCGGCCTTGTTTTCAACCATGACTTGCTGCCCCAGTTCTTTGCTCAGCTGCTCCGTGAGGGTGCGAGCCACAAAGTCAACCGGGCCACCTGGGGGGAATGCCACCAAGATGCGTGTTGTTTTGGTTTGTGCAGAAGCCAGGGTCGTCAAACCGACCATGACAGAAGCCGCAAGAATTTTGATAAAGCGTTGTCGTTGCATGTGAAGTCTCCTTTAATCGCACCGGGCCGACATACCGCCGTCCACAATGATTTCTGTCCCCGTGATGAAGCGTGCTTCATCGCTGGCTAAAAAAAGCACAGCATTGGCTGTGTCTTGGCCGTCGCCCATGAAAGGCAGTGGAATGCGTGCTTGTCGCTGTGTGAGCAACGTTTGCACATCACCGCCGGTGCGCTGCTTGGCCAAGCGCACATCCACCATGGGCGTGTGCAGCTGGCCGGGCACCACGGTGTTGACGCGGATGCCTTTTTTTGCATATTGCACAGCCACCACGCGTCCCAGTTGAATCACGGCAGCTTTCGTAGCCGCGTAGGCGACTTGGGCAGAGCCGGTCCAACGGATGCCCGAGGTGGATGACAGGTTGACAATCGCCCCCGCACCTTGTTGTTCCATCACCGGCAAAACATATTTGCACATCATGAACACGCTCTTGAGGTTGTGGTCAATTTGGGCATCCCACACTTCCTCGCTCATGTCGACGGGTCCACCTGGCGCAGACCCTCCGACGTTGTTGATGAGTACATCGATGCGACCAAACCGTTCGAGGGTGGCGTGTATGGCGGCCTCAATAGATGCAGTGCTGGTGACATCGCAAGTCATGGATGCGATTTCCCCTTGGTTGGCTTGGCACGCAGCATTGGCCAGTGACAGCGTTTCTTCCAGACGTGTTTGTTCGCGGTCCAACGCCATCACCTTGGCGCCTTCTTGGACCATTCGTACAGCAATCGCTCGGCCATTGCCCCAGCCTGGGCCGACAGAACCAGCGCCTGTGACCAGCACCACTTTGTTTTGCATTCTTCCTGTCATCGTGAATGGCTTTCAGTTTTCAAAGCGATAAAGCGCTTGTGGGTTGTCGACCAATACCCGTTGCATCAACTCCGCTGTGGGGGCGATGTGTTGCAGCGCATCGACCAACACACCATCGTCTGGCACATGTGTGTGATTGGGGTGTGGCCAATCGGTTCCCCACACACATTGGTGTGAATAATTTGCGACCAAGTGTTGTGCCAATTCGATGCCTTTTGTGTAAGGGGGCTCTGTCAAGGGCATACGCGCTTGAATGCGGTCAATGCCACTTACCTTCACATGAAACTTGGGATCGTTCAATAAGCGGCACAGGGCTTGGAAATCGGCATGGTGGAGGCCTAGCGCCGCATCGACGCGCCCCATGTGGTCAATCACCACGGGCACGGCAGATTTTTGGAAACAAGGGCCAAGTTCATGGATCAAGCTACTCTCGAAATGCACTTGCAAATGCATGTGGTGATCTGCCAATCGGTGGGTCAATGCCACCAGTTCATCGGGCGTTGTGCCCATGCCCAAGTGTTTCATGAAATTAAAGCGCACAGCCCGAAAGCCAGCTGCAGCCAAACGGGTGAGCTCTGCATGGTCAACGTGCGCAGGCGTCAGTGCCACACCTAAGTAGTGACCGTTGCCTGCGGCAATGGCATCTTCCACCACGGCATTGTCAAAACCATGGACCATTGACTGCACGATCACGCAACGCGTGATACCCATTTGTCTGTGTAGCGCAAAGAGCTTCTCTTTGGGGGCCTCGGCTGGTTTCGCACCTGGGGTGTTGGCATAAGCAAATCGTGCTGTGGGGCCAAACACATGAACGTGGGCATCGCAAGCATTGGCGGGCAACCGCAACGTGGTTTGCGAGGGTTGCGTCATATAGGTTTGCATGGTTTTGACCGGATCAAGGCAAGCTGCGTGCGTACGCAGCCATGGCGTCAATTTCTTCATCGGTCAAACTGCGTGCCGCACTGGCCATCGTGCCATCCATGTCGGCGCGAGCGCCCGAGCGAAGGTTGCGCAATTGCGTGACGAAATACGTGTGTGATTGACCCGACAGACGGGGCACATGTTTTTGCCCTTGCAGCTGTGCGCCGTGGCAGGACGAGCAGTATTGCTGCTGTGCAATCTGTTGACCCTGTGCAATCTTTTTTGCATCGCCGCCTGCTTGAGCGGCTGGCGCTGGCAGCGTGGCGTAATGTGCCGCAATGTCGCGCATGTCTTGTTCAATCAAGGTGGTCGCGATGGCTTCCATGCCTCCGCCTTTGCGGCGTTGGTCACGGAACTGCAGCAATTGGTAAAAGATAGACAGTGGCGGTTGCGCGGCTAAGTGTGGTGTGTCTGGCACGGATGACACACCGTTTTCACCATGGCACGCGGCACAAAGCTGTGCCTTAGCTTTGCCCGCCACAGCGTCCGGTGCAGCCCCTGCCTGGGGCACAGTAAGTGCTGCGAAAAAAAAGGCCATTCCTTGAATGGCCTTTGAAACATACCTAGACATTATTTGCTGTGTGAAACACGGAAGATGGCACCCGCCACGTCGTCAGACACGAGCAGTGAACCATCTTTCATCACATGGACGTCTGCAGGGCGTCCCCAGAAATCGTCGCCTTGAATCCAACCGGAGACAAAGACTTCTTTCTTGGTGACATTGCCTTTGGCATCCAGCGCGACACGCACCACATCAAAGCCTGTTTTCTTGGTGCGGTTCCAAGAGCCATGTTCAGCGATGAAGATGTTGTGGGTGTACTCAGCAGGGAATTGCTTGCCTGTGTAAAAGCGCATACCCAAAGCCGCGACGTGTGGGCCAATCTTCAGAACAGGTTTGTCAAACTCCTCGCATGAGCGGCCTTTGCCGAAATCGATGTCAAGCAAATCGCCTTGATGGCAGAAGGGGTAGCCAAAGTTCATGCCTTTGCGTGTGACGCGGTGCAAGGTGTCGTTGGGTAAATCGTCATTCACCCAATCACGCCCATTGTTGGTGAACCAAAGTTCTTTGGTGATCGGATGGAAATCCATGCCGACGCTGTTGCGCACGCCTTGCGCCACAGTTTCCATGATGTTGGTCTTGAGGTTCAGGCGAACAATCACGGCGTGTGTCACCGGTTGCACGGTGATGTTGGCTGGTGTGCCGATTTGGAAATACAAGTAGTTGCCGTCAGGGCTGAGCTTCATGAACTTCCAGCCGTGTGCTTCGTCTTTGGGCAGTGCGTCAAAAACGACCACGGGCGCAGGTGGGTTGTCTAAGTTGGCTTCGATGTTGTCGTAGCGAATGATGCGCGACAGCTCGGCCACATATAGCGAACCATCTTTGAATGCGACGCCATTAGGACGGTGCAGGCCTTTGGCAATGGTCTTAACTTCGCGTTTGCCATCTTTTTCAACCACGGCGTAAACGTTGCCTGGGAAACGTGTGCCGACAAACAAGGTGCCTTTGGGTGTTTGCACCATCGAACGTGCGTTGGGCATGCCTGTGGCCCACAGCTCAACTTTGAAACCTGCGGGTACTTTGAGTTTGTCGGTTGGAATGTCGCTGGCTGGCAATGCCGTCATGCCAGGGGGATGTGGCACCAAATTCAGTGCGGCCTGTTCGGGGGTGCGGCCTTGCGCCCATGTGGGGGGGATTGCAGATGCGGGAGGTGCGGCTGGCGCTTGCGCCATTGCGAAACTGCTGAAGGCCATGCCCAATGTGAGCGTGGCATTTTGTAGTGTGCGGGTAAAGTTTTGACGTTTCACGGAGGTCTCCTTTGAAGGTCTTGAATTAAAAGCGCAATCGCTGGATCGGTGAGTCGCCAAGGCGATTAACTAGGGTCAACCCGAGTGCTGTGTGTCAATGTCGGCAGTGATAACCTTGAGAAATGACGACCACTCAATTACAACTATCGCGCGCCCATCTTTCTGGTGACATTTGGGGTGGCTTTGCCGCCATGTTGGTTGCATTGCCCTCGGCCATTGCTTTTGGCGTCACCATTTTTTCGCCGCTTGGCGCGGAGTTTGGTGCCAAAGGCGCGTTGGCTGGCATGTTGGGGGTTGCGGCGCTCGGACTGATTGCTGCGACGTTTGGCGGTACGCAGCGTTTGATCTCTGCGCCCTGCGCGCCTGCGGCTGCCGTCTTGTCGGCCTTGACGATTCAAATGACACAGCAAGGCGCAGGCGTTGGTGCTGTGGTCTTGACCTTGTTCTTGGTGGCCTTCATCAGTAGCTTGGTGCAAATTTCGTTTGGGTTGCTGCGCATTGGTGAACTCATCAAATACATGCCGTTTCCTGTGGTGAGTGGCTATTTGAGCGGTGTGGGCCTGATCATCGTGATGAGTCAATTGCCGAAATGGATGGCGTTGCCTAAGGGGATGAACTGGTGGCAGGGCTTGCATGCCGTGGACCTTTGGCAAGCACCTAGCCTGATCGTCGGTGCGGCGACGGCCGCATTCATGTTGTTGGCGCCACGTATTTCTAGGCGTGTGCCTGGGGTGATCGTGGGCTTGCTGGGGGGGATGGCTTCTTATTGGTTGTTGGCCTTCACGGCTTGGCCTGAGCTGCGCAACTTGCATGACAACCCTTTCATCATTGGCCCACTGTCTGTGGGGGGTGAGGGTTTTTTTGAGTCACTCCTCGATCCGTTTCGAACCCTGAGCCAATCAGGAATGCCGAACTGGACGCAGATTGCGTTTCCCGCCATCACGTTGGCAGTGTTGCTCTCCATCGACACGCTGAAAACTTGCGTGGTGTTGGATGCCATGACAGGGTCACGCCATGACTCCAACAAAGAGTTGATTGGCCAAGGCTTGGGTAATTTGGCTTCTTCGCTCATCGGTGGCGCACCCGGTGCGGGCACCATGGGTGCTACCTTGGTCAACAAGGCCAGCGGTGGCACAACTTATTTGTCGGGTGTTTTTCAAGGCGTCTGGTCTTTGCTGGCGATTTTGTTGCTGACCTCGCTCATCGCATGGGTCCCTGTGGCGGCCTTGGCGGCCTTGTTGATCGTGATCGGCGTGAAGATGATTGACTGGCATTCCCTGCAACTGTTGCGAGCCAAAGACACCATGCTCGACTTCGCGGTCATTTTGTTGGTCGTGATTGTGGCCAACACCGTGAGCTTGATTGCTGCATCGGGCGTGGGCGTGGCGATGGCCATCATGCTGTTTTTGCGTGAGCAAATTCACACCTCCACCATTCGCCGAAAAACGTTTGGCGACAAAACTTTTTCATCGCGTGTGCGTGGACAGCGCGAACGCGCTGTTCTAGCCGAAACCGGCAGTCACACCGTGATTTTTGAACTCCAAGGCAGCTTGTTCTTTGGCACGACGGATCAGCTCTACACCGCGATTGAGCCCGAGCTGAGCAATGCCAAGTTTGTGGTGCTGGACTTCATGCGCGTGCAGTCGATGGACATGACGGCAGGCCACATGATTGAGCGCATCCGCAACATGCTGGCTGAGCGCCACGCCAAGCTGGTACTCACCCGTGTCCCTGAGCGCTTGCCCAGCGGTCGCGATTTGCGTTCGTATGTGGACCACATTGGTTTGCTTTCTGACAGCACAGCGAAAATTTTTGATGAGTTTGACGAGGCACTGGAGTGGATCGAAGACGAAACCTTAATGCTGGCAGGCCATGCCCATGTGTCGCATGAAGGCATTCCCCTGTCGAAGTTTGAACTCTTCCACGGGTTGAACGAACAAGAAATCATGGCGCTGGAGCGTTGCGCTCAGCATCATGTGTACGAGGCCGGTGACTTGGTGTTTGGCGCAGACACCATTGGCCATGAGCTGATGCTCATCAGTCGAGGTGAAGTCAAAGTGAGCTTGCCGTTGCCCAACGGTAAAACCATTCACCTCACGACCTTCAGTCGCGGGCAGTTCTTTGGAGAAATGTCTTTCTTAGATGGCCGTGCGCACTCGGCGGATGTGTACGCTACGCGTGAAACGGAATTGATCTCCATTGACCGCAAAGCCTTTGCCACAGTGGCCGCAGGGGATCCTGTGATGAGTATCAGCGTGATGCGTTCGGTGGCTTTGGCGATTGCTGATCGTTTGCGTCATGCCAACGCCGAATTGCGTGAAATGAGGCAGGCTTGAATGTGGTGCATCACACAATGCGTCTTGTGATTCGCTGGTAGCGTCCATATGGCATTTCGCCATTCAAGGAGCTGAACCATGGGCAGATTTAAAAAATTATTTTTGATACTTATATTGAGCGTCAGCACATCCACATTTGCTGATGTGAATTTGGTCCGAGAAAAGCAATGCATGCAATGTCACGATGTCAGCGCTGAGCGGATCGGCCCCTCTTTTCAGCGCATCGCCAAGCGTTGGAAAGGTAATCCAGTGGCAGAGCAAGTGTTGGTCTCTACGATTCAAAAAGGAACACAGGAAGGTGGCGGACAGCATTGGAGTTCAAAAGCCAATATGCCTGATTCGCAGGAGAGACCTTTGGTGAGCAATGATCAAGCTAAAAAAATTGTGAAATGGATCATGAGCCTTTCTTCGTGATTTTTATTCACGATTTTTCAGAAAATTTGCACACGCACTGTCAGCTCGAGTTGTGAGGGTCATTGGTAAAATGTTATTTAAGATAACTATTTTTGTTTTGAAGAATGATGCCTCGCAACAATACATTGCTGGCAGCACTGCCAGAGTGTGAGTATGAAAAACTAGCGCCATACATGGAGCTGGTTTCGCTAGTGAAAGGTGATACTCTTTTTAAAACGGGCGATGTCCCAACCCATGTGTATTACCCTGTCGGTGCGATTGTGTCCATGATGAATGAAATGTCAGATGGCTACAGTGTGGAGACCTACATGCTGGGCAACTCAAGCACCGTTGGTGCTTTGAACGTACCCAGTTTTTACAGGGCCTATGTGCGAAATTCAGGTTTGGCATATCGATTGCCCATGTCCATCTTGCAGCGAGAGTACCCGTTTTGCCCGGTTTATATGAGGGTTGCCTTGACCGCCATGCGTCGTATGCTGATGCAGCTGTCCCAGTCGATTGCCTGCGGCAAGCACCACAGTGTTGAGCAGCAGCTCATTCGGTGGATGCTCATCACACTGGACCGCATGTCTACTGTCAAGATTGCCATCACACATCACGAGCTGTCTCGCATTTTGGGTTTTCGTCGTGAGGCGGTGACGCTCGCGTTGAAGAGGCTGGGAGATCTTGGTTGCATCACCTCACGGCGGGGCGAGCTTGAAGTGCTGAACCGTCAGGGCTTAGAAAAGCTCTCTTGTGAATGCTATTGGATAGGTCAAGAGAAGAAGCGTCCCGTGGGATGAGCTGGTCTGGTGTGCATGGTGCCCCCGACAGGAATCGAACCTGTATCACTCCCTTAGGAGGGGAGAGTTCTATCCATTGAACTACGGTGGCAACCAATGGGTATTTTACGGTGTCACTTACTCAGCATCCGCATGGCTTCTTCCAAGCCTTTGAGTGTGAGCGGGTACATGCGGTTGCTGACGATTTGTTGAATCATGGCAATGCTTTGGCGGTACTCCCAGACGCCCTGGGGTTCGGGGTTGATCCAAGCAAATTTTGGAAAGGCGTGAAGCAGGCGTTGTAGCCATTCGGCACCGGCTTCTTCGTTGTTGTATTCCACGCTACCGCCGGGCTGCACAATTTCATACGGGCTCATGGTGGCGTCGCCAATGAAGATGAGCTTGTAGTCTTTGTTGTACTTGCGAATGATGTCCCAAGTTTCAAACTTCTCGGCATAACGGCGCTTGTTGTTGCGCCACATGAAGTCGTACACGCAGTTGTGGAAGTAATAAAACTCCAAGTGTTTGAACTCGGCTTTGGCGGCAGAAAACAGCTCTTCGACGCGGGCAATGTGGTCGTCCATCGTGCCGCCCACGTCCATGAGCAACAACACCTTCACATTGTTGTGGCGTTCGGGGCGCATCAAAATATCCAGGAAGCCCGCATTGGCAGCGGTCTTGTGGATGGTGCCGTCTAGATCAAGTTCTTCGGCAGAACCCTCGCGCGCAAAACGGCGCAAGCGGCGAAGGGCTACTTTGATGTTGCGTGTGCCCAGCTCTTGGGTGTCGTCGTAGTCGCGGTAGGCGCGTTGGTCCCACACCTTGACCGCGCTGCGGTTGCCACCTTTGCCGCCAATGCGGATGCCTTGCGGGTTGTAGCCGCCATTGCCAAAGGGCGATGTGCCGCCAGTGCCAATCCATTTGTTGCCACCTTCGTGGCGTTCTTTTTGTTCTTCGAGGCGCTTCTTCAAGGTCTCCATCAACTCGTCCCAGCCCATCTTTTCAATGGCGGCTTTTTGCTCGGGGGTGAGTTCTTTTTGAAGAATTTTTTCTAGCCAATCGAGTGGTACTTCTTTTGTGAAGTCAGTCAACAACTCTACGCCTTTGAAGTACGCGCCAAACGCACGGTCAAACTTGTCATAGTGCTTTTCGTCTTTGACGAGGATGAGGCGGCTCAACACATAAAAGTCGTCCATGCTGCAGGCATCGCTGCCGGGGCCGACCACTTGGGCTTGCAGCGCTTCAAGCAGGGTGAGGTACTCCTTCACCGACACAGGCAGCTTGGCGGCACGCAAGGTATAGAAGAAGTCGATCAACATGGCCGGGTTTTATTCAGTATCTGGTTTGGGTGAGCGAAAGCGGCGTGCAGCTTGCAAGCCTATACCGCCGCCAATGCCCACCAGCAAGATCGCGATGATGCTGCCTGTGCCATAGCCTTCGGCAAACAAGTTCAAGCCAAACGTCACACCAACGCCATAGCCGAGCAAGGCGCCTGCGATGAAACCAATCGCGTCGGTCAGGCCTTCAATGAGGGATGCAAACATGGGGATACCTATTTAACGGTTGCGGCTTTGCATGAACACGAGTTTTTCAAACAAGGTTGTGTCTTGTTCGTTTTTCAACAAGGCACCCACGAGTGGGGGGATGGACACTTTGTCGTCTGCGGTTTGCAGCGCTTCGAGTGGAATGTCTTCAGCCACCAGCAGCTTGAGCCAATCGATGAGTTCACTCGTGGAGGGCTTTTTCTTTAGACCAGGCAGGTTGCGAATGTCAAAAAATGTTTTCATCGCCACGCTTAGCAAGTCTTGCTTGATGGAGGGGAAGTGCACCTGCACGATGTGGCGCATGGTGTCAGCATCTGGGAACTTGATGTAGTGGAAGAAGCAGCGGCGTAAGAACGCGTCAGGCAGCTCTTTCTCGTTGTTCGAGGTGATGAACACCAAGGGACGGGTTTTGGCCTTGATGAGTTGGCGCGTTTCGTAGCAATAAAACTCCATGCGATCGAGTTCGCGCAACAGGTCGTTGGGGAACTCAATGTCGGCTTTGTCGATCTCGTCGATCAACAAAGCCACCGGTTGTTCGGACGTGAACGCCTGCCACAGCACCCCTTTGAGGATGTAGTTGTTGATGTCCTTCACGCGTTCAATGCTGTCCACATCGGCCATCTGACTGTCACGTAGACGACTCACGGCGTCGTATTCGTACAGCCCTTGTTGGGCCTTGGTGGTGGATTTGATGTGCCATTGCAACAGGGGTAAACCCAGGGCTTCGGCCACCTCTTCTGCAAGCATAGTCTTGCCTGTACCGGGTTCACCCTTGACTAGCAAGGGCCGCTTGAGTGCGATGGCTGCGTTGACCGCGAGCATCAGGTCTTGGGTTGCAACGTAGTTGTTAGTGCCTTTGAATTTCATGGGTAGTTCCGTCTATTATTTGATTTACATCAACCTCTAGGGATTGTGGTTTGCATATGAAAAAGTTTGTTTCGATCGCGTTTGCGCTGACTGTATCTACCTTGTCTTCGCTGTCCTTTGCGCAAGACATCAAAGGTGATGCTAACGCAGGTGAAAAGAAAATTGCTATGTGTATCGGATGCCATGGCATCATCGGCTATCAAGCCAGTTTTCCTGAAGTTTATAAGGTTCCCAAAATTTCAGGCCAAAGCGAAAAGTACATCACCACGGTGTTGAATGCCTACAAAAAAGGCGAACGCAAGCATCCCACCATGCGCGGCATTGCCGACAGCTTGAGTGACCAAGACATGGCCGATATTTCTGCTTATTACGCCAACCATGGCAAGGTCGAAGGCGCATCGTTGCCAGACAAACCCAAAGAGCCCAATGCCAAAGTGGCAGCCTTGCTGACCAAGGGTGCATGTGCCTCGTGCCATGGCGAAAACTTTGCCAAGCCGATTGATCCCAGCTATCCCAAGATTGCCGGCCAAAATGCCGACTACTTGTTCGTGGCTTTGAAGTCCTACAAGGTTGAAGGCGCTGCCACTTGGGGGCGCAGCAATGGTGTGATGGGTGGGGTGGCCAAGCAGTTCAGCAATGCTGAGCTCAAAGAGCTGGCCAACTATATGGCGGCGCAGCAAGGTGATTTGAAAACCGTGCCTCAAAGCAAGTTCCGTTAAATCAACGGTTTGCCCAAATGAAAGCCCCACGGTGTGGGGCTTTTTTTATTTGCCGTCGAGTTGCTTTTGAAATTTGTGGCTCATGTGCCGCATGCTTGGGGTGGGCTCTTTGTGGCACGCGTGTCGGTAGGCTTGCAGCGTTTTATCGGCCAAGGCCAAGATGCTTTGCGCTTCATAG
>Ga0213920_1000847_pt1 | contig 19335 bp, 20 predicted proteins | sample McNCre1117MG_FD_161054 | JGI IMG/M metagenome (GOLD analysis project Ga0213920, IMG submission 161054) | Freshwater microbial communities from McNutts Creek, Athens, Georgia, United States - 11-17 MG | ecosystem: Environmental > Aquatic > Freshwater > Creek | place: USA: Georgia | collected...
ACAGTGCGAAGGGCGGCAGCGATCTTCTTGGCGTCCGGGTGAACAACAGAGATGTGACCGCCGCGCGAACCTGCCTCGCGAGGCGTGATTAGCGTGAAGCCGAGTGGTGCGAGCCAAGCATCGAAGAGAGCGAGCATGAGCTCGGTACCCAACTGCGCCTTAGCTGCGATGGCTGGCATGCCGGCTGCCTCAATAATGTTGAGGCTGGACTGCACCATACGAATGCCAATGATGCTTGGGCTGGCAATCTGGAAGCGGCGCATCTCGGTTGTGGTTGGCTCAAAGAACGGGCCCATTTCGAACTGCTTGTCCTGGGCAAACCAACCCTGAATCGGTGCGCCGAGGTCTTTCTGTAGTTGCTTGCGCACGTAGAGCCAGGCGGGCGCACCGGGGCCGGCGTTGAGGTACTTATAGGTGCAACCAACTGCGAGGTCCACGCCCCAGTCATCGAAGCGGAGGTCTACAGAACCAACTGCGTGGCTGGCATCCCAAACCACCAGGGTGCCGTTTTGGCGGCAGAGTTCGGTGATACCCGCGATGTCTGGCAGTGCGCCCGAGCGGTAGTTAATTACCTGCAGGGTAACCAACGCCACGTCATCGGTGAGGAATGGGGCAAGCGCCTCAGGGGCGATCAGTTCGCAAGGGGCGTCGATGTCCACTGCGTTTGGGCCACCGCTGCCATCGTTGTTGAGGGTGACGATGTTGAGACCCATCTGCTGTGCGATTCCCTGCAGAATGAAGCGGTCGGTTGGGAAGTTTGCGGCATCGATGATGACGGTCTTGCGGCCAGGGCGCGCCTTAATTGCGGCAACGCAGGCCTGGTAGAAATTCACCGATGTGGTGTCTTGCACGAGTACCTGCCCCGCGGCTGCGCCGAGAGTTGCGCGGCCAAGCTGGTTGCCGGCCTCCTGAGCCTGGTCGATCCAGTGCGACCAACCGTCAACCAACTGGGTGCCCCACTCATCGGTGAGGAAGCTGTTTACCGAAGCAACGGTGGCCTTGGGCAGGCGGCCGAGGGAGTTGCCATCGAGGTAACACATGGTTGGGTCGGTGATTAAGAACTCATCGCGGAACTTGGCCAGTGGGTCGGCGGCGTCCATTGCCAGCGCGGTTTCGCGCAGTAGTGGGTTGCCAAAGGCGTTCAACTTCTCTGTTGCAGACATGCCTCAAGCCTAGTGAAATGGGCAAGTGCTTCGTCAGCGAGAAGTGTCTGGCATTTCAGACTTGAGTTTTGAACAGTTATTTTTTGACGGGTTCGGGCTGGTGGGGCGGCAGGTATCGTCCATAGTGAAAGGGCCTGATGAAAATACAAATTGAGTCTTTGTCGCGCAGCCATGCCTCCGCCGATTTCGATTGTGGAGAACCGGATTTAAATGAATGGCTAAGGCGTTACGCCCGCCAAAATCAGTCACGACACTTATCTCGAACACTTGTGGCAACAGATTCGGGGAGCTCTAAAGTCTTTGGTTATTGCACCATATCCGTCACGACTGTTGCGGACTCCAAAAGCTACCGGAAAGGTTATGTCATTCCTGTGTTACTAATCGGGCGAGTTGCGGTTGAGCTAGAGGCGCAAGGACAAGGTATCGGAAGATTATTATTAGCGACCGCGCTCAATCTTGCCTTGGAAATCGATGCAAAAGTGGGTATTCAGCAGGTGATGATCACCGCAAACAACAGTTCCTTGGCTCGTTATTACGAACGCTTCGGATTCAAAGTTGTCGATCCAGAATCACTTACCCTGGCTCTTCCTATTAACGACCTCATTAAGTCAGCCATCTAGACTTGTGCATCCAGAGTATGTACGCTTTAGGCATGGGAAAAGCAACTGGTAAGTCGGCACGGCTCAACATGAGGATTGATAATGAGGCGCATGAGTTCTTGAGGCTCGCGGCACGGGACAACGGCCAAGATCTCACTTCATTTGTGTTGGGCTCAGCCTTGGACAAAGCGCGCCAAATCGCTTATGCCAACAGTGCGATCATCGTGAGCTCTGAGGCCTATTCGCGAATGATCACAGAAGCCGATGCCCCAGGCGAATACAACCAAAACCTTGCGCAGCTTTTAAAGTCAGCCGCGGCCGCAGCCGCAACCGCTAAACCAGCAGTTGGTGCTTAGCCAAGTCCTTGTAAAGAGGAACGGTTTTTACCAGTTCACTGTGGGTGCCAGAGCCAATGACACTGCCGTTTTCCATCACGATGATCTGATCGCTATCCACCACGGTGGAGAGGCGGTGGGCAATCACAATGAGGGTACGGTTTTTGGCAACCGAGTCGATTGCCTCGCGCATGCGCTGCTCGTTTAGGCCATCCAGCGATGAAGTGCTTTCATCCAGCAGCAGAATCGGTGGGGCTGCCAACAGGGTGCGGGCAATGGCTAAGCGCTGGCGCTCGCCGCCCGAAAGCATAATTCCCTGCTCGCCAACCTCAGCATCGAGGCCCTTGGCATCGCGCTCCAACACATCGGTGAGGTTCACCTCTGCAAGTACGGCGCGCAGTTCGGAATCGGTGGCCTCCGGCCTACCAATGAGCAAGTTGGCACGGATGGAGCCCGCCAAAACTGGGGCGTCCTGCTCAACGTAGCCAAGCTGGGCGCGCAGAACCGCGCGGTCTAGTTCGGCAACCGGCTGGCCATCGAGCAAAATACGCCCACCGGTTGGCTCATAGAAGCGCTCAATGAGGCTTAGCGTTGTGCTCTTGCCGGCACCCGATGGCCCAACAATGGCAACGCGAGTGCCGCGCTCAATCTTGAACGAAACACCACGCAAAACAGGCTTTGGATCCTGCGGTTCTTCGCCCTCGGCGGCTGGGGTGGCGGCGTAGGCAAAGTCCACGGCGTCAAACTCAATGGCCGTGCTGTTCACCGCGGTTGCCTGCGATGCCTGCGGCGCCGCCGAAATCTCATCCTCGGTGGGGATGTCCAGAATCTCCTTGATTCGCGCCAGCGCACCCAGGCCAGTCTGCACCGATGAATAGGCTCCGAAGGCCTGGCCGATTGGGCGAATCATTAGGAATAGAAGCAGCACAAACGAAACTAGGTTCGCAACCGTGGTTGCGCCCGAGGCAACACGGAAGCCGCCAACGCCAAGAACCACAATGAAAGCGCCGTTCATGGCGATTCCCGCAATCGGGGAGATTGCACTCGAGATCCTGGCAATCTTCACGCCCTGGTCGTAAGCCTGCTTGGCGTCGGCCATAACCTCGTTGGCTTCGCGGGCTTCGGCGCGTGCCGCACGGATGGTTCGCACAGCACTAAGGGCGCGTTCAACAGCGGTGGACATAGCGCCAACGCGCTCCTGGGCCTTTGTGGTGGCCTGGCGAATCTGGCGCGCAACCACAATCACAGCGGCCATGGCAACCACAATCACGCCGAGCGTGCAGGCAAGCAAAATGGGATCGATTACCGCCATTGCAACAACCGAACCAACAAAGATCAATACACCACCGATGGCATCCACAAGCCCCTGGGTGAGCACGTTGCGAAGCAGAGTGGTGTCGCCCGAGACACGTGAAACCAGGTCACCGGTTCGGCGGAGGTCGTATTCGTGGATTGGCAGGCGAAGCAGGCGTTCGGCAAGGTGGCGGCGAGCCGAAAGCACAACGCCCTCACCCGTGCGCGTTAGCAGGTAGTACATCCAGCCACCGCTGAAGCCCGAAACCAACACCAGGGAGACCAGCAACAGAACCGAGCCGGTGGCATCCTGGTGTTTCTGAACCGCACTAATTACGCGGCCGGTGAGCAGCGGTTGTGCCAGCGAGAGCGCCGCACCGATGAGCGAGAGCACTGCAGCCAGCACCAGAGTGCTCTTGTGCTGCATGAGGTATGGCCAAAGCTGCTTGAAGCTTGCCTTAGGCGCGTTCTTGTCGAAACGTGCGGCTGGACGACGGCCGCGGCCGCCAGACATCATGCTCATGGTTTAGTTAACTCTTCTCCACCAGCCGGGCATTCCCGGTGATCGCCTCATTTAATAGGTAATTGATTTCCGCGAGGCTCAGGGCCTCAGTGTATGCAGTGTTTCTGAAGAAACGGCTGAAATCCACCGATTCCAGGGCGCCAAGAGCCTGCGGATGGTTCAGCTTCAAAAACATCTGTGTGGTGTTTGGGCGGCGCTCAAAAGTGGTTTTCACCTGGCCACAGTTGTAGCCAAAGATGGTGAGGCTAACATCGGCGTTTTGGGGTGTGGTTTTGGAAACAAACCCCAGATCTTCCACCGAGTAGTGCGGTCGTGGCTCGGCCTTTCGCTGCCAGATCTGGAAGCACGTGTTTAGGCGGCGCTTGTTGGAAAGGTGGTTGCCGTCGGCATCCACGTAGTCCATAACTATGTCGTGATCGGCCACCAAGTGGAAGGCGCGGTTCAGGCGGTTGATGACAGTCCACTTGCGCCAAGAACGGGGCACAATAAACGCGATGAAGTCTGAATTTTGGGCTGAATGGTTAAAAAACGGAATGCTCAGGGCGTTGTTTCGACCAAAAGGCGGGTTGCCCAAAGTAATGGCTCCAGAAACAGGGCTGAGTTTCTGCTCAAGAAAATTGCCCTGCCGCACGCGCGAATGCAGTGGCTCAATATCCCAGGAAACAAACTCACTCGCACCCGCCGCCAAGGCCGCTTCGATGAACGCACCCGTGCCACCCGCTGGCTCCACAATGGTGCGGTTGGCAAACGGGACATCGGTGGCGTTTACCAGGGCCACAAGCTCATTGGTGAGCGATTGCGCGAGACCAGCAGGCGTGTAGTACTGCTCTTTACCGGTAACCCGAGTGTTGCCGGCGCGCTTGCGGGCTACGGGCTCTCGAGTTGTCATGCTTCAAGGATATCCAATTAGAAAAAACTTGTAATAGGCTTCAAACAGCTACGCGTATTGCGAACCTTGGACATGAGGCCAACATCCCACGCCGCGCAGGGAAACCCGCGGCAAGCAGCGAGAGACGATAGGCGAAAATCCATGTCTGAAACAGCTAAAGAAATAGTGCTCAGCGCCAAGGGACTCACCAAGATATACGGAGATTTCACGGCCGTTGCCGGAATCGATTTTGAAGTTCGCCGTGGCGAATCTTTCGGAATCCTCGGCCCAAACGGCGCAGGTAAATCAACCACCATGAAGATGATTTCCGCGGTGTCTAAGCGCACCGGCGGCGAGCTAAACATTCTGGGTAAAGACCCAAACCAGAAGGGCCCAGAGATTCGCGCCCACCTCGGTGTGGTTCCGCAGAAAGACCTGTTAGACCGCGAACTAAAGACCTGGGAAAACCTCTTTGTTTACGGCCGCTACTTTGGTCTGCCACGCAAATGGTTGCACAAGAAGGTGGACGAACTTCTGGCCTTCGCCCAGCTGGAAGATAAGCGCAACTCCAAGGTTGATGAGATGTCCGGCGGTATGCAGCGCCGCCTCGCCATCGCCCGCGGCCTGGTGAATGAGCCGGAGATTTTGCTGCTGGACGAGCCAACCACCGGCCTAGACCCACAGGCACGCCACGTTCTCTGGGACCGCCTTTTCCGACTGCGCGAAAACGGTGTGACCATCATCCTCACCACCCACTACATGGATGAAGCGGAGCAGCTTTGCGACCGCCTCGTGGTTATGGATGCGGGCAAGATTATGGCCGAGGGTTCACCAGCGGACCTAATCAAGACCTACGCCTCTAAAGAGGTTCTCGAGCTTCGCTTCGGAACCGACCGCAACGAGGAGACCGCACCTCAGGTTGCCAAGTTTGGCGACCGCGTTGAGGTTTTGCCAGACCGCGTTCTGCTCTACACCGAGAACGGTGAAGCCGCTCTCGAATCGGTGATGGATGCTGGCCTAAAGCCTGTTACCTCGCTGGTGCGCCGCGCCTCGCTCGAAGACGTATTCCTTCGCCTAACCGGCCGAAGCCTGGTTGACTAGGCGGCACAAATGAGCGATCTACGTTTTACACCCGGCCAGGTGGTTGATGTTGCCAAGGCGGTGCGCGGTGGTTCTTGGCGAGTAGCCGAATACCGCATGCGCAACATGCTCCACTGGTGGGCGGCCATCATCTCGTTCGGCCTCGGCAACCCGGTTCTGTACCTGGTTTCGGTTGGTATCGGAATCGGTGGACTGGTAAATAAGGCCTCCGGCGGGCACCTGCTCGGCGGAGTTCCATACCTCGAATTCGTGGCTCCGGCTCTGCTTGCCAGCGCTGCAATCCAGGGCGTCATGGATGAAGTTACCTTCCCTGTGATGGAAGGCTTCACCTGGGAGAAGTACTTCTTTGCAATCAACGCAACCAGCGTGAGCGCCAAGCAGATTGCCAACGGCGTGATGCTGGCGGCCATCATCCGTGGTGTCTGGACAGTCATTATGTACGGCGGCATTTTGCTGGCGTTTGGAGCGATTCCATTCACCAGCCTGCTGCCACTGATGTTCTCGTCGCTGATCGCTGGCGTTGCTTGGTCTGCTGTGATCATGGCGGTTTCGGCCAACCTCAAAAACGACGACGGCGTCTTTGCCATCATCGGCCGCTTTGTGATTGCACCGATGTTCCTGTTCTCGGGCACCTTCTATCCGCTGGATCTGATGCCGCTATACGTGCGTTGGATCGGCTGGATTTCACCGCTGTGGCACTCCACCCAACTTGGCCGCGACTACACGATCGGCTTAGCCGAGCCAATGTGGCTGCAGGCCGTTCACTACGTCTACTTCGCGCTCATGGGCGTAATTGGCATGCTCATTGTGTACCGCGCATTCGTAAGGAGGTTGGGCGAATGATCACATCGATGGCAACCTCGCTGGCCGTTGAAATCGCCGAACGCAAAGCAAACCGCCTCGGTTCTTCGGTGTACACCGGCCGCGCCTGGCGCCTGGTTGAACGCAACCTGTTCGCCGTGCGCAGCACCAACTGGATGGTGTTCATCTCGGGTTTCGTTGAGCCGGTCTTCTACCTGCTCTCGTTTGGCTTGGGTATTGGCCAGTTGGTTGGCAACCTCACCGATGGCTCCGGCCACCCGGTGTCTTACGCCGCCTATATTGCGCCTGCACTACTGGCAACCAGCGCCATGAACGGTGCAATCTACGACAGCACCTGGAACGTGTTCTTCAAGATGCATTTCGCAAAGTTGTATCAGGCCTGGCTGGCTACATCGGTGGGTGCCTTGGATGTAGCGCTTGGTGAGATACTGTGGGCGCTAATCCGCGGATTCACCTACGCGGTTGGCTTCCTGGTTGTGATGAGCCTGATGGGCGTTGTGCCAAGCCTCTGGGCGCTGCTGGCCATTCCGGGCGCGGTGCTGATTGCCTTCGGTTTTGCCGCGGTTGGCATGGGGCTCACCAGCTACCTCAGCAACTTCCACCAGATGAACTGGCTCAACTTCTTTATGCTGCCGATGTTCCTGTTCTCGGGCACGTTCTACCCAATAACCGTGTTCCCGGTTTGGTTGCAGGTTGTGATTCAGGCACTGCCGCTAAATCAGGCGGTAGAGCTGGAGCGCTCGCTCATGCTGGGAAACCTCAGTTGGGCAACCTTAGGTCACGCAATCTACTTTGTTGTGATGATCACCGCGGGGCTCATTTTCACCACCAAGCGTTTGGCGGCTTTGTTCCAGCGTTAGGGTTATGTGGGGATTTTTCAGGAGCGCGTCCACTTTGTGGGCGCGCTCCTTGGTAGGTTTCAATGGGGGCACTAATGAGAGACACCAGGTTTTCCGATTCCGCACTGGAAGCGCTGCGGCAGCTAATCGGTGCTGAATACCAATTCATTGCGGGACCACAAAACGCAGTAGTTCTCGCAAGCCAGGAAATTGTCATTTCAACATCAGTCGTGGCTGTATTTTTTGCCTCAGACGCCGAAGAGTTCGATGTTGGCGATGACTGGGACTTTTTTGCGCATATAACGCCAGCTAAAGCCACAAATGCCCAAATTGCGCAGGCCTGCTCAACCGGGGATATTTTTAGGCAGTTTGCTGGCCAGGTCATCCAGGACGTAATAGTAATCACAGACTCTATTCGCTGCGAACGCAAGGGAGGGGATTCTTGGAGCCATGTGACTGACAGCGGTGTTGTCCTGGTTCTGCAGCGCGGTTTTGTGCTTCTCGTCCTTCACAGCCTTCATGCCGAAGTTATGTTCGTTAGTTTTGGTACCGAGTTTGACCTTTCACAGGTGCCAATATTCTCCAGTATTTACGGCGACCATGAGGATCAAACTTGCTTCCGATCGAGGTCTGCAATGTCACTTGCGGGAAGGCCAATTGCCGATACCGCAGCTTGAGCGGAAATGAACAACCCGCCACCTCAAACCGAGGCGGCGGGTTTTTCAATACGAGGCTTAGGCTCCGTGCGCCGCGCCATCCAAGACGATTGGGCCGAGGATTGCTTTAGGGGTAGTAATTAATGTGCTTGTTGCTGCGAATTTAGGTGAAATTACCGAATATAAGGGCACAAAGTCACTTGCAAAAAATCCCAATCAAGTTCATGTTATTTTGCAATTGAGTAGCTTTTAAAGGCCCATCGGAGGGCTCACCGGTTGTCACGAAATCATTGACCTCGGCTGCCAGCTCAGACATCTTGATAAGCCAGTCTCGTTTCGAACCGGTGAAATGGGTGGCTTCGTCGTTCCATGCTGCCGCGGCCAAAGATAGTGAATCCGATTCAGCCACTGCGCCGCTACTGCTATTGAGCACGTATTGTACGTTACTAATCTGAGTCGCGATTGCAGAACATGAGGTGTCTTGGGTGACTTGTGGCTGAGATTGGGGTTTCGCTGGGCCTTGCGATTGGGCAATCGTCTTGACTTTATCGCGTTCTTTATCGTAAGTGGCAAGAGTCTGAAGTTCTCCGAAGTACGCGATGCGCACAACATTGCACTTGGTACTCGCATAATCCGCAAACTGTACAGCCAAATTGGACACCTGATAGGCTACCCAATCTTTCGGAAGCGTCGGGAAATTCGTTTGTATCAGTTCGGCTACTTTATTTGTGGAAGAACTTTGGATAACAGTTTGGAGTTGAGACTTAGCGCTTGGGTCTTGGAGCCAACTGTTTTTCGAAACAAACGCCTGCGCTTTAGAGGGGGACAATAGGTCCGCTTTTTGCAGCTGGCCAATCCTCATAACGAACTGCCCATTTGATGCCGCCACCGTAGCTTTGGCCATGGTTGCACAAAAATCTTTAACGGCTGGCCTGAGGTCAACGTTTTTGAAAACAGTCGTTAGTTTTGCGTCTTCTTTCTCCATTGGCGAGCGCTGTGGATTAGTGAATGCAATAACAACTCCCAAGAGAGCGATAAAGGCTCCAACTGCGATGAAAAGCCGAATTCTGATTAGGTTCCGGGCACTCGCCTGCAAATTCTCGGCCCGATTACCCAAAGAGAGGATGTTGTTTTTAGACTGTTTTAGGGGCTTAGAACACTTGGGGCAAAAGTCGAACTGCTCGTCAGCTAAAGTGCCGCAACGCGTGCATCGCATGGTCATTCCCCCACTCAAGTCAACCAATTTGACTTAACCCAAACTAACAATTTGGGAAGGATGGCGCAACTCTGTGACCAGATTGCAGGGACTGGGCATTTGTTTGCAATGGCTCATCTATGCAAATAAGTGCAGATTCGGGCAATAGCGAAAAAGTCGACAAGTTGGATGGGCTATTCGTGAGACGTTTGCATGCATAGAGGAGGAGCTGACTAAGAAAAAACCCGCCACCTTAAACCGAGGCGGCGGGTTTTTCAATACGAGGCTTAGGCTCCGTGGGCCGCGCCATCCAAGACGATTGGGCCGAGGATTGCGAGCGAGAGTGCAACTACGGTTAGCAGACCGATGGTTGGAACTACCCACTTCTTGGTGCTGAGGTCTTTCTTGTTGAAGCCGATGATGAGGGCAACAATCACAAGAAGGATGAGGAACTTGGCACCCAGAATTGGGTTGTTTACGTGCTCGGTGCCACTGGCCTCAACCATGCCAACAAGGGCGAAACCGGTGAGGGCAATGAGGATTGCGCCGTGGAGCATGCCTGGAACGATCTTGCCGCCGTTCTTGAGGTCCTTCATCTGGCCCAAGAAGCCACCGAGAACGCTGGCGAAACCGATGAGGTGAAGAATGACGAGGATGTTCTGGACGATTTCCATGAGGGTTCCTTAGAAACTAAAAAATTATGCTTTTAGTCTAGCCATGAGCACGGCGGCCTCCACGGCCTCCGCACCCTTGTCTTCGCGCGAGCCCTCGAGGCCGGCGCGGTCTAGCGCCTGCTGCTCGTTGTTCACGGTGAGCAGACCAAAGCCAACCGGCACGCCGTAGTCCAGCTGAACGCGGTTCAGGCCATCGGTGGCTGCAGCACAAACGTAGTCGAAGTGCGGGGTGTCGCCCTGAATAACAACGCCAAGAGCGATTACGGCGTCGGCACCTTCTTCGGCAGCCCACTTGGCGGCAAGCGGCAGCTCAAACGCGCCAGGCACGCGAACCACGGTATAGATGTCGTTTCCCGCAGCCTGAAGAGCGCGCTCGGCACCGGCCAGCAGGCCATCGGTGATTTGGGTGTGCCAGCTGGTGACAATAACGGTTACGGCAAGGCCGCTTGCATCGATGGTGAGTTTTGGTGCTCCTGCGCCGCTCATTAGAGGTTTCCTTCTGGAATCTGGTGACCCATGCGGTCACGCTTTACTTGTAGGTAGTTTGCGTTGTCTGCGCCAATGCCAACCAGCACCGGAACGTACTCGGTAACTTCGATGCCGGCCGCGTTTAGGTAACTTGCCTTGGCAGGGTTGTTGGTGAGCAGGCGCACGCTGGTTACGCCGAGGTCCTGCAGCATCGCAACTGCTGCACCATACTCGCGGTTCTCGCTTGGTAGGCCGAGCGCGAGGTTGGCGTCAACGGTGTCCATGCCCTGCTCCTGCAGAGCGTAGGCCTTCAGCTTGTTGAGCAGGCCAATTCCTCGGCCCTCCTGGCCACGCAGGTAGAGCACAATTCCGCCGTTGGGGTCCTTCGAGATTTCCTCGAGGGCAAAATCGAGCTGCGGGCCGCACTCGCACTTGAGCGAACCAAAGGCCTCGCCGGTGATGCATTCCGAGTGCACGCGCACCAGCACGTTTTCGCCAGTTGGGTTGCCGGCAATCAGAGCAACGTGGTCGGCGGTAGTGCTTCTGTCGTAGTAGCCGCGCATGCGCAGTGGGCCGTGCGTGGTTGGCACGTTTGCCTCGGCCTCAAACACAACGCGGTTTTGCTGCGATGCCGGCTGCGCCAGCTCAACTGGGTTGGTTTCCTCGATGTACTGCTTAAGTGCTTCGATAGTGATCACGGGTAGGCCCTCTCGTTTTCCTACCTCTATCAACTCTGGAAGGCGCATCATTGTTCCGTCCTGGCGCACCATTTCACCGATGACGCCAACGGCGGCGAGGCCAGCCAGTTTCATGAGGTCTACCGCGGCCTCGGTGTGGCCCGGGCGTTCGAGAACGCCACCGCGCTTAGCTCGCAGTGGAACCATGTGGCCGGGGCGAATCAGAGATTCCGGCGTAGAGCTTGGGTCGGCCAAAACGTTGGCGGTTAGGGTGCGGTCGGATGCGCTAACCCCGGTGGATTCACGGTTCGTGGCATCCACGCTCACGGTGTAGTTGGTGCCGTGTGGGTCGCGGTTATCGCGCCACATCTGCGGCAGGCCAAGCTCGTTGGCGCGGGCGTCTTCCATGGGTACGCAAAGGAAGCCGGTGGTGTTGTTCACAATCCAAGCCATCCACTCCGGGGTAACCAACTCTGCCGAGATGATGGCGTCGCCTTCGTTTTCACGGCTTTCGTCATCGGCCACCAAGACCGGCTTGCCGTCGCGCAGCGCCTGAAGCGCAAGTTCGATGCTACTAAGCATTAGTTGTTCTCCTTCGAGCCGGCGCCGAGGCGGGCCTCAAGTAGGCGTTCGATGTGCTTTGCCATTACGTCGGCTTCAACGTTCACCTTGCTGCCAACTTGCTTTCCACCAAGGGTGGTTAGGCGCAGGGTTTCTGGAATCAGGCTCAGGCCAATCCAGTTTTCGCCAACTTCGTTGACGGTGAGGCTCACTCCATCGATGGTGATGCTGCCCTTGAGCACCACATACTTCATTAGGTCTGCAGGGATCTCAACGCGCACCCACTCCCAGTTTTCGCTGGGCTCGCGCGAAATCACTGTGCCAACGCCATCCACGTGGCCCTGCACAACGTGGCCGCCAAAGCGGGTGGCTGCTGTCATTGCGCGCTCCAGGTTTACGGCGTCGCCCACCTTGAGGGTGCCCAGGCTGGTGCGGTTTAGTGTCTCCTGCATTACATCGGCGGTGAACCCGCTTGCGTTGTGCTCAACGGCGGTTAGGCAGGTGCCACAAACTGCGATGCTGTCGCCGCGGTGGAGGTCGCTGGCAACCAGCGGACCCTCAACGGTTAGGCGCACGGCGTCGCCCTGAACCTCGATGCCGGCGATTCGGCCGAGTTCTTCCACGATTCCGGTGAACATTTAGGCTCCTTCGGGGTTGGCAACAATCAGGATGTCGTTGCCGAGCGTTTGAGTGTTGGTGATGCGCAGTTGCTTGGCCTGCGCCATGGTGGCTACGCCAATATCACCGATGGCGGTGTAGCTGCCGCCGAGTAGCATCGGTGCCTGGTAAATCACAAATTCGTCGGCCAGACCGGCCGCGATGAAGCGGCTGGCAAGTTGTGGCCCGCCCTCAACCCACAGGTGCTTCACGCCTCGGCGGTGCAGGTCTACCATCACCTGGTTGAGGTCGTGGGTTTGCAGCTGCACGGTTGGCGCTTGCTTGTTGAAGATGTTGAAATCTTCTGGGATTTCGCGCTCGCCAACGATCACACGCAGTGGCTGGTGCGGGTAGAGGCTGCCATCCGGGCGGCGTGCCGTGAGAGTTGGGTTGTCGGCCAAAACGGTTCCGGTGCCAACTGCGATGGCGTCTACCTGGCTTCGGCGCAGGTGGGAATCGGCGCGGCTTCCTGGGCCCGAGATCCACTGACTTGTGCCGTCGCTGGCAGCGGCGCGGCCATCTAGCGTGCTTGCCCACTTCACGGTTACAAACGGGCGGCCGAGACGGGTGCTGGTGAGCCAGACTCGGTTCTGGTGGTTGGCGCGCTCGGCCAGCACACCCGAAATAACCTCGATTCCCGCATCGCGAAGGGTTTGCGCGCCACCAGCCGAGGCGTCGCCTACATCGGAACTAGCAAACACCACGCGCGAAATACCCGCGGCGATGAGGGCCTGAGCACAAGGTCCGGTCTTGCCGGTGTGGTTACAGGGTTCGAGGGTAACCACTGCGGTGGCGTAATCGGGGATGATGGCTAGTTGAGCCAGCGCAACAACCTCGGCGTGCGGGGTGCCGCTGCCCTCATGCCAACCCTCGGCAATGATGTTGAGGTTGCGATCGAGGATAACCGCGCCAACCTGCGGGTTCACGCCATGTGCTGGGCCGCGCAGCGCCAGTTCGAGTGCGCGCTCCATGGCGGCATCGAAGCGGTGGTCTGTTGTCATCCCGGATCCTCGTCTGTAAACGAGTGCGTCGGGGTAGGGTGGCCAAAGGCTCACCAAGGTGGCGGGCGCGAGCCAACCACCGTTCTTCTCCCATCCGGACTTTAACCGTCGGTTCTGGAGTTTCACCAGATCAACCAACCGCCGAAGCGGGTGGGTCGCGGACTATAACCGCCGGCTCAGATTTTCACTGACCCCGAAGAACTCTGTGTTGCTTAACTATCGTTTCATAGAACCGGGCAACACGCCAAAGTATTCCCGCTCTCACAGGCTATTCACGGCATCGCTAGTGTTGAAACACCGATGAAAGGCGCCGATGGAACTGCAGTTTGCAAACACCATGATTGAGTGGCGTGGCCCTGCACCTTTCTATTACGTGCCGGTGCCCGAAGCCGAAAGCGAACTTATACGCGAAACAGCGCGCCAGGTTTCGTACGGTTGGGGAGTGATTCCCGTGCGCGCCACCATTGGCCGTACCGAGTTCACAACTTCGCTTTTCCCCCGCGATGGCGTTTACCTAGTGCCTGTGAAAAACGCGGTGCGCCTGCCCGAGAAGCTGGTGCTTGGCCAAACCGTAGAGGTAGAACTTCAGATCGATTTCTACTGACTAATTGACGCAGCGCTCAACCGTGTCGCCGAAATCAACGCAAACTTAGATTTTTGAACACTCATATCTAAGTCACGTTGATGCCGGCGCATTTATTACAGCTAGCGAGCGGCAATAAAACCAATACGCTCGTAAACCTTTGCAAGGGTCTGCTCTGCCATCTCGTTGGCGCGGCCGGCACCCTCGGCCAGCAGGTTGTCCAGCTCGGCGGTATCGGTGAGCAGTTCGTTTGCGCGGTTGCGAATCGGCTCGATGTGAGCCACCAGGGCATCGGCTAGTTCGCCCTTGAGCGCACCGTAGCCCTGACCTGCAAAGCGGCCCTCGAGCGCCTCGATGCTATCGCCGGTTACCAGGCTGAAGATGCCGAGCAGATTGCTTACGCCAGGCTTTGCTTCGCGGTCGAAACGAATGCTGCCCTCGGCATCGGTGACTGCGCTCTTGACCTTCTTGGTGATCACGTTGTTTTCATCCATGAGGTTAATCAGACCCTTGGGGTCTGCCGCGCTCTTGGACATCTTGGCCTCCGGAACCTGGAGGTCGTAGATCTTGGCGGTTTCCTTGAGGATGTGGGCCTCAGGAATCACAAAAGTTTCACCAAAACGCGCGTTGAAGCGGTTGGCGAGGTCGCGAGTTAGCTCCAGGTGCTGGCGCTGGTCTTCGCCAACAGGAACGGCCTGTGGCTGGTAAAGCAGGATGTCGGCAGCCTGCAAGATTGGGTAGGTGAACAAACCCACCGATGCGCTCTCCGAGCCGTTCTTCTGAGTCTTGTCCTTGAACTGAGTCATGCGGCCGGCCTCGCCCATGCCGGTGATGCAGTTGAGCACCCAGGCCAGCTGCGCGTGCGCGGGTACGTGGCTTTGAATGAAAAGCGCGCTCTTGGTGTGGTCTACACCGGCGGCAAGGTACTGAGCTGCGGTACGGCGCGTGTTGGCGCGAAGCATCGCTGGGTCTTGCGGCACAGTGATGGCGTGTAGGTCAACCACGCAGTAGTACGCGTTGTAGTCATCCTGCATCTTGGTCCAGTTGACCAAAGCACCCAGGTAGTTGCCCAGGTGCAGCGAACCAGCCGATGGCTGCATGCCCGAAAGCAGGTTTGGCTTGCCGTTGGCGGCAGTGAAGACGGGAGACTTAGCGTTCATTCTATAAAGCGTATTCCACAACTACGGGGGAGTGATCGGTGAAGCGGGTATCGTAACTTGCAGCGCGGTGAACTGCGTAGTTTTGGGCCTTCTCGGCCAGGCTCGGTGTGGCCAACTGGTAGTCGATGCGCCATCCGGCATCGGTGTCGAAGGCCTGTCCGCGGAAACTCCACCAGGTGTATGGGCCGGCAACATCCGGGTGGGCATCGCGGCCGAGGTCGCGCCATCCCTGCTGCTTCATGAAGCCATCGAAGTAGGCGCGCTCTTCCGGCAGGAATCCCGCGTTCTTGAGATTGCCCTTCCAGTTCTTGATGTCTAGTTCGGTGTGGCCAACATTTAGGTCTCCCAGCACAACCACAAATTTGCGGGTAGCCATGAGGGCTGCCATGCGCTCGGTCATGGCCTCGAGGAACTTGTACTTCTCAACCTGCTTGGGGGTATCAACCTCGCCCGAGTGCACGTAGGTGCTCACAACGGTAAGACGCTCGCCGACATTCTCGCCCGAAAGTGCAAACTCGGCTTCAAGCCAGCGGCCGGCGGAGTCGAAATCATCGGGGCCTAGAACGGTGCTGTGTGCCACCGATGGCTGCGCGCTGATTACCGCGACACCGGCACGACCCTTGGCGCTGGCCGCGTGGTGGAGGATGTGCCACTGGCCGGATGGGCTTGCATCGGTGACAGTTGCAAACAGATCTTCGAGGTCGGCATCGGAGGCACGCACCTCCTGAAGGCACAGAATATCGGGGCGTGCCTCGCGGAGCCAGGCGGCCATATCCTTGCGGAAGGCGGCGCGGATGCCATTGACGTTGAGAGTTACTACCTTGAGCGGTGCGTTAGCCATGAGACCAGTTTAAACTTCCGTAAACTTCACTTGTGGCAAAGAAGTTACTTGTTGGAGCGGGCGTGGGTTCCGGCATCGCCAAGGCACCCGCATTTGTGCTTGGCTCGGCAATTTCTCCCACCGATTCCGCGCCTGTGCACCCCGACCTCCTGGGGCTAGATGCCGTTGAGGCTGCCATCAACTCGCTTGCGGTGCAATTGGAATCCAAGGCAAAAGACCCGGCAACCGGTGCCCAAACCAATGGCGGCGATGTTTTGCTGGCGCTCGCCGCAATGCTTCGAGACCCCGCACTGCACGATTCGATTCGCGACTTCATGGCCAGCGGATCGGGGGCCGAGCGAGCAGTGCGCGGCGCCTTCAACGGCTTTGCCCGCAAGCTGGAAAAACTTGGCGGCTACTTTGCCGAGCGCTCGGCCGACCTCCAAGACCTAGCCAACAAGGTGGTTGACCGCCTAACTGGCCGTAACCAGGACGAAGCCTTCCCGGACGAACCGTTTGTGTTGGTAACCGGTGAGCTCTCGCCAATTTTGGCAGCCGAGCTGCGCAAGACCAAGGCCGTTGCGGTTATCACCGAAAAGGGTTCAACCACTTCGCACTCCGCGATTATTGCCCGCGGTGCCAACCTGCCAACCGTCGTGGGTGTTGTCGGCTGCCTCGATGTGGTTTCGGGCGACGAAATACTGGTTGATGCCACCAGCGGCCAGGTGTTCGTTGCACCCAACGATGAAGAGCTGCGGCAGTATTCATCGGCGGCCTACCCAACCACCACGATGATTCAGGCGCTGCCAAGCCCCGACGAAATCCCGGTTCGCCTAATGGCCAACCTGGGTTCGTCATTTGAGATTCCAACCGCCATTAAGGCCGGCGCGCAGGGTGTTGGCTTGTTCCGCACCGAACTACTCTTTTTGGGGCACAAGCGCCCGCCAACGCTTGAGGAACAGGTGTTTGAATACACCAAGCTTTTGGCCGGTTTCCAAGGTTCGCGCGTCATTGTGCGCGTGCTCGATATCGACATTGACAAGCCGTTGAGCTTCTTGAGACCGGCAGGCATTGGCCGCTATCGCAACCGCGGTCTGCAGGTTTTGCTGGCAAACCGCACAGTGCTGGAAACCCAGTTGAAGGCGTTGGCGCTTGCCGCTGAGTACTACCCGGGTACCGACCTCTGGGTGATGGCACCGATGGTGCTCGATGTTAAAGAGGCCAAGGAGTTTGCCGAGATTGCTCGTAGTTTTGGGCTCAAGCGCATCGGTGTGATGGTTGAAGTGCCGGAACTGGCCAAGCCGCGCGTGGTGCGCAAAATGCTAAAGAGCATCGATTTTGTATCGATTGGCACCAACGACCTCACTCAGTACACGCTCAATCGCAGCCGATATAGCAGCAACATGACGCTGAGCGAAACGCGCAACAACAAGGTGCTTAGCCTCATCGATGGCGTGATTCAGGAGTGCAAGCGCGCGGGGAAGCACGTGAGTATTTGTGGTGAGGCAGCTGCCGACCCAGCAAGTGCCAAGATCTTCATTCGAATGGGGATCAACAGCCTTAGCGCTTCGCCTGCCCTGATTCCGGCGCTTGCAACCGCGCTGGCCTACTAAACCAGCGGGGCATCCCATCCGGCGTATTCGCCGGCATAGTGCTCAACAATCAGCGAGATATCGCTGCACGACGAGTTTAGGTTGCGCTCGTTGAGCATTAGGAAGTGCGAAACCAAAACCTGGCTCTTCATGGTGCGGGTTACCAATACCGTTTCGAAACCCGCAGCCTTGAAGGCGGATTCTGCGGCCTGAGCCATGAACTGGTTGTTGAAATAGCAGAAGTGCTGAACGCGGTGGATGGAATCCAGGGTGTCGCCGGCGGCTTCACGCTGCTGCAAAAGCAGGGCGTTGGCCTTCCCGAAATCCCACATTGCTGTCTCCAAACACAAATCTTCAGTTTCAACCTACCCGCGGGTGGGCACAAAGTGGGGGATTTGAATTGAAAAATTTCAACTACATATGTTGAAAAATATGAATATTGGAGTAAGTTTTTGGTTATCGGCAAGGTGTCGTGGAAATCGGGTACAGATGATTTTCAAAGATAAAAAAACATCGCTAAATTGCGGAACTCAAGTTCGCGCAGTGAAAGGGATTCGAGAAACTAGGACAAAAGGCGTTGTAGCAACCTGCATCGCGTTCTCTGCAGCATTCTTAAGTTTCAGCCCTGCGTTGGCAGCGATACCTCTAAATAAGTTCACGTGCCAATCTGCAGCCTATGCTTGTCAAACTTGGGGATATGCAGGCAAAGATCCATATGGTTACTGGCATTGGTCAAGCACTGCATCAAATGGCACACTTCACAATTGCACGTCTATGGCTGCATTTATCATTGGAGAAATCGGCCCGTACGATGCTCGATGGGGAACACTTGGTGATGCCTCAACGTGGGCTGTACGAGCAGCGTCTTACGGTTTAAAAGTTAGTAAAACTCCAGCGGCTGGAACAATTGCTCAATGGGACTTTGGCCACGTCGCCTATGTCGAAAGCCTTAACTACGACTCGACTGGCAAACTTGTTTCGTTTGTAATTATTGACGACAATTGGGGACTTCAGGTCACAACTAGCAGGACCATCTATGTCGGCCAGAACCAGGGCGTTATTTCATATCCTGATAACTTTATCGAGTTCCCTAGATACACTGGCGGTGGCGGCGGCAAGCCTCCTGTAGCCTTAGGCGCAACTGGGGCTACATTCTAAGGAGCGAGCTCATGTATGTATCTATTTCGCGAGGTTTGGTAGGAACCATCGCAATCTTGTTTGCTATGAGCCCAGTTCAAGCACAGGCAAGCACGCCGAGCCAATATCAAACCTATTCCAACTCTCAGTTGGCTAAGGCATTTGGGCAGCCTATTCACTGGAACGCCAAGGCGTTGGCAGCCGCCAGTAAGGCAATCAAGAAACAGATTTCGCTCATCAAGGCCGATGAAGCCAAGCTCCAGAAACTTGGCGTTGTGAAGTTTAAGGTGAAGTGGGCCACGCAGACTATGTCAAGCCTCGGGGCCACAAAACTCGCGGGTCAGCCATCGGTGCGTAGTTTTCAACTACTGGGTTACGACTACTCGGATAACTTCATCAAAGCCACCGGAACCTACCCGCGGTACGCCAGTGACCTGCCGGGATACCTAATCAAGCCCAGCTACAGCGAGTGCCGCACGGATGGCTTCCAGCTGTTCGACCCAGCAACCTGGTTTGCCAAGAGTTGCGATATCACCGCGCCGAAGGCTCAAGACTATTTGCTTGCGAGTTTGAAGGCCCACGTGGCATACGCGCCAACGGGCGATCTGCTT
>Ga0213920_1000848_pt1 | contig 19334 bp, 18 predicted proteins | sample McNCre1117MG_FD_161054 | JGI IMG/M metagenome (GOLD analysis project Ga0213920, IMG submission 161054) | Freshwater microbial communities from McNutts Creek, Athens, Georgia, United States - 11-17 MG | ecosystem: Environmental > Aquatic > Freshwater > Creek | place: USA: Georgia | collected...
TGCGATGTCATCGTACGATGTATTGAGCGTCGCCCTGCTGGCATCTTTAATGTGGGGTGTCGAGATAGCATTAGTAAGGCTGAGTTTGCAATTACGCTCGCTAAAATATTGAATTTACCAATTAATCAAGTTACCAAAGGTACTTCGGCTCAAGTTTCCTTGAAAGCTCGAAGGCCCCTCGATATGAGTCTAAATGTATCTCGGCTTGAAAAAATTCTAGAACTTCAAATGCCGAAAATTTTTTCTGAAATTGAATATACTGCCAAGGAATATCTTAATGACTAATACTGATTATCATCTATCGAGTACGGTCGCGACTGAGCTTGTTATCGATGGTAGGCACATAAGTGAACGCCATCCCACTTATTTCATAGCTGATATTGCAGCAAACCATGACGGGGATTTAGAGCGTGCCAAAGATTTAATATGTATGGCCAAAGAAGCTGGGGCAGATGCAGCTAAGTTTCAGCATTTCCGTGCTGAAACTATCGTATCGGATGTTGGGTTTAAATTATTGGGTACTCAGCAGTCGCACCAAGCAGAATGGAAAAAATCTGTCAGCGAAGTTTATCGAGATGCTTCTGTTAGCACTGATTGGACCAATACTCTCAAGGATACTTGTGATAAGGTGGGCATAACTTTTTTTACTAGCCCCTACGATTTCGAATTAGTCAACCACATTGACCCTTTTGTACCTGCCTACAAAATTGGTTCAGGTGATATCACTTGGATAGAAATGATTGAGCATGTTGCTTCTAAACAAAAGCCATATATTCTGGCTACCGGGGCTTCAACAATGGATGATGTAATAAGGGCGGTGACTGCTGCCTTGAAAATAAACCCGCAACTGGCACTGTTGCAATGTAATACAAATTACACAGGTGATATTGAAAATATGCACTATGTTCAGCTTAATGTGCTGAAAACTTATCGGTCAATGTTTCCGGAAATGATCTTGGGGCTCAGTGATCATACTCCCGGCCATGCAACGGTACTTGGTGCAGTTGCCCTAGGCGCACGAATCGTGGAAAAGCACTTTACTGATGATATGACTAGGGTAGGCCCAGACCATAAATTTTCTATGGATCCAAAATCTTGGCTTGATATGGTTGAGCGTACACGAGAACTTGAGGCTGCACTGGGGACTGGTTTGAAGAAAATTGAGGAAAATGAACTTCAAACGGTTGTAATTCAGCGTCGTGCTTTAAGGTTGGCGAGAGACTTGCCAGCCGGCCATATATTAACAAAAGATGATTTAACTGTACTTAGGCCTGCACCGTCTGGTGCTCTACTACCCTACGAGCTTCCGCAAGTTCTTGGGAGGCAACTGCGCGTAGCTAAGGCCAAAGGCCAGCACCTAACATATTTTGAGGTGGACTAAAGATGGTTGAAAAAAACTGTTCAGAGAGCTTCAATGGCGGTCTAAGCCCTTCTGGACAGCGTCTAGCAGTAGTGATACCTGCTTTAAACGAGGGTCAAAATATAGAGGCCGTCCTAACTGAGGTTAGCAAGTATGGATTTGCTATTGTGGTTGATGATGGCTCTGTTGACGATACTGCAATGCGAGCACGTCGTGCAGGAGCATTCGTTATAAGTCATCCCATTAATAAAGGCTACAATTCTGCCCTTGAAACAGGGATTCGTACGGCAATAGATTTGGGCTATGAATTTGCAGTTACTATGGATGCAGATGGTCAGCATAACCCTTCACTGCTTAATTTTTTTGAAGCTGAATTTAAGTCTGGTGCTGATCTTGTTGTTGGAGTTCGAGAATCTGTGCAGCGTTGGTCAGAGTGGGTATTTGGGTATTTTGCAGGTCTGCTATGGGGGGTGTATGACCCATTATGTGGCATGAAAGGATATCGACTTCAAGTTCTCAGAGAAATAAAAAATCTAAGCACATATGATTCAATTGGGACAGAACTTATTATTAGAGCTGTTAAATCTGGTATGAAGGTTCGTCAGGTAAAAGTCAAGACACGTCCGCGAGAAGGCATTTCTAGGTTTGGTGGGGGAATTAGAGTTAATATACGCATTATTAAGGCGTTATATTTGGGGATATTTTATGCTAAAGCACTGACACACCAAGTGCCATCCCATCAACTATAAAAATAGTTATATAGAATCAAAGTACTAAATTGCCAAATCTGTGCCACTGATAAATACGCTAATTAAATTGTTAAATGTAGCAGCTATATTTGATGTATTAATTAGGCTAATGACAATTATTCTTCGGGGAATCTTTGTGTTCTCAGCGGTAAAATATCTAGACGCAACAGATTTTAGTTTATATGTAACCCTTACTGCAATTATTTCATTGCTACAGTACCTTGTAGCAGGCGACTATAGTTATATAGCTCACCGTGAATTTTTAGCTAAGCGATTTAAATTTGAAGAAATAATTGCTACCCAGTTTCATCTTTTGATAATACTATTTTTAATAACTTGCCCCATATTATTTTTTCTAATACCTTCGTTACTTAGAGTACCAATCATGCCTGTAGTTTTTTTATTGCTACTCTTAGAGTCTGTTACAAGTGAGATTCAAAGGCATCTTGTAGTAATTTCAAAATTTACTCGTGCTAACTTAGTATTGTTTTTTAAATCAGCTGGTTGGATGACACCTATTTTTTTTATTCTGTATCTTAATAATGATTTAAGAAATATCAATACGCTAATTATCGCCTGGTCTATTGGTCTGACAATTAGTTTTTTTGTGGGTATATTGGGAATTTTTGAAAAAGTTAAATTAAAACTCGCTCTCAATAAAAATTTAATAAAAAAGTATTTAAAAACTGTGCCCCTGGTATTGGTTGGTACTCTAGCTACTCGTGCACTATTTTCTCTAGATCGAATTATTTTAGAGAAGTGTAGTAAGTTAGAGCTTGTAGGAGTTTACGGCTTATATGTTGGGGTTGCAGCAGCTTTTGTTGCTATTCTTGATGCTGGAGTTTTATCTAGATCTTTCCCACAATTAGTTACTTTGTCTTTTGATAATCCTAAAAAATTTAAAGAGCTATCAAAAAAAATTCAGATTCAAGTAGTTGGCATCACATGCTTAGCAGTTTTGGTTTATGAGTTGACCATAAATATATTCTTACATATGATATCAAAATCATCTTACATTGAACAAAGTGACGTTGGACTATTTTTGATCCTGGCATACGCTATCTACTCATTATCGTTCCCTTTAAATTGCAGACTTTATGCATTGAATAAAGATAAAACTATATCTTTAGTTAATGCAGTTTCACTTTTCCCACTTGTAATTATTTCAATCTCAAATTCAGTGTCTTTAAATAGCGTAGCATTGGCTGTAACTTGTTGTGCAACGTTACACTATATATTGCGCTTTTTAGTTGCAATATATCCCTATGACAAAAAAATATACTAACTTGTATTCTTATGCGGGATCATGGAAAAATTCTATTCATTCCAAAACGCTATGGAAAACAATAAGGCGAACATATTTATTTAAAACAGTTTTATTAGCCCTAGTATTACCTATGGATTTAGTAATAGGTGTTTATATTATAGTTTCAGGAAAACGTTTTAACCTATTTTTTGCAACTGAAAAATGGCCGGATTTTACTGAGGTGTCTGCTAGCAGAGCTTCGACTGCAAGTATATTGCCACCCACTCATATTATTCATTACTCTAAATCTAAATATTTTCCGGCTAGTATATTTTATGTGCCAGCAGCAATAGGTCTCTTTTTGCCTAGTGCTTTACATAATCGATGGTCTTCAGTTGTTGTGATGTTAACTTCCAGCATTTTAAAGCGATTAGCTAGTACATCTGCAACACTTGTTGTTCACTCAGATGCACTTCCTTTTGGCAGGGCCTTGGTTGTGGCTGCAAATAAGATTCGCATTAAGACTGTCTGCATTCAGCACGGTAGTTTTAGGGAGAGTAATATCATTGATGAGCAAGATGGCTTCCTATGTGACTTGAATATTGTAAGAAGCTTGGAGGATTCTGAAATTATTCGTAAGGCGAGCAGACAAACCGACATTCATGTGATTCCAGATTTTTTTAAGATTAGGTTGAATCAGAATAGGGAGAAAAAGTTAAGGCCCCGAGTTATTTTGTTGGGCGAAGGCTATCATATCCTCGACAAAGATTTCAATAGAGTCTATTTGGATTATTTAGTGATACTACAAAATGAATTGCTTGAAAGAGGAGTCGACGTTGATTTTCGACCACATCCTTCTGAACGAAAAATGAGATGGGGTAATTTATTTAAAAGCATTGATAGAGGGTTGCTTCAGGAAAGTCTTAGTCAAGCAAATGCTGTAGTTGGATATTCATCTACATTGCTTCAGGAATGTGCGGAAATTGGTATTCCATCCTTTTATGTGGAACCAAATGGTGAAGAGCGGAAAATTGATAATAGAAATGGAGTTTCAATAATAAAACTTATTCAAGTCGATTATCTGATTAGTTGTGCACAAATGAACCATAGCCAAGTAGAAAATATTTTAGAAAATTCTAAGGTGGATAGAGCAAATTTAGATATTTTAGAATTATTACTAAAATGAATAAAAATAGAATTAACTTATTTTTTCCAAAAATTGTATTTTATATACTTTATTTTGGAGTCCTATTTTTTGCAGCGATTCCCAGTGCAATTGCTCCATATAGTATTTCAGATATTATTTTAATTTCATTATCTACTTTATCTTTATTCAATTTAAATAAAATAGGTACGCTATATATTTTTTGTGCAATTATCTGGTTTATTGTTTCCTCTTTCCTTGGTGAAATCAGGGGAGTTGAAACATCCGCTGTTACCGGTTTATCATTAGGTTTAAAATGGGCTGGGGCGTTTAATATTTATATTTTTTTGGTATCAAAAGCTGACTCCAAATGGCCTATATTTAAAACATTAACTATATTGCAGATGTTGGTTTTAGTAAGTTTGCTTACCAATACTAGACCATTCCCTGGTAATTTTTATAGTGGCACTAACGGAGTTTTTCAGGCATCAGCTGACGGTGGTTATTACTTGATTTGTTCACTGGGGCTTTTTTTGAATTTATATAAAATATACGCGTCTAGACTTATTTTATTTAACATTTTAATTTCGTTGGTTTCACTTATTCTTGTTGACTCTAGGGTAGGTTCCATTTTGGGGGCTTTGGTTTTAATTTATTACTTACTATCTAGTAATAAAACTCGACCTATTATATTATTTTTATCTATTATTTTATATGTTTGTTTTTATTTTCAATTAATTTCAATTCCAACCAAAATTGATTTACTAATCAGTAGATTAAATGATCCAATTCAATTAATTGAAAATGATTTATCTATGCTTATAAGGATAAATAATTTTGCTAATGCATTTGATATGACGTCTATAGCTAGTTATTTTTTAGGAAATGGGGCAAAATTTTACAAATTAGGGGGAAATTATTTTTTCGAACAAAATAATTCGCTTGATAATAGCTACCTTTATTTGTTTCTATCATTTGGGATACCAGGGTTGATTTTATTCTATCTTGTATTTTTGTCTGATTATGGCTTTAACATAAAAAAGCGTGGAATATTTTGCTTTTTATGCTTAGCTTTTCCATTAATGCAAGATACATTTTCTAACTCTTTTTCTCTTTTAGGCTTATCTATTTTTTTAGCAATAGATACAATTTTTAAAAATTTTAAGCAGCAAACAACTTTAACTAATTTTAAATATAATTGACAAATAACATGTATAGGGTTGCAGTCCTTCTTCCAACATATAATTCAGAACATTTTATACTTCAACAAATTACGTCAATTACTTTGCAAAGAAATGTCTCAGTTGAATTATTTGTTTACGATGATTTTTCTACTGACTTGACTCCTGAAATTCTTAATAAGATCTCTAAATTACACCCAATAAAAGTCTACCCTTCGATAAAAAAGTTTGGGTCTGCGTCAGGCTCTTTTTTCTATCTGCTTAAACAAAGCGTTGATTATTTTGCTTATTTCGATTTCGTTGCATTTGCTGATCATGATGATATTTGGATGAGCGACAAGCTCATTGAGGCTATAAATTTGATTGAAGGAACTCAATCAGTTTGTTATTCATCTTCGGCAACACCGATAAAGAGTAGTTCGAAAATAGGCATTAAGCCAATGTCAGGTGGCACAAAGTCTAGTGCACAAAAAAGATTCGATTATGTATTTGAGGGGCCTGGACCCGGTTGCACATTTGTTTTTAAAAGCAATTTTGCAATAAATTTATCTAAATTTTTAACTTTGAAAGGGGAAAAATTGACATCCGTTTTTTGGCATGATTGGTTTATTTACGCCTATTCAAAAAATAAAAATTATAAATGGATTATTGATCCACGATCATTTATCTTATATATGCAGCATGGAAGTAATGAGACAGGAGTGAATGCTGGGTTAGCTGCTAAGGTTAGGCGATTAAAAGCACTTTGTAATGGGTTTTATTTATTTCAGGCAAGAAATAATCTGGCATTGATTGATCAAAGTTCAACTATATATTCAAGGCTTATAAGATTTAATTTATTTGATAGAGTTTGGTTTGCAATTAATATTTTTTCTATGCGCAGGAGGATAATTGACTCGATTGCATTGTTATTTTTGTTAATCCTAAACCCATTTTCACTGTCTAGCGATAAAAAATTTACTAAATATTTTTAACTTTTTTTGAGGCAACATGAAAAAACTAGAAAAATCAATTATTAATTACGGTGCACTGAGTAAGTCTCTCGTGACCTTCAAGGGAAGCCTTCCATTTGATCATTGTGTTATTGATGATTTTTTTGATAATGATATTGCCAATCAGATTCAGTCTGAATTTATGGACTATGAAGATGAGCGTTGGTTTTTTTACAATAATTTAATTGAAAATAAGAAAGCATCTAATAATTGGGGTTACTTTCCTCCTTTGACTTATCAGGTTTTTTGCGAGCTTTTATCCCCAAAGTTTTTGAATGTATTGGAGAGTGCATTAGATGTAAAGTTTTACATTGATCATGGTTTGCATGGTGGTGGTTGGCATATTCACGGCACTGGTGGGAATTTGAACCCACACCTTGATTACAGTATTCATCCCAAAATGGGATTGATGCGCAAGCTTAATATAATTGTTTATATGTCTAAAGAACTTAAAGATTCTCATGGTGGGCATCTTGGATTGTGGGGTCATGATGATAATAAAAATTGTCCAGGTAGCTTGATTAAGGAGATCCAGCCAAAATTTAACAGAGCGGTTCTTTTCGATACGACTCAAAATAGTTGGCATGGAATGTCGCAACCTCTTTCCCAGCCTCATGGAGTTTATCGAAAATCGTTTGCAGTTTATTACCTCACAGAAGCCCCGGTTGATGCTGACGCTCGGCAGCGGGCATTATTTGCTCCGCGTGAAGAACAGGCTCAAGATAGTGATGTGTTATCACTCATTAAGATGAGAGCAGATGCTAATGAATTTTATAAAGCATATAGGAAATAAAGATCCTGTACCTTATTAGGTCTAATCCCATTGCTTAAAATGTCATTCAGTGCATATTCTAAAAATATACTAAGATTTTTGGCGGTTTTAATTAATTGACAGGATAATTTAGATGGAAAATGTAAATATTATTGGGGGCAGTGGCTTTATTGGTACACGATTAACTCGGCGGCTTAAAAATAATAAATTTATTTGTAGCAAAATAATTGACAAAGTCCTCAGTAAAGAATTCCCAGACTTGGTGATGCTAGCTGATGTAAGGTCGGTCGAGCAACTAAGAAAATCGATTGTAGATGGTGCTGTGATCATTAACTTGGCTGCTGAACATCATGATAATGTTCAGCCTTTGAGCCTTTATGATGAAGTAAATGTCAGTGGTGCAAAAAATATTTGTAATGTTGCTCAAGAAAAGAAAGTGAAAACAATTATTTTTACTAGCACCGTTGCTGTTTATGGCTTTGCTCCAATCGGAACTGATGAGACTGGAAAAATAGCTCCATTTAATAGTTATGGCCGTAGCAAATACGAGGCTGAGCAGGTTTTCAAGGCTTGGCAAGCTGAAGAGCCGAGTGAACGAACTCTTGTGATTATTCGTCCAACAGTGGTATTTGGTGAGCAGAACCGAGGGAATGTTTACAATTTGTTGCGTCAAATTGCATCTGGGAAATTTATTATGGTTGGACAGGGCGAGAATCGAAAGTCAATGGCGTACGTTGAAAATGTTGCAGCATTTATTGAATATAGCATCAACTTTAAGCCAGGTGTTTATGTCTACAATTTTATCGACAAGCCAGATTTTACGATGAATAATCTTGTGGCGAATGTTAATGGCATACTTGGTCGATTTGAGGCGAGTGGATTCAGAGTGCCATTTATTTTGGGACTCTTGATTGGCAAAATTTTTGATTTAATGGCATTGATTACTGGTAAAAAGTTTGCAATTAGTTCTATTCGTGTTAAAAAGTTTTGTGCAAACTCTGTTTACAGTAGTTCTATTGACAAGACAGGATTTGTGGCACCGGTTCCGCTCAGTCAGGCTCTTGCACAAACAGTAAATTACGAGTTTGTCGAGTCACATGAACAAACTGCCCTGTACTTCACTGAGTGAAGAGCAGTTAAATTGGTTGCAATCTCACAAATTAACTTTAGTTATTTTGATTCTGATAAATAGAGGGGTGAAATTATTTTTTTAGGTAGTTTATACAGGTAAAAACTTAATGGTTTATTCCCACAGTTTTTAACTCATGAGAAAATGCACCCTTATTTATATAAGCCATTAAATATATGATTCTAGTAACAGGCGGTGCAGGTTTTATTGGCGGTAATTTCGTTCTCGATTGGCTAGCTAATTCTGCTGCTGAAGGTATCGTTAACCTGGATAAGCTAACTTATGCGGGTAATTTAGCAACCCTAGAATCACTTGAAAAAGGCCCTCGCCATACATTTGTTCAGGGCGATATTGGTGAGTACGAATTAGTACTCTCTTTACTCAAAAAACATCAAATTCGAGCTGTTGTAAACTTTGCAGCAGAGTCTCATGTGGATCGCTCCATTCATGGCCCCAGTGATTTTATTCAAACCAATGTTTTGGGTACATTTAATCTTTTGGAAGCTGTGCGTGCCTATTGGACTCAATTACCAGAAGAAGATAAGCAAAAATTCCGTTTCTTGCATGTATCTACCGATGAAGTGTATGGATCTTTATCACCAACAGATCCTGCCTTTTCAGAAACAAACGCGTACGAGCCTAATAGCCCTTATTCAGCCTCTAAAGCGGCGTCTGATCATTTGGTTCGAGCTTGGCATCATACGTATGGTCTCCCTGTTCTAACGACCAATTGTTCTAATAATTATGGACCATACCATTTTCCAGAGAAATTGATTCCTTTGGTAATTCTCAATGCTTTGGCAGGTAAACCCTTACCTATTTATGGCGATGGCCAGCAAATACGTGATTGGCTTTATGTCAAAGACCATTGCTCAGCTATTCGCAGGGTATTAGAGGCAGGCAAGTTAGGTGAAACCTATAACGTAGGTGGTTGGAACGAAAAGCCCAACCTAGATGTAGTTCATACCATCTGCTCTATATTGGACCAATTAAGACCCAAAGCTGATGGTACAAAATACGCATCTCAAATTACCTATGTCAAAGATCGCCCAGGCCATGACCGTCGTTATGCCATTGATGCCACTAAATTAGAGCGTGAGTTGGGATGGAAACCCGCTGAAACATTTGAAACAGGTATTCAGAAAACTGTACAGTGGTACTTAGATAACCAAGCATGGACGGAAGGTGTTCTCAGTGGCTCTTATCGTGACTGGGTGAAAAAACAATACAACTGATTGATGATTACAAGTAAGCTAACAGTTTCTTAAGCGGATCTAATCTTATATGTCCTACTCCTCTTTTGAACTACTAGATCACAGCAAGCCTATCCTAGTATTTGGTCGTGATGGACAAGTAGGAAAAGCATTGCAAGTTTGCTTACGGGATTTAAAAATACCGGTGGTATTTCTAGGTAGATCTGATTGCGACTTATCCAATGAAGCATCTATTAGAGATGTGCTCAATTGTTATCAGCCACAAGTCATCATCAACGCAGCAGCATATACGGCGGTTGATAAAGCAGAAGGTGAACGTGAACTAGCTTTTTCTATTAATGCTAAAGCACCTCAAGTCATGGCTCATTACATTGCCAATGTATCTCATGGTGTATTTGTTCATTATTCAACGGATTATGTGTTTGCAGATACGAAGCCAACAGCTTATGTGGAAACAGATCTAACAGGTCCAATGACACAAATAAATGTGTATGGAGAAAGTAAATTAGCCGGTGAACAAGCTATTGAAGAAACTTTCAATTTAGCCCAAGATTCTGGCCATGTGAGTTATCAAGATAAATTTTCTAGATATTTCATCTTAAGAACTTCTTGGGTTTATGGAGATGGCGGTAATTTCATTAGAACCATGTTACGTTTGGCGGGTGAGAAAGATCAATTAAAGGTTGTGGCTGATCAAATAGGCGTACCTAGTTCAGCACAATGGTTGGCAGAGGTGGGTGTTCAGATCGCAGGCTCAAGAGTTGAATCTGGTATTTATCATGCAGTACCTGATGGTGAAACCTCTTGGCACGGGCTGGCTGTATTTGCTATTGAAACAGCTGCATCAGCAGGTGAAGGCATTGAAGTGAAATCAGAAAATATATTACCGATTCTAGCTACTGACTACCCATTACCAGCTAAACGGCCTTATAACTCTCGGCTGAATAACCACAAGCTAAAGCAAGCACTATCGGAGATGGCATTTACTGGGCAGTATCCCCATTGGCAAGAGCAAGTGGAAGCCTATGTAAAAGAATATGTCACAGACTCTCTAAAGAGTTAACACAGCAAAATCTCAAATATTTAAAAAATTTCAATTAAAAAAATAAAAAATCAATTATGACTACACAAGCTAACAACACGAATCGTAAAGGCATCATCCTCGCAGGCGGTTCTGGTACACGTTTGTATCCAGTTACTCAGGCTGTTTCTAAGCAGCTCATGCCTGTTTACGATAAACCGATGGTGTACTACCCATTAACCACACTAATGTTAGCTGGCATTAAAGATATATTACTTATATCAACACCGCAGGACACGCCACGTTTCTCTGAATTATTAGGTGATGGCTCTCAGTGGGGAGTTCATATTCAATATGCAGTACAACCTTCACCAGATGGTTTGGCACAAGCATTCATTATCGGTAAAGAATTTATAGGCAATCATCCATCCGCTTTGGTGCTGGGCGATAATATTTTTTACGGCCATGAGTTGGTTAATCAATTGCATTCGGCTAATAATCAAACTTCAGGAGCCACTGTGTTTGCCTATCATGTGAATGACCCTGAGCGTTATGGTGTTGTAGACTTTGATGATTCATTTAGAGCCTTATCAATTGAAGAAAAGCCTTTGAAGCCAAAGAGTAACTATGCAGTAACAGGCCTATATTTCTATGACCAACAAGTGTGCGATATCGCTGCTAATATCAAACCTAGTCCTCGTGGAGAATTAGAAATTACCGACGTCAACCGTAAATATCTTGAACTTGGTCAATTACAGGTTGAGATCATGGGGCGTGGTTATGCTTGGTTAGATACGGGTACACATGATTCTTTATTAGATGCGGCAGGTTTTATTGCTACATTACAAAAGCGCCAGGGTTTGATGGTCGCTTGCCCTGAAGAAATTGCCTATCGCCAAGGATGGATTAGTGCTGAAGATGTTCTTAAGTTAGCAGCACCACTTAAAAAGAATGCATATGGCCAGTATTTGGAAAAAATGCTAACGGAAAGAATTTAATGCCTATAACAGCAACTCCAATGGCTATACCTGATGTTTTGGTTATTGAACCTAAAGTGTTTGGTGATGATCGAGGCTGGTTCTTTGAGTCTTTTAATGAAAAAGATTTTTCTGCTGCTGTAGGTAAGCCAGTAACTTTTGTTCAAGATAATCATTCGTCTTCAAAAAAAGGTGTTCTCCGAGGCCTACATTACCAAACGGAACAATCTCAGGGGAAATTAGTGCGTGTATGTCGTGGTGCTGTATTTGATGTTGCCGTAGACCTTCGTCAATCGTCTCCAACCTTTGGGAAATGGGTGGGGGTAGAGCTATCTGCTGAGAATAAAAAGCAGTTATGGATACCCCAAGGTTTTGCCCATGGCTTTTTAGTGTTGTCTGATGAAGCTGAGTTCTTATACAAGACTACGAATTATTGGCATGCTGCTAGTGAACAATGCATAGTCTGGAATGATCCAAGCTTAGATATTCAGTGGCCTGAAATTGGAATGAATCCAATTTTGAATCCTAAAGATGCTGCTGGAAATTCATGGGATGTGGCGCCAAAATTTAATAACCTATAAATAGGCCAAATGCATAGCCATTTCAGATGGCCATGCTTTAGATATAGAAATTATTTAGATCCACTTAAACTCACCATCTTCTCTAAGACCGTGAATAGACATCCCGTATTGATTGACTTCAGCGTTCCTCCAAGCCTTTTCTTGATTTTTGCGTTGAGCCTTTTTTAATTTTCTTTCAACCCAGGATTGATTGAGCAGCTTATAGTTATAGCGATTAGCTAGACCATCATTTTGTTTTAGACCACGTTCTTGCTTCATCGCTGTTTGGGTAATAGATCCATAGTGATGTAGCCAAGAGGATCCTGTCATGGCTGTTTGAATATCTGACTTTTGTAATTCATTGAAAAAAAGTGTGTCTTCGTAGCCTAGTAATTTTGGTACGGGTTGGAAATAGCCTACATCCATCCAAACAGATTCGTGAATAGCTAAACATACTGCATGTTTTCCGCCAATTCGGTGAGCTTTTTCCATCTTTAATTGAGCATTTTTTTCAAACTTCTCAAAATCATAATCAAGATTACCTTCAATTAAGGCAGGGCTAATAACCTTTAGCCCTAGATGTTCTGCCGTGCCAATTAAACTTTCAACCCAATTGGGGGAAACTAGTACATCATTATTCATAATGATGCTCCATTCAGATTGCAGCGCAAGCGCTCCTTGATTCCATGCTACGCCGCATCCTAAATTCTGCGAATTAAATACTCTTCCACCTAAGGAGAGTGTTTGTAAATACTCTCTTGTAGTATCAGTTGAACCATTATCTACAACAATAAGGCGGTCAAGTGGGGTGCCGTGTTTAACCATGCTATCAATACATAGCTTGGTGTATTCAACAGAGTTATAGCAGGCAAATGTCAGAGAGTACTTATTTTTATTCATGAGGTGATTCGCCCCATTCTTTTTGCAGAGTTTGAGCTGTTAATGCTGCAATCATTAGGGCATAAAAAGAGGACGTGTATTTTAGGTTAAAGACCTGAATTGTTAAGCTGGTAATGAATAGCCCTATAACTAGCGCAAGTCCAAGAATTGCGGCATTGCTTTTATATTTGTTGGGTTGAGATAAATGTTTGATAAAAATAGTGCCTGGGATAAAAAATAAAGCTATGCTAGAGATTAATCCCCATATGCCAGATCGCACTCCTTGAGCTAAGACTTCGTTGTGTGTCCCTGTGTTGGTTAACATAAACTGAAGTAAGTCTGTATAAAATGGGCAAATACTAGGTATCGTATTTAGAGCGGGTATCACACCATCCTTAAATCCCGACAGTGGGTGCTCCAGAATTAGATTGCCAGCCACTCGAATCATTGAAATTCGAAGTCCTAATGACGTATCAAAATTATTATTTTTAAAATAACTTATTACCTCATTTGACCCCTCTAATACTCTATGATGTACTTCTGGTGAAATGTAATAAATACCAATCAAGCTAGCTAAACTTAGAGTTACAAGACTCCAGGGTATTAATGGATGTTTCTTGTGAAATCTGACAAAAGATATGTAAAGCAATAAGAGGGTGGCAGCAGTCCAAGCACTTCTAGACTGAGATTTAATTGCCAAATAACAGCCAATTAAGAATCCAATTAACTTTATTAGACTGAGTAGAAGTGGCTCATGACTCTTATGAAGACGTATGCTGATTAAACACATAAATCCCAAAATTAGTGCATACGAACCAAAGGTTAGTGGGTCTACAAAATAACTGGCTGCCCGTCCACCCCAGGCTGCAGAGGCTAAAGGATTTAAGTAGTAGACCGCTAAGCAAACTATGAGCGAGGTAGGCAGAATCCATTCTAGGATTTTTGTAAAATTAATCTGCCTATCTTTAAGGTATAAAAATATTAAGGCGGCTAAAAAAAATCTGCTGGGCCCATCAAAAGCTGTACTGGAAAAGTCTTGTCTAAAAAACTGACTAAGGGCAATAGCAAGCAAAGGAGAGCAAAGTGTAAATACTACCCATTTGCTAGAACTTCCTTTAAAGCTACTTTTGATAGATTGAATGTTTAATACAAAGTAAATTATTCCCAATAGAGTTAAAACAAAAACATAAATATTTGTCCAGCCTCTTAAGGTCATGTAGAGCAAAGGAAACAGCGTCAAACTGAGAATCATGAGGCTATCCAGAGATGAAACTCTAGAACTGTTAATTAGGTTTTGATTTCTCAGCAACTGATGAAGTTGGTATTTAACTTGACCCATTATTCATTTTAAGGCAATTTTTATAGGTATTTATCAAAATAGCATTAATATAGTCGCCTATGACCCCCCGTATCTATGACTGTTTTTGCTATTTCAATGAAGATCTTATTCTTGAGTTAAGGCTAGAAACCTTATGGGATTATGTCGATTATTTTGTTATTTCAGAGGCTAGTTATACCCATGCAGGTGTTGATAGAGATACGCACTTTGATATCAATAAATTTGAAAAATATGCTTCTAAGATTAGGTACATACCTTTACATCAGCGACCAGATGGGGTAAATGATTTCTGGAAGAATGAAAATTTCATTAGAAATAACATTCTTCAAGGCTTGCATAATGCTAAACCCCATGATTGGATCATGATCTCGGATTTGGATGAAATCCCCAATCCTGAAAAAATTAAAGAATATCAACCTCGCTATTTAAGAGGTGATTTTGATCAGCGGTATTACAGTTATTTTTTGAACAATTATTGGCTAGGTGATGTGGGTGCTGATAACCAAGTAAAGCCCCAAAGCAATATATGGCGTGGCTCAAAAATTACTACCTACCAACATTTTATAGATTTCTTTAATGGAAATGCTACGAGTGTGAGATCTTATAAATCATCAGGTATTTGGCGTTCTATTAAGAGATCCTGGTTTAAGCGTTTTAATGTGCAATTGATTCCAGATGGAGGTTGGCATTTCACTTGGATATTTTCAATTGAAAATATTATTAAGAAAATTCAAAGTACAGCTCATCAGGAATTCAATAAGCCTGAATATAAAGACCCACAAAAAATCAAGGAACTTATTGCATTGGGTCGAGACTTTCATAAGCCATATTCTCGATATGAATTGCAAGTTATGGATAAGCAGTTCCCTAAATATTTGCTTGAGCATCAAGAGAAGTTTTCTGAATTTATTCTTGAAAAATAACTCTTAGATTTTTTTGAGATATTTCATATATGAATGTGGGGTATTGGGCCGAATGTTGTATTAAATTGGCTTAAATCTTGTGAGCATACAATTAGAATAAAAAATTTAAATAAAAGGTTTCGTGTGAGTAGCGCTATAAAGTACAGACCTGAAATTGATGGATTAAGAGCCCTTGCTGTTTTATCCGTGCTTGGCTTCCATATTTTTGGTATTAGAGGCGGATTTGTTGGGGTTGATATTTTTTTTGTGATATCAGGGTATCTAATTTCACAAATTTTAATATCTGAATTAAATTCAGAAAAATTTTCTTTTTCAAGTTTCTATTGCCGAAGAATTCGACGAATTTTTCCGGCATTGATTACCATTTTAATTTTTTGCCTTGTTACTGGATGGATAACTCTTTTAGCTGATGAGTTTAAGTTTTTAGGAAAGCATATTTTCTTCGGTACTACATTTAGTTCCAATATTGTTCTCTGGCTGGAGTCTGGATATTTTGATAGGGCTTCTGATCTGAAGCCCTTGCTACACCTTTGGTCTTTGGGGGTGGAGGAGCATTTTATATTTTTTGGCCATTATTTCTAGTCATTGCATTTTGGCGTCGATGGCCAATATTTATATTTCTAGCAACCTTAATTAGCATTTCATTTTTTTGTAATTTATACCTTTCATCAGTGAATGCTAGTTTTGCTTTCTATTGGTTGCCAACAAGAATGTGGGAGCTATTATGCGGTGCGTTATTGGCCCATATTGCAATCACCCAAACAGCTGATGTTGGTATGGGTAAATTTGCAAAGTGTTTGTATGTAAGACAATTGCTTCCTATTTTAGGGGTTGGGTTAATTTTAATTTCCTTGATTTATATCGAATCGAGGAGAGCTTATCCTAGTTATTGGGCACTAATTCCTGTACTTGGAACAATATTTATTTTGCTTGGAGATAAAGATTCGCTGGTTAATAAATATTTTCTCTCAAGTAAATTAATGAGGGGGATAGGGTTAATCGGTTATCCATTGTATTTGTGGCATTGGCCGCTTATTAGCTATGCCAAAATTATGAACAATGGCACCCTGGATAGGGAGCTCAAACTAATATGCTTTATTTTAAGTTTTTTGTTTGCCTATCTAACATATCAATTTGTTGAGAAAAAAATTCGATATGCATCAAACTCTAGAGCTATAGGCTATTTATTGCTTGGGATGCTTGTAGTTAGTCTAATGGGGTTAAGTGTATTCTTCTTGGATGGCATTAGTGCTAGATACCCATATCAAGAAAAAATATATAGTCAGTCAAAAGAGGTTGACGGAAGTATTTCCCATTTTGATTGGGAACAAGGATGCAAACAACATTTTAAGGCGCTTGACTATAGTGGGGCTTGTCGAATAGCAGATAGTACAAAACCACCAACTATATTAATAGTCGGAGATAGTCATGCAATCTCTTTTTATCCTGGCTTGGCCTATCAGTATCATTTGAAAGGTGAGAACTTACAGTTAATTGCAAGGGGAGCTTGTGTTCCCTTATTGGGAATAGAAACTCATAGGGATGGTTTGCCGGATATTTGTGCAGATATTATGTCTGAAATTTACGAGTATGCTACTGCCCAGAAGTCGATTAAAACAGTTTTAATTTCTTTTAGAGGGCCTTGGTATTTATACGGTGGTGGCGCTAGTTACACTAAAAAAGATTTGAATCCAATTCTTCTTAATGGATTAAGTTTTGAGCAAGCCATGTTTAAAACATACGATGTGCTAATGTCATCTGATAAAAACATGGCACTATTTCTTGATAACCCAGAGTTAACTTTCCAGCCCCAGGAATGTCTAGATACAAGGCCTATCCGTATAAAAATGGGGGGGGTCAGAGAAAATTGCTTTATACCTGAATCAATTGCTAAATCTATTTCTCAAATTTATAGAGAAAAAATTTCTGAGGTAGAAAAAGGGCTACCAAAATTAAAAATATTTGATACTTTTAAATATTTGTGTGAGGCTGATAAGTGTTTTGCCATTAAAGATAATAAATTGTTATACGATGATGATAATCATTTATCTATTCAAGGATCATTAGTTTTGGCGGAGAAATTTATGAGGCTAGATTATAAATTACCTGCTAAAAATTAAGGATGAGTGCCCCATTTTTTAATTTCATTTCCAAGTAAGGTATACCCTGTTATTGAAAGGTGGGTATCGTTGGGAGCATACATATCTTTAATATCTGATTTTTTATTTTGCATGATGCTGTATAGATTTGGGCCTAGTTTTTTCTTATTTAAATCGACCCAAAACTGTTCTGATCTATTTCGTTGATAAATAGAAGACTTATTGGGAACAATCACCCAAATAACTTGATAAAGATTTAACCTTTTGTTAGTGGTTTCTAGGTATTGTATGGATTGTGCATCAAGCACTGGCTGCTCATAGTCTTCATGAAAAAATAAGCCGAATTGACATAGTCGATTACTGAAATAGTTGCATCCATTTTCAATGGGGTAAATTTTTGTACCCTTGGATTTGAAGTTGTATATATTTATATAGGCTGTATTGAGTCTGATAGCAACTGTATGAAAAATAGTTTCTAGCCCCGCAATAAATTGCCCTTGAATACTAAATTGAGGAATTAGATTGATATTTTCAGGAAGTGGGTTGCTTGTGCGAGACGTATTTGGAGGAATTGGTTTTCCTATCTTACAGTTCGCTGAACTCTTTAATTGACGGTCAGCAATTCTTTCAATCGATTCAATAACAAGAGTTTTTCCTTTGAATCCACTAGCTTTTAGTTGCTTAGGGAAATCTTCGCAAATATTGCTAATTTGTGACCAAGTTAGAGTTGCTACTTTCTGCCCAGATTGTGTGAGTACACTTTGCCAATGTAAGTTCTCAGAAAAGCTATCACCAATGACTAAGGTATCCGCTTCGCTGATGTTGCTGGAAATTAAAAACTTGGGATCTATAACAGCTTGTGGTTCTTGCCATCCGAAGTCGGCCTCCATCCATTTTCCAATGCGTGTTAAGTCCCCCTGATAGGTGCTAAAAAATAAGGAGATCCATACGATTGGAATCGTGATGAAAAAAAGAATGCCGAAATTCAGGCAAGCTCTTTTGATCAGTTGGTAATTTTTATTCATCTTCGGAACTAGAATTGGAAATATAAGAAGGGGTTATAACTTCCAACTTGGTTGATGCAATACATCATAAATAAAAATAGACCTACTGATAACCCATATATCTTTGTTGTCAGCGGGATGAAAGAAGTCTTTTGATGCCAGTTAACTAGTATTGCCTGAATTTGATGGCTTGTCTTGCCGAAATAAATGATGGCAAAAGAAACCCCTAATAAGTTATATAGCTGAGAGGGTTTTAAGTGATGTGCAAATCCCCATTCAATCTTTAAGTGGGTAAAGCCATTAAAGCCTAAGAGCCCTTCATAAATAGGCATGATTTGTGAAAAATCTTCAACTCTAAAAAGTACCCAGGTAAAGCAAATCAAAGTGAAAGTAATTAGCCAGAAAAAAGGTTTGAAATAAGAAGCCTGGAAATATTTGCTGGCTGTTTGATGTTGCCAAGCGTGGTTCACGCTGAGTAATGCTCCATGAGCAAACCCCCACAGAACAAAAGTCCAATTAGCACCATGCCACAGACCACCTAGTAACATAGTGACCATTAGATTCATGTAACGCCGTCTCGTGCCAAGTTGATTGCCACCAAGAGGGATGTACAGGTAGTCTCTTAAAAAAGTAGACAAAGAAATATGCCAGCGACGCCAGAATTCAATGATGCTCGTTGATTGGTAGGGGGCATTAAAATTGATGGGTAAGGTAATGCCAAATAAAAGAGAAATTCCAATGGCCA
>Ga0213920_1000850_pt1 | contig 19323 bp, 14 predicted proteins | sample McNCre1117MG_FD_161054 | JGI IMG/M metagenome (GOLD analysis project Ga0213920, IMG submission 161054) | Freshwater microbial communities from McNutts Creek, Athens, Georgia, United States - 11-17 MG | ecosystem: Environmental > Aquatic > Freshwater > Creek | place: USA: Georgia | collected...
TTAAAGCTAAGTTCCTAAAGAACTTGGCAATCACCATCAAACGCCCACGCTTATCGGCTGTATGTTTTTAATGAACTACTCAACTACTTGAGCAACCACGCTGCGATCAGCGAAGCCTTGCAGTATACATCGGATTTTTGAATATTTCGAAGAAATTTTAAAAAATCTTTTCTACCACCCCACCAATCAAGTCTCGGGTTAACCCTTAACAGTCTTTATCAGTGGAGCCCGTCAGTATAGCACTACTTTTTGGCTTCGCGCAACTATTTTCAAAAAACTTCGCAATGCGTCTGTATGGCCCTGTCTACAAGGGGCCGCTGCCTGCTTAGATAGAGAGACTCTAAGTGCGCCCTTGATAATGCGGCATGTCTTTGATTACTTTACAGAACGCACAACTCGCATTTGGGCACGTCGCTTTGCTGGACCACGCAGAGTTTTCTCTTGAAACCGCTGAGCGCGTTGGCCTGATTGGCCGCAATGGCGCTGGCAAATCCTCTTTGTTACGCATCTTGGGCGGGCTTGAAAAGCCAGACGATGGCGACCTACGCGTTCAACAAGGCTTGCGCGTAACCTATGTGGCACAAGAGCCGCAGCTCGACAGCAATGCTTCTGTCTTCGAATCTGTCAGTGCAGGTCTTGCCCGCGTGATTCATTTGATTGAACAGTACTCTGCAGGCGAGGGCGACCTCACAGCCATGCAAAACGAGATTGAAATGTTTGACGGCTGGAACTGGGAACAGCGCGTACAAGAAACATTGCATCGCTTGCATCTAGGCCCTGACGCGCGTATCAATGCGCTCTCTGGCGGCACACTCAAACGCGTCGCACTGGCGCAAGCGCTGGTGACATCACCTGATGTACTCTTGCTTGACGAGCCCACCAACCACTTGGACCTCGACAGCATTGAATGGCTGGAGCAACTCTTGATTGACTTCAAGGGCAGCATCATCACCATCACCCATGACCGCTCGTTCCTCGACAAAGTGGCCACGCGTATTGTGGAATTGGACCGCGGCCATTTGATGACCTATCCCGGCAACTTCTCGCAGTACCAATTACAAAAAGAAGAACAAGCCGCGCAAGAGGCCGTCATCAACGCCAAAGCCGACAAACTATTGGCAGGCGAAGAGGTGTGGATTCGCAAAGGCGTGGAAGCCCGACGCACGCGCAGCCAAAGCCGCATTGGTCGCTTAGAAGCCCTGCGCGCTCAGCGCGAAGCGCGTCGCGAAGCTGTGGGCCGCGTCAAGTTGGACGTGGCCAGTGGCGCCCCCACTGGGAAAATCGTGGCAGAACTCACGGAAGTCGATAAAGCCTTTGGCGGCAAAGTCATTACCCAAAACTTCTCAGCCACCTTTTTGCGTGGCGACAAGATTGGCTTGATCGGCCCCAACGGCGTGGGCAAATCCACCTTGTTGAAAATGATTCTGGGCGAGCTAGAGGCCGACAGCGGCAAGATTCGCCAAGGCGCCAACTTGCAGGTGGCCTACTTTGACCAAATGCGTAACGCGCTGGACATGGATGCCTCACTCGAAGACTTCATCAGCCCTGGCAGCGAATGGATTGAGATTGGCACGCAACGCAAACACGTCAAAAGCTATTTGGACGACTTCTTGTTCTCGCCGGCACGCGCCACATCGCCCGTACGATCACTGTCTGGCGGCGAACGCAACCGCTTGTTACTAGCCCGCTTGTTTGCACGCCCAGCCAACGTATTGGTGCTGGACGAACCCACCAACGACTTAGACATCGACACGCTTGAGTTGTTAGAAGAGCTGCTGCAAAACTACGACGGCACAGTCTTCATCGTCAGCCATGACCGCACCTTCCTCGACAACGTGGCGACCAGCACCTTGGTGTTTGAAGGCTCGGACGACAAACCTGGCTTCTGGCGCGAATACGAAGGCGGCGTGCAAGACTGGCTCATCCAATCAGAACGCGCGCGCAGCCTTGCCCCACAAGCAAAAGCAGCACCTATAGCGAAAAGCGCGACTGCAGAACAACCCAAAGCGCCAGCAGTGCCGCCAGCCGCTAAGACCCGCAAACTCAGCTACAAAGAGCAGCGCGAGCTAGAAGCGCTGCCTGAACTGATTGCGTCCCTCGAAGCCGAACAAAAAGAAACGCAAGCCGCACTGAACGATAGCGGCCTGTACGCCAGCGACCCCGCCAAGATTGCGCAATTGCACAAACGCGATACCGAAATTGAAGACGCGCTGATGACCGCCCTTGAACGCTGGGAACAGCTCTCCACACCTGCTTGAGAACTCCCTCACTTGAAAAGGTTGTAACAAAAAAAAGATACAAGGGTCTCACCTGTGACTGCTTGTCTTGCTGTTCATCCTCAGAATGCTGAAGACAACAATAAGCATCACAAACATGGGACACCTCTACTTAGTGCGACACGGGCAAGCCTCCTTAGGCGCCGCCGACTACGACCAGCTCAGTTCATTGGGGCAACAGCAAAGCCAACGTCTTGGCGAGCACTGGCGAGCGCTTGGCATCCAATTTGACGTAGTCATCACAGGGTCGATGAAACGGCACGCGCAAACCTTGGCTGGCATTCAAGCCGGCATGGGGACAGCACATGAGGCTGTCGTATTGCCCGCCCTCAATGAGTACGATGCTGAGGCCGTGATTCGCAGCATTCAGCCCGGCGAACTGGTCAAGCCAACCACGCACGAAGGCTACAAACAATATTTCCGCTTGTTACGCGATGGCCTCACGCAATGGATGGCGGGGGTGGTCAGCCCGCAAGGCATGCCCAGTTATGCCGAATTTGCACATGGCGTCACGTCTGCGCTGGACCAAATTCGCCAACAGCACGAAGGTCATGTGTTGTTGGTATCCAGCGGCGGGCCAATTGCCACAGCGGTGGCGCATGTGCTGCGCACCAGCCCAGAAACCAGCATTGAGTTGAACATGCGTTTACGCAACACGGCTGTGACGGAATTTAGCTTCAACCCGAAGCGACACAGCCTGCAGAGCTTTAACGGCTTGCCGCACTTAGAGACGCCAAATCACAAAGGCTGGGTGACGTTCGCTTAAAACTTAGCTGCTGATTTTTGGGGACCACGCGCTTGTCTTGGCACGCGCTAACTAAGGTAAGGTCTTAAACGCATACCGTGCTTAGCGGCAACGCAACCAGCTCTTTCAGCAGTAACGCAAGCTGCTCCCCCGCACTTTGCACCAGTGCCTCACCTTTGGCGGCCGTGGCTGCAGCCGCATTGCCCGCCGCACCTTGCGGGTTGTAGTCCTGCATGTGCCAACCGAGTTTGGCGCTTTTGCCATTGCCCAGCACCGCATACTGCTTGGCGCGGTCTTGCGAGGTGGAGGCAAAGTTTTTCGCCTCAGCCATGTTCACGCTAGTAGGCGACAGCGCCAGCATCATCGAGGTTTCCATATCGCCCGCATGGATGCCAAAGCGGTGCTCATCCGCTGAGAACTGCCCCATCACGCCCGCATCCAGCGGCAGGTTGTACCAACTGCTGCTGTAAACAATCAGGCCATGCTGTGCGCGCAGTTCGCGAGCCACCACATCCATCAGCCCCACGTTGCCACCGTGCGCATTGAACATCAACAATTTCTTCACACCTGCACGCGCCACCGAGGCACCGATGTCGCACCAAAGTTGAATCAAGGTTTGTGGTGACAAATGCAGCGTGCCCGCAAAGGCAGTGTGCTCGGTGCTCAAACCCACGGTTTGCGTGGGCAGTACCAGCACAGGATCAGTCGCCGCCAAATGCCCCAGCGCGGCACTGACCACGCCATCGACCAACACCGTGTCAACCGACAACGGCAGATGTGGCCCATGTTGCTCCGTCGCACCAAGAGGCAACACAGCCACCGTGCGTGCGGGATCCAACGCGGCAAAGTCGCGTGTATTGAGCTCGGCCCAACGGTGCGAGGCCAAAGCATGGGAGGTGTGTGTGCTGGTGTTCGCAGTCATGAACGCATCTTACTTTCCCTGCGATTGCCACAGCGCAAGGCGGTTGAGGCCATAGCTCGGTAACATCTGGCGCATGTTCAAACTCTTCTCATGTGTTTTATTGGCTGCCGGCTTGCTCGGCACTGCATGGGCGCAAGGCGCCCCCAGCGCCGTGGTCAACACGCCGCAATTGCGTGCTGAGTTGGTCGCGCACGCACCACAAGGTGTGCAAGTAGGTCAGCCTATGTGGGTGGGCTTGCAGCTCACGCACCAGCCCGAGTGGCACACCTACTGGCGCAATCCTGGCGACTCCGGCCTGCCCACACAAATTGAACTCAACCTCCCCGCTGGCATCACAACGGGTGATGTGCAATGGCCACTGCCGCACAAGCTCAAAGCAGGCCACCTGACCAACTACGGCTACGACAAAACCGTGTTGCTGGCCGTGCCACTGACAGCTTCAAAAGAATACAAGCCCAACGCCTCGCAAACGCTGGACCTGCAAGTGCACGCCAACTGGCTGGTGTGCCGACTTGAATGCATCCCACAAGAAGGCGACTTTGCCTTGCGCATCCCCGTCAACAGCAGCTATGCACCACAAGCTGCGGCGTTTGACGCCTTGCAGGCCCAACAACCCCAAACCATATCCAACGTCAAGGCCACCACCAGCTTTGATGCCCAACGGTTGGCGCTGAAAGTTAGCGGTCTACCAGCGGCGATACACGGCCAAACCTTGAGCGTGTTTCCAAATGCACCCGAGGTGCTGGAATCCGCCGCCGAGCAACACCCACGCGCCAGCCAGTCGTGGCGAGACGGCGTGTGGACCGTGCAGCTTCCGCTGAGCAATCTGCGTTTGAACGATCCGAAAGAACTGAGCTTTGTCCTCACGGCGGGTGAAGGCGCTGCGCGTCAAGGCTTTGAGGTGTCGGCCACCGTCACACAAGCCTGGCCTTCTGTGTCAGAGCTACCGACGGCCGCAACGCTCGCCGTCGCACCTGCGGTTAGCGACGAAGGCGCTTTGGGTTTTGTCTTGGCTTTGCTAGGCGCTTTTGTTGGCGGCCTCATCCTCAACCTCATGCCTTGCGTGCTGCCTGTGTTGGCCATCAAGCTACTGGGCTTCGCCCAACACAGCCGTGCCCACAGAGCACACCGCGTGGCGGGCATGGCCTACACTGCAGGTGTGGTGTTGAGCTTCTTGGCCTTAGGCGCTGGCGTGTTGGCGCTGCGTGCAGCAGGCGAGCAACTGGGCTGGGGCTTCCAATTGCAATCGCCTGTCGTGGTGAGTGTGCTGGCTGCCTTCTTCACGCTCATTGCGCTGAACTTATTTGGCTTATTTGAATTTGGGCAAATACTGCCCTCCCGCGTGGCGAGCTTTCAATACAAACACCCCGTCATGGACGCAGCTCTTTCAGGCGTGCTGGCCGTGGCTGTGGCATCCCCCTGCACAGCGCCCTTCATGGGCGCGTCATTGGGGTTGGCCATGACCTTGCCAGCATGGCAAGCGTTGAGCATTTTTATGGTGATGGGCTTGGGGCTTGCCGCGCCCTATTTGCTGGCCAGCTTCATACCGGCCGTAGCCCGCCTGTTGCCGCACCCTGGCCCCTGGATGGTCACGCTGCGCCAGCTGTTGGCCTTCCCCATGTTGGCCACCGTGGTGTGGCTGCTGTGGGTGTTGGGCCAACAAACCAGCTTAGATGCCGCCATGTTTGCACTGGGTGGCTTGCTGTTGCTCGCTGCTTTGATTTGGGCGCTCAAACAACACACGCCTGCTGCGCGTGGTTTGGCTTGGCTGGTTGCTGCGGGCTTGGTTTGGGGTGCGTTTAGCTTTGCAGAAGAATTGAATGCGCCAGCGATAAGCGCTGCAGGAAGTAACGCAGGGGCAGGCATCGCCGCATCCAATGGCAGCATCATTTGGCAGCCATGGTCAGAAGCCGCCGTGGCGCAAAGCTTGGCCCAAGGCCGTCCCGTGTTTGTGGACTTCACAGCCGCTTGGTGTGTGACCTGCCAGATCAACAAAAAATCTACGCTCTCCAACAGCGAGGTGTTGGCAGACTTTGCCGCGCACCAAGTCGCCCTCATGCGTGCCGACTGGACGCGCCGTGACCCCGCCATCACCGCCGCGCTCACCGCCTTAGGCCGCAGCGGTGTGCCTGTCTATGTGCTGCATGCGCCAGGCAAAGCACCACTAGTGCTGTCCGAGTTATTGAGTGTGAGCAAGATGAAAGAAGCGCTCGCCACCTTGCCAGCGACCCAACCATGACCCAAACTGCCGTTCGCCAAAGTCTTGCCAATTGCAAAACCATCGCCGTGGTGGGCCTCTCACCCAAACCGCATCGCGACAGTTTTCGTGTGGCCAAGTACATGCAAGATCATGGTTTTCGCATCGTGCCCATCAACCCCAATGCGCACGAAGTGTTGGGGGAAAAAGCCTACGCCTCACTCACCGAAGCCGCGCAACACGCGCACATCGACATGGTGAACTGTTTTCGCAATTCCGAAGACATCCCACCCATCGCGGCAGAAGCCATCGCAATTGGGGCCAAATCGCTGTGGCTGCAAATCGGCGTGGTGAATGACGCAGCCGCCAAACAAGCCACCGACGCAGGCTTGGTCGTCGTGCAAAACCTTTGCTTGATGGTTGAGCACCGTCAACGAGGCTAAGGTCGTCGTCGGCGACAATGTCGCCATGTTTGCACCACTCCAAAACGACACTTTTCTGCGCGCTTGCATGCGCCAAGCCACCGACCACACCCCTATTTGGCTCATGCGCCAAGCTGGTCGCTACTTGCCAGAGTACTGCGCCACGCGCGCCAAAGCCGGCAGCTTCATGGGTTTGGCCACCAACACCAACTTCGCCACCGAAGTCACCTTGCAGCCGCTCGAGCGTTACCCGCTCGATGCCGCTATTCTTTTCAGCGACATCTTGACCGTGCCTGATGCGATGGGCTTGGGCCTGTCGTTCGCCCAAGGCGAAGGCCCCAAGTTCGCTAAGAACGTGCGCAACGAAGCCGCTGTGAATGAGCTAGCCGTGCCCGACATGGCCAAGCTGCGCTATGTGTTTGATGCCGTCACCTCTATTCGCAAAGCACTGAACGGCCGCGTGCCTTTGATTGGGTTCTCGGGCAGCCCTTGGACCCTGGCTTGCTACATGGTCGAAGGCGCAGGCTCGGACGACTACCGCCAAGTCAAAAGCCTGATGTACAGCCGCCCCGACTTGATGCACCGCATTTTGGAAATCAATGCCGACGCGGTGGCCCTGTACCTCAACACCCAAATCGAAGCCGGCGCGCAAGCCGTGATGATTTTTGACAGCTGGGGCGGCGTGCTGGCCGACGGCATGTTCCAACAGTTCAGCATGGCCTACACCAAGCGCGTGTTGGCGCAACTCAAGCGCTCGCACGATGGCGCCGTGATTCCCCGTTTGGTGTTCACCAAAGGCGGCGGTTTGTGGTTGCCCGAAATGGCCGACCTCGACTGCGACGTGTTGGGCGTGGACTGGACGGTCAACCTAGCCAAAGCTCGCGCTCAGGTAGGCGGCGAAGTCGGCGGCCTAGGCAAAGCGCTGCAAGGCAACCTCGACCCCAACTCGCTGTTCGCGCCAGCCGATGCCATTGCCACAGAAGCGCGCCGCGTGTTGGACGCCTTTGGCAAACCCCACACAGACAAAACCACCACCGGCCCGACCCAAATTTTCAACTTGGGCCACGGCATCAGCCAATACACACCACCCGAGAGCGTGGGCGTGCTGGTGGAGACGGTGCACAGCCACTCTCGTGCGTTGAGAAAACCTTAAAGTCAACTCAAGAAATCGTGTGTCAAGTCACCAAAAGTTTTACTTCGACTTCACACTTATGCACAAAAAAGTTGATCCAGCACATAACGTGCTTTTTTTCTTTTGCAGCAATTCGGAAAACTTTAATTTCTCGTAACTCATTGATTCATATAGGATTCTTAGGTTGCATTTTTTTGAGGCAGTTTGTTCCAAGCCTTGATCCATGCGCCTTCGGAGCCACTCAACTGTAGATATCAACAAAGTTATCCACAAAAATTCTGGGTTTACCCTGAAGCCTTTGTAAATCAATGACTTAAAGCCTTTTCTGCCAAAACACCTGAGCAAAACACCCCAACTCACCGCTTGACATGTCGCACCAAATTTCAGTGATGGTTCACACCCCCGCGCACAGCGGTATTGGTGGCGCACTCACGTACGAAAGCGACGCTGCGCACGCGCCAGGCACCTTAGTACGTGTGCCTCTGGGCAGTCGAGAGTTGTTGGGCGTCGTGTGGGACGAGGTAGCGCCACACGCCGACAATTCCGACGCTACACATATGCAGCTGCGCGCCATCGCCAGCGTGCTCGAAGGCCTCGCGCCACTCAGCGCTCACTGGCGTCAGTTGGTGCAGTTTGCCGCCCACTACTACCAGCGCAGTGCAGGCGAAGTGGCGTTGGCCGCGCTGCCCAGCCAACTGCGCGACCTCAGCACCGAGCAATGGGCACGCCGTTTAAAGCGCAAAACCAAAGCCATCGTGCCCTATGAAGGTGACACGCAAACCATACCCACCCCCACCGACGAGCAAGCCCAAGTGCTGGCCGATATTGCGGCCAACAAAGGTCCGTTCTTGTTGTTTGGCAACACAGGCAGCGGCAAGACCGAGGTGTATTTGCGTGCAGCACAAGCTGTGTTGGAACAGAACCCACAAGCGCAAATCTTGGTCATGGTGCCCGAGATCAACCTCACGCCACAACTCGAAGAACGCTTTCGCGCACGCTTTTGCCCGCAGTGGGGTGCGGACTGTTTGGTGTCCATGCACAGCAGCCTCACGCCCGCACAGCGTCTGAAAAACTGGCTGGCAGCACACAGCGGTGAAGCGCGCATTGTGTTGGGCACGCGTATGGCCGTGTTCGCGTCGATGCCGCATTTGCAGCTCATCGTGGTGGATGAAGAACACGACCCCAGCTACAAACAGCAAGAAGGCGCGCGCTACTCAGCACGCGACCTCGCCATCTATCGCGGGCAACTCGAAAGCGCGAAAGTGATTTTGGGCTCGGCCACGCCGTCATTGGAAAGTTGGCACCACAGCCGCCCCGCCACCGACGCTGAACCCGCAGGCCGTTACATGCGCTTGGCCATGCCCTCACGCGTAGGCCAAGGGGCTTTGCCTTTGGTGCGTCGCGTGGACATGAACCGTCAGCCGTATAAAACGGTGTTCTCCAACCACTTGCTTGACGCCATGCGTGAGCGCGTGACGCGCGGCGAACAAATCATGGTGCTGCTCAACCGCCGTGGCTACGCGCCCGTGCTCAACTGCAACGACTGCGGCTGGAAAAGCGAATGCCCGCATTGCAGCGCCTACCGCGTGTTCCACAAACTTGACCGCACCTTGCGCTGCCACCACTGCGGCTTCACTCAGCCCGTGCCACGCGCATGCCCAAGCTGCGGCAACTTAGACATCAGCCCCTTGGGCCGAGGCACAGAACAACTCGAAGAGCACTTGGCAGAGCTGTTGGCCGATGTGCGTCGGCCCGACGGCGAGCCCATTCGCATCGCACGCATTGATGCAGACAGCACACGCCTCAAAGGCGAGCTAGAGCGCCAGCTGGCCGAGGTGCATGCAGGTGCAGTGGACGTACTGGTAGGCACACAAATGATTGCCAAGGGGCATGACTTCAGACGCGTCACCTTAGTGGCCGCGCTCAACCCAGATGGCGCTTTGTTTTCAAGCGACTTCCGCGCGACCGAGCGTTTGTTCAGCTTGCTCATGCAAGCCGCAGGGCGTGCAGGCCGCGATGCCAGCATGAGCTTGGTCAGCCCTTGCGAGATGTGGGTGCAAAGCTTTCACCCGTTGCACCCCTTATTTGAAGCACTCAAACAGCACGACTACCCTGCCTTCGCCGAGCAGCAACTCAAAGAGCGCGAGCAAGCCACCTTGCCGCCGTTTAGCTTCCAAGCCTTGGTGCGGGCAGAAGCGCGCAGCCAAGAAGCCGCACAAGGCTTTTTAAACGCAGCACGCGATGCAGGCGCTGCACTTGCCGATGAACTGTTGGTCGATTTGTATCCGGCTGTGCCCATGACGATTCAACGCGTTGCCAATATCGAGCGTGCGCAGATATTGATTGAATGCACCTCGCGCAAAGCGCTGCAACATTTCTTGGCACATTGGCAGGCTGATTTGCACGCCATGCGCAGCGCGCATCGGCAAGTCATTCGCTGGGCGGTGGATGTGGACCCACTGGCGATTTAAAACGAAGCCGTCATACAAGACCTTCAGCGTAGCGTTGTGCTTCACCTAGGGGCACCTATGTCTCGATGCTTCAACCGTGTAGCAATGCGACAGCACCCGAAAAAGTAAAAAACGCCGCCGCGGTGGTGAACAAAATAATCATGGCAATACGCCCCGTGTCCGCGCCAAAGCGCTCTGACAACAAAGCCACATTACTGGCGCTTGGCAATGCCGCCACCAAGGCCACCACGACCATGGTGAAGCGCTCAATGTAAAAACCCATTTGCACCGCTGCCGCCAACACCAGGAGCACCAATATGGGATGCAAGATCAATTTGAATAACGCCACAGGCAAAAAGTCGCGCCACAAAATAGGCGGATGGCCGCTTTCTTTCACACGGATTTGTGAACGCGCCAACACCGCGCCAATGGTGAACAGCGCCACGGGCGACGCAGCGTCGGCCAACAAACCGACGGTCTTGGCAAACGGGCCAATCAATTCATAGTCCATCGCCGACGACAAAGCGCCGAGGCTAATCGCCCACGGCATGGGGTTGGTCAACACACCTTTCAAAGCGCTTCTAGCCGCCTTGCTTGCGCCATGTTCATCTGCACCATCCAAGCGAGACAAAGCAATGCACAACGACGTAGTGATGACCATGTCCACCACGATGGTCACGATGGCAGGGCCTGCAGCTGATGCACCCAGCAAGGCCACCAGCAAAGGCACGCCCATAAAACCTGTATTGGGAAACGCGCCCACCAATGCGCCAAACGAGGCATCGTTCCAGCCGATGCGCTTGTTCAAACTCACCGCCACCACAAAGCCGACCATCAACAAAGCGCACAACAAATACGCAAAGAACAGTGTGGCATCTAGTAACTGCACGATGGGCGTGCTCGCGCCAAAGCGGTACAACATGCACGGCAGCGCAAAGAACAGCACAAAGCCATTCAGACCAGGAATTGCGTCCAGCGGCAGCATGCGGCAATGCGCCGCCACAAAGCCAGCCAGCACCAGCGCGAAAAAGGGAAAAGTAACGAGAAGAATGTTCAGCACGTGCCTATTTTGCCTGCTGGTCAGCTCTGTATCATTACTCGCTTCACTTTAAATGTCTCCTGAATGTCTGCTGGTCTGAATCTCGCGCAACAAGAAGCCGTCAATTTCTTGCACGGTCCTTGTCTGGTGTTGGCGGGGGCGGGCTCGGGCAAGACGCGCGTGATCACGCACAAGATTGGTCGCCTGATTCAAACGGGGCTAGAACCCAAGCGCATCGCCGCGATCACCTTTACCAACAAAGCCGCCGCCGAAATGCGCGAGCGCGCCAAAGGCCTGATTGGCAAAGCCGCAAATGATGTGCTGATTTGCACCTTCCACGCCTTGGGCGTGCGCATGCTGCGCCAAGACGGCGGCGTGATGGGCCTCAAACCCCAATTCAGCATCATGGACAGCGCTGACGTGACCGGCATCTTGAAAGATGCAGGGGGCACCACTGACATCGCCACCGCGCGCCAATGGCAGTGGACCATCAGCCTGTGGAAGAACATGGGCCTCAACTCCGCCCAAGCCTTGGCGCTGGCCAAAGACGACAACGAGCGCATCATCGCCAAAATCATGGCGCGCTACGAAGAACGACTGAGTGCCTACCAAAGCGTGGACTTTGACGACCTCATTGGCATGCCCCTGAAGCTGCTGCAAGAGCACGACGAGGTGCGCGCCAAATGGCAAGACCAACTCGGCCACGTGCTGGTGGACGAATACCAAGACACCAACGCCACCCAATACGAAGTGCTCAAGTGCTTGGTAGGTCCAGACCACAGCACCGCACGCTTCACGGCGGTGGGTGACGACGACCAGTCCATCTACGGCTGGCGCGGCGCCACGCTGGATAACTTGCGCAAATTACCGCAAGACTTTCCAACATTGAAGGTCATCAAGCTGGAGCAAAACTACCGCTCCACCAGTGCGATCTTGCGTGCAGCCAACAACGTCATTCAACTCAACCCCAAGCTGTTTCCCAAAACTTTGTTCTCCGAACTCGGTGAAGGCGAACCTGTACGCGTGGTCGACGCCGACAACGAAGAACACGAAGCCGAACGCGTGGTGGCCCGCATCCAATCCTTGCGAGCGGGGACAGACGCCAGTGGCAGCGGCCATCGCGAGCTGCAAGACTTTGCCATCCTCTACCGCGCCAACCACCAAGCACGGATCATTGAGATCGCCATGCGCAAAGCGCAAATCCCATACAAGGTATCGGGCGGCCAAAGTTTTTTTGATCGCGCTGAAATTCGCGACCTGTGCTCTTGGCTTCGCCTGTGGGTCAACAACGATGACGACCCTGCGTTTTTGCGCGCCGTCACCACGCCTAAGCGCGGCATTGGTCACCAAACCTTAGCCGCCCTCGGTGAGTTCGCCAGCAAATACAAACTCAGCATGTTTGAGGCGCTGTTCAGCAACAGCTTACCGTCTGTGCTCAATGCCCGCGCCTTGGGCAGTCTGCACGAGTTTGGCCGCTATGTGAACGACCTCGAGTTTCGTGCGCGCCTCACCACAGGCGCAGAAGACGCCCGCGCCTTCTTGACCGATTGGCTCAAAGACATTGGCTACGAAAAGCACCTTTACGACGCCGAAGAAAGCGAAAAAGCTGCCGCCTCAAAGTGGACCAACGTGATGGAGTTTTGCGACTGGATGGCACAGCGCTGTGGCGGACAAATCGACGACACCGCAGGTGTGACCACCGGCAACGAAGTGAAGAACTTGCTGGAAGTGGCACAAACCATCGCCCTGCTCTCTACTTTGACGGAGCGAGAGAAAGACCAAAACGTGGTCACCCTCTCCACCCTGCACGCCTCCAAAGGTTTGGAGTGGCCACACGTCATGCTGGTGGGCGTGACCGAGGGCATGTTGCCGTTCCGTTTAGACGATGAGCCAGGCGATGAACACACGAACGACAACATCGCCGTGCGTCTGCAAGAAGAACGCCGCCTCATGTATGTGGGCATCACCCGCGCCCAACGCACTTTGGCTGTGAGCTGGACCCGCAAACGCAAAAAAGGCCGCGAGATGATTGCGGCCATGCCTAGCCGCTTCATCGCCGAGATGGACTTGAACAAGGAAACAGTCAAAGAAGACCCACGCGAAAAACTCAAAGCCTTGCGTGCTGAGTTTGCGCAACGCGCCAGCGCGGCATCGGCTGAAAGCGCGGCCAATAAATAAACCAAAGCCAACCAAAAACAAAAAAGCCTCAGTGAGAACACTGAGGCTTTTTATTTTGGTGGCCTGGGGCAGAATCGAACTGCCGACACGCGGATTTTCAATCCGCTGCTCTACCAACTGAGCTACCGGGCCGAGAAAAAGATTGTAACACAGCGTCGGGTACTTAACTGGCCTTCTTCGCCTTAGAAAGGTCGACACCTAACTGCTTGAGCTTGCGGTACAAATGGGTTCGCTCTAAGCCCGTCTTGTCAGCCACTCGTGTCATCGAGCCATTCTCTTGCGCCAAGTGATATTCAAAGTAAGCGCGCTCAAACGCATCACGCGCTTCACGCAGTGGCAGCTCTAAATCAAAGCTTTGATGGGTCGGTGGCAACACCACAGCCTGAGGCACCGTCAATGTGGCAGGCGCATCTTTACTCACGGTGGCCACCACGCCCTTCACCACAGGTGCGGCGACAGGTTTACGCGCCAAGCCCTGCTCCACCGCTTTGAGCAGCTTTTGCATGGTGATGGGTTTTTCTAAGAATGCCTGGGCGCCAATCCTTGTCGCCTCAACGGCAGTGTCAATGGTGGCGTGGCCGCTCATCATGATCACAGGCATGTTCAACAAGCCTGCGCCGGCCCATTCTTTGAGCAAAGTGACGCCATCTGTGTCGGGCATCCAAATGTCTAACAACACCAAATCAGGGCGAGCCGCTTGTCGCGCAAGACGCGCTTGCGCTGCGTTTTCTGCCACTTCTACTGCGTGACCTTCGTCATTGAGGATCTCAAACAAGAGGTCCCGAATGCCCAATTCGTCATCCACCACCAAAATGTTCGCCATGTTTTAACTTGTCTCGCTGGATTAAATCAGTTGGTTTTGTTGTGATTCTGCAACTTGGAATGATAACGACACTTGTGCCCCAATGACCCGTCCTTGTAATCCACGATTTTTCAGGTCAATGCGAGCCGAATGTTCATCGGCAATTTTCTTCACCACAGCGAGCCCAAGCCCAGTTCCACGTGTTTTGGTGGTGACGTAAGGCTCAAAAGCGCGATTCAGAATCTTTGGAGGAAATCCTGGTCCGTTGTCCTTGACCACCAAACGCACACGACCAGACGTAGGCACCCATTGCGTGGCGATCGACACCATGGGATGCGCTTGCCCCTCTGTCGCATCCTGTGCGTTTTGCAGCAGGTTGTGCACCACTTGGCGCAACTGCTGCGCATCGCCATAAATGATGGGGCACGCCTCATCCAACTGGGCATACACAGGCACTGCGGCATTCTCTGTGCCGTATAGCTGCATGACGTCTTGCACCAAGGCGTTGAGGTCAAGCGGTTTAAGCTCAGCCACAGGCAAGCGTGCATAGTCGCGAAACTCATTGACCAAACGCTTCATCGCATCGACTTGGTCAACAATGGTTTTGACCGATTTGTTCAAGATGAGTTGTTCTGGCTCTTGCAACTTGCCTGTGAGCTTCATCTCTAAACGCTCAGCCGAGAGCTGAATAGGCGTCAGTGGGTTTTTAATTTCATGTGCCAACCTGCGCGCGACTTCGCCCCATGCTTGCGCACGTTGGGCTGAAACGATCTCCGAAATATCGTCGAACACCAACAAACGACCGTTGTTAGGAAGCACAGCACCACGCGCCAACAAGGTGATGTGTTGCTGCTTGTCGTCACTCAACTGAACCGCTGGGCTGATGCTGGTGGCATGCAATTCAAACGACTGCTGCCAGTGGTCTAAGCCATGTTGACTGCGCTCGCCTAAGAAGCCGTCAAACTCGTGACGCACGTGTTCGGCAAACTCCACCAAGCCTTCGATATCGCTCAATGCTCGGCCTTCCCATGCCGCCAAAGGCACGCGCAAGATGCGCGTTGCACCTGGGTTGGAAGATTTGATACGCCCATCCTCGGTCAACACAATCACGCCTGCTGTGAGGTTATCCAGAATGGTTTGCAAGTTGGCACGCGAGGTGTGAACCTGCAACATACTTCGATCCACCGCCGAACGTGCGTCGGCCAGTTGTTGCGTCATCAATGCAAATGAGCGGGTCAAGCCGCCCAATTCATCTCGCCCTTGCAAGGCGGGTTTGGGGCTCAAGTCACCTGCAGCCACATCACGCACACCTTCGGCCAGCATGAGCAATGGGCGCGCCAACTGGTTGCCTAACAGCACAGCCAACAACACCGCACCAAACACCGCCAAGAACAAACTGAGCGTCAACGTGCCGATGTACATGCTGCGCAAGCCATCGCGCCCCAACGCACGCTCTTGGTATTCGCGATACGCCACCTCGACCGCCAGTGCATTGCTCACCAGCGTAGGCGGTATCGCTTTGGTCACCTGCAACACGCGGGGTTCGATCAGCAGCCCTAGGCCAGATGGCGCAACCAACACCAGAGCCCGAATGCGCGCTTTGGCTGTGCCTTGCACTTCAGCCTCATCCAAGCCATCAATGGCGGTGACCACGCTTTGTGTTTTCACCAACCTCAACTGAGCCGGGGTTGGTCGATCTGGATTGATTTTGTAGCGTGACTCGCCTGCACTCGACAGCGCTTGGCCGCTGGTGCTCCACAAAATCACATCGTCTGCACCGAGCTGGTCTTTCATGCGCTCAAGCGCAATACCCACGGACGCATCAGGCAAGTCGTTGATTTGTGCGCTGACAGATCTGGTTTTTTGGCCTAAATCATTGGCCAGAGTGTCGAGCGTGGTGCGCCCCAAACTCAAGCCTGCATCTAATGCCCCCTCTACCTTCACATCAAACCAGCTCTCAATCGAGCGCGAGACGAATTGGTAGGACACGCTGTAGATCAGCAAGCCTGGCACAAAACCCACCAGGGCAAAAGTAGCCGCAATTTTCAGCAACAACCGGCTACCGAACTTGCCCTGACGCAAGCGCATGAGCAAGCGAATCGATAGCCATGCAATCACACCCATCAGCAAGGTGGCGACCACTACATTCAATGCAAAGAGCTGTCGGTAGTTTTGCTCGTAAAGTTCACGGTTGTCTGCAGCTTGCGTGAGCAAAAAGAGCAACACCAATCCTAGGCCCAACACCACAGCCGCGCTGATGACCAACAACCACCGCAACTGAAAGCTAGAAAGGCGCGTGCGCTTTTCTGCCAACTCAATCATGGCGTCAGCTCCAATCGCTGTGTTTTGCTAAATCCAATATTCCAATCGCTGTGACCGGCCGCACCAATTTGCAAAGGTCGTGGCAATTGTTTGAGGTCTAGCTTGAAGTTGATGCTGATGGTTTGCTTAGCATCTGGGTTGTAGTCGGCTGCATTGGCAATGCGCCACTGCACAATGCGACGCACTATACCTATGGCTTCTTCTGCCGTGTCATAGCTTTGCCCTAGGCTCATGCCTAAACCACTGACATTAAAAGACTGAGGCGAAATATTGACGCGCCAACGACGCGTGAGTGGCTGATAGAACAAACGCACATGTCGTTCGGCGTGTGCAACTCGCTGGTTGTAAAAATACCAACGTTCTTGACTGATATCGACCTCAGTCACAAAGTACAAGGTGATGCCTTTGAGCAGCGCATCCTCCAGCGCAGCTGGCAAATCGAAACGCCAACTGCCACTCATGTAGAGCGATGATTCATCGCGCTCTAACTTCAACGCCTGCAGTTCAACAGACGTATCGGCTTGCGCCACGGTCGGCAAGACCATGCTCAACGCAAGACACATCCACACGCACAGTCGCCTTGCGCTTTGAAGACCACTCAAAATGAGCGCTTCAAGCTGCAGGTTGTTTTTCGAAAAGTGCGTAATAAAAGCCGTCATGGTCACCCGACAGATTGTCGACGAGCATGGCTTGTGTTGTGCCACTTTGGGGCCTTAAATGCCCCAGAGATGGCAGTAAACGAGCATTGGTGTTGTGTTCAACAAACGTTTTGGCTTGATTCTCGCCCTCTGCCCTGAACACCGAACAGGTGCAGTACAACAAGCGACCGCCGGGCTTGACCAGCGGCCACAACTGTTTGAGTAAATTTTTCTGAATCGCGGCCAACTTGGCAATGTCGGTCTCACGACGCAACCAACGCACATCTGGATGACGGCGCACGATGCCCGATGCTGTGCAAGGCGCATCCAACAACACTGCATCAAATTGCTGACCATCCCACCACGTTTTGGTGAGCGCTGCATCCGCAGCAACGACCTTGGCACTTCGGCCAATGCGTTGCAGGTTTTGCGCAATACGCTCACAACGCTGTGGATCAATATCGAGCGCAGTCACTTCTGACTTGTCGTTGAGCAGCTCCAACAAATGCGCGGTTTTACCGCCGGGTGCCGCACAGGCATCCAAGATGCGCAATGCTTGACCCGCAGGCGCAATGCCTTTCAGCAGGATTTGTGCGGCACATTGCGCAGCGGCATCTTGTACTGAGCACAAGCCTTCAGCGAAACCTGGGATGTCACGCACACTGTGCGCTTGTGTGAGCACCAAGCCTTGCTCCCCCACGGGTTGCGACTGCAAGCCGTGATTGGCCCAATCGGCTTGTAACGCTTCGCGACTGATGTGTGACGTGTTGACACGCCATGCCATGGGGGCCGCTTGATTGTTCGCGCGCAGGATGTCTTGCCAATGGTCTGGATGGTCTTGCTGCAAACGCTTGACCCACCACTCGGGGTGGTTCCATTGCGACTGCACATCGTTGTCTGTGGCGGCAACCAAGGCATCACGCTCGCGCAAAAAACGGCGCAGGCAGGCATTCAAAAAATTGGCTTGCATTTGCAAGCTGCGAGTTTTCTTGGCGGCCTCCACCGCTTGGTTCACCAAGGTGTGCGGTTCGTAGGGCGCATTGTCTGGGTCCCATGCCAGTGCAAGTGCGGTACACAACAACGCATCAGGCAGAGGTGCTGGTGTGCGCGAAGCCAAATGCGCGCGCAAAGCTTGCGCACGGCCAAGCTGTCGCAATGCCTGAAATAAAAGGGCTTGCACACCTGGGCGTAATGCCGAAGGTACTGCTTCTAAGGCTGCTGTGCCTGACACGCCGCGGCGCACTTGGGCCAATGCTTGCGCTACAGCTTGTAGCTGCTGCCAGAGCGCAACGGATGTGGGTTTGTGTTCGTTCATCCCAGAATGCGTCCGGGCTTGAACTTGAACAGACGTGCCATCCAAGTCGCGGGAAACATGTCAATCGCTTCGTTGTAGTTGATGATGGCTTGGTTAAAACGCTGCAAATCTGGCTGAATCGAAATCCCCAATTCAGCCCAACGTTGCGTGAGCTCTGCTGGGACAGACACGTAATACACATCGGGGTGCGTCAACGCCTCCCAGGCATCTTGCAGATCACGGCTCGTCGCCACAAGTGCGATGGATGACGATGGATCTAACGGATGCTCTTGCATGCGCGCCAAGGCCATCGCCGACAAATTGGCAGCTACTTGCAAGCGTGTCCAGTGACTCGCGCCCAGCTCTGGCGACACCGCAGTTTGCCAACCTGAAGGCGAGGTCACAGCAGCCGTGGTGGCCTCTTGCACCAAGGCTTGGTAGCGCAACATGAGCTCTTCAAGCACCGCAAACTGTTTGTTCACAGCCGTACGCAAGCCCACCAAGCGGCGGTAGGCGCCCACGCTCCAAAACACCATCACAGCGACAAATAACCAAAACCACCACGCATCAAGCATGTTGCACTCCTTGTGCTTTTACCGTTGAGCCCAAACAACAAAGGCCCTTTCGGGCCTTTGTTGAGGGGGTCGCTTTACGCTTCTTCGCCTGCACCGTGGTCGACTTGAGTCTCTTCGTCAGAAGAACCTCCAGCCAACTCAGCAGCTTCAGCTTCAGCAATGGCACGGCGCTCTGCGTCGTCCATCGCGTCTTTGACCTTGCGTGCTTTGTGATAAGCCATACCGGTACCTGCAGGAATCAGGCGACCGACGATGACGTTCTCTTTCAAGCCGCGCAATTCGTCGCGCTTGCCCATGATGGCCGCTTCGGTCAACACACGTGTGGTTTCTT
>Ga0213920_1000854_pt1 | contig 19254 bp, 20 predicted proteins | sample McNCre1117MG_FD_161054 | JGI IMG/M metagenome (GOLD analysis project Ga0213920, IMG submission 161054) | Freshwater microbial communities from McNutts Creek, Athens, Georgia, United States - 11-17 MG | ecosystem: Environmental > Aquatic > Freshwater > Creek | place: USA: Georgia | collected...
ACGAGTTCAAGGGCAAGGCCTTTTTGACCACGCTGGTCGATTTGCCATTCTCGGTCTCGCCCGTGGTGGCGGGTTTGATTTATGTGCTGATGTTTGGTGCGCAGGGCTGGTTTGGCCCCTGGTTGCAGGTGCACGACATCAAGATCGTGTTTGCCGTGCCCGGCATCGTGCTGGCGACCGTGTTCGTGACCTTCCCGTTCATTGCCCGCGAGCTGATCCCGCTCATGCAGGCGCAGGGCAACGACGAGGAGCAGGCCGCCATCGTGCTGGGTGCGACGGGCTGGCAAACCTTCTGGTACGTCACGCTGCCCAACATCAAGTGGGGCCTGATTTACGGCGTCATTTTGTGCAATGCCCGCGCCATGGGCGAGTTTGGTGCAGTGTCGGTGGTGTCGGGTCACATTCGCGGGCAGACCAACACCATGCCACTGCACGTGGAGATTCTGTACAACGAATACCAGTCGGTGGCTGCTTTTGCCGTTGCCTCGCTATTGGCACTGCTGGCCTTGGTGACCTTGTTGATCAAATCCATTGTGGAGTGGCGCCATGAGCGCGAGTTGCGCGCCGCTGCCGACACGCCGCCTGAGCGTCCACTGACCCCTGCCGCAGGTGCGCAGGTTTGAATCCGATTGAAAGTTTTGAGCCATGAGCATCGAAATCCGCAATGTCCATAAACAGTTTGGCGACTTCACTGCGCTGAACAATGTCAGCCTCGACATTGGGTCGGGCGAACTTGTCGCTTTGCTGGGCCCGTCGGGCTGTGGCAAAACCACACTGCTGCGCATCATTGCCGGGCTGGAGACGGCCGACCAGGGCACCATCGCCTTCAGCGGCGAAGACACCACCCATGTGCATGTGCGTGAGCGGCAGGTGGGTTTTGTGTTCCAGCACTACGCCCTGTTCCGTCACATGACGGTGTTCGAGAATGTGGCTTTTGGTCTGCGCGTCAAACCACGCAGCCAGCGCCCCAGCGAGTCCGAAATCCAGCGCAAGGTGCACGAGTTGCTGGGCCTGGTGCAGCTGGACTGGCTGGCCGACCGCTACCCTTCGCAGCTGTCGGGTGGCCAGCGCCAACGCATCGCGCTGGCCCGTGCGCTGGCGGTGGAGCCCAAGGTGCTGCTGCTCGACGAGCCCTTTGGTGCCCTGGACGCCAAGGTGCGCAAAGAGCTGCGCCGCTGGCTGCGTCGCCTGCACGACGAGCTGCATGTGACCAGCATTTTTGTGACGCACGACCAGGAGGAAGCACTGGAAGTGGCCGACCGCGTGGTGTTGATGAACAAGGGCAACATCGAGCAGATCGGCTCACCACAAGATGTGTGGGACCACCCGGCCAGCCCCTTTGTGTATGGCTTTTTGGGCGATGTGAACCTGTTCCATGGCCGCGCCCACGAAGGCGAGATGCTGATTGGTGCCGACCACCATGCGGTCCGGCTGGACAGCCCTGAACACGGTGATGCGCAGGATGCCAAGGCCTTTGCCTATGTGCGCCCGCACGATCTGGATGTGGCCCGCTACACGCCCGGTGCGCAAGGCATTGTGGCCAAGCTCACACGGACCATCGTTGTGGGGCCTGTCGCACGCCTGGAGCTGGAGCCCTCTGAAAACCTGGGTTTTGGCAAGGACACGGTGATCGAAGCCCAGATCTCTGCGGCACAATTCAGGGAGCAGGCGCTGCGTGAAGGGGATACGCTGGTGCTGACCCCGCGCAAGGCCCGTGTTTTTGTTGAGTCCTGAATTGACTGCTCTTTTTATCCGTGTGGCTGGTGTCGATCTGACGGTTCGGCGCGTTTTTGCGCTGGTGGCGCTGGCGTGCGTGGGCATGCTGGCGTTTGGCATGTACCTGCAGCATGTGGTGGGTCTGAATCCTTGCCCCATGTGCATCGTGCAGCGCTATGCGCTGATCGGGGTGGCGGTGATTGCGCTGGCTGGCTCCCGGCTGAATCGGCCGACTGGGCAGGCCGTGTTCGCACTGTTGATGACGCTCAAAGCGGGTTTTGGGGCTTTTACGGCCGCTCGCCAGAGCTGGATCCAATGGTATCCGCCTGAGGTGGTCAGCTGCGGGCGTGACTTTTACGGCATGGTGGAGAACTTTCCACTTCAGCGCGCCATTCCCATGATCTTTAAGGGCAGCGGTGACTGCACCAAAGTGGACTGGACCTTTCTGGGCGGCTCAATCGCCAACTGGTCCTTTGTGGCCTTTACCGCATTTGCCTTGACCGGCCTGGCACTGGCCTGGACCGCCTGGCGCGCCCGCTGAGGCGCGTGGCCTGGGCGTGCAGGGCGTTTCGGGCTATAATTGCAGGGCTTTGCATGGTGCAAGGCGCACGCTGTCAGCACTTCCAGCCGCCAGCGCAAGTCCACAACATCGCTTTCGCACCTCTGGGTGCTGGCGAATAACAAGGAAAAAAACCATGATCGCTTCTTCGATCAAAGCCGAGGTCGTCAAGGCCAACGCCCGTGCTGCCAACGACACTGGCTCCCCTGAAGTCCAGGTGGCCCTGCTGACAGCACGCATCAACGAGCTGACTCCCCACTTCAAGCAACACGCCAAGGACCACCACGGTCGCCGTGGCTTGCTGCGCATGGTGAGCCGTCGCCGCAAGCTGCTGGACTACCTCAAGTCCAAAGATGCTGACCGTTATGTTGCATTGATCGCCAAGCTTGGCCTGCGCAAGTAAACGCATCTACAGATGAAAAGCGCCTGAGTTAGGTCACTAGCTCAGGCGCTTTATTCTTTTTTTCTATCGGAATTTGTCCGGGCGTTCTCGCGCTGTGTCATTCCACAAGGCTTTCAGTCCAAGGTTTTGTGGAATGGCATCGAGTTCAGAAAGCCAGGTTCCGGGCCCCGTGTGCAGCCTCATGCACCTTGTTTTTCAGGAGTTCTGAACATGTCCATTTTCAATAAAGTCACCAAAACCTTCCAGTGGGGCCAGCACACGGTCAAGATGGAAACCGGCGAAGTCGCTCGCCAGGCTGGCGGCGCTGTGCTGCTCGACATGGAAGGCACTGTGGTGCTGGCCACCGTCGTGGGTTCCAAGATCGCCAAGGCCGGTCAAGACTTCTTCCCGCTGACAGTCGACTACATCGAGAAAACCTACGCTGCCGGCAAGATCCCCGGCAGCTTCTTCAAGCGCGAAGCCAAGCCCAGCGAACACGAAACCCTGACCAGCCGCTTGATCGACCGCCCGATCCGTCCGCTGTTCCCCGAAGGTTTCTACAACGACGTGCACGTGGTCATCCACACCGTCTCGCTGAACCCTGAAGTTGACGCCGACATCGCCGCCATGATCGCTGTGTCTGCCGCCTTGTCCATCTCGGGCATCCCGTTCAACGGCCCCATTGGCGCCGCTCGCGTGGGCTACATCAACGGCGAATACGTGCTGAACCCCGGTCAGACCCAGCGCAAAGACAGCGTGATGGATCTGGTGGTGGCTGGTACCGAAGCCGCTGTGCTGATGGTCGAATCCGAAGCCCTGCAGCTGTCTGAAGAAATCATGCTGGGCGCCGTGGTTTATGGCCACGAGCAAAGCCAGACCGCCATCAACGCCATCCACGAACTGGTGCGCGAAGCCGGTAAGCCTGTGTGGGACTGGCAAGCGCCTGCCCGTGACACCGCTTTTGAAGCCAAGCTGGCCACATTGGCCGAAGACAAACTGCGCGCTGCCTACCAGATCCGCAACAAGCAAGCCCGCACGCACGCTTGCCGTGAAGCCTACGCTTCGGTCAAAGTCGCTTTGGCCGAAGAGGGCGTGGCCTTCGATGCCGTCAAGCTCGATGGTTTGATGTTCGAGATCGAAGCCCGCATCGTGCGCAGCCAGATTCTGGCCGGTGAGCCCCGCATTGACGGTCGCGATACGCGTACCGTGCGCCCCATTGAAATCCGCAACAGCGTGTTGCCCCGCACGCACGGCTCGGCCCTGTTCACCCGTGGTGAAACCCAGGCTTTGGTCGTGACCACCCTGGGCACCGAGCGCGATGCACAGCGCATCGATGCGTTGGCTGGCGAGTTCGAAGACCGCTTCATGTTCCACTACAACATGCCTCCCTTTGCCACCGGCGAAGTGGGCCGCATGGGATCGACCAAGCGCCGTGAAATCGGTCACGGCCGTCTGGCCAAGCGCGCCTTGGTGGCCGTGTTGCCGAATAAGGAAGAGTTCCCCTACACCCTGCGTGTGGTGTCCGAGATCACCGAATCCAACGGCTCTTCGTCGATGGCTTCTGTGTGCGGCGGCTGCCTGTCGCTGATGGACGCTGGCGTGCCGATGAAAGCCCACGTGGCCGGTATCGCCATGGGCCTGATCAAGGAAGACAACCGTTTTGCCGTGTTGACCGACATCCTGGGTGACGAAGACCACCTGGGTGACATGGACTTCAAAGTGGCCGGTACCACCAACGGCATCACCGCTTTGCAGATGGACATCAAGATCCAGGGCATCACCAAGGAAATCATGCAAGTCGCTTTGGCCCAAGCCAAAGAAGCCCGCATGCACATTCTGGGCAAGATGCAAGAGGCGATGAGCACAGCCAACACCGAGGTGTCTGATTTCGCGCCCAAGCTCTTCACCATGAAGATCAACCCCGAGAAGATCCGTGACGTGATCGGTAAAGGCGGCGCCACCATCCGTGCGCTGACCGAAGAAACCGGTTGCCAGATCAACATCGCTGAAGACGGCACGATCACCATCGCCGCCACCGACGGTGCCAAGGCCGACATCGCCAAGCAGCGCATCGAGCAGATCACTGCCGAAGTCGAAATCGGCAAGGTCTACGAAGGCCCAGTGACCAAGATCCTGGACTTCGGTGCCTTGATCAACCTGTTGCCTGGCAAAGACGGTCTGCTGCACATCAGCCAGATCGCCCACGAGCGCGTTGAAAAAGTGACCGACTACCTGAGTGAAGGTCAGATCGTCAAGGTCAAAGTGCTCGAGACCGATGAAAAGGGCCGTGTCAAGCTGTCCATGAAGGCCCTGCTGGACCGTCCAGCCCAGGGTGCTCAACAGCAGCAACAGCAACAGTGATGGGATGCCTGCGGACCGAAAGGTCCGCAGCCTGAGCCGATCATGAACATCATCGACCTCCACAGTTTTGGTGCCCCCGAGGTGCTGGTGCCGGGCACCCGTCCTGACCCCGTCGCCGGGGCAGGGGAGGTGCTTATTCGCGTGTGCGCGAGTGGCATCAACCGTCCCGATGTGCTGCAGCGTTCAGGTGCCTATCCGCCGCCGCCTGGTGCACCCGAGTGGCCAGGCCTCGAAGTGGCTGGCACCATCGAATCGGGCGATGCCCATGCGATGGCGCAAGCGGGCTTCAAGGTGGGCGACCGCGTTTGTGCTTTGGTCGCGGGTGGCGGCTATGCCGAGCTGTGCGTGGCACCTGTGGCCCAGTGTCTGCCGGTGCCTGCGGGCTTGACTGATGTTGAAGCGGCTTCGCTGCCGGAGACCTTTTTCACGGTCTGGAGCAATGTGTTTGACCGCGGTCTCCTGCAGGCCGGTGAGACGCTGCTCATCCAGGGCGGCACCAGCGGCATTGGCGTCACGGCCATCCAGATGGCCAAAGCAGCCGGTGCGCGCGTGATCGTCACCGCAGGCTCCGACGACAAATGCCAGGCTTGCCTGAAGCTGGGTGCTGACCATGCGATCAACTATAAAACCCAGGACTTCGTTGACGAGGCCAAGCGCCTGACCGATGGCCGTGGTGTGGATGTGGTGCTTGACATGGTGGCGGGTGACTATGTGGCCCGTGAAGTCGAGGTCCTTGCCGAAGACGGTCGTTTGGTCATCATTGCGGTACAGGGCGGTGTCAAGAGCGGCTTCAATGCCGGTCTGGTGCTGCGCCGTCGCCTGACGATCACTGGTTCCACGCTGCGTCCGCGTCCGGTCGAATTCAAGGGGCTGATCGCCGCATCGCTCAAAAAGACCGTCTGGCCTTGGCTTGAATCCAAAGCCATCGTGCCAGTCATCCACAGCGTGTTTGACGCTTGCGCACCGGTGGATGGTTACCCGTCTGGCGCTGCGCGTGCGCACGCTCTGATGGAATCCAACCAGCATGTGGGCAAAATCGTGATCACCTGGGGTCAGGCATGAGCAAGCAAAAGCTGATTGTCGGTAACTGGAAGATGAATGGCGGCCTGTCGGCCAACCAGGCCTTGCTTGACGAGATCAAGGTGGGTCTGGGCGCGGTGCGCTGCCGCGCCGGTGTGTGCGTGCCGCATCCTTATCTGGCCCAGGTCCAGCTCTTGCTGGCGGGTACGCCGATTGCCCTGGGTGCGCAGGATGTGTCCATTCACGCGCAAGGCGCCTACACCGGTGAGGTGTCGGCCGCCATGCTGCGTGATTTTGGTGTGCGTTACTGCATCGTCGGCCATTCCGAGCGTCGCCAATACCACCGCGAAAGCGAAGTGGAAGTGGCGCTCAAGGCCAAGCAGGCGCTGGCCTGCGGCATCACGCCCATCGTCTGTGTGGGCGAGACGCTGGCCCAGCGGGATACTGGTGAGACCGAAGCTGTCGTCAAGCGTCAGCTGGCGGCGGTGATTCATGAAAATGGCCACTGCATCAGCGAGATTGTGGTGGCTTACGAGCCGGTCTGGGCCATTGGCACGGGTCGCACCGCCACGCCCGAGCAGACCCAGGCGGTGCATGCCGTGTTGCGTTCGCAGCTCAAGGCGGCAACGCCGCACCATGAGCGCGTGTCCATTGTGTACGGCGGCAGCATGAATGCTGCCAACGCCGCCGAACTGCTGGCCCAGCCCGATGTGGATGGCGGCTTGATTGGCGGCGCGGCACTCAAGGCCGCTGACTTTTTGACCATTTTGCGGGCGGCTTCACGCTGAGCCTGCTGCATTTTTTGATTTTCGGAGAGCATGATGAGTTTTGCATTGACTTTGATTTTGGTGGTCCAGATGCTGTCGGCACTGGCCATGATTGGTCTGATCCTGGTTCAGCACGGCAAGGGTGCTGACATGGGGGCTGCATTTGGCAGTGGCACATCGGGCAGCCTGTTTGGTGCCACGGGTGGTGCCAACTTCCTCTCGCGCACCACGGCGGTGCTGGCGGCGGTCTTTTTTGTCTGCACCTTGCTGCTGGCCTACCTGGGTAACAGCCGCCCACAAGCGTCGGGCAGTGTGCTCGAGGGCGCTGCAGTGACTGCGCCAGCGACAGACAACAGCACCGCAGCACAGATTCCAGGCAACGCAGCACCAGCTTCTGTGCCTGCCAAGTAAGCTGGCTATCAGCTTTGCTGGACTGCGCAAATTTCCGGATTTGAGCAAGGATTTTGTGAGGTTTTCAGAGTAGAATGCGGGATTGTCCGGAGAGCAATAACACCTATGAACGGTGTGCCTCACGCAATCCAGGGCAGAACATACCGCCGTCGTGGTGAAATTGGTAGACACGCTATCTTGAGGGGGTAGTGGCGAAAGCTGTGCGAGTTCGAGTCTCGCCGACGGCACCAGACAAACAGATGGGTTCTGACCTGTTCGGAACCCATCTACCGGTGATCCGTCAGTCTCAAGATGAACCTCGGCCAATACCTCCCCATCCTCTTGTTCATACTGGTCGGCGTTGCTGTCGGCGTGATTCCCCAGGTGCTGGGCTACATCCTTGGCCCCAACCGTCCTGACGCGGAAAAAAATTCCCCCTATGAATGCGGCTTCGAAGCCTTTGAAGACGCTCGCATGAAATTTGATGTTCGCTACTACCTGGTGGCGATCTTGTTCATCCTGTTCGATCTGGAAATCGCTTTCCTGTTTCCTTGGGCCGTGGCGCTCAAGGAGGTGGGTGTTGCCGGCTTCGTTGCCGTGGTGATTTTTCTGGCCATTCTGGTCGTGGGCTTTGTCTACGAGTGGAAAAAAGGCGCACTGGACTGGGAATGATCCCGTTCAAAAACAACCCCACATTCAGCCTCTGAGGACTACGAGATGATTGAAGGCGTGATGAAGGAAGGCTTTATCACCACGAGCTACGACTCGGTGGTGAACTGGGCCAAAACCGGTTCGCTGTGGCCCATGACCTTTGGTCTGGCCTGCTGCGCGGTCGAGATGATGCATGCAGCCACAGCGCGCTATGACCTGGCTCGTTTTGGCGCTGAGGTGTTCCGTGCCAGTCCGCGCCAGTCGGATCTGATGATCGTGGCCGGCACGCTGTGCAACAAAATGGCACCTGCCCTGCGCAAGGTGTACGACCAGATGTCCGAGCCGCGCTGGGTCATCTCCATGGGGTCGTGTGCCAACGGTGGCGGCTACTACCACTACAGCTATTCGGTGGTGCGTGGCTGCGACCGCGTGGTGCCGGTGGATGTGTACGTGCCCGGGTGCCCGCCCACGGCTGAAGCGTTGATCTACGGCATCATCCAGCTGCAGCAGAAGATCCGCCGCACGCAAACCATTGCGCGTGTCTGAGGGAGTACGAATGACCCAATACGCCATCCGCCCTGAAGACCTGCAGGCCAAACTGTCTGCTTTGCTCGCAGACCGTGCTCAGGTTTCGCTCGCTCTGGGCGAAGCCACGGTGCATGTGAGTGCTGCAAATTACCGCGATGTGATGCAGACCCTGAAGAGTGCAGCGGACTGCCAGTTTGAGCAATTGATCGACCTGTGCGGTGTCGACTACTTGGCCTACCGCGAAGTCGGTACCGATGGTCCACGCTTTGGTGTCACCGTGCACCTGCTGTCTGTGAGTCTGAACCAGCGCGTGCGCGTCAAGGTGTTGTGCCCGGACGACGATTTGCCGCTGGTGGCTTCGGTCAACGATCTGTGGAACTCGGCCAACTGGTACGAGCGCGAAGCCTTTGACCTGTTCGGCATCGTTTTTGAGGGTCACAACGACCTGCGTCGCATTCTGACCGACTACGGTTTCATTGGGCACCCGTTCCGCAAAGACTTCCCGCTCTCGGGTCACGTTGAAATGCGTTACGACGCCGAGCGCAAGCGCGTGATTTATGAGCCCGTGAGCATTGAGCCACGCGAAATCACACCGCGCATCATCCGCGAAGAAAACTATGGGGGCCTGAACTGATATGGCCGAAATCAAGAACTACACCCTGAACTTCGGACCCCAGCACCCGGCCGCCCACGGCGTGCTGCGTCTGGTGCTGGAGCTTGATGGCGAGGTCGTGCAGCGCGCCGACCCGCACATTGGCTTGCTGCACCGTGCCACTGAAAAGCTGGCCGAAAGCAAGACCTATATCCAGTCGCTGCCCTACATGGACCGTCTGGATTACGTGTCCATGATGTGCAACGAGCACGCCTACTGCCTGGCCATCGAAAAGATGCTGGGCCTGGATGTGCCGCTGCGTGCCCAGTACATCCGTGTGATGTTCTCCGAGATCACCCGTTTGATGAACCACCTGATGTGGCTCGGTTCGCACGGCAACGATTGCGGCAGCTCCACCATCCTGATCTACACCTTCCGCGAGCGCGAAGACCTGTTCGACATGTACGAGGCTGTGTCCGGTGCCCGCATGCACGCCGCCTACTTCCGTCCGGGCGGTGTCTACCGCGACTTGCCCGACAGCATGACCCCCTACAAGGTCAGCAAAGTCAAGAACGCCAAGACCATCGCTGAGATGAACAAGAACCGTCAGGGTTCCTTGCTTGATTTCATCGACGATTTCACCCAGCGCTTCCCCAAGTGCGTGGACGAATACGAAACCCTGCTGACCGACAACCGCATCTGGAAACAGCGCACCGTTGGCATCGGTGTGGTGCCTCCAGAGCGCGCCCTGAACCTGGGCATGACCGGCCCCATGCTGCGTGGCTCTGGCATTGCCTGGGACCTGCGCAAAAAGCAGCCCTACGACGCCTACGACAAGGTCGAGTTCGACGTGCCTGTGGGCAAGACCGGTGACAGCTACGACCGTTACTTGGTGCGCGTGCAGGAAATGCGCGAGTCCAACCGCATCATCCAGCAGTGCGTGGCCTGGCTGCGTGCCAACCCGGGTCCGGTCATCACCGACAACCACAAGGTGGCGCCGCCTGCCCGCGAAGGCATGAAGTCCAACATGGAAGACTTGATCCACCACTTCAAGCTCTTCACCGAAGGCTTCCGCGTTCCCGAAGGCGAAGCCTATGCGGCCGTTGAACACCCGAAAGGTGAGTTTGGCATCTACATGGTGAGCGATGGTGCCAACAAGCCTTATCGCCTCAAAATCCGTGCCCCGGGCTTTGCCCACCTGGCCACCCTCGATGAAATGGCCAAGGGTCACATGCTGGCCGACGCCGTCGCCATCATCGGCACGATGGACATTGTGTTTGGAGAGATTGACCGATGATCTCGGAGTCCACAAAAACACGCTTTGCGCGTGAAGTTGCCAAGTTTCCGGCAGATCAGAAGCAGTCGGCCGTGATGGCCTGCTTGTCGATCGTGCAGCAGGAGCAAGGTTGGGTCAGCCCTGACAGCGAGCAGGGCGTGGCCGACTACTTGGGCATGCCTGTGATGGCGGTGCACGAAGTCACCACCTTCTACAACATGTACAACCAAAAGCCGGTGGGCAAGTTCAAACTGAACGTTTGCACCAACTTGCCTTGCCAGTTGCGCGGCGGCCAAAAGGCCCTGGAGCATCTGGAGCACAAGCTGGGCGTGCATGCGGGCGAGACCACGGCCGATGGCCTGTTCACGCTGCAACCCAGCGAATGCCAGGGCGCTTGCGCCGATGCACCCGTGATGCTGGTCAACGACCGCCACATGTGCAGCTTCATGAGCAACGACAAACTGGATCAATTGGTCGACAGCCTGAAGAAAGCGGAGGCCGTCTGATGAACGTCCAACAAGTTCTGAACCAATTCCAGTCCACGGGCGTGGAAACCTGCTTCCATGACCGACACATCAATCCGCAAATTTATGCGGATCTGAATGGCAAGAACTGGAGCATCAAAGATTACGAAGCGCGCGGCGGCTATGCGGCCTTGCGCAAGATCCTGGGTAAGGACGGCGGCGAAGGCCTGACCCAAGACCAGGTGATTGCCACCGTCAAAGAGTCCGGCCTGCGAGGTCGCGGCGGTGCGGGTTTCCCAACAGGTCTGAAGTGGAGCTTCATGCCCCGCCAGTTCCCTGGGCAAAAGTACCTGGTCTGCAACTCGGACGAAGGTGAGCCGGGTACATGCAAAGACCGTGACATCATGGAGTACAACCCCCACACGGTGATCGAAGGCATGATCATCGCTGCTTATGCCATGGGCATCAGCGTGGGCTACAACTACATCCACGGCGAAATTTTCCACACCTACGAGCGCTTTGAAGCCGCTCTCGAAGAGGCTCGCGCCGCAGGCTATCTGGGTGACAACATCCTGGGCTCCACGTTCAGCTTCCAGCTGCACGCTTCCCACGGTTTTGGTGCCTATATCTGCGGTGAGGAAACTGCGTTGCTTGAATCGTTGGAAGGCAAAAAAGGCCAGCCTCGCTTCAAGCCACCATTCCCCGCCAGCTTTGGCCTGTACGGCAAGCCCACCACCATCAACAACACCGAAACATTCGCAGCGGTGCCTTGGATCATCCGCAACGGTGGTCAGGCTTATCTGGAATGCGGCAAGCCCAACAACGGTGGCACCAAGATTTTCTCGGTCAGTGGTGACGTTGAGCGCCCAGGTAATTACGAAGTGCCTATGGGTACGCCGTTTGCCAAGCTGCTCGAACTCGCTGGTGGTGTGCGCGGAGGCCGCCAGCTTAAGGCCGTGATCCCCGGCGGTTCTTCATCGCCTGTGATCCCCGGTGATCTGATGATGAAGCTGACCATGGACTACGACAGCATTGCCAAAGAGGGCGGTTCAATGTTGGGTTCGGGCGCGGTGATCGTCATGGACGACACACGTTGCATGGTCAAGGCTTTGGCCCGACTGTCTTATTTTTACTCGCACGAATCATGCGGCCAGTGCACCCCTTGCCGCGAAGGCACAGGTTGGCTGTGGCGCATGGTTGACCGCATTGAAAACGGCCAGGGCCGTGCCAGCGACATCGAGATGCTCGACAGCGTGGCTGGCAACATCATGGGCCGCACGATTTGCGCCTTGGGCGATGCAGCGGCCATGCCGGTGCGCGGCATGCTCAAGCATTTCCGTCACGAATTTGTACACCACATCGAGCACAAGACCTGCATGGTCGATGCCGGTGTTTGAGGTTAAGGCCGACCATGGTTGAAATCGAACTCGACGGCAAGAAAGTGGAAGTGGCTGAAGGCAGCATGGTGATGCATGCTGCTGAAAAAGCCGGTACCTACATTCCGCATTTCTGCTACCACAAGAAGCTCTCCATTGCTGCCAGCTGCCGCATGTGCCTGGTGGATGTGGAAAAAGCCCCCAAACCCATGCCCGCCTGCGCCACGCCTGTGACGCAAGGCATGATCGTGCGCACCAAGAACGAGAAAGCCGTTTCTGCCCAGAAGTCGGTGATGGAGTTTTTGCTGATCAACCACCCGTTGGACTGCCCGATCTGCGATCAAGGTGGCGAGTGCCAGCTGCAGGATCTGGCTGTCGGCTACGGTGGCACCAAGTCGCGCTACGAAGAAGAAAAGCGCGTGGTGTTTCACAAGGAAGTCGGACCGCTGATCTCGATGGAAGAGATGAGCCGCTGCATCCACTGCACACGTTGCGTGCGCTTTGGTCAGGAAGTGGCCGGCCAGATGGAGCTGGGCATGTCCAACCGCGGCGAGCATGCCGAGATCGAGACCTTCCTTGGCAAGACCATCGACTCCGAGCTGTCGGGCAACATGATCGACATCTGCCCGGTTGGTGCGCTCACCAGCAAGCCTTTCCGCTACCACGCTCGTACCTGGGAGCTGTCGCGCCGCAAGTCGGTGGCGGCCCACGATTCCTCGGGTGCCAACCTGATCGTGCAGGTCAAGAACAACCAGGTGCAGCGTGTCGTGCCTCTCGAAAACGAAGAGGTCAACGAATGCTGGATCGCTGACCGCGACCGCTTCTCCTATGAAGCCCTGAACAGCGCCGAGCGCCTGACCCAGCCCATGCTCAAGCAGGGCGGTCAGTGGAAAGAAGTCGACTGGCAGACCGCACTCGAATACGTGGCCAATGGCCTCAAAAACATCCAGCGTGACCACGGCGCCGCCAGCATGGGGGCGCTGGTGAGCCCGCACAGCACAGTGGAAGAAGCCTATCTGGCTGGCAGCCTGCTGCGTGGTTTGGGTTCCGACAATGTGGACGCCCGCCTGCGCCGCGCCGAATTCGTGGCTGCTGAAGGCGTTCAGTGGTTGGGCACCTCAATCGCTTCGCTGTCTGCTCTGCAGCGCGTGCTGGTCGTGGGCTCCAACCTGCGCAAAGATCACCCGCTGTTCGCACAGCGCATCCGTCAGGCCGCACGCCATGGCGCGCAAGTCAATGTAATTGCTTCTGTTGCGCAGAACGCCCAGGGCTGGGCCCTGCCGGTGGCCAACAGCGTTGTGGCCGATGCCTCCGGCTGGGCGCAAGCCTTGGCCGATGTGGCTGCTGCGATCGCTGCAGACAAGGGCGTGCAAGCGCCCGCCGTTGGCAATGCCAGTGCGCAGGCACAAGCCATTGCCAAGTCCCTGCTGGGTGGCGAGCGCAAGGCCGTGTTGCTGGGCAACGGTGCCGCGCACCACGCCAATGCGTCGAGCTTGCTGTTGCTGGCCAACTGGATTGGCGAGCAGACCGGTGCGAGCGTCGGCTACCTGACCGAAGCTGCCAACACGGTCGGTGTGCAGTGGGCCAAGGCCCAGCCGCAGACCGGTGGCAAGAACGCCGCCCAAATGCTGGACGGCAGCCTCAAGGCCGCGATCCTGCTGAACACCGAGCCCGAGTTTGACACCGCTGCAGGCGCTGCCGCCGTGGCTGCCCTGGACAAAGCCGAGATGGTCGTCACGCTCAGTCCCTTCAAGGCCAACCTGGCTTTCAGCGATGTGTTGCTGCCGATCGCGCCCTTCACTGAAACGTCAGGCAGTTTTGTCAACGCCGAAGGCCGCCTGCAGAGCTTCCATGCCGTGGTCAAGCCTTTGGCTGAAACCCGCCCAGCATGGAAAGTGCTGCGCGTTCTGGCGAACCTGCTGGACATCCCGGGCTTTGCCTTTGAGACTTCGCAGGATGTGCTGGCCCGTGCCACCGTACAGCCTTTGAACCTGTCCAACGCCATCCGCGCCGATGTGCGTCTGGGTGGCGCTGCGAGCGAGCCTGTGGTTGCTCCGATTTACCAACTCGATGGCATTGTGCGCCGTGCTGCCTCGTTGCAGCAGACGGCTGATGCACGCAAGGAGGCCGCATGATCGACGCGCTCTACAACGGCGGCCTGAACCTGCTGGCCGATGCCTGGTGGACCACGATGGCGTGGCCCGTTCTCTGGATCCTGATCAAGATCGTGGCCGTGCTGGCCCCGCTGATGGGGGCCGTCGCGTACCTGACGCTGTGGGAGCGCAAGCTGCTGGGCTTCATGCAGGTGCGCATGGGCCCCAACCGCGTGGGTCCCTTCGGTCTGCTGCAGCCGATCGCAGACGCCCTGAAGCTGCTGACCAAAGAGCTGATCAACCCCTCTGCTGCCAGCATGGGCCTGTTCCGACTGGGCCCGATCATGGCCATCATGCCGGCTTTGGCCGCCTGGGTGGCGATTCCCTTCGGTCCTGAAGTGGCGCTGACCAACCTGAATGCGGGTCTGATGCTGGTGATGGCCATCACATCCATTGAGGTGTATGGCGTGATCATCGCGGGTTGGGCATCGAATTCCAAGTACGCCTTCCTGGGCGCATTGCGTGCTTCGGCGCAGATGGTGAGCTATGAGATCGCCATGGGCTTTTGTTTCCTGGTGGTCCTCATGGTCACCGGCAGCATGAACCTGACCGACATTGTGCTGTCGCAAGACAAAGGCAACATGGCCCGCATGGGTCTGAATTTCCTGTCCTGGAACTGGTTGCCCCTGTTGCCAATTTTTGTGGTGTACCTGATCTCTGGCGTGGCCGAGACCAACCGCCACCCCTTTGACGTGGTCGAAGGTGAAGCCGAAATTGTGGCGGGCCACATGGTCGAATACTCCGGCATGGGCTTTGCCATCTTCTTCCTGGCCGAATACGCCAGCATGTGGCTGGTGTCCATCCTGGCCGTGATCATGTTCCTGGGCGGCTGGCTGTCTCCGATCGACAGCGCCTTGTTCAACATGGTTCCCGGCTGGATCTGGTTGGGCCTGAAGACTTTCCTGGTGGTGTCCATGTTCATCTGGATCCGCGCCACTTTCCCGCGCTTCCGTTACGACCAGATCATGCGTCTGGGCTGGAAGATTTTCATTCCAGTCACCCTGGTGTGGCTGCTGGTGGTGGGGGCCTGGTTGTTCTCACCCTGGAACATCTGGAAATAAGCGGTTGACGATCATGACCACAATGACTGCTTCCTCCTTTTCGATCAAAGACTTCTTCAAGAGCTTCATGCTCGTGGAGTTGCTCAAGGGCATGGCCCTGACCGGACGCTACGCATTCGCCCGCAAGGTGACGCTGGAGTTCCCGGAAGAAAAAACACCGCTGTCGCCCCGTTTTCGTGGCCTGCACGCACTGCGCCGTTACGACAATGGTGAAGAGCGCTGCATCGCCTGCAAACTGTGCGAAGCGGTCTGCCCGGCGATGGCCATCACCATTGAGGCGGGTCAGCGTGAAGACGGCTCACGCCGTACCACGCGCTACGACATCGACCTGACCAAGTGCATCTTCTGCGGCTTCTGCGAAGAAAGCTGCCCGGTGGACTCCATTGTCGAGACGCACATTTTTGAGTACCACGGCGAAAAGCGTGGCGACTTGTACTTCACCAAGGACATGTTGCTGGCCGTGGGGGATCGGTATGAAAAAGAGATCGCTGCCAACAAGGCCGCTGATGCTCCATACCGCTGATCATTGAACCTACCTACAAAGATATCCCCCATGGACGTCAAGACCGGTTTCTTCTACCTCTTCTCGGTGGTGCTGTTGTTTTCAGCCTTCCGAGTGGTCACGGCCCGCAACCCTGTGCATGCGGTGCTCTTTCTCATGCTGGCCTTCTCGCAGGCCTCGGCCGTCTGGCTGCTGCTCAACGCCGAATTCCTGGCCATCACTCTGGTGCTGGTCTACCTCGGCGCTGTGATGGTGCTGTTCCTGTTCGTCGTGATGATGCTGGACATCAACATCGATACCCTGCGCCAGGGATTCTGGAAGAACTTTCCGCTGGCCGCCACTTTGGGTGCCGTGGTCGCTTTTGAGATGACCGCCGTGCTGATGAGCGGTTTCCGCCTGTCGCAGGCCCCTGCGCTGGTGGCGGGTGCTGCACCTGTGTCCAACAGCAAGGCGCTGGGCGTGCTGCTTTACACCGAATACCTGATGCCGATCCAGATCGCTGCGGCCATCCTGCTGGTGGCGATGGTGGCAGCGATTGCCTTGACCCTGCGCCAGCGCAAGGACAGCAAGGCCATCAACCCGTCCATCCAGGTGCGCGTGCGTGCTGCTGACCGCCTGCAGGTGGTCCAGATGGCCGCCACTCAGGTGGCACCCGCACCGGCGCCTGCCGTTGCAGAGGAGAACAAGTGATGTCATTGACCCTCGGACACTACCTTTCGCTGGGCGCCATGCTGTTCGCGCTGGCCGTGATCGGCATCTTTCTAAACCGCAAGAACCTGATCGTGCTGCTGATGGCCATCGAGCTGATGCTGCTGGCCGTCAACATGAACTTTGTGGCCTTCTCGCATTACCTGGGTGACATGCACGGACAGGTGTTCGTGTTCTTCATCCTGACGGTGGCGGCGGCCGAATCGGCCATCGGTCTGGCCATCCTGGTGCTGCTGTTCCGCAACAAGAACAGCATCGACGTCCAAGACCTCAATACGCTCAAGGGTTAATAAAAATATGAGTCAAACCCTCAACGCAAGCACGCTGCTGGCTGTGCCGCTCGCGCCCCTGGTGGGCTCGGTGCTGGCCGGTATTCTGGGCACCAAGTTTGGTGGCAACTGGATTGGCCGCAAGCTTTCGCACACCCTGACCATTCTGGGCGTGCTGCTGGCTTTCATCCTCTCCGCCATGACGCTCAAGAGCGTGATCGATGGCGCCCGTTTCAACGAAACCCTCTACACCTGGATGGTGGTGGGTGGCCTGAAGATGGAAGTCGGCTTCATGGTCGACGGCCTCACTGCCATGATGATGTGCGTGGTGACCTTTGTGTCTCTGATGGTGCACCTCTACACCATCGGCTACATGGAAGAAGACGAAGGCTACAACCGTTTCTTCGCCTACATCTCGTTGTTCACCTTCTCCATGCTGATGCTCGTCATGAGCAACAACCTGCTGCAGCTGTTCTTCGGCTGGGAAGCCGTGGGTCTGGTGTCTTACCTGCTGATCGGTTTCTGGTTCAACAAGCCGACCGCCATCTTTGCCAACATGAAGGCCTTTCTGGTCAACCGTGTGGGTGACTTCGGCTTCATCCTCGGCATTGGCCTGATCGCCGCCTACACAGGCAGCCTCAACTACACCGAAGTGTTTGCCAAGGCCGCCGACCTGGCCAAGATCGATTTCCCCTGGTATGTCTTTGGCATGGACGGCATGCTGATCACCGTGATCTGCATCTGCCTGTTCATCGGTGCCATGGGCAAGTCGGCCCAGTTCCCGCTGCACGTGTGGCTGCCCGACTCCATGGAAGGCCCGACCCCGATTTCTGCGCTGATCCACGCCGCCACCATGGTGACGGCCGGCATCTTCATGGTGTCGCGCATGTCGCCGCTGTATGAACTGTCGGACGCTGCACTGAACTTCATCATGGTGATCGGCTCGATCACGGCGCTGTTCATGGGTTTCCTGGGCATCATCCAGAACGACATCAAGCGCGTGGTGGCTTATTCCACTTTGTCGCAGCTCGGTTACATGACCGTGGCGCTGGGCGCATCGGCTTATTCGGTCGCCGTGTTCCACCTGATGACACACGCCTTCTTTAAGGCCCTGCTGTTCCTCGGTGCCGGCTCCGTCATCATGGGTATGCACCACAACCAGGACATCCGCTGGATGGGCGGTGTGCGCAAGTACATGCCCATCACCTGGATCACCTCGCTGCTGGGCTCGCTGGCCCTGATCGGTACGCCGTTCTTCTCGGGTTTCTACTCCAAGGACAGCATCATCGAAGCTGTGCACGAGAGCCATCTGGCCGCTGCTGGTTTCGCCAACTTTGCCGTTCTGGCGGGTGTGTTTGTCACCGCTTTCTATTCGTTCCGCATGTACTTCCTGGTGTTCCATGGCAAGGAGCGTTACGACCAGAATCCGGATGCTGACGACCATGGTCATGGCCACGATGACCACCACGAGCCGCACGAATCGCCCTGGGTGGTGACTGTGCCCCTGATCCTGCTGGCGATTCCATCGGTGGTGATCGGCTACATGACGATCGATCCGATGCTGTTCGGCGAGTTCTTCAAGGATGCCATCTTTGTCGATGCCGATAAGCACCATGTCATGCACGAGCTGGCTGATGCCTTCCACGGCCCGGTGGCGATGGCCCTGCATGCCGTGAGCACCTTGCCTTTCTGGCTGGCACTCGGTGGTGTGGTGGTGTCCTGGTACATGTACATGGTCAATCCGGCGGTGCCTGCATTCTTTGCCCGTGTGCTGCGTCCGCTGATCGTGGTTCTGGAGAACAAATACTTCATGGACTGGATCAACGAAAACATCCTGGCCCGTGGTGCCCGCATGCTGGGGACCGGTCTGTGGCAAGTGGGTGATCGCACGTTGATCGACGGCCTGGTGGTCAATGGTTCCTGGAAAGTCGTGGGTGCCGTGTCCAAGCTGGTGCGCTGGTTCCAGTCGGGCTTCTTGTACCACTACGCCCTGGTCATGATTCTGGGTGTCTTCGCGCTGATGACGTATTTCGTCTGGCTGGCTTAACGATTACAAGGAAGTCATAAAAATGGGATTGTTGAGCCTTGCCATCTGGACGCCAATCGCTTTTGGCGTCATCTTGCTGGCCCTGGGCCGTGACGAGCAGGCCCGCGCTGTGCGCTGGCTGGCCCTGATCGGCGCTGTCGTCAGTTTCCTGGTCACTCTGCCTTTGTACTCGGGCTTCCAGCTCGGCACATCGGCCATGCAGTTTGTCGAAAAGGCGAGCTGGATCGAACGTTTCAATGTCAACTACACCCTGGGCGTGGACGGCATTTCGCTGTGGTTCGTACTGCTGACGGCTTTCATCAACGTGATCGTCGTGATCGCGGGCTGGGAAGTCATCACCCGCAAAGTCAACCAGTACATGGCCGCCTTCCTGATCCTGTCGGGTCTGATGATCGGCGTGTTCTCCGCGCTGGACGGCATCCTGTTCTAAGT
>Ga0213920_1000859_pt1 | contig 19141 bp, 15 predicted proteins | sample McNCre1117MG_FD_161054 | JGI IMG/M metagenome (GOLD analysis project Ga0213920, IMG submission 161054) | Freshwater microbial communities from McNutts Creek, Athens, Georgia, United States - 11-17 MG | ecosystem: Environmental > Aquatic > Freshwater > Creek | place: USA: Georgia | collected...
CGGCCGCACCGAGCGTGAACAAGAATGCGTTATTAACAATTCGGAAAAGCATCAGCGATGCGTCTTCGCCGGTCACTGCCTCGAGAAGCAACTGCAGGGTTGCGCCGCGAATAGCGCCCGAAACCGCCATGCCCAGGAGCACCAGTCCGGTTTTGGAAGGCAGCCACTTCATCACTGGTGCGCAAAGCACAAACATGGCCGCGTAGGCAGAGATATGCGCCAACGCCGAAACCGCAAGGTTTTGGGCCAGCGAAATATTTCCGGCACCGGGGATGCCCACGAGGCGGGCCACAAACGTTAGGCCAAAACTCAGCAGAAATGCGCCGTAGGAGAACAGCGGCCATTTGAGTGCCAGCTCAACCTGGCTATATAACGAGCGCATGAAGGAGGCGGCACGCTTGGGCGCGTTAGTCACGATCCGGCAGCCCGGCACTCGAAATGAAGATTCGCATGGCCTCGGCCCTCGGGCTAACGCCTTCGATTTCGGCCACAGCAAGTTGCTTGAAGATAAGGCCGAGGCGCTGTTCGATTGCAGAGTTGCTCACCACAAGGCGCTTGGCAATTTCAGAGTTGGTGAGGCCCTGCGCAACCATTCGAAGCAGCTCAATCTGCTTTGCCGAAAGCCCAGCTAATGGTCTCGCCGGATCGCGATCCTGGCGGACCTTCGTGGCCTTGTCATTCAGCACTGCATCGATGGTGTTCAGCAGGAGCTGGGTATCGCCAACGGTTTCCTTGCGCAGGAATCCGTAGCCTTCCGGTACGTCGCCGGCAACACCGGCTGTGCGTGCATCCGGGTGCTTGGTGAGAATCAACCCCGCGATGTCTGGGCGCGACCGGTGGAGGATTTTGGCCAGGTCTATTCCGGTTGGGCCATCACCCAGTGAAATATCGATAAGCACCACATCGGGGTCGAATTTATCAACCGCACGGCGGGCTTCGGCAACCGATGCAGCCTTCTCCACCTCAAAGTTGGCGCGTTCCAACGCGGTTGCAATCAGCGAGGCAACCATGCCGTCATCTTCAACTACAAGGGCCTTGCGCACATTCGAGAACATCCCTCGATTATGCCTGTGAATTGCCGCGATTTTGGGCACATAACTGGGGTTTACCACAGCAGTTCTTTGAGCCGTGATGGGAAATTTTTGGCAGTCCAAAAGTTACATACTTTTTGCCTAGACGGTGCTAGAGTTTCATCAGAATTGGCGCCTGCCATTCGAAAAGGAGAATCATGAACAAGACCGCAAAGCTAGTTGCAGCTGGCGCAGCCGTGGCAGCAATCGCCACCCTGTCCGCTCCGATGGCAGCAAATGCAGCCCCTCTGGGCGGCAACGGCAACGCAAACCCTAGCTGTGCAGCATTCTTCGCACAGTTCAGCCAGAAGTACATTGGCGTTCCTCTGGGTCAGCTGAAGCAGGACGCCCCAAAGGGTCTTTGGGCTGAGATCGCTCAGACTCACATCTACGATGACTTCGGTTACTGCGGATTCAACAACTAACGAATCCTTCGAAAGTGGTCTGTCACCTCGGTGACAGACCACTTTTCTTTAAAGCGCGTGCCTCTCAGACAGCCGCGACCGCATAATTTTGCCGTTCGAATTTCTCTGGATTTCGGTCTCTTGCACGATGCGCGCAGGGGCCGCAATAGCGAACTCGTTCTTGAGTTCCAATGCCAGAGCTGCAAGGTCTGGGATATCACCCACAACTGCTAGCCAATACTCTTCGAGGCCGTTTTCGGCAATATGCGCGAAGCCCGCGGCATCAGTTACACCGAACTTACCCGGAAGCCAGTTCTCAATGACCGAGGTGCTCACCTTCATGCCCCCCACATTTATGATGTCCTTGGTTCGGCCTTCAAGCACCAGTGACCCCTGATCAAGGTAACCCTTATCTCCGGGATGGTACCAGCCATCGATGAAGTGATCGTGGCTAGCTGATGGGTTTGATAGGTAGCCATCAACCATCCAAGGGGCTTTGAGCAAGACAGCGCCTTCTTCAGTAACACAAACTTCCACCCCTGGAAGTGGCGAGCCCACGTTCGAACTTCTGTGGTCTCGCCAGTTGCGAAGCGAAATTACGTCCATTTCCGTTGCTCCGTATCGAACGAAGACCTCACAACCCAGAGTCTCGGACGCTTGCCTTGCCAGTTCTCCTGGAATGGCTGCTCCGGTCACTACAACGGATTCGAGGGAGTCCAGCTGCCAGCCTCCACGCTTTGCCGCTTCAACAAGTTGCGTTAGCTGGGCGGGCGAGCACTCAACCTGGCGAATTCCGGCGGCTCTAACTCTCGCAACCGCCTCATTCGCGCTTGAGATGACGTGGTAGGTTTCGGCGTTGGCGAGATGCACAAGCGCACTGCGGACGCCAATCCAGGCACCCATATCGAATATCGAAAGGTACGGTAGCGCCCCCACCCAGTGGGTGTGGTTGACTAGGCGTTGCCTAACTAAATCGATGCTTAGACCAACAGCCTTCGGCGTTCCTGTGGTGCCGCTCGAGTGCACTACCAGGCAAAGATTTTGAGGCGTTTTGGGGTTGGTCAACTGAAGCGGCCCAGTGATGTCGCCCGGCGTGAAATAGTCTTCGGTCACCAGCACATTCTTGGTGCTACCCGTGCCATCCATAGGCGCAACGGAGAATACCCAGTCAAGCTCGATCTGCCCAGCGGCTGCAACGGTTGGCGTGTAACGAACCGCCACCGCTCCCAATGAAAATACTGCGAGCATGAATGGGATGTGCAGGGCGGTCGGTAGGTTGATACCCACAAAGTTGCCTTCAACAACACCTTCATTGCGCAGTTTCCTTGCGATGTTCGCTACCACGGCCGCTAGTTCGGCAAAGGTAAGCGAGGTGTGCTCAGTCACGAGTGCCGGTTTGTTGGGGTACTCACGCGCGGCGTCGAGGAGGAGCGATGCGATGTTTTCAAGCTCGAGGAGCGAGCCGGTGCTTGTTGGCATTTGAACAGACTACTTCTTGATGGTGAATGCTTTGGAGGTAGCCGAAACCGCTGGGTAGCCAACCACTCGTGACGAAACCTTCACAGTGATCTTTTTGCCGGCCAGCTTCGCGGTTAGTGCAAGCTTGCCCGCGGTAGCACCAGAAATAGCCTTACCGTTTGAGTACCACTGATAGGTGATCACTGCACCGGCTGGCGAACCGGAAAGCTTGGCACTTAGAGTCTTACCAACCTTTGCGGTTCCCCCGAGCGATGCTTTGGTGGTGTACGAGAGCCTGCCACCGATCATCGACTCATCGCTGGTTTGGCTTGCCGCATCCAGGTGGATTTTGGTTGCAGTAATCACCAGCGAAATACCGTGGGCCTGATCCTGTTGCGTGAGGGTGTAGGTGGTCTTGGTGGCGCCAACAATGTCGAAGCCATCGCGCAACCACTGGTAGGTGAAAGCTGTGCCGCTCTCCCATGGGCCCGGCACAGCAGTGAGGGTAGAACCTACGCCTAGGTAGCCTGTGAAAGTTGGCTTTGGCTTGATGGCAAATACGCCATCGCCAATCACTGTGCCGTCGCTCACCATCGCGGTGTTTTGGTAGCCGCTAGATTTTCCGGTTACTTCAACCGAAATTGCCGTGCCGTAGTCGGCTTCTACTGGCACATAGCTGGAGTCGGTTGCACCGGCGATTGCAACACCATTTCGCAACCAACGGTAGGAGAGCGTGATTCCTACTCCCCAGTTTCCGGCCGTCAGCAGCAGCGCCTCGCCAAGGCGGCTACTACCCGCGATGGTGGGCTTTGGAGCGTTGGGGATGAGGCTTGCAAGCACGGGCAGAGCGATGCTGGTCTTGATTACACCCGAGTAGCCAGGCTTACTCGCAATCACGGTGACTGAAAGATTTGCTCCCTTGTCGCCTTGGATTGGGGTGTAGGTAGCAGAGGTGGCGCCGGCAACAGCTGAACCGTTGCGCAGCCACTGGTAGGTAAACGAAACTCCGCTGTCCCAACCCGAAACATCGACACCCACGGTGGAGCCCACGGACACATTTCCTGTGATTCCAGGTGCAGGCTGGCTGGTGATAGTTCCGTACCCAACGGTAGCCGCCAAGCTGGTTGAAGTTGTGGTGAGATAGCCGGTCTTGGTTCCGGTTACCGCAACGGTTAGGAGTTGGTTTAGGTCTTCGACCGCGGGAACATAGCTGGCCCCTGTTGCGCCATCGATTGGGTTGCCGTTGCGCAACCATTGATAACTGAGGCTCACGCCCGAATCCCAGGTGCCTGGAGTGGCCGAAACCGAGCCACCAACCACCGCACTGCCGGTGAAGCTTGGCTTCGGAATTAGGGTCAACCGCTTGGTTGCTTCTTGAGCGAAGTCGCTCGATAACACAATGGAGCGGTAGCCGGGCTTGGTCACCGTGATCTGCACCTGAAGAAGTGCGGCAACGTCATCGGCGGTAACCGGATAGGTGGCCTGAGTTGCGCCGGAAACAGCCTGCTGGTTGCGATACCACTGGTAGCTCACTTCGGCGCCTGAATCTAACGAGCCAATCACCGCGTTGATGGAATAGCCAACCTTGGATGCACCGGTAAGCGTTGGCAAACCGGGGTCGGTCATTAGGTTTTCGGAGCCACCGAGGCCGCGATAGTTTGCCCACTCGCCAGAGATTTGACCGTTCTCAAACTGGCCACCGGCACTGGTAAGCCACTGGTTGCCTTGGACATCGCTGGCCCAGTTGAGGTCTTCGCCCTGCGCCAGAATTTCCGAGGCGCCGCCCACGTTTTGCCGCACCAATACCTGCAGAGGGCTGTGCGTTGCGGTTGCAGCTCCAGGTGCTTGGTAGCGCACCACCAGCGATGAACAGTCGTCGGCTACATTCAAGATGCCCGCCGGAGCAACGCCTGAAATGGTGGAGACCAAATTGAAGTGCTTAGTCACGGAGCCAGCCACACAGTACAGGTTGGAATCGGCTGCAGCCACGGCCGCTACGGCGGAGCCGGTTGCGCTTACCGCCTGAACCTGACCAATGTTTGCACCAAAGTTAAGCACCGTGAACGTGCCGTCAATCGCGTAGTCGCGCACCTCCTCGGTGCTGGTGATTAGGTTTTGCATGCTAACAATTACGTGGTTTCCGTGGAACACCAAACCCTGAACCAGGTAGGTGTCTGGGAGGTAACCAACAATGCTCTTGGTCGCAAAGTTGGTTCCGCCCTGCCACACCAAGGCCCAGGCACTTGCCCCGGTTGAGAGTTTGGAAACCCAAGCAACGGCGTCGCCATCGGTGTTCATTGCCACCGATGTGCGGGCTGCCTGTTGAGAAGCCACTGTTGAGAAAAGTGCGGTGTCTGGCCCAACTTCGAAGTTGCTTCCCGTGCCAATCACACTCGCAAAATAGTGGGCTCGATTATTGCCATCTGAAGGCACAATACCCGCACCAAGGTTTTGCTCCAGACCCACAAATGCAGCTCCGGAATCGGCAGCGGAAACTAGATCCACCTCGGATGCAATGCTCTGATTGATTTGGTATTTGGTGGTGCGCAGCGAACCTGGGCGAGTGATGCTGATTTGATCTAGGCCGTTAACACCGATGCCGCTGGCGCGCGACTGGCTGAAAACGGTGCCGTCTGTTGCCACGAAACTTGGCTGGAGGCTTCCGCGGTCCATGAAAGTGCTCGAATTTGGATAGAGCAGGCGCCCGTCACCGGTGTCGCGCTCCTGGATAACCGTTGCCAAAACCGTGGAGTTGTTGCCATGCAAAATTAGGCGATCGGCCGAACCGGCACCAAGCCCCGCAACAGTTACAGGGAACTGCACACTGGTACCAATTGGGCCCGCCGGCAACACCACCGATGCCGCCACGGACAGGTTTCCTGTGAAACCAACTGAGTACGTGGTTGCCGACACCGAAGAACTGGTTCGGCTGAGCGTAACCAGCGATGCCCCGGTTCCGGTTGCATCCGTTGCGCCTACGGAAACTCCGTTGGCAAACTGCATGCCTGCTACCGCCGGGTAGGTTCCCGCGTTGAATGCTAGATTTTTTGGCGAGCGAATCACCAGGTAGGTTGTGCCCGCTGATGGCGGCAGGTTCACGGTATAGAGGTGCGGAACCGCGTTGAGCTCTGCTCCACAGGCCATGCTCGTGATCCAGTTACACGGCGCGCGCCAGGTGCTCAGTGCGTAGTTGCTGTCCGCGATGGCAATGCTCAGCATCGAGGCATCATTCGCGTCGTTCTTCACGGATGCGGTTGTGAACAGGCTGAACACGATGTTCGTGGCATGAGGCGGAATCACGAATTCGTTCGGCGACGTCGAGTCTAGATTTCCAGAAGCACCCGAACCGGCGGCCGAATTTGTTCCAAGGATGGTGGCACTTGCGGATACAGCTCCGGCGCCGGTGAGGGCATCGGGACCGGATGCGTAAAGATCGGCGGCTTTGATGCGGGCCTGCACCGGGTTGGCCATGCCGGCATCAACAACACCGAAAGGGCAGCCTGCACCAACGGTGCACTGGGTTCCGCTCGGGAACTCGGTTGGGTGCTGCTGGGCTAGGAGCGCGGCGATACCCGCCACATAAGGCGCCGACATCGATGTGCCGGAAAGCACGAATGACTGCCGGCCGGGCGTTGCGATTGCCGTGGTGAGCGCTGCACGGATGCCCGATCCAGGGGCGGCGAAGTCCACGCCGAGGCGGTTGTCGGAGGTTGGACCCGAGCTCGAGTAGGAGGCCAGAGCCGCGCCCAGCGGGGACTGCTGCAAGGCGCTCACGGTTGTTGCGTAGGTTGCGGTGGCTGGCGAATATAGCGACGACCCGGCATCGCCCGCGTTGCCTGCTGCAACCGAGACAAACATTCCGGCGGCAACCGCGCGGTTGGTGAGCACCGAAAGGTCGTCTTGGCCGTCCTGCTGGCCACTCGAGAGGGTGAGCGAGAGGTTTATTACTCGAATGTTGTAGGTAGCACGGTTGGTGATGGCCCACTGGAGCGCTGCGGCAACCTGGCTAGATCCACCGGCACCAGCGCAGTTAAAAACGCGGAGGTCGATGATTTTTGCGCCGGGGGCAACACCCTGCATGCCGATGGCGCTGGCATCGGTGGTATCCGAAGCCGTCACCTTTGCTCCGGCGAGGATGGAGGCAACGTGAGTTCCGTGGCCGAACGGGTCTTTGTAGCCGTTATCCGTGCAGTTTGCCGCTGGTGTGGAGAAATCCACACGCTGAACAACTTTGCCCGCTAGACCCAGGGCATTAGGGTCTACACCGCTGTCAATAACAGCCACAACAGCACCTGTGCCATCGATGCCGGTTGTGGTCTCTGCCTGAGCCAGGGCGGGGTCCAGCTGAGGAACCAACTGCTGAAGTGATGTGTCGGCAATTGGCTGAGGAATGTTGGCCGGCAGGTTGGCATCGGCGCGGATTCCCTCTACGCCTACCAGGGAGGCGGCCTGTGTCGAGGTTAAGTTGCCACGATAAACAGTTGGAGCCACGTATTTGAGCGATTTACTGATGGCGGCAAACTGCGGCGTGCGCCGGCCGGCAGGGTCCACTATCAGCAGGGAGTCCGTTGCGGATCTGCCGGTTAGAAGGGCTTTGGCTACGTTTCGGTAGGGCAGAGCGTGGGTGGATCCAACGGTTTCAGCCGAAGGCTTGGAGGTGGAATCTGCGTAGAAGTTGCCTGCACCACTTAGTGCGGAGGTTGCGCAAATTACGGCTGCGATGCCGGCGGAAGTGATTGCCTTGAGCAACGCCATCTGTGCCTCTTCTGGTTTGCTTTCTTGTCAAAAATTACCACAGGCATTCCACATAAAAAAGGTGGCTAACCCCTCGTAACGTCTTGGTATCTTTGTTTGGTGACCCAACCCGTTTTGCACCCAACCAAGCAGCTGCTAATCACTGCTGCCGTTGAGCTACTCGATGCCAATCCTGGCGAGCGCGTGCTGGTTGATGACGTCCTGGCGCACTCCCAAATCAGCCGCGGTTCGCTCTATCACCACTTCTCTGACTTCAATGATCTAGTCGAGGCCGCGCTTTTGGTTCAGTTCACCCGCTTCGTTGATGCCGGTGCGCTATGGATGACGAGCCTTCTGGGTTCGGTAACCAGCGCCAGCGAACTTCGCCAGGCTCTGTTTGCAATCACGGTGGAAAGCCAGTCGGACAAATACGCCGCCTCGCGCCTGCTTCGAACCCGCATCCTCGGCGAGGCCGATGGCAATGAGGGTTTCAAAGCGAAGTTGCAGGGCGAGGTAGACCGCCTAACCGACACCCTGGCAGACCTCATTCAAGAGGCAATCAATCGCGGTTGGTTCAGGGATCGCTTCGATGCCCGCACAATCGCGCTGTTCATTCAGGCCTACTCGCTCGGCAAGGTTCTAAACGACGTAAGTGCCGAGAAAGTCTCCGAAGACCAGTGGAATCTGCTCATCAACAGCATCATCTGTGACCTCTTCATCAACGACTAATTCGTTACTGGCGTCGCAGCCGCAGTGCATTTAGCACAACCGAAACGCTCGAAAAGGCCATCGCGGTGCCCGAAAGCATCGGGTTTAACAGCCCCATCGCGGCAACCGGAATTAACACCATGTTGTAACCGAAGGCCCATCCCAGGTTTTGCCTAATGTTTCGGAAGGTGCGCCTTCCTAGGCGAATCGAATAGGCAATGGCCTCTGGGTCGTCATCCAAAATAGTGATTGCCGCCGCCGACTGCGTGGCATGCGTTCCGGAACCCATGGCAATGCCAACATCCGCGGTGGCAAGTGCAGCCACGTCGTTTAGGCCGTCGCCCACCATCGCCACTAGTCCCCTTCCTTCAACTCGCAGGTTGGCAATCACTTCAAGTTTTCTTTCCGGGGTCACCGATGAATAGTGCCGACCTATGCCTGCGAGCGCCGCAACATCAGCAACCCTGGGTTCGATATCTCCAGATAGCAGAATCGGCTCAATTCCCAATTGGCGCAGTTGCGAAATACCTGAGACTGCCGTTGGTCTGAGGTCGTCTTCTAGCCCAAACACAAGAACCGCCCGATTAGCTATCGAGACTATAGCGAGAGACCTCGGACCAACCTGCTCTATGGCAGCGCTCAGTTCCGCGGCGTTCTCAAAGGTTTGAGGCGCCCGACGGCCCACCTCAATTTCTTGGCCGTCAACTATGCCAACCACACCCAGGCCCGCCGTTTCACGAATGTTTGCAGCCGCGAGGGTTTGGTCCTGTGCCGCGATGGCCGTGGCTATCGGGTGAACCGAGCCGCGCTCTACCGCGGCAGCGAGCGCAATTGCTCGGTCCTTATCAAAACCATCCAAGGCAATCGCTTTGGTCACCGCCAGCTTGCCGGTGGTAAGGGTTCCGGTTTTGTCCAAAACCACGAACCGTAGTTTTCCCAGCAGGCTAAGTGTGTCCGGATGGCGGATAACCACACCCCGCTTGGCGCCCATCGCGGTTGCAACTGCCAGACTCACGGGCACGGCAATGCCAAGGGCACATGGGCAGGCAATCACTAGCACCGCGATGGCTGCGCGCAGCCCCGATTCAGGATTGTGCAAACCAAATGCCCACACGCCCAAGGTGGCCAAGGAAATGCCAATTACAACAGGCACGAAGACACTCGAAATTGAGTCTGCGAGATTTGAAATCTTCGCCTTTTGTGACGTTGCCTCGCGCACGAGGTCGGCTATCTGTGCGATCCGGCTGTTGCTGCTGGTGGCACTTGCGGTAATCACCAGTAGCCCGCCAACGTTTAGAGCACCGGCCGCAACGCTCGCTCCAACGCCCAGTAGCTCCGGCACGGATTCACCGGTGATGAGCGAGTTGTCCAACTGCGCCCACTCGCCAGATACCTCGGCCACAAGGCCATCCACCGGCACCTTTTGCCCGGCGGCAATCACCAGGGTGTCGCCCGCTTTCACCTGCGATGTGGGTAGCTCAAACTGCTTGCCGTCGCGGCGAACCATCGCAGTTTCCGGTACAGCGGCCAACAGGGCCCGCACGGCATCGGTGGCGGATCTACGGGTGCGCACCTCCAGCCAGCGGCCAAACAGCACAACCGTAGGCACAACGGCCGCAACCTCGAAGTAGGTGTCCATGCCGCCCTGGGCCAACACCGCCAGGCTGTAGAGGTAGGCCACAATCACACCGAGCGAAACCAGGGTATCCATGGTAGTTGCGCGTTGCTTTAGGTTTTTGAAGGCGGCCGAGTGGAATGGCCAAGCTACCCAAGCCGCAACCGGGGCCGTGAGAATTGCCGAAATGAGCGGCCACTGCATTGGCATAATCGCAGGCACCATGCTGATGACGGCAACCGGAGCGGAGATAATGGCGCCCAATTGCAAGCGCCAAACCATGGCCTGGGTCTGGGGTTTTCCGGCCGCAACCGAATAGCCGGTGTCCTCCACAACGGCAATCAAGGCCTCACGCGTGGCATTACCCGCGATGGAAATGTGCGCCTTTTCGGAAGCGAAATCCACGTAGGCCTTCACGCCCTCAACCTTGTTGAGGTTCTTCTCAATCCGGCGTGCGCATGCGGTGCAGGTCATCCCCTCAATGTCGAGGTCGATGTTCTGCATTTTGGCTGGCTAGGAAACCGAAACCAGCTTGTAGCCGGCTTCATCGATGGCCTCTGCGATCTGAGCATCCGAGACGTCGTCGGCAAGGTTTAGGTGCGCACTCTGGGTGGCTAGGTCTACCGAAACGTTCTCGGCACCAGGCAGCTTATTCAGCTCCTTGGTCACCGACATAACGCAGTGTCCGCAGGTCATTCCCTCTAGCTTGATGTTTTTTTCGAGCGACATTTATAACCTTTCTCGCAGTTCCATTATGCGCCTGTTTTTCATGTGCCAGAATCGGCGCATGCGCTTTATTATTTTTGTCATCGATGGCGATGCGAACACCGCAAATGGCAACGAGATGGCGGCCATTGATGCCTTCAACGAGGGCCTCGAACGCGACGGTCACTGGATCTACGCGGCCGGCATTGGCGATTCCGCTTCGGCCCTGCGCTTTGATAACCGCGCAGGGCTGGGCCACAGCGAAACCGGTTCGCTCCAGGATGGTGTGCTTCACTATTCCGGTTTTTGGCTAATCAAAGCCGACAGCACCGAGCAAGCACGAGAACTTGCTCAGGCGGGTTCACTGGCGTGCAATCGCCGAGTGGAACTGCGCCCGTTCTTAGGCAACTAGCGGCCGCCCTCTAGAATCTTTGTTATGACAAAGATTCTTCCGGCTCCACGCTTAATCGACCCCGCATCAGTAACCTCTTACCGCTGGGGTGTCATCGGTGCCGCAGGCATTGCCCACGCTTTTGTGCCCGGTGTGCAGGAGTTCACGGGGCAGCAGGTGGTTGCTGTTGCCTCGCGCACACCCGGCAAGGCCGAGGAATTTGCCAAGACCTACGGCCTAGAGGCCCACGACAACTACGAAGACCTGCTGGCCCGCGAGGACATAGATGTGGTTTACGTTGCCACCCTACCGAGCCAACACAAGGAACACGCGCTTCTGGCGATTGCTGCGGGCAAGCACGTTTTGGTTGAGAAGCCGGTGGCGCTTTTGCCAAGCGAAGCCGCAGAAATTTTTGCCGCCGCCAAGGCCAAGGGCGTAATGGTGATGGAAGCCATGTGGACGCGCTACCTGCCGCAATACGACATCATTCGCCAGCTTCTCGAGACCAACGAACTTGGCCGTGTGGACATGATCAATGTTTCGATGTGCCAGGCCAACCTTGAGATTCCACGTCTTTGGACCAAGAACCATGGTGACCCGCTGTTTGACATGGGTATTTACCCTGTTTCGCTTTGCCAGACCTTCCTCGGCAACCCTGTGAAGATCACCGCGCAGGCCGTACTCGATGCCAACGGCATCGATCAAGAGGTTTCGGCGCAGCTTACCTACGCCAATGGCGCCCGCGCGTATGTTTTGGTTTCCGGCCGGGCCGGCATCAACTCCATAGCCCAGATTGCCGGCGAAAACGCAAAACTGGACATTGGCCCAGAGTTCTTCTGCCCGAGCCGCCTAGAACTCGCCGTCAATGAGGTTTACGGTGAAGCAACTGTCTGGACTCACACCGATGGCCCCAAGGGCCACCAGGGTCTCTGCTATCAGGCAACCGCGATGGCCAGCTTCCTCGATGCTGGCCTGTTGGAATCGCCCTATGAGTCTCACGCAGATAGCATCGCCAACCTGGAAACTTGTGCGGAAATTATTCGGCTGGTTGGTGCATCAATTTACTAGCGCAGTGCTGGGCTGCCTATTTCTTTCGGCGCGGCAAGAATCGCAATAGTGCGGCCGGGACTAGGCAAATTAGCGCCGGCAAACCAAAGGCCACCATCTGCATGGCAACTGCGGTTTCCAGGGCGAGAATGCTGATCAGAACCAGCGAAGTGACTCCGAACTTGGCCTTTGCGCGGTAGGTAATAGCGAAGCCCAAGGTAACCAGACCAAACAGAATTTCTCCGAGGTACATACCGCCAACGAGGAGTGCTAGTGATTCCATGTGTTGAGTATTGCACCAAATGAACGCACATCCCTAAGAATTGACCCGTGAATGAAAATCAAGAGCGCCTCCTGAAGCCGATCAAGATCGATATTTGGTCGGATGTCGCCTGCCCATGGTGTTACATCGGCAAACGCAAGCTTGAGCAAGCGCTGGAGCAGTTTGCTGCCGAGGGCGGCAGCGCATCGGTGGAATATCACAGCTTCTTGCTAAACCCAGACATGCCCACCGATTTTGAAGGTGGCCAGGCCGAATACCTCGCCGGCCACAAGGGCATACCACTGGATCAAGTAAAGGTTATGAGCCTGAGGGTTTCGCAGATTGCCGCAGCTGTTGGCCTCAACTACGATTTCGAGAACCAGATCATGACCAACACCGTGTTGGCCCACCAGCTGCTTCACGTTGCAAAGGCACACGGCTTGCAGGCACCGATGAAGGAGCGCCTAATGGCCGCTCACTTTGTTGAGGGTCGCCACGTTGGCCGCATTGAAGATTTGGCAGACCTTGCAGCCGAGGTTGGATTGGCCCGCGCCGAGGTAGTAGACGCCCTTACCAGGGGAGCTTACTTGCCCGATGTAGAGGCTGATTTCGCAACGGCCCAACGCTATGGAATCTCCGGGGTTCCGTTTTTTGTGATCAACGACAAGTACGGAATATCCGGGGCCCAGGAATCGGAAACCTTACTGGATGCCCTTCGGCAGGTGGCGACCGAATAGCCGCGGCAGCAAGCGCCCAACCTTGGCGGCATACTCCGCGTACTCGGCAAACTTGGCTCGCAGTAGTCTCTCTTCAAATGCGGCCTTGAAATTTAGAATCGCAAACAGTGCGGCGGCGAAAACGATGTGCAATACCGACCCCGACCCTGCCGTCATTCCCGCTGCCAGCACCAGTAATCCAAGGTAAATGGGGTGGCGCACCACAGCGTATAAACCGGTGGTCTTCAGTTGGGCCTTGGCCAACGGAACCGGATTCGCGGTGAGGCTTTTGCCAAGGTTTAAGCCGGCAACCAGAATCAACACCAAGCCAACTCCGATGAACACCCAGCTAGTAACCCGCAACCAGAGTTCAACCGGCCAGTTCTTGCCACCGGGCAGCATCAGCGCACCAAGTAGGGCAAACTGGGCAGTCACAAATAGGTAGCCGCGGACTTTATCACTCATAGGTTTATTCTGCACCCGCCTAAACCCTGCGGCCCTCGATTTTCGAAATGAGTAAACCCCGCCTGGACCAACCAGACGGGGTTCGCTCGCTTTAGAACCTAGTAGAGGTTGACGTTTCCGCCGGACAGAGCCACAAGGCTGGTGGACGGCAGCGATGGCGAACCACCCAGACCGCTGAACGTGATTCCGAAGGATCCCGGAACTGCCGACGAACGCTTGCTACCGGCAACCGATGCCTGGAACTGAATCTTCACACCGATGCCGGTTGATGCAAGTGCCCAGCCGCCCGCACCTGCGTTTAGGCTTCGATCCCAAACATAGAGGGTGCCGGAGCCGGTCGCCTGGCCGGTGGTTGGGGTGCCCGAAAGCAGGCCGTAGTTGTTCAGGTTTCCCTTAAACTTCCACTTACCCTTCTGCACGAACACAACTTGGCCCTTGTAGTAGGCCGCTGTGGTCTTAGTCTTTGGCATGAGCTGCACTTCAAAACCGAAGTTCGCCTTGCCTGCCGAGGTGCCGCCGTTTCCGGAGTAACTCACCCAGCCGCCACCCACCGCAGCATTGCCGGCGGTGAGGTTTGATGGGTCAATGGTGATGGTCACGGAATCCTGCGACGAACCGCAGTTTGAGGCACCAGGGTACGAAGCGGTTAGCGTGTAAACACCCGCGAGCCATCCGCTGGTGTTCCAGCTGCTGCCACTGAGGTTGTAGGTGCCGCTTTCGCCAGTGAGTGGGTTTGCATCCAACGACCAAACCACCGAACTCGCACCCGAAACACTGCACCAGGCTGGCGTTACGCTAACCGAGCCGGTAACCGTGGTTCCGGCAGTCACTTCGTAGCTGCTCACCGAGGTGATCGAGGTGGTAGTGCTAGCAGCGGTAATGGTAATCGCAGTGGTGTCACTCGATGCCAAGCAACCGGTGGCGCCCGGGTAGCTAGCCGTGAGCGTGTAGTTGCCGGTTAGCCAACCGTTGGTTGACCAACTCGTGCCGCTCAGGGCATATGAGCCAGAGGCACCGGTTAGCGGGTTCTTGTTCAGTGCGTAGGTAACCGCACTGGCTCCACTGGTGCTGCAGGTGTTTGGGCTCACTGAAGCATTGCCGGTGAGGGTGGTGCCCGCCGCCACATAGCCCGCCGAAGGCGAGTTGATGGTGGTGGTTGTGACCACGTTGGAGCTGGCGATGGTCAACTGCATGCTCGTGGTGGAGCCATTACAGAAAGTTCCTGCATTTGGGTCACCCGGGTAGGTGGCCGTGAGCGTGTAAACGCCGGTGTTCCAACCGCTGGTAGACCACGATGCACCCGTGAGCGCGTAGTCACCGGTTACGCCAGTGGTTGGGTTCTTGTTGAGCGAGTAGGTGACTGCGCTTGCACCCGAAGTTGAGCAGCTCACTGGGCTAACCGATGCGCTTGGACTGATTGAGTCGCCCTTGTTTACCGCCGCAGTGGTTGGTGCGCTGATGGTGGTGGTGGTTGGCGTATTCACGTTAATGGCTACGGAGTTGTAGCTGGCGAGGCAGCTTCCGGTTTTGTCGTAAATCGCTGCGATTGTGTAGTGACCAGGCAGCCAGTTGGTGGTGTCCAGGCTCGTGCTGGTTAGATCCAGCACACGGTAACCGGTGTATGGGTTTGGACCCACCCAGTAGCGAATTGCTCCGCCACAGGTTGGGTCGCTCAGGGTTGCACCCGCGGTTAACTGCGCGCCATTGGTGTAGTTGCCCGCCGCTGGCGAGGTCATAGTCACCGATGTATAGATCGGGTCCTCAACGGTCATTCCCACTGTCCAAGTAGAGGTGGTCACGCCATCCTCGGCCACAACCGTAAAGGTGAAAGGATCGCCGCTGTAGTCAACCAGGTCGCCCGGTGTGAGCATGGTTCCATCCAAGTTATAGGCGGTGGCACCGTTGCTCAGAGCAAACTCGGTGAACAGGAAGCTGGTGTCGGTTCCGTAAGGAACTGTTACGTCGATATAGTGGCTGTTTGGGTAGATGGATACCTTCGACGACGAGTTGTCGAAGCTGTAAGCAGTCACAGCGGTTTCGGTAGACGGTGCTGGGTCCGAAGCAAACGAAATCTCTACCTTTGACGCGGTAGTACCAGTGTCTACTAGGCCTTCCTCAACTAGGTTGAAGCCGGTGTTGATGGACGAACCGCCACCGCCACCGCCACCGGGCATGGATTCGGTGTCGGAACCGCCGCCACCAGAACCTGGGAAGTTGCCGCCACCGCCGCTACCGCCGGATGACCTTGCGCCGCCGCCGAAGCCGCCATCGATTCCGCCACCGGAACTACCGTAGGCGTCGCAGGCGCCGCCATCGCCGACAGCGTTGCTAAAGCCAGGGTCGCCACCAACACAGAACTGATCGGTGTTGAGGTCGTTATGGCCATCGCCGCCTCGCTGGCCGCGGCCGTCATCGATGGTTGACACACCGGCGTCGCCACCGGCACCACCGTCTACAACAACCCAGCCATCATTTTGGTATACGGCTGCACATCCCGTGGCGCCACCGCCACCAGCCTGCGCATACTCGTTGTTCTGACCGTAAATAAGCGCCGACGCGCCACCGGCAGTGGTGCCAGAACTGAACTGGCAACCATCTCCGTATGGCATGGACACAGTGTTTGAAAGCGAGTTGGCTGCCCAGAAGGTGTCGCCTGGGTTCACATCGATGTTGAGGCTCATTACATCGCCACGGCCTCCAGCGATGCCGTCATCGGAGGATCCGGTGCCGCCGGTGAGTTTGATGCTCAAGCTTGTGACGTTGTCTGGCACTGTGAATGTGCCAATGCTGTCTGGGGTGTCGTAGACCACCGTGCAGGTGGTGTCTGTGACGGTGCCGCCGAGGTTGAGGCAGTCTGCATAGGAAACCTGAGCAGATGCAGCCGTTGGCATGGAGACGATGGAAGCAGCGACTATCGCACCAATTGCCGTGAGGCTGAGCTTTGCCCGCCAGTTGAGCTTAGACATGGAGAACCCCTTTTTAGATTTGGTATCTAGACAAGAAGTTTAGTCTTGGCCGGGTTTCGATGGCCGGAGTTAGGCGCTACTGGCTGGTCACCGTTTGGTAACGCACCAACACGTGTAAACCTCAGGCGAGCCTTAGGGCCGCCAGATAGTCCGGCCACCAAGCGGAATGATCGCAACCGCGTATCCGCCCGATTCAAGCGCTCCAAAATGCCTCGAGGCCTCCGGTGAGTTCAGGTAGTCGCGAATGCTTTGCAATTCCACCTCCACACCGCCGGAGGTCCACTCGGATTCGCTAGTCCACCTCGTTACCTGGGATAGAGCAGCCAGGAGCGATTGCGGAGAGGTCAGCGCTCGATTTATTGCCAACTTCATATCTTCGTACCAGGCATCTTCAACTGGATGCGAATTGCCAGTGCCCGACACGCTAAAGGAGTAGGAAGTGATCCCAACTCCACTATTTCTCAAATTCACCGATGGCAGGCGAGAGGCAATCACAGTCTCCGGGTTGGCAGTGGCAACTTCCAGGTCGGTCATCTCATAGGTGTGGATTTGCCCATATTTTGGAACTATTGCGAAGCCAAGATTATATGAATCCAGCAGGCAAGCAAACACCCACAGCTTTCGCTCTGAAACACCGATGGTCTGCGAAAGGTACTCCCTAAAGGTTTCAGGATCCGAACTTATCTCTTGCGAATCAGCCTCTGCATCCTCTGCATTGACATGTCTCCTCCAGCCGCCTATCAAAATAACCCCAACCTCTTGAGGAACCCTGCTGCTGGCATCTGGCAGGCTCACCTCTTCGAGCCCGTACAAAAATTGCCATTTTCCCAAGGCATCGATGGAAACCTGTTGGCCTTCCTGCTCCCACCACGCTTCGTCGTAGTACGAGTCGTTAACCGAATAGCTTTTAGGCGGGAAGACATCGTAGGTGTCGTACTTGGTTTCAACAAGGAAGCTGCCTTCAGCGTCCGGTTCCTTCACGAACCAAGCACTTGTGAAAGCAGTCCTTGCCCATTCGGTTGGTGCGTCCCACCAAGGAAAAGACTCCAGCCTCGCCAGCCATTTTTCGAAACTCATTTCCCCCACCACTCCCTTGGCTGTTTTGCGCTGCTCCCAGCCTAGCTTTGCATTTTCCCCGGTTAAATGAAAAACCCGGCTCTCGTGAGAAGAACCGGGTTTAGTGCGCTTGGAGGTGTTGTGTTTCGAGACATAGTTGACACCTGTCCCGAGACATACTGAACAACAACCACACCAAAAACCAGCAAACCAAACTAAACCCCGGGGGTCCGCTAAAAACCCTCCACCAGATGTCCCGAGACATAGTTGACACTTACAAACATGTCGAAAAACTCGCTGATAGTGCTAACAGTCCTCGAAAAGAAACAATCAGTAGCAGCAACCGCCAAAGCATTCAACGTCTCCAGAACCTGGGTATACGAACTACTTAAACGACACGCCCTACTCGGCCACGAAGGCCTAGCACCAGGCTCGAAAAAACCACACACCAACTCACGTGCAATCCCACCAGAAACCCACGACCTAATAGCAGCCTTACGCACCCAACTCACCGCCAAAGGCCTAGACGCCGGCGCTCAAACAATCCAATACCTAATCCAGCAACACTTAGGCCACGCCCCAGCAATCTCAACCATTTGGCGGTCCCTGAAACAACAAGGCTTCATCGAAGCCAACCCGAAGAAAAAACCTAAACGCTACCTCCAACGCTTCGAAGCTGAACAACCAAACGAAACCTGGCAATCCGACTTCACCCACGTCAAACTCGCCAACGGCAAAGACATTGAAGTGCTGAACTTCCTCGACGACCACAGCCGATTACTACTGTCCTGCACCGCGCATTACCGCGTCACAGGGCCAATCGTGGTAGAAGAATTCATGAACGTAGTCACCGAATACGGGCCGCCACAATCCACACTCACCGATAACGGGCTCGTGTTCACAAGCCGGTTCATAGGCGGTAAAAACCCGTTCGAATACTTACTGCTTCAGCTTGGGATCGAACAGAAAAACTCCCGACCCAGCCATCCACAAACCCAAGGCAAAATCGAACGATTCCATCAGACCTTGAAGAAATGGTTGGAAGCCAAACCTAAACCGAGAACCATCCAAGAGCTCCAAGCGCTGCTAAACCAGTTCCAAAACGTTTATAACCAGCAACGCCCACATAAAGCATTGGCAGGTAAAACACCCCACCACGCCTACAACGCCAGAGTCAAAGCCAAACCCCACAACGATGCCCTTTTCGGGCCGTCAAGAACCAGAAACGATCGAGTAGACGGCGACGGAAAAGTTTCCCTACGAAGGGCAGGCAATCAACACAAAATAGGCGTAGGACGGGCACACGCGAAAAAAGAAGTGTTCCTGGTTATCGATTCACGCCACGTGATCGTCACCGATAAACGCACCGGTGAGATTCTCAGCGAACACAGAATCGACCCCTCAAAGAAATACTGGCCGAAAACAAAAAGACCCGAGTAAAAACTCGGGTCTTTTTAAACCGAACCGGGGGTCCGGTTGTTAAGTATCTCTCGAGACTTAACAATCGTGCGCTTGGAGGGACTCGAACCCCCAACCTTCTGATC
>Ga0213920_1000861_pt1 | contig 19113 bp, 15 predicted proteins | sample McNCre1117MG_FD_161054 | JGI IMG/M metagenome (GOLD analysis project Ga0213920, IMG submission 161054) | Freshwater microbial communities from McNutts Creek, Athens, Georgia, United States - 11-17 MG | ecosystem: Environmental > Aquatic > Freshwater > Creek | place: USA: Georgia | collected...
TTTGGGCAAGTTGGAGATTGGCACCCCGGTGGTTTTGGCCCCGATGGCGGGCATAACCAACACCGCGTTTCGTCGACTCTGCCGCGAATTCGGTGGCGGTCTCTACGTCTCCGAGATGATCACCTCTCGGGCGCTGGTGGAGCGCACCGACGAGTCGATGCGCCTGATTGGACATCACCCGTCCGAGCAGATTCGAAGCATCCAGCTCTACGGTGTTGACCCCAAGACCATCGGAGAGGCCGTGACCATGCTGGTTGCGGAGGATCGCGCCGACCACGTCGATCTCAACTTCGGTTGCCCGGTACCCAAGGTCACCCGCAAGGGTGGCGGCGCAGCACTGCCCTGGAAACGGGACCTATTCGGTGCGATTGTTCGCTCCGCCGTGCGTGCCGCGGGCGATGTACCCATCACGGTCAAGATGCGCAAAGGCATCGATGCCGACCACCTAACCTATCTGGATGCCGCTCGCTCTGCGCGAGACGCCGGAGTGGCAGCCATCGCGTTGCACGGTCGAACCGCAAGCGACTACTACTCGGGTAACGCCGACTGGTCTGCCATCGCAGAGTTGCGCGAAGCCATCACCGATATTCCGGTTCTGGGAAATGGCGATATCTGGTCTGCGGCCGACGCCATCGAGATGGTGCGCCAAACCGGAGTTGACGGTGTTGTGGTTGGCCGTGGCTGCCTGGGCCGCCCATGGTTGTTTGCCGATCTGCAGGCGGCGTTCGATGAGTTCCAGCGCGACCCCAACTCTGATGCCGCCATCAATCCGGTGCAGCCAACCCTGGGTCAGGTTGCGCAGGCCTTCAAGAAACACACTGAGCTTCTAACCGAATTCTTCGACGAGGAGGCTCGCGCCTGCCGTGACATTCGCAAGCACGTGGCCTGGTACTTCAAGGGCTATCCGGTTGGAGGCGAATTCCGAGCAGCTCTGGCGCAGGTGCAATCCCTGGCGCACATGGACGATATCATTGCGACTCTCGACTGGGACGCCCCTTACCCGGGTGATGACGCCGAGGGCCCGCGCGGCAGACTCGGAGGGGCCAAGCAGTGCTCTCTTCCAGAGAATTGGTTGGATTCGAGAGAATTGACCGGGGATCAGCGAACCGCTCTCCTCGACGCCGAAATCAACGTCTCGGGAGGCTAAGTGGCTGAGCACGGCTACACCGACTTCGATCGCCAGCGTTTCCTCGGCGAGGATCGCCGGCCAGGCACCACGCGAGGCGAGTTCACTCGCGACCGCGCCAGGGTGTTGCATTCATCCGCGTTGCGCCGACTAGGCGCTAAAACACAGGTGCTCAGCCCATCCAACGGCGATTTCGCTCGCACCAGGCTCACTCACTCGCTCGAGGTTGCGCAGATTGGCCGTGAGATGGCTGGGGACTTGGGTCTAGACCCGGATGTGGTTGACCTTGCCTGTCTGGCGCACGACCTCGGTCACCCGCCGTTTGGGCATAATGGCGAACGAGCACTAAATGACTGGTCCGCCCAGTTTGGTGGCTTCGAGGGCAACGCGCAGACGCTTCGCCTGCTCACGCGCATTGAGCCCAAGGTTTTTGGAACCGATGGGCGCTCCTTCGGACTCAATCTAACGCGCGCATCGCTAGACGCAACTGTCAAATACCCCTGGGCTCGGGCAAACGCAATCGCCGGACAAGACTCCACCGCAGCCCCAAAGTTTGGATTTTACGAGGACGACAGACACGTGTTCGAGTGGGTACGAATCGGTTCCGAGCCTGGACGTAAGTGCGTCGAAGCACAGGTCATGGACTTTGCGGACGATGTTGCATACAGCGTGCACGACTTCGAAGACGCAATCGTTTCGGGTTTCATTCAGCTGGAGGTTTTGGCCGACCCAGCCAACGAGGCTGACCTGCTTGGCAAGGTCTACGACTGGGCCGGCGGCTCGTTCACTTTGCTTCAGTTGACCCAGGCTTTGCATCGCCTCCGCAGGAACCCGTACTGGACGGTCTCATACAATCACAGCCCGGCGGAACTTGGTCGTCTCAAGAACCTCACCTCGTCGCTCATCGGTTCGTTTGTCCAGCGAACCACGCACAACAGCTACGCCTGGGCGTTGGAGAGCGAGATCTCGCGCTACAACTCCAAGCTTGAGGTTCCCGAGATCGTTGCAGAGGAGATTGCCGTTCTCAAGGGCGTTACCGCAGCGTTCCTCATGACCCATGACAGTCGTAGGCCGTTTTACGAGTGGCAACGCGCAGTGCTTCGCGAGCTCTGCGATGCCCTGCTGGCCGCAAACGGACAACACCTCGATGCATACGCCTCTGCAGCATGGCTATCAGCCTACGACGACGCGGCACAGCACAGAGTCATCGTCGATCAGGTGGCCTGTCTAACCGATCAGAGCGCAATCACCCTGCATCACCAGCTTGTGAGCAAGGCGGCCAAGTAGTCGTGGCGGGAAAGATTCGCGCTAGCGACATCGAAGAGGTGAAGACCCGCGTCAATATCGCGGACATCATTGGCGACTACGTCGTGCTAAAGAACGCCTCAGTCGGTTCGCTCAAGGGGCTTTGCCCGTTTCACGACGAGAAATCGCCATCGTTCAATGTTCGACCCGCGCAGGGCTTCTACCACTGCTTCGGTTGCGGCGAGGGCGGTGACGTCTACAAGTTCATTCAGCAGGTGGATGGGGTTTCCTTCACTGAGGCCGTTGAAAAGGTCGCGGCCCGGGTTGGCTTCGCCCTTACCTATGAGTCCGGTGGCACCAACGATGGCGGCTCCGGTGTGCGCAACCGCATCCTCGAGGCAAACGCGCTCGCGGCCACCTATTTTGTTAGCCAGTTGGCGCTTGATGGCGGAGCTCCCGCACGCGACTTTCTAACCGGCCGCGGTTTTGATGCCGAGGCTGTTGCCCACTTTGGCATTGGTTTTGCGCCGCGCGGCTGGGACAACCTGGTGGGCCACCTCAAGGCGCAGGGTTTCACCATCGATGAGTTGGTCCTGGCTGGCCTTGCCGCCCATTCCGACAAGGGTGGTTACGACAAGTTCCGTGGCCGTGTTATTTGGCCGATACGTGACCAGACTGGAGCCGTCATCGGCTTTGGCGCGCGCAAGCTGTTCGACGACGACAACGGCCCTAAGTATCTGAATACCTCGGACACGCCCGTGTATCACAAGTCGCAGGTGCTCTATGGCATCGACCTAGCGCGCAAGGACATCGCCAAGAAACACCAGGTGGTTGTTGTGGAGGGTTACACCGATGTGATGGCCTGTCACCTTGCCGGAATCACTACCGCCGTTGCAACCTGTGGCACGGCCTTTGGTGAGGAGCACATCCGGGTTTTGAATCGGCTACTCAACACCGATGGCGCCCCGGCCGAGGTAATTTTCACCTTCGACCCGGACGCCGCCGGCCAGAAGGCTGCGATGCGCGCCTATGAAGATAGCCACAAATTCCAGGCACACACTTTTGTGGCTGTAGGACCGGATGGGCTGGATCCGAGCGACTTGCGCCAGCAACGAGGCAATGAGGCGGTTGCGGACATGATCTCCGCAAAGAAACCGCTCTTCGAGTTTGCGATCCGCCAGCGCCTCGCGCAATACGATCTGCATACGCTAGAAGGTCGCGTATCCGCCGCCAGGTCTGCTGCTCCGATTGTGGTGGCAATCCGCGATGCCGCATTGCGGCCGGCCTACACTCGTGAACTGGCCGCCTGGGTTTCGCTGCCCGTTGAGGATGTCAACCGAATCATGTCGGAGGCAGCCAAGGGTGCAAAGGCGGATGCCGTGAGTGGCATCAGGCTGGATCGGCCAGAATCTCCTGCCCAACCGCAACCCGATGCGCTGCGGGTTGCCTATCCTCCGGTTAACCCAAGGGACCCGGTTGCAATGGTTGAGCGCCAGACTCTCGAAGTGTTGGTTCAGTACCCGCAGTCATTCAATCAGGGCCAACTTCTGCGCCTTTCCAAGGTGGGCATGGTTTACCAGCTGCACTCTGCGTTGCTTCAGGCGGTTGTATCGGCACTTAGCGGCACGGCGGACACGTGGCTAGGTCGAATCCAGGCGGCGGCGCCCGAGGAGCTGCAATCGCAGGTTCTGGGCCTCGCTGCGGCCGAGCTTCCAGTCAAGGATGAGAACAAGATCATGGAGTACGCCAAAGCCGTGGTTACCAAGGCACTGGAGCGCGCACTTATGCGCGAAAAGGCCGAGCTCGTTGCTCGGCTGGGAAGAACCGATCGGTCAGCCGACCAAGATTCCTACGATTCTATTCAGCGCGACCTGATGCAGATCGAGCGCGAGCGCCGTTCGCTGATGGGGGAGTAGCTTGTCTGCAATCAAGATCGCACTCGAACCTTCGTCGCTGCCGGAATTTGACGCCGCGGTAATCCGCGGAGGCGGAGTGCCTTCGCGAATCTCGCAGGACGTAGAGTCTCTCGTTTGGACCGTAAACGGGCAGGTGGATGTTCTTGAGGCAATCCTGGACGCCAACCCGCAGTTGAAGTGGGTTCAACTACCATGGGCGGGCATAGATGCCTTCAGCTCGTTGCTCAACCGCGAACTCATTTTCACCTCGGCCAAGGGTTCTTACCGTGAACCGGTTGCGGAGCATGCCCTAATGCTCTGCATGGCCATGGGGCGCCGAATTCCGGAGCGTGTGAAGGCCGCTGAATGGGGCGACAAATTTGCCGTGTCGCTTTACGACGCCAATGTAGTGATTGTTGGTGGCGGCGGGATCGCCGAGGAACTTATCAAGCTGCTAGGGCCATTTCGCGCAAAAGTCACGGTCGTGCGCCGCTCGTCCGTGCCGCTTGCTGGCGCCGAAGCCACCATTTCCTTGGACAACTTAAACGATGTCCTACCCAACGCCGACTTCGTCGTTCTGGCATGCGCACTAACCGACGAAACTCGCGGCCTGTTCGACTCCCATCGATTTTCGCTCATGACGCCCGAGTCCTATCTGGTCAACATCGCGCGCGGCGCCGTTGTGGACACATCCGACCTGCTTTCTGCATTGGATCAGGGTCTCATTGCCGGAGCAGCCATCGATGTCACCGACCCCGAGCCTCTGCCGGCCGGACATCCCGCCTGGGGGCGTTCGGACCTCCTAATCACACCTCACACGGCGGACACTCCCGTGCAGGTAACCCGCCTGTTCGCGGAACGGATTGAAGCCAACGTTCTAGCTCTGGTTTCGGGGAAACCATTCGCCGGCCTGGTAGACAAAAGGCTCGGTTACTGACGCGTGTCTCGGTTTGGCAAGCGACGAGATTATTGCTAAAGTAGTTCGAGTGCCGCAAGGCGCATTCCCCGATAGCTCAATTGGCAGAGCATTCGGCTGTTAACCGGAGGGTTCTTGGTTCGAGTCCAAGTCGGGGAGCCAAATACAGCGTCACCGCTCAAGGAGGCCACTATGTTCCAGTGGATCCAAACCAAAAAATGGCTACCAGATGTTCTCATCGGTGCCATTTTTGCTATGGGGCTCGCCCTAGCGGACTATCAACTGCAAGGCTCCAGCGGACTCATCGTCTCCCTCATTTTTGGCCTCTCCTTCGCATTTTTTAGGGAAGTTCCATACGTAGCCGCTGCGCTCATTCTTGCCGGTGCGGGGGCCACCGTCCTGCTAGGTACGGCGCCAACGGTTGCCGGTTTCTTCGTAGCCCTCGTGGTTCTGCTCTCCGCGGCGCTCGGCCCTCGTCTCTGGAGCCTCATTATTCTTGCAGCCTCGATAGTCACCGGGCTCATCGTGGCGCACTACGCCGCGTACCAGACCGCGCTTAGTCGCGAGTTCTACGGCATCACCATCTACAACGATTCGGGCCGTGCCTCACTCTTCTGGTTTGTTAGCCTCGGAATCGTGGGTGTCGCGGGATTCGCCTGGCTTCTAGGTGGCTTCCTGATCGAGTTTTACACGCAGCGCACCGCAAGCGCCGAACGTGACATAGTTCAGCGTCACAACCTGCGAACAATGCTCGAGATGGCCGAGCAGAACCAGCGTTTCCGCATCGCGTCCGATATAAACGACATGGTCCTGGAGCGGGTTTCCGCAATGCTCACCCTCACGGATGGCGCGCGCTATGCGGCTCGCCTAGACCCCGCTGTGGCTCCGAGGACTCTCGACAGGCTGGTGGGACTAATACGCGAGACCCACGGTGAGGTGCGACGGCTCTACGACATGCTAAATCGCTCCGTTCAGGTTGCAGCCTCCCCGCCAAACCTTTCGGACCTCGAGGTTCTTGCGGCGCAGCTTCGCCACGATGGCTACAGCGCCAAGGTGACTCAGCAGGGCAGCGCATTCCCGCTCATTCCGTCGGCTGAGTTAGCCATCTATCGCATCGTGTTCGACGCCGTTGAAAACGTGAAACAGCACGCGCGTCCAAACTGCGATATCGACATCGACCTGATTTGGTCCGAGAACGGCCTCCAGGTGCTGGTGAAGGACAATGGAAGCCAAATCGCCGCCGAACAAACTATCGGAGACGAGTCGTCTGGCTCGGAGTTAGCCGAACAGGACCTGGCTGCGCTCACCTCCACAGTTGACGGGCCCGGCATCAAGGGTATGCGCGAACGCGCCGAACTATTCCAGGGAGCAGTGGAGGCTCACGGAGTTCCTGGCGTTGGTTTCACCCTGAACGCCATTTTCCCGGCAATCGACGAGTATCGCGTCGCCGGCTGATGACCAGCAAAATCCGCCTCGGGCTCCTGTTTGGCGATCGTGCGATCCGCGAGGGTCGGCGTGTACTCCTTCAGACCCAAACCGACTTCGACATCGTCTTCGAGGGCTCGGACGGACTGGCAGCTGTTGATCAGCTCTTGGGCTACAACATTGATGTTGTTCTCATCGACAATAGGGTTCACAATCTTTCGGGCCTTGAAACCATTACACGCTTTCATCGCCGACACGCTGACGGCGAAAACGCACTCCCGGGGTTTATCCTTACCGCGCCGTTTGGCTCCGCCGAAATGGAGCTAGCGGCAATGCGCGCCGGAGCGATCGGCACCGTGACAGAGGAGGACTCGGCCGAGGCCCTCATCGAGCGCGTGCGGCTGGCGGGTGTTGACCGCGAGCAGGTTGACTTCGCTGGTGTTAAAAAACTGCTGACAGACCAAGGTGTCGAACCTGGTTCCAATCAGCGCTGGCTGCTGCGACTCACCGACCTACCCGAAAACGAGCAGCGCATTCTGATTGCGATCGGCGAGGGAATTGACTTTGGCGCGATATCCGAGCGAACCGGTCTGCCCGTAAAGCGCGTAAACGAGGGGCTAGAGGCGATTCAGAGGCGACTGGGTCTGGCCACGCGGCACCAGCTCCTTGTTGCTCTGTTTGAATCCGGCGTCGTAGGTCTTTAGCCCTCAAGCTTGTCTTTGCCGGGCAGCCAACTGATGCCGGGCTTGCCCCACTCGTTCATCATCACGACCTTTTTTGCGTCCGTGGCGTGCGGCTCCGCCAAACGGTTTACATAGAGGACGCCATCGAGGTGGTCAAACTCGTGCTGGAAGATGCGAGCAAGCCAGCCGGTTGCCTCGATCGATACGGGCGTCTGATTCAGGTCGACGCCCGAAACCTTTGCCCAATCCGCGCGCTTGAGCGGAAAGCGTTCACCTGGCACGCTTAGGCAGCCCTCCTGCTCGGTGTCCCAGTCGGCTTCACCAGCCTCGATGGGGCCAATCTCCAGAGTCGGGTTGATGATTTCGCCACGCACAGGATTGCCGTCCGCGTCCTCGTAGTCGTAGACGAAGATGCGCTGACCGATGCCTACCTGGGGAGCGGCCAGGCCAACGCCCGGAGCCTTGTCCATGGTGTCGTACATGTCGCGAACCAGCTCGGCGAGTTCCGAGTCAAAAACGGTTACCTCGGCTGCTCGGGTGTGAAGCACTGGCTCACCAGTGATGCAAATTCTGCGAACGGTCATTCGTTAAGGTTACCAACCCCGCCGTTTGACAGCGCAGGAACGGGCCCGTCTGCTGACCGATAGTCTAGAACCGATGAAGATTTTTCACGGCCTCGACCTGCGGTACATCGCAGTCTGTCTGGCGCTCGTTGGAGCCATTGCGATGGCCTTTGGCGCCCAGTGGCAGAACGACGCGGTGGGGGAGCAGCAGGGCAAGGGCGCTCGCACGCACGGCGCCGTGAACTTCAAGCAAATGATGCAGCTGCTGCGCAGGCGCAGGTGGCTCTTGGGGTCTGTGTTCCTAACCACGGCATTTCTTTGTCAGATAGCGGCGCTGTCGTTGGCGCCACTCATCGTTGTGCAGCCGCTCGGTGCGATTGGCCTCCTCGTCACATCTGTACTAAACGCGCGAATCAACAAGACCAAACTCAACAGAGCCACCCGCCTGGCCATCGGGCTGTGCGTTATCGGCATCGGTGGCTTTGTTGCAACTGCATCCACGATTGCGCGCGAATACGTTCTCAGCGACGCCCAAGTCCTCCAAATTGGTTCTTTCCTAGTGGTGATTCTGAGCGTGGAGATCTACTTCATGTTTAAGAAGCCAAAGGGCAAGGCGATCTACTTCATCATCGCTGCGGGTGTGCTCTACGGCTTTCTCGCCACCCTCACCAAAGTGGTGATCCAACGGGTGTTCCAGCACGACTTCACCCTGCTCACATTCTTTGGCCTGGTCATCCTGGTTATCGGGGCTGGTTTGGGCGGTTGGCTCACACAGAACGCCTACGCATCCGGCCCACCAGACCTCGTTATTGCCGGACTAACGGTTATTGACCCGATGGTCGCCGTGGTGGTGGCATCCACGCTGCTCGGCGAGGCCGCAACGGCCACGCCGTTGACCGTGGCCCTGTTCATAGGATTCGGTGCGTTCGCCATCGTGGGTGTATTGGTTCTCAGTCAGTTCCATCCCGAGATTCTGCTCGCCAAGCGCAAAGCCGCAGTCTGGGCCAAGCGCAAAAAGCGCTAACGGTAAACTTTTACTAACCGATACTTACCCGAGGACACGCCCTTATGGCTTATGCCGACAAGAGTGAGACTCCAAACCGTTTTGGACCAACTCTCGACACCGCAGCGGTGTACACCGTCCCACGTCGTCTAACCGTGGTGATTGCCTGCGATACCTTCCCTCCAGACATCAACGGCGCGGCTCGCTTCGCTGAGCGCCTGGCCGGCGGCTTGGTGCGTCGTGGCCACGATGTTCACATCCTCACCTCGGCATTCGACAAGAATCACGGAACCTTCACCGAGAAACACGACGGCGTTGAGATGACCGTGCATCGCCTTCTTTCGTTCAAGCTTCCCCAACATGAGAGCCTGCGGTGGCTGTGGCCGTTCACGATCGGCTCGGAATCGCGCAAAATTTTCAAACGCATCAAGCCTGATGTTGTGCACATTCAGTCACACCTCATCATGGGCAGGTTTGTGGTTGGCGTTGCAAAGCGCATGGGCATCAGACTGGTTGCAACCAACCACATCATGCCCGAGAACCTCATCAAGTATTCGGTGATCATTCCCGGCTTCCTGGAGCCAGCTGCCATGCGCTGGTCGTGGCGCGACGCTGGGCGCTTCTTTGCCAAGGTCGACGCCATTACAACTCCAACCCGCAAGGCGGCCGAGCTGCTGGAGGCTGCAACCGGAATCACCGGCGTTATGGCAATCAGCTGCGGCATCGATGCCAGCAAATTCAAGAACGCCACACCGCCAAGCAATAACCCGCCACGCATTCTGTTCCTGGGGCGCCTGGATCACGAGAAGCACATCCACAACCTGCTGAAGGCTGTTGCACTGCTACCCAAAGAACTTGGTGTCGAGGTGGAGCTTGTAGGCAAGGGCGGCGAGCAGGAATATCTAGAACAACTCGCCGTTGACCTTGGTATCCGCGAGCGCGTGCATTTCTACGGGCACATCTCCGAGGAAGACCTTCCGAAGGCATACGAGCGTTGTACGGTTTTTGCGATGCCATCCATCGCAGAGCTCCAGTCCATCGCCACAATGGAGGCTATGGCCAGCGGACGCCCAGTTGTTGCTGCAGACGCCATGGCGCTGCCGCACCTGGTCCACGACGGAGACAACGGTTACCTATTCCCGCCAAACGATGTTGAGGCGTTCGCCGACAGGCTGAAGCGAGTGCTCACCGCTGACGATGACGAGCTGGAGCGCCTCTCCGAAAACTCTCTTTACCTGATTCAAGCCCACGACATCAACCGCACTCTAGCGATCTTCGAAAAGATATACATCGGCGAGACCGTAACCGAGGCCCCAGAGTACAACCAGCCAGAGTACGCCGAGCCGATCGGTCGCCTACCAGAAGGTCTTCACGATCGGATCGTGGCGTTCAGGCGCCGCACCGGAGTTTTGGCCGACCGAGTCGAAGAAGCGACCGATGACCTGCGCGAAGCGTTCGAAGACATGCGTAAGGCCGCCAGCAAAGCCGACAAGCGTTTCCGCAACGCAGTGAAGCGCACCGCAAAGCGAATCAACCGCGAACGGTAGACTCTTACAGTCACGTGGCGTTAGCTCAGCCGGTTAGAGCAGCGGACTCATAATCCGTCGGTCGTGGGTTCAAGTCCCACACGCCGCACCAATTCTCAAGTATCACTACATGTGGGACTTGAACCCACGACTCAAGTCGTTCGCGAATCGTTTCAAAGACGCTTGTTCGCGTCTTTGCCCACACGCCGCACCAATTCTCAAGTATCACTACATGTGGGACTTGAACCCACGACTCAAGTCGTTCGCGAATCGTTTCAAAGACGCTTGTTCGCAGCACCTCTTGGTAACGATTCGACCCCTGTCTGGCATCCCAGACAAATATTGGCTGAAGGCGAAGCCAACTTTTTATGTATTCGGCAATAAACTGTGTCTTGCTTTTCCATCGAAGGATGTTTCAATGACGCAAGCTTCCGCGCCTGGCGAACACGACATCGTGGCCAAACCACTCCGCCATCCCTGGCGAGTTGTGTGGGCCGTGGTGTTGCTAATCGTCGTAGGCCTCTTCGTTTACGCACTGGCCACGGCGCCAACCATCAACCACGCAATGGTGATTCAGTACCTGTTCAGTCCGCTCATCCTCAACGGAGCCGGCCTAACCGTGATACTCACAATCGCTTCGATGGTCATAGCGACCGTCCTAGCAACGGTACTTGCGGTTATGAAGCTGAGCGACAACCCGCTGCTCAAGGTAATCGCGACCGCATACATCGAGTTTTTCCGCGGAACACCACTCTTGCTGCAGATCGTTTTTTGGGGATACTTGGGCATGATTTTCCCCAACGTGATTTTGGGCATTCCCTTCACCAACGTAGTTTTCTTCAGCGCACCCACCCACGAGGTCATTCCGATGCTCGCCGCCGGTCTGCTCGCCCTGTCGCTCAACGAGGCAGCCTACGCTGCCGAGATCGTTCGTGCCGGCATCCTCTCGGTTGACACCGGCCAGACCGAGGCGGCCAAGTCGCTCGGAATGAGCGGCTGGTACACAATGCGCAAGATCGTTCTGCCGCAGGCTATGCGTGTGATCATCCCACCGATGGGCAATGAGACCATTTCGATGCTCAAGAGCACCTCGCTGCTCCAGGTGATTGCAGTTGCAGAGCTCTACACGGTCGCCACCCAGATCTCGTCGCAGAACCTGGCACAGGTTGAGCTGCTCATCGTGGCGGCCTTCTGGTACCTGGTCATGAACACGGTCCTCGGTTTCCCACAGCGCTATCTGGAGCGTCGCTACGGACGCGGTTTCTCCCGGACCACAGGCAAGACTCGCATTGGAAGGGGTGGGCTAAATGGCGGTCACGTCTAAAACACCTATGGTGCGCGCCCTTGGCGTGCGCAAGAGTTACGGACCAAAGGAGGTTCTCAAGAGCATCAGTCTGGAAGTTCAGCCCGGCGAGGTCCTTTGCCTGCTTGGCCCTAGCGGTTCAGGTAAGTCCACCTTCCTGCGCTGCATCAACCACCTGGAGTCAATCAACGGTGGTCGCATTTACGTTGGCGACAATCTGATCGGTTACCGCGAGGCCGCCGGCGTGCTACATGAGATGCACCCTAAGGAAATCGCCGCCCAGCGTCGCGAAATTGGCATGGTGTTTCAGCGTTTCAACCTATTCCCACACCTCACTGCCCTCGAGAACATCATCGAGGCACCTGTGGGCGTTGCGGGACTGGATAAGAAGCAGGCCACCGATGAGGCTCTGTTCCTTCTCAAGCGCGTTGGTCTAGAGGATCACGCCAACCACTACCCAAGCCAACTATCGGGCGGTCAGCAGCAGCGCGTGGCCATCGCGCGCGCACTTGCGATGAAGCCAAAGTTGATGCTCTTCGATGAGCCCACCAGTGCGCTCGACCCTGAGCTCGTCGGTGACGTGCTCGAGGTTATGAAGGACCTCGCAAAGAGCGGAATGACCATGATTGTGGTTACCCACGAGATTGGATTCGCCCGTGAGGTGGCCGATACGGTGGTATTCATGGACGGGGGAGTAGTCGTTGAATCTGGGGCGCCATCCGATGTGATCGACAACCCTCAGCACGAGCGTACCCGCGCATTCTTGCGCTCGGTTCGATAGTTACAAAGGCGCAGTTTGTAAAGATTGCGTTACACATTCGAGTGCCTCGGCCGAAAGTCGTTCGAACCCGAATATTGTTTAGTTAGATCAAAAATCCAAGGAGAAAATCAATGAAGAAACTACTCGCCGTCACCGGTGTGGTTGCAGCCTCCACCCTGCTCATCGCGGGTTGCGCCAGCAACAGTGCATCGACCCCAACTCCAACCGGTAGCGCGTCCACCATCTCGGTTGACGCAGCAGCGGCAGCACTCCTGCCAGCCGCCTACAAGACCAAGGGCATCAACGCTGGTTCGGACATTCCTTACGCACCAATGGAGATGTTCGACGCCAACAACAACCCAATTGGCTTCGATGTCGACCTGATTAACGCCATCGGTGCCAAGCTGGGCGTCAAGGTCACCGTTGAGAAGCAGTCGTTTGACACCCTGATCCCATCATTGCAGTCCGGTACCCACGATGTAGCAATGTCCTCGATGAGCGACACTACTGATCGCCAGGCCAAACTCGACTTCGTTGATTACTTCAACGGTGGTGCGAGCCTGATGGTTGCAAAGGGCAACCCTAAGAACGTGACCAGCCTCGACTCGCTCTGCGGCCAGACCGTGGCCGCCGAGAAGGCAACCTGGGAGGTTGACCTGCTCACTACTCAGAGCAAGACCTGCACCGACGCCGGCAACAAGGCAATTACCATCCAGGCTCTCCCTGGCGACACCGATGCGCAGAACGCCGTTCGTTCGGGCAATGCTGTTGCATACCTTGCCGACTCGCAGCTAGCCGCCTACAACGTGAAGGTCGCCGGCAACGGTGCCTACTTCGACCTGGTCATCGACCCTAAGAACCCTAACGGTTACGAGTCTGGCCTAATCGGTGTTGGCGTCCTTAAGGCCAACATGGGGCTCACCAAGGCCATCCAGGCAGCACTGCAGTCCCTGATGGACGACGGCACCTACGACAGCCTGCTGAACAAGTGGAACCTCGACTCGTTCAAGGTGAGCAGCGCAACCGTAAACGGCACCAAGTAACGATTTAGTCACGGTAAGCGTTTTCAACGCTCCGTAATCGATTACACGGCGGGCCACGGGCAGAAATGCTCGTGGCCCGCCGTTTCTTTTGGGTCCAAACCGCTTAGGCTATGGGTAACTCTTTGCAAAAAAGGAAGTATATGCCTACCAAATTCTTAGTGCTAAAGCGCGCAATCAGCGCCCTGATCGCTGCTGTATTCGCACTTGTGGGAACTGTGGCTGCGGTCACCCCTAGCCACGCCGCAACCGATCGCCAGATCACCATTCACTACCACCGCTACGCCGGTGACTACACCGATTGGAACATGTGGCTGTGGGCAAAGGATGTCAATAACGGTGCTGCATATCACTTCACTGGCACCGACGCCTACGGAGTGACTGGCACTTTCACCGTGCCGGCATCGGCAGGTAAGGCCATTGGCTTCATCGTTCGCACCGACGCCTGGAAGAAGGACGTTAGCGCCGACCGCTATGTAACTGACTTCGATGCAAACGGCAATGCCGAGATCTGGCTTCTCGAGGGAGCATCCGGCATCTACTTCGCGGCGCCAAACATCCAGCCGACAATCCGCAGCGTATCCGCAAACGGGTTCAATCAGCTCAAGGTCACACTCAGTCAGGCCCTAACCATCGCCTCGGGTGATAACGGCTTCACTCTTTCAGGAGTGCAGGGTGCACCGCTTGTGACATCCGTGGACGCTGCAGATGGAACCTCCACCTCGACGTCGAGCATTCTGCTAAATCTTGACTCAAACCTCGTGTTTGGTAACAACTACACGCTTGATAGCTCCACCTACGGAAGCGCGGCCATCGACATGGGATCACTGTTCGACTCTCAGCAGTTTGCGGACCAGTACACCTACACGGGCGATGACCTAGGAAACACGTACACTGCCAACTCCACTGCGTTCCGCGTTTGGGCGCCAACTGCAACCGCGGTTGACCTGCTGACTCTAGCGGACGCAAACACGCTTCCCGCCAATGCCACCGTAACGCCTATGACTAAGGACGTAAACGGTACTTGGGTCGCCACTCTTAGTGGTGATCAGAACCTCACACAGTATCTCTACCGTGTGCACGTCAACGGCACCGTCAACATAGCCAACGACCCGTACGCCCGTGCCAGCACGGTGAATGGTGGCCACTCGGTGGTTGTCAACCTGGCGGCAACCGACCCAGCCGGTTTTGCAACCGAAACCAAGCCAGCCTTCTCCGGCAACGCCTCGGACGCAACCATTTACGAACTGCACGTTCGTGACTTCTCGATCGACCCGAGCAGTGGCATCAGCGCGGCCAATCGCGGCAAGTATCTGGCCTTCACCGAGACCAACACTCACACCCCTGATGGCAAGACCCTCACCGGTATCTCGTACATCAAGTCGCTCGGCGTCACGCACGTTGAGCTGCTGCCAGTATTCGACTTCGCGTCTGTGAACGAACTCAGCCCGAGCTTCAACTGGGGCTACGACCCAGAGAACTACAACGTGCCCGAGGGCTCGTACTCGAGCGACCCAACCAACCCGGTTGCCCGCATCACTGAGCTGAAGCAGGCAATTCAGGCCATGCACGCACAGGGCCTCCGCGTAAACATGGATGTCGTTTACAACCACGTATCCAGCGCGGAAATGTTCTCCGAAAACCTGATTGTTCCCGGCTACTGGTTCCGCCACGAGGCCGATGGCTCGCTGGCAAACGGTACCGGTGTTGGCAACGAGGTTGCGTCGGAGCGTCCAATGGTTCGCAAGTTCATCGTTGACAGCGTTGCCTACTGGGCAAGCCAGTACCACTTCGATGGCTTCCGCTTCGACCTGATGGGCATCCTCGACACCACAACCATGAACGCGGTGCGCGCCGCTCTCGACAGCATCGACAAGACCGATCTCATCATCGGTGAGGGCTGGAACATGGGCGACGTGCTGCCGGACGCACAGAAGGCCGACCAGCCTAACCTTCCTAAAATGACTGGCATTGCTGCATTCAACGACTCGATCCGCGACGGCCTTAAGGGTTCGGTATTCAACTCGGGCGACAAGGGCTGGGCAACGGGCAAGAGTTCGGCCGCGGATGCCGTCAAGGGCGGCATCGTGGGCGAAACCCCCTACAGCGCGCTTGTCACAGGCAGTTGGGGAGCAACCCAGCCAGTTCAGTCGGTCAACTATGTTGAGTGCCACGACAACTTGACCCTTTGGGACAAACTGGCTGCAAGCACCACGCTGAGTAAGGCAAATGCAACCAAGATGGATCAGATGATCGGCTCGGTTGTGGTCCTGGCACAGGGTATCCCCTTCCAGCAGGCCGGTCAGGAGTTCCTGCGCAGCAAGGGTGGCAACGACAACAGCTACAACGCCGGCGACGCAGTCAACTCGTTGAAGTGGGGTCTGGCCGGAACAAACGCCGCCACGGTGAAGTTCTACGCTGGCCTGTACGCGCTGCGTGCAGCTCACCCAGCGTTCCGACTGACCACCACCGCTCAGGTCCAACAAACGCTCAAGTTTGTAAACCAGAGCAAGAACGTTATCGCGTACTCGCTGAACGGTAAGGCTGCTGGCGACAAGGCAGGCACCATCTTCGTGGCCCATAACCCAAACAAGACCAACGTGACCGTCAAGCTCCCAGCTACCGGCACCTGGAGTGTCTTGGTCAGTGGTTCTAAGGCTGGCACCAAGGTTCTTGCCAAGGTCAAGGGCAAGACTGCCGTTGTACCTGCATACGGAACCCTGGTTCTAACCAAGTAACGCAATCCGACTAGTGGTCGGCGCCCCAAACCGGGGTGCCGGCCACTGTTACTTTAAGCACCCGGATGGCCGCGAGTTCCGCCGGGCTGCACGCCAGCGGGTCTGCGCTCAAGACAACTGAGTCATCGCCAATGAGGGTCTCCTGAGCCAGTTGATGTGCCGTTCCCTCGGAGTAGGCTCGCAGTGCCGCCATAACGGTGATGCTTTCACCCTGGCGAAGGTGTCCCGATGTGGCGCCCAGAATGCCATCGATGGGATTCGGCGCGCTGACCGGCCAGTCCGAGCCGAAACTGAGTCTTACTCCAGCATCCGTTAAGGAGCGAAGCGGATACAAGCGATCGGCATCCGATCCAACGATCCGGGCTGCTTCGTCGAAAGATGATTCTTGACCCGCCCAGGATGGCTGTGCGCAAACGATAACGCCGAGGCGCCTTGCCTGCTCGATTTGAGCGGTTGAGATTAGGTCGGCGTGTGCGATTACTAGGCGCCGATCCACCCATCCGTTGGTCATTTCTAGGTGTTCTGCGACCCGTAGCGCCTGCGAGAAGGCCTCGTCGCCTACACAGTGGAAGTGCAACTGAAAACCCGCGGAGTCGGCAGCAAGAGCCATTTTGAGGAGTTCTTGCTCGACCCACAGTCCAGTGGCCGTGGCCGGAATGCAGTTGCCGTTGGAAACCCATGCAGTGTTGCTGCCAAACACCCCATCAAGGAAGACCTTGACCGTGTTGACAGTGAGTAGGGCATTTGCGGTGGCTCGAACGTCCGAGCGCAGCCCCTTGGCGTACCGTAGGCTCTCCTGCCAGTTGGCGGTGTCTATTCTCGGAGCCAGGTTGAACCTAAGTTTCAATGCGCCACTCTTTGCGGCCGCTAAATATGGCAACTCCATACCGGGGTCAATCCAGGCGTCCTGCACCGCAACAATTCCCTTGGAGAGCAAGGTCTGCTGGGCTCGCTCAAGCGCAGCCAGGTCTGATTCCAGCGTGGGGGGCGGCTGATGCGCGTAGATGAGATTCATGGCATCCCATTCGCGAATGATGCCGGTGGGGCGACCTTCGTTGTCAAGGTCGAAGCTGGCGTGACTAAGCAGGGGAGCGCTGTCAGAATAGCCGGCTGTTTCTAGCGCAGCGGAGTTTACGCAAATGGCGTGATGGTCAACCCTGTGCACAACGATGGGCACTGTATCGCTTACCCGATCGAGTAGTGCTCGGTCCAAGTCGCTCTCAATCATCGATTGGTAGCTGCCGCAGTCTAGCCAGGCAGTCTGGGGGTGCTCCACAAGATAGGCCCGGAGCGTTTCAACAATCCGATCAGCGGTGGCGACAGCGTCGAGGTGGGGGCCAGAAGATTCGCGCGAGGCAAATAGCGGATGGCTATGACCATCTCGGAAGCCACTGAACCTAAACACTTATGCCTTGTCACGCTCGCGTAGGTAGCAGCCGGCGCACAGGGCCTCGTAACTTGTGTCAACGCCATCGATGGCAACCTGGTTTCCCTCAAACACGAAGCGTCCGTTGTCGAGTCGAGCGTTAAACAGCGCCTTGCGGCCACAGCGACAGACAGTCTTTAACTCTTCGATGCTGTGGGCAAGCTCGAAGAGACGCATAGAACCTGGAAACGCCTTGGTTTGGAAGTCGGTGCGGATACCGTAAGCCAGCACGGGAATGCCGTCGCGCACGGCCACGTCGAGCGCCTGGTCGATCTGTGCTGGCGTGAAGAACTGGCTTTCGTCCAAGAGTAGACAGGAGACGTCCATGCCCGAGTTGGCAAGCTTGCCCGAGCGATGCTTGGCGAATAGGGCTCGCAGGTCTTCGTCGGGTCCAACCAAGAAGTCAACCTCACGCGTCATTCCCATGCGACTCACCACGGTGTTTCCACCCCTAACGTCAATGCGTGGCTTGGCTAGCAGGACGGCCTGTGACCGCTCTTCGTAGTTGTAGGCAACCTGGAGAAGTGCGGTGCTCTTGCCGGAGTTCATTGCGCCATAGCGGAAGTAGAGTTTGCTCATTTGGCTTCAAGCCTAACGGGCAGCAAGGCGTAGGGGTTGACACTCGATTGCATTCTGCTTACGCTGAGTCTCTATTCATTCTGAAGTTGGGGAAGACGTTCAGAATGGAGAATCTATGGACCACGCTTTTGCCGGGTCTGTTTTGTTGCACTCTGTGCCACGTGGCATATTGCGCCCATGTCTAAGCACCATCGCAAGGGAGCTTGGATACGAACCCACTGCAGCCTGGGAGTCCCAACCCCGGATTGTCGGTTCGTTTAGAACCGAAATCCAGTGGGTAGGCAGCGCTGATACCGGCGCGGCCGTGTCCGCGACTTTAGCTGGATGGCGCGAGATTTGGTTTGAAGTCATTCAACACGCTGCAAATGGCTCATCGGGATCCCGTTGGATGTACGTGCCCAGCCTCGGTATTCGGCACCGCCACGTTGATGAGTTTGGAAATTTTGTGGTTGGCGAACAGGAACTTTTGGCGGCAATGCAACAGGCCAACGATGGGGCTTTCGCCCTGCGTCGGGAATTGCAAAACCTGCTGGCTCATCACTGGGAGATTGCACTGGAACCCCTAAGGGTTGCGGATGCGGCCTCCGACAAGGAACAGAAGTTCCGCGCAAGCTAGAACCAGCAGGCTTTGGTTACTTTTGGTAGCTGCGGAAGATCACAACAGCGTTGTGACCGCCGAAACCGAACGAGTTGCTCATAGCGATGATCTCGCCCTCGCCGAGGTCTCTTGGCGAGGTAACGACGTCAACAGGAATCTCAGGGTCCTGATTGTCCACGTTGATAGTTGGGGGAGCCACACGGTTCTGGATAGCCAGAATCGTAAAGATAGCTTCGATTGCGCCAGCACCACCCAGCAGGTGACCGGTGGACGACTTAGTCGCCGAT
>Ga0213920_1000865_pt1 | contig 19077 bp, 17 predicted proteins | sample McNCre1117MG_FD_161054 | JGI IMG/M metagenome (GOLD analysis project Ga0213920, IMG submission 161054) | Freshwater microbial communities from McNutts Creek, Athens, Georgia, United States - 11-17 MG | ecosystem: Environmental > Aquatic > Freshwater > Creek | place: USA: Georgia | collected...
GACTCAAACCCATTTATGGATTTGGCTACCGACTGATGGCGGTCAACGGAACCACCGATGCGTAAAGCATGGGCGCTATTGATAAGTGCGATTTGGCTGACAACCGCGCATGCGCAACAGCCAGACAAGGCCATTGAGCGCCCGCTGATTGTTTATAAAATTCAAGCAGGTGACACCCTCTCGCAGCTGTCTCAAAAATATTTGCGACAGCCCGCAGACCTGACTGTGATCCGAGATTTGAATCACCTGCGCAGCATTGATTTACTGCCTTCGGGTGAATACCTCAAGGTCCCGCGAGAGGCCGTCAAACAAGAATCCTCGCATGCCACCATCATCAGCATCTCATGCGCAAGGACGATTCATGCAGGCCAACCGCTCAAGCCCATCTACATCGGTGCGGTTTTAGAAGAAGGCGTGGTGATTGACATCCCTGCTGAATGTCATGTGTCGATGCGCCTCGAAGACAGCTCCATCATTCGACTACCGTCCAGCGCGGCCATCAAAATTTCGGTCCTGCGTAAAAACGCCATGGAATCAAGCCCAGAGGTGCAACTCGATTTGGTACATGGTCGCGTCGAGCTTGAGGTCTACAAAGGTCGCTCAAAGACAACACCATTTGAAGTCCGCACCCCCTTGTCCATCACGGGCGTGCGAGGCACAGAATTTCGCGTGGGTTACTCCCCCACAGACCAAGTGGGCCAAGTGGAGGTCATCGGCGGTGTCGTCAACACCATGGGCGTGAACGACACCCAATCGCAAGCCGTCACCCAGGGGCAAGGCGTGCCCTTCGACAAATCAGGCAAAGCCATGCCTGTAGAGAAACTGCTGAATGCCCCCGTCTTTGAACGGGCAGAACTGATCAATCGCACGCAATCGTCCTATGCCATCAAGTTGACGGGCAACGCACAGGCCAATCACTATGTGGTCCTCAGTGCAAAAAGTGCGAACCTGCTGGGAGAACAAACCTCTCAAACCCTCAGCGCCCCAGAAATCGAGGCATCGAATCTGAGCCAAGTTGCCACCTTTTACCAAGTCGCATCTGTTTCCAACAGCGGGCTGATGGGTACACCGCAGCAATATGGTTTTTGCACTGCGCCTGGAGAAATCAAGTCGGGCCGTTGCCGTGCCGTGTTTGAAGCCCCTTTGGCCGATGGCGCGATGATCACGTTCTCACTCATCAAACACGCGTCAGAAACGGCGCAAGAGATGGTCTCGACCAAACAGCTGCAGGCCCGCAATGGACGGTTCATGATTGAAGGCTTACCCGCTGGCCGCTACACCTGGAGCATGTCCTACAACACCACCAAGCAATCGGGCTACTTTGATCTGATTGCATTCACCACCGCGACACCTTGAACAAACACAGCGAACGCAAGACTCGCCTGCGTCGTGAATGGTGGCTCACGACAGCAGTTGCATTGGCTCTATTGGCATTACTCGTTTTGGGTGACCTTGCTCGCCCCATGGGGAACGTGCTGTATGACCACCTGATGCGCTTGCAAGGGTTCAGAGCCACCCAAAATATTGTCATCGTCGCCGTTGACGATCGGTCGCTCCAAGAGCTCGGTGGCTGGCCGCTGCAACGCGAGCAATACACCCAATTGTTGAAGCGTCTTGACGACAACTGTTGCCGCCCCAAAGTCATGGGGCTGGATTTGCTGTTCTTAGACCCAAGCGCCGATGACCCAGCCCTTGCTGACGCCATCAAACAGCACAAGGCTGTGCTGCCTTTGGTCTTCAAGGTGCAGGAGGACAACCCTTCGTCACTGCAAGCGGTCGGCCCTGTTGCTCCCTTGAATCAGGCCGCCACGCTAGGCCACATCAACTTATCCTTTGACACCGATGGTGTGATTCGTGGCATTCACACGCATGAACAAGGCTGGCCTCATTTCGCACTGGCGCTCCATGCCAAAGGAGAAAACAAGAACGCAACCCCACCCGAATCGGGGCGCTATCGCCGCTTTCGCATGGTCGATCCACGCGTTGGTTTTCCCATGATTTCGTTGGTGGATGCCCTTGAGAGCAGCGTCAGTCGAACCTTACTCAAAGACAAATATGTGCTGATTGGCGTCACCGCGCCAAGCCTAGGCGACCGATACCCAACCCTGTACTCTGGCAAAAACAACGCGAGCACGCCGGGTGTGGCTGTTTTGGCCAGCGTCCTCAACGCTTCGTTGAACAACGCCTTGATCGACGAAGCAACGCCTTGGACCCTCTTCGCATTGACCCTCATTCCACTGTTCGTCATGCTTCAAAGTCTGGTCACGCTTCGTCCAAGCCAGTCATTGATATTGGCTGCCGTGATGATCGTGAGCGGCATTGCCGCCAGCTATGCCTTGCTCACATTTGCAGACTATTGGGCCGATCCTGTCCCGTTTGTGCTGATTGCCGTCTTACTGCAACCGCTGTGGGCGTGGCGTAGGCTAGAAGCCATCGTGAACTTGGTGCAAGACAAAGCGGCTGATTTACGGCAGTTTCAACCCGCAGAAAGAGCCAACGCGGCCGTAAGACCATCACGCGAAGTGGTCCTACAACACGCCAAGTTGCTCGACCATGCCGTGGCATCTGCGCGTTCTGAGTTGGACTTTTTATCTGTCGTCATTGACGAAATGCCCGATGCGGTTTTGATTTTTGATGCGCAAGAACAATTGCTGCTGAGCAATCGAAAAGTCCAACAGCTGTTCGATCCAAACCTTGTCTCCGGCTGCCAACTGACGGAATTTGCAAAGCATTTGCAACTGCCACTGCGGGCCGTCTCAAATGCGGCGGATGCAACGCAAGACAGCACGCAACAAACGGTCTTCCAACTCGGCACTCGGCTTGGATTAAGAGATTTCGTTCTCAAAACGACCTTGCTTCGCTCACCTTCTCACAGCGATTTGCAGTTGCTCATCTTGATGGACGTCACAGAACTACGTCAATCACAAACACAACGCGATCGTGCACTGCAATTTTTATCGCACGACATGCGAACGCCTATTGCATCGATCTTGTCGCTGACACGCCCCACCCCAGAGCATGCCCTGGAAGGCACGTCACGCGAAAAAATAGTCGGTCACGCCCACACCCTGCTTCAAATGATGGATGACTTCATCCTCACCATCTCCGCAGAAGCCTCGACATACAACGTTCAGTCAGTCTTGCTCGATAACTTGCTCCAAGACAGTTTGGAGCAGGTCGCTGACTTGGCTGAGGCCAAAGGCATCAGGCTATGCGATGAAAGCGATGCTTCCAATATTTTCGTGATGGCCAACACGCGTTTGCTGGTGCGGGCTTTGGTGAATCTGCTGTTCAACGCCGTCAAATTCGCACCCACAAAGAGTGCCATTCGCATTGAATCGCGTTGTGAACACAGTTTGGAGACCTCAAATACACAAGTCACCGTCACGATCTCCAATTCAGTCGAGGCAAATACCGATGCTCACGATTGGGTACCGCTCATGCTTGGATTTGGTTTGGGACTCGACTTTGTAGACAACGTCATCCACAAACACCAGGGGGTGATTGCAAGAAACATCCCAGAAAACGGGATTGCGACCGTGCAAATCACGCTTCCTTGTGAGATTTCATCATCACACACACAGCACCTATAAGAGATCACTTTTAGCCTCTGACGACTATTTAAATAAATTTAAAGTATTCATTTAGCACTTAGAAAGGTAAAATCTCAAATCTATGAGATGCCTCCCGTACAGATTCAAAAATTGCGCCATGGTCGTGCTTGGCGCTGTGTTCGCTTGCCAAGCGGCTTTGGCCAATCCAATCTGGCACTGCTCTCGCAGCGAAATCCAGATTGCAGATGCATCCGACAATTTCACGCTGGCTTCTTTAGCCCTTGAGCGAGAAGTCATCCGCCTGTCATTGCGCGATTTGTACGCTGTTTATCAAGGCGCCCACGTCAAATTAACGGGCGGCTTGCCTTTGTCTGCTTGCGTGATGAGCGATCACGGCTCCAGCCTGACAACGACGGCCATGCAGTCGATTGGCACGCCATCTGCGACGATCAAAGCACTTTCAAGCCAAAGCGCCATCGCGAAAAGCAACATTCATACGGTGCACAGCGAATCCGCCATGTTGGCTTGCATCACCAAGCACCACCCTGCGGTTGGTTACCTCTCCAAGGCCACTGACACCGAGGCTGCGGGTCCGTGCTTCTAAAACATTTTTTTTCAGCAGCGTTGCTCCTCGCTGCATTCTCTGCAAGAGCCGCACAAGATCTACCTTGGCATTTAGGTGCGGTAGACGCCAAGGCATCGGCACCTGCGGCCATCAACACAAACAAAATTCCTCCTGGACCACACCGCGTCGTTGTTGCGGTGATTGACAGTGGCATTCTTGCTGGCCACCCTAGCCTCAACGGACAACTTCTGCCGGGCTACGACATGCTGTCAGCCCCTAATAATTTGCGCGGTGGTCGGTCAACAGACTTCAGCCCAGATGAACGTGATGCACGCTGCGGCCAACGTCTTATCTCTGGCGCGTTCAGAACACATGGAACAGAGGTTGCAAGCCTGATTGCTGCCAACGGTGTCGATGGTGCTTACGGCGTGAACCCGTCCGCCAAAATATTGCCAATTCGCTTGTTTGGTGCGTGCAGCATGTCGCGCGTGGACTTGTTGGATGCGATCGCATGGTCGGCAGGGCTGCCTGTCCCTGGTGTGCCAGACAACCCTCACCCAGCAAAAATCATCAACATGAGCATTGCGGGCGGACTCTCCGTTTGCGGCGCAGATTTGCAACGCTTGATCAGCCGTGTGATTGAGAAAAAAATCTTCGTCGTTGCAGCTGCGGGAAATAATTTTCATAAACCGCTACCTGAACCTGCCAATTGCAATGGCGTCATCTCGGTCGGCGCGCTTGATGCAGAAAATCACATCGAGGTTTACTCTGCGCTAGATCCACGCACGGTTCTGTACGCACCAGGCGGTGGCAAGCACCTCTCATCAGACGCTTACTGGGCCGTCAATAAATTGATGGTCGCTACTTACGACTTAGATTTTTTAGGTAAAGAAAAATCAACAGCCTTGGAGCGCGGCGTTGGCACAAGTTTCGCTGCACCCGTGGTTGCGGGATTTATCTCGCTCTGGCTGTCTTACAACCCAAACAAACAACCCTCCGATTTGTCCCGAGAGCTGCCGAAATTCCTAAGACAAGTTGAACCACTCAGCAAGTGCGCAGAATGCGTTCCGAAAGGACTGACAGCAAACGCAGGAATCACGCAGCCATGAAACGGTCTTTACTCCTCACACTCCTGATCAGCTGCTCGGCCATCGCTGACCCTGTTTGGCATTGTTCACGCAACGCACAATCGGCGATGGAAGTGTCAGCCTCTGCGCAAGAGGATCAGTTTTCGCTGGCCTCATTCAGCTCAACCATGGACGTCATTGGCGTGTCCATCAGCGACTTGATCGATGTCTATTCCGGTGTCCCCGTGCGCATCGGAGGCTTGCCTTTGTCAGCTTGCTTCATGCCTGGCAATGAAAACCTCACCTCAGCGGCCTTGACATCTCTTGGGCTTCAGCCTGCAGCCATTCAAGCGCTCGCAAGAAGAAGCGCCATCATTCAAAGCAATTTACATATTGTGACCAGCGACGCGCAAATGCTGTCATGCATTGCGCGACATTTCCCTGCCGTTGGGTACTTGGATGAGCCGCATGAAACGCAGGACTCGCAGCCATGCTTCTAAAGCATGATGTCTCGCGTTAAACGGCAGAGAGTCCACCCACCTCGCTGCGGTTGCTGTCCATGGTGAGTGGGTGAACTGCTGATACATCAAACGGACGTGCCACCAAGAAAGTCTCAAACTCAGAAGCACCCATTGGTGAATAGAAGTAAGCACCTTGTCCCAAAATGCAACCCATACTTTGAAGCGTCACACGTTGCTGAATGGCCTCTAGGCCATCTGCCATCACTTGGACATCATGCGCCAACGCTTTCGCAATCGTGGCGTCAATCAATTGCCCCACCTGCACGTCATGGCCCATGCGTTTGACCAACTTGCTGTCCAACTTCACTTTATGGACTGGCAGCACCGAGAGTAAGTCAAGTGAGGTTTGAAGCAACCCAAAACGATCCACAGTGACACTCAAGCCTTGCTCCGCAAACGCCTGGACATTGGCAACAGCCTTCTGTGGGTGACGTGCCATCGCAGACTCATCCACCTCCAGCTCTAGCAACTGATGGGGGTACTGAGTTTGTGCGCACACAGCGCGTATCTTTTGCGCGAAAGCTGGGTTCTGGAACTGAGCAGCGGTGATGTTGAACGTCAAAATCAACGGCCCATACTGATGTTGCCAAGCCACGGCTTGCGTACAAGCGGTTGTCAACAGCCAATCCTCGAATGGCAAAAAAATACCATTCTTTTCCGCCAGCGCCACAAAGTCTGCGGGCGACACGTGCATCGTCTGCCCAGAAGGATGACGCCAACACACCACCACCTCCATGCCAAACAAACCACCATCGCTGAGGCGCTGAATCGGTTGGTATTCCAGACTGATATCTGCGTCAAACATGGCCGCCGTCACCGCGTGTGTCATGTCAAATGGGGCACCGCCTTGGTCAGCCTCACCGTCAGCCGACACTTTTTGAAAACTGACCTTGACGCGTAACTGCTTGATGAGCACATAAATCATGCTGGGCACGATCAATAAAACGCCCAACCAAATCATGATTCGCAAGTAAATCGGCCACAAATTAACAGCCATGTGTAAGTTAGCAACGATCAAGCTATCGAACGTAATCGGGGCCATCACATGCAGTTGGTTTGGGTCGTTGACTGCTGACGCCAACTCAAACGAAGCAGACATCGGGTCTAAAACTTTCCCCGCCTTTGCATAACTGGCGATGGATGCACCTTCGGCATTTAAAAGCTCTGCGGACTCTACGCCCGGATAACTCTCCAAGGCCTTCATCACGGCCTCAACCTGCTGCGTGTCATTCACCAACAACGCAGGCAAGATACTTTGGGCAACTGAATGAACCAAAACTTCGTTGTGCTCAATGATGTAGTGACGCACAGCATTGAAGACGAGGACAGAAGCGACGACTAAAGCGCCAAGTACAGCCGGCACAACGACTGCTAACTTCATAATTTTTTTACGCATCAACTTCTCCGAACGAATCGATTTCGAAGAATTCTAGAAATCAACTTGTAGTAACAATGATAAATCTTGTTAAGTCAAAATGACAAAAAAGAGTACCAAATTATACATTTTGATATTCATGGGAAAGCAAGTTCAACTTGCTGCGTTCACAACTACCGAGGTGCCACAGGCGTCATGGTCAAGCCTTTAGGGGTGCAATCCAAGCATTTATCCGTGGGATTCACCGGACGAGAAAACTTAGGCAGCTCGCTCATGAACTCTGCAGGGCTCATGTCTGGGCGTTGCGACAGCAACAAAGACAAAAACCCAGACACCAATGGCGCAGCGTAGCTCGTACCCACACCGCGATCTGCCCCTAAATGGGTTTCATCACCGCTGAAATTGACATCAAACGACGCGACCTTTAACTTGTTGTTGTGCCATGGGGCATTGCCGCTCAAGTCTTTACCCCCACCCGGGGCATAAATCACGGTGCGCGAATCAAGCGCCGAGTAGCTTTCGATGTTGTTTTCGGCATCTACAGCACCGACCGAAATCACGCCCTCGCAATTTGAGGGTTCTGCTAATTTTTTACCAAAGGTATTACCCACCGCCGCCACGACAAAGATATTTTTCCTAGCCAAGCGATCAACCAATCCCTGCAAATCAGCACCGCACGTGCGCTTGCCACCGGAAAAACTCAAATTGATGATGCGCGCAGGATAAGCGTTTGAAGGAACCCCAGACACAGGCAAACCAGCCGCCCATGCGATGGCGTCTAATAAATCAGCACGTGTCATCGGACATGACCCAAACAAACGAATAGGCAAAATTTTGGCGCTGGGGTTAACGCCACGCACACCGTCTTTGCCATTACCCGCAATCAAACTAGACACTTCAGTTCCGTGGGTACGGAATATGCTCGACGTCACACGCTCACCACATTTGGCGTCACGGGCATCTGGCGAATAATCAGCCGAACGAGCGCCACGCAAATTCAAGGGTGGCGACAGCATGTCGTAGCCGGGCAGCAAACGCCCTTCCAAGCTAGGGTGGCTAGACAGCACGCCACTGTCGATCACGGCGACGACCACTTCATAGGGTCCTGGCTTCATGCCTGCCGTATTGATCGCCGAAGGCGCCACAGCGTCAGCCGGATTCAAAGAGCCCAAGTGCCAAGGTACGTCTTCTGCCGTCGATGCAAGTGACACCACGGCCAAAGCAATGCCTGAAACACATTGAAAAGCAAGACGCGTAAATGAATACAAGAAAACCGACCTATCCAAAACCACCCAGCAAAATTGCTTTTGTGGGTGAATGTTAGATTTGACGGTTTAAATCGGCAATTCCATCAATAGAGTTAATTTACAGAACGCTTGTTTCCATTTTGAACACCGGACCGATCAGGGTGAGGCATATAGATTTCGAATGCGCTCTTCTCTGAAACTGCCACTCTCAAAAATAGTAAGAATTTTCAAGAGTGGGCAGCCATCTCAAGCAGGCACCTAGCAATTACTTGGGTGCGGCAGCAATCGCTGCGAAGAACGCCTTGGCAGTTTCTTCGCCTACAGCCGCCTGATGCTTTGCAATCACTGGTGCAAGCTTTGTTCGCATCGCTTGGCGTTCGGCGTCGGAAACATCATTGATTTGCATACCAAGTTTGACCAATTCAGATCGGGTACGTGAGTTCAACTCACGACTAACCTGGCGCTGATACAAAGTCGCTTCCTGGGCTGCAGCCAGCAAAAGTTGACGATCTTCAGGCTTCAACCCATCCCAGAATTTTTTACTGGCAATCAATGCCAACGCGTCGTAGGCATGCCCGGTTGTTGACAAGTATTTTTGGACGTCATAAAACTTTTGGGCATGCACAACAGTGAATGGATTTTCTTGCGCATCCACAGCGTGCGTCTCAAGCGCAGTGAACAACTCATTCACTGGCATAGGAACAGCATTTGCGCCCAATCCATTGAACAAATCAATATAAAGATTGTTTTGCATGGTTCGAACTTTCAAGCCAGTCAAATCATCCGCTTTGACAATGGGACGTTTGCTATTCGTAAAGTTTCGAAAACCATTCTCCCAAAATGCCAAACCGACCAAGTCACGTTCCGGTAAACGCGCCATCAAGCTTTGTCCGAATGGGCCATCCAAAACAGCATCCGCTTGACGTTCGCTTGAAAACGAAAAAGGCAAACCGATGACGCCAAATTCTTTGACTAAGTTTGCCAAAGTCGCAGTTGAGGGCACGGTGAATTCTTGCGTTCCTCCGCGTAACGCGGACTGCATTTGCTGATCACTGCCCAACTGCGCAGATGAATAAACAGTGATCTTGATACGCCCATTGCTTTTTTTATCGACGATCTCAGCAAATTTTCGAGCTCCGATTGTTTGGGGATGAACCTCTGGCAAGCTCGTCCCTAACCTAGCCTTGATTTCCTGGGCACTGACCCAAGAAGTTAAGCAAATTCCTAAAGTCGCAATCACCAAAGATTTAAAAAAGTTTGACATCATGAAAGTCTCCTGAGTTTTAAACAACAAAGAATTGGCACTTGAAAATAATGAACGAAAAAAGAACGTGAATTCAAAATGAAGGCGTGCATTTAGCAAGGTCGACCTTCGCGGTTTTTCAACCACTCAGGCATATCTTGCAATGACACAGGGCGCAGGAATCGGTCTAACGCAGCATCACCCACTGAAGTTGTCATCGGTTCAGTTGATGAGGGCCATGGACCACCATGCTGTTGAGCCGCAGTGACAGCAACACCTGTCGGAACACCGGCGAAAAGAACACGGCCAGCAATGGCAGTTGCACCTCGCACCAGTTTGTGAACGTCAGCAGATTCTTCTTCTGCCCCCCAGAAGGTCACCGTCAATGTGCCACCCACGGTGTTCAACACCTCTAAGGTTTGTGTCACTGAATCAGTCCACACGATCAATGTCGCAGGGCCAAATACTTCTTCGTGGAGTTGGGACTTCGAGATGAAAGTCTTTGCATCGACTTCTGCAAGGTAAGGGTTCGGGCAAACCTCATCAACAGGGGTGTAGAGCAGTGGCTTAGCACCGGCTTCGATTTGTGCCGCTGTCCCTTGATCAAGGGCGCTACGCATGGCCTTAGTCAGCATCGCGTGTGGTTTGAGGGGCTTGAGTGCTTCAACCAAGGCAAGGACAAAGTTGGTTGATTCGTCCGAACGTTGAAGAACCAAGAGACCTGGGTTGGTGCAGAACTGGCCGCAGCCCAAGGTGATGGAGCCTGCTAAGGTTTGAACCAAAGCATCGCCACCTTTTTTCAAAGCGGCGGGCGTCGCGATCACTGGATTGACTGAACCAAGTTCACCGTAGAAAGGGATTGGACGTGGGCGTGCACGCGCTGCATCGCGCAAAGCGGCACCACCACGGGTTGAGCCTGTGAAAGCCCCTGCTGCAATCAATGGGTGCTGAATCAAAGCCACGCCCACTTGGTTGCCCGCCCCTTGCACCATTTGCAACAAGCCCTCATCCATGCCCAGTGCTTGGATTGCTTTGCTCGCAACTTCATAGACGCGGGCAGAAGTGTGCAGATGGCCTGAATGTGCTTTGACAACCACCGTACAACCTGCGGCGAGAGCGGAGGCCGTGTCGCCCCCTAAGACGGAGAACGCAAAGGGAAAGTTACTGGCCGAGAACATAGCGACAGGCCCCAGAGGGACGCGAACACGCATCATGCGCGGGTGACCAACGGGAGGGCCGCCGGCGACAGCAGGATCGTCTGTGAAAACAAATGCACCACCATTCTTAGCAAGCGTGGCGAATCGACGCAACTGGAATGCGGTGCGATCCAATTCACCATTCAAGCGAGGCAAACCCAAACCCGTCTCTGTATCTGCCACCTTCACCAAATTTTCACGGTCAGCTTCAATGGCATCAGCGAGTGCATTTAGCAACTTCGCGCGAGTCTCACCGTCGCTTGATTGCCAGTCAGCGTAGGCATGATGGGCTTTTTGAATTGCGGTTTCTAACTCTGAGCTGGACGTGACCAGAACATCATTGCCAAAAACATCACCCGTGCGTGCATTAAAAGATTGCAACATGTTTTCCTTCAGTTGTCCCCAAAAATGGGAACGTGTTTAAAAGTCAAATTCTTGAACGCCGCGTTGACACAACTTTGTTCTAAAAAGCATTTGTTTGATTGATGCGATAAAAGCGAATGGCATTTTTTGCCATTACCGCCGCTTGCTGATCTTGAGTCAAATGGTCAAGCATGCGCATGACGCCATTCACGAGATCGGCATAGAAAATTCGAAGACCCGCCACGGGAAAATTGCTTGCAAACATGCAGCGCTCCCAACCAAATATGGCAAGCGTTTCTCGAACAATGTACGAATTCGCTGACCAATCCCAAGGTTGATCACGCAAGCCAAATTCGGAAAGCTTCACATGGACGTTGGGCTGACGTGCTATCGCCTCCATAGACGAGCGCCAACGACGCAACCCCTCATCACTTCTATCCCAAGCAAATCCATGGTGGTTCAAAACAATTGGCAGATCTGGAAATTGCGCTGCAACGTCAGCAGCCTCAACAAGGTGCCATTGGGGAACGCGCAAATCCCAACTTAATCCATATTGATTGAGCAGCGACAAACCTCGGAGCCAAGACTCATCCTGCATTGTTCCTCGCTGACCTTTCACAGATTGATCTGGTCTAGCCGAAGCGACAGGCTTACTCCTAATGCCCTTCACCAGAGGAAATTGCAAATGCTGCAACAACCGCTCCTCTGTTTCTGGTCGATCTAACCAAGCATGCGCGACAACAGCGTTTGGCATGCCATATTTTTCATACTGCTCATGCAACCACTTTGTTTCTGCGACTTGCTCGCTTCGATCTCGTTCCGCTTCCACATGAACGGTCGCGACAACACGAAAGTCGCGACTGACTTGTTGGTAGTCCTCCGGCAAGAAGTTTTTGCACAAATCTGAATACTCCCCCAAGAAAAAGCTCTTGGGGTCGTACTCTTCTTGAAGCCATGGATACCGCCCAGTGGACAGATCCCACAGGCACGTCATCTTTAAGATCAACGAAACCATTCTCAGCAACTGGCTCGCCTTTGAAAACGTAATAGAACAACTCGTTAACACAATTGCCGTTAGCGACAATGATTTTGGCCACAGCGCCGGGCGGCATCGCAGAGATGGCGATCACCGCTAAGGTTCTGCAACTTGGCGTAGCGGTTGTCACGGCCTTGCAAGCATGCCGTGTGATTGCCGTGTTGTTGTTGGCTGAGCCTTTTTATCACTGGATCAAGCGCAAAGGCCTAATCTAAAGACGCACAACCCACGAAAGCCGAAATAAAGCCCTGTTTTCACTGGGCTTTATATACTGGTCACCCGCGTGATAACGAACCATTTTCATCACATCAATTTGAGTACTTTTAAAAATATCGCCCATGGAAATTAAGGTCAACTTTCTCGACAAACTTCGCCTAGAAGCCAAGTTCGATGACTTCACCGTCGTCGCAGACCAGCCTATCCGTTACAAGGGCGATGGCTCGGCCCCTGGCCCCTTCGATTATTTTTTAGCCTCATCGGCTTTGTGTGCCGCCTACTTTGTGAAGCTGTACTGCGTCACACGCAATATTCCGACCGAAAACATTCGCCTCTCGCAAAACAACATCGTTGACCCAGAGAACCGTTACCAACAAATTTTCAAAATTCAAGTCGAGTTGCCGTCAGACATCCAAGAGGTGGACCGCCGCGGCATTTTGAATTCGATCGAACGCTGCACGGTCAAAAAAGTGGTGCAAGCAGGGCCTGAGTTTGTCATCGAAGAAGTCGAGAACTTGGATGCCGATGCGCAATCTTTACTCACCCTGAAGCCGACGTCTGACACCAGCACCTACATCGCCGGCAAAGATCTGCCACTAGAGCAAACCATCGCCAACATGTCTGGCGTTTTGGCTGACTTGGGCATCAAGATCGAAATTGCTTCTTGGCGCAACATCATTCCCAACGTGTGGTCATTGCACATCCGCGATGCACACTCACCCATGTGTTTTACCAACGGCAAGGGTTCGACCAAAGAAAGCGCGTTGGCCTCAGCGTTGGGCGAATACATCGAACGACTCAATAACAACCATTTCTACGCAGGGTCGTTTTGGGGCGAAGACATGGCCAGCTCGGCATTTGTTCACTACCCAAATGAGCGTTGGTTCAAGCCTGGTCGTAAAGATGCACTCCCCGCTGAAATTCTCGACGCGTACTGCCTGCAAATCTACAACCCCGATGGCGAATTGTGCGGCTCGCATTTGATCGATACCAACTCAGGCCATACGCAGCGCGGCATTTGCTCCCTGCCCTACGTGCGCCAATCCGATGGCGAGGTGGTGTACTTCCCGTCCAATCTGATCGAAAACTTGTTCGTCAGCAATGGCATGAGCGCTGGCAACACACTGGCCGAAGCGCAAGTGCAATGCTTGTCTGAAATTTTTGAGCGCGCCGTCAAACGCGAAATCTTGGAAGGCGAAATCTGTTTGCCCGATGTGCCGCACGATGTGCTGGCCAAGTACCCCAGCATCTTGGCTGGCATTCAAGGGCTGGAAGAACAAGGCTTTCCGGTGCTGGTGAAAGACGCATCATTGGGAGGCACCTACCCCGTCATGTGCGTCACCTTGATGAACCCACGCACAGGCGGTGTCTTCGCCTCATTCGGCGCGCACCCCAGCTTTGAAGTGGCACTGGAGCGCAGCCTCACCGAACTGCTGCAAGGCCGAAGTTTTGAAGGCCTGAACGACTTACCACCACCCACCTTCGAGAGCAACGCGGTCACCGAGCCCAACAACTTTGTGGAGCACTTCATCGACTCCAGCGGCATCGTGTCGTGGCGATTTTTCAGTGCCAAAGCGGATTTCGAGTTTGTAGCATGGGACTTTTCTGGCCAAGGTGAAAACGCCAATGCAGAGGAAGCCGCGACCTTGCTAGCGATTCTCGAAGGCATGGGCAAAGAGGTCTACACCGCGGTGTATGACCAGTTGGGTGCCATCGCTTGCCGAATTTTGGTGCCGGGGTATTCGGAGGTTTACCCGATTGAAGATTTGATCTGGGACAACACCAACAAAGCACTGCTGTTTCGCGCCGACATTTTGAACTTGCATCGCTTGAACGATGCCAGCTTGTCTGCCCTGCTAGAGCGTTTAGAGAACAACGAACTGGATGAGTACTCTGACATTGCCACATTGATCGGGATTGAGTTTGATGAAAACACGGACTGGGGCCAACTGACCGTTCTTGAGCTGAAGCTATTGATCCATCTGGCATTGAAACAATTTGAAGAAGCCCAAGAGCTGGTGGGTGCCTTCTTGCAGTTCAACGACAACACGGTCGAGCGCAGATTGTTTTACCAAGCCTTGAACGTGGTGCTAGAGGTCATGCTCGATCAAGACCTAGAGCTGGAAGACTATGAAGTCAACTTCCGTCGGATGTTTGGCAATGCTCGAATGGATGCCGTCATGGGATCTGTGGATGGCACCGTGCGCTTCTTCGGCTTAACGCCGACCAGCATGAAACTCGAAGGACTTGATAGACACCACCGCCTGATCGACAGCTACAAAAAGCTGCACACGGCGCGTGCCAATGCGGCGGCTACATCAACGAACTCAGTAGAGTAAAGCGAAGAATTAACACCTCATTGCGAAATTCAAAACTCCTTCTCAGATTTTAATGACTCGGCTGTCATCCCGAAGATCAAGCTCTCGGCCGTGAGCGGACGCTCGGTCTGAGTTGAGCAACGAGGGCTTCCGGCTGAGTGCGACACCGGAACGTCGTCTAAATTATTGAAAGACCCAATGCCCTCTCCCATCATGATTCAAAAACCAGCGGGTCAGCCACAACAACTCTTTTTGTTGTTTCACGGCGTAGGCGCAAGCGCGCAAGACATGGTGCCTGTTGGCGAACAATTTGCAGCCCAATTTCCAGCCTCAATGGTGGTCAGCCTAGAAGGTTTCCAGGCTTGCGATTTCGGACAAGGACGTCAATGGTTCTCCGTAGCTGGCATTACCGAAGAGAACCGCCCTGCTCGTGTCGCAGCCGTGATGCCAGCCTTTCAAGCGCTTATTCAGCAACTGCAGAAGACATCAGGCGTTTCCGCAGAACGAACCACACTGATTGGCTTTTCACAAGGCGCCATCATGGCCCTTGAGGCTACTCAATGCATCCCAGTTTTGGCAGGCCATTTGATTGCGTTTTCCGGCAGATTCGCCTCAGCGCCAAGCATCGCGCCTGATGGGACTGCTGTTCATTTGATTCACGGCGATAGAGACGCTGTTATTTCCGTTGAATACAGTCGCCAAGCTGCTCAGCAACTGCACGCCTTGGGCGCAAAAGTTTCCCTCGATATCGAGCCTGGAATGAGCCATGGCATCAATGCGCGGATGATTTCTATGGCTCTTGATCAAAGCCGGGCATAGACACAACAATGAAATCTGGGAACTTGCTTAACCAGGAAACTGTCAAAGACGTCATCGTTCTAGAGATTGGCCAAGAAACCAGCCTTGTGCAGCGAATGGCCAACGAACACATGCGGTTTTGCAATGAGTTGGCGTGGGGTATGGATGGACTTGTGCGGCAATGCATTAATCATGAACCGGCATGGCCAATCGAACTCGAACATGCCATTGATCTGACGGAAGAGGCAGTGATGCCCCTCGCACCAAAGTTTGCGGATGCACATGAACTGGTCTTGCAAGGCCCGGGGGGAAGCATGATTGCCACCACGCTACAGGCCTGCGGCATCTCGCAGCCTGTGCTGACATTGGACGAGGTGGAGGCATTGTTCAATCGATTGGTCGCCGTCAGTCAAGGTCGGCCAGCAAACCTGGAAACACTGCCAACAGATGTGCGCTTTGTAGGCGCATTATTGATACTGCGAGAGTTCATGCACCATCTGCGCATTGCAGTGGTCACCCTTCCATTCAAGGCCTCACAAATTTCAGTCTGAAGGCATCAGAAAAATATCAGTGATGCAAGCGCTAGGGCCAACAAAGCAGGAAAATCCATACGATTGTTAAATGGATTTGAAAAGTCGCTGCGTTAAACAGTCGACTTTTCAAGCGAACACGCCCATGCCTAAGGGCCTATTCAATCCAAGAACAGATTTTAAATTTTGATATCTAAGCGCTGAATCAACTGTTTAAAAACTGCGTTATCCCTAGCAAGAACGGCTTTAAAACCTGCTTCATCTAAGTAACCTTCGCCCATATTTTGCTTAGCCATGGTCTCACGCATGGCCGGTTCCTGCAATGTATTAGCGACCATCGCTCTCAATGTTACAAGAACTTCGGGAGGCGTTCCTTTAGGTGCAGCCATGCCACGCCAACCACCGATCAAGAGGTCAATGCCCCGCTCACGCAAGGTTGGAACCCCTTCCCAACCGGCCTTGATACGACGGTCGGACATGACTGCCAATGGGCGAATTTTTCCAGCGGCCACATGAGTTGCAACCTCCACTGGCGTCACGGCGACAGCATCAATGTGACCTCCAAGCAAGTCCAACACCGCAGGATTCGCGCCCTTAAATGGGACATGGTTTAAACGAATGCCAGCTTTATCTTCAAGAGCCGCAGCCGCAAGATGCCCAAGAGAACCGAGGCCTGCATTTCCCACTTTCATGTCACCAGAGTTTTTCTTGGCAGCGCTTAGAAAGTCTTCAAGGGTTTGGTACGGGGAATCAACACGGACGGCAAGCGTAGCTGGGTCTGCATTTAAACGTGCAATTGGCGCGAAGTCTTCGTACGTCAACTTAGTCATGCCCATATGTGGAATCATCGTAATTTCTACAGTGATGATCGCCAACTTATACCCATCAGGTTTTGAACCTGCCAAGTCAGTCCACCCCACTGAGCCACTAGCACCCGCTTTATTTGTCACGATCAAATTCTGGGCAAAATGCTTTCTTGCAGACTCAGAAAATGCACGAGCAAGCACGTCAGTGCCACCACCAGCGGCGAACGGCACGATCAACTCAACAGGCTTATTCGGATAAGGGCCCGTTTGCGCCATCGTTAAATTGGGAGCACCAACAGCCGTGGCAGCAAGTGCACCAAGAACGCTTCGACGTGATATGAAATGAGTTTTCTTGTTCATTTAGTCTTCCTCTCAATAGGCAATCAAACTTACTCCAAACGAATGCCAGCTGTTTTGATCACGTCAGCCCACAACTTTTGCTCACTGCGAGTAAATGCTGCAAACTCATCAGGCGTCATTCCCATAGGTTGAATACCTAACTCTTCCAATTTCGCCCGTGTTTCAGGATTTTTAAGAGCGATATTCAACTCTTTATTAAGACGAGCAACGACGGGTTGCGGCAACTTAGCTGGTCCCACAAATCCTTGCCATGCATAAGCTTCAAAACTAAAACCTGCCTCTGCCATTGTTGGAACGTCTGGCAAGACTGAAAGTCTTTGTGGTGTTGCGACGGCCAACACTCGGACTTTGCCACTCTTGATTAACGACAAACTAGGTGGCAGATCCACAAACATAGACTGCACTTGACCAGCCATCAAATCTTGTAAAGCTGGGGCAGACCCTTTGTATGGGACATGCAAGATATCAGTTTTACTACGCTGCTTAAAAAGCTCTAATGCGACATGCAAAGGCGAGCCTGGCCCTGAAGATGCAGAAGTCACTTTTCCAGGATTCTTCTGCACATAAGCCATGAATTCTTTTAAGTCTTTCGCAGGGAAAGAGGGCTGCACAGCAAGAACCAAGGGCATGCGTCCCAGCCCACCAATCAACGTAAAGTCTTTATTAGCGTCATACGTCAAACTTGCATACATCGCGGGGTTAAAGGCAAGCGTGCCAGAGTCCGCAGTACCAACCGTATAACCATCAGGCGCCGAGCGAGCAATCGCTGTCGCACCAATGATGCTAGCCGCACCTGGTTTGTTATCAACGATGACGGATTGACCAAGGTCTTGGCTCATTTTCACAGCCAAATTTCTAGCAATCACATCCGTTGTCCCGCCTGGGGCATAAGGAACAATCCATTTGACTGCTTGGTTCGGAAAATTCTGCGCATGGCTTGGTGCCATTGCTGCGGCACTGCAAGCAGTTACAGCCAGAATTCGCAAAAAATGTTGTCGTTTCATAAAGTTGTCTCCTTAGTGTTTTAGAAAAGATTCACGCGGTGAGTGGTTAACGATCTGTTGGTGGACTTTTCAAAATCCACTCATGAGCGGGATCGTTATGAAAAGCCCAGTGGCGCGCAGGTCCGGCCATCGTGTTTAAGTAATACAAGGTGTAGCCATGCGGAACTACGCATGGGTGGTACCCCGAGCAGCGATCTTCTTTGTCATCGCAACCACTTCTGCAGTTTGAATCGCAGATATGGGACGTCCGCCAAGCTCGGGAAACACATCAGCACGCAAACGCTTGATCACATACTCGGCATGACGCGGACTCTTCGTCGGCTTCCAATACTCAAACCAAGCCTCTGCAACAGCCGCGAATGAATTCTCGGCTGCGATCTGACGAACCAACTTGGCGGTCTTGCGCTCCTGCATCGGATCACGACCAGCATTCTTCTCGCGGCGAGCCTCGTCACGCAATTCACGGGCTTTGGCCAAGGAAACATCGGGGTACATCCCCAGTGTCAACAGCTTTTGCTTGTCATCAGCGTAGTAGCGCCAACGCCAGCTTTTTCCGCCAGAAGGCGAAATGAACAGAAACAGACTGCCTGCATCGGTCAGTTTGTAGGCTCTGTCTTTGGGCTTGGCTTGTTTGACTGCGATCTCTGTGAGTGCCATGGTTCTGCATCCTTTTGATCAGGATACCCGATACCACGATTACGACATAGGAATACCACGGGAAATGACACGATTGAGAACGAGCTGCAGCTGGACCTCATTGGAGTAACCAACATAGAAAAAGCCCCGTAACACTAGGTATTACGGGGCTTCTCATGCTGTCGTCCGATTTGAATGAATCTTGTCGGACTTAATTTTGGCGGAAACGGAGGGATTCACAT
>Ga0213920_1000866_pt1 | contig 19056 bp, 16 predicted proteins | sample McNCre1117MG_FD_161054 | JGI IMG/M metagenome (GOLD analysis project Ga0213920, IMG submission 161054) | Freshwater microbial communities from McNutts Creek, Athens, Georgia, United States - 11-17 MG | ecosystem: Environmental > Aquatic > Freshwater > Creek | place: USA: Georgia | collected...
CGTGGGCCTGGACCAAGGCGCGGGCATTGCCGGGGTTGGTTTCTAAATGCAGCACGCGGTTGGCGTGGGCGTAGAGCACAGGGTCCGACTTGACTTGCTCATACGCGGGCAAGCGAATCACGCTGCGCTCACGCGGTGGCACTTTGAGTTTGCCTTTGCCCTGCAGCGCAGGGTTGTCGACAAACTTGAGCGGAGAAATGGTGAAGCCTTGGGCGCTGCCTGCAGTTGCGGCATTGGCCGCATCCGCCACCGCATTGGCCTCGTCCTCGCGGGCACAGGTTTCACCTTGTGCCTTGGCTTGGTCGCTGACCATCAAATACGGGTTCACGTGGGCCTCGACACGCCCTGGCACGTCAATGCTGGACGAGTCAATTTCAAACCAACCTTCAGGTGTTTCGCGACGCACAAAAGCCGTGCCACGCACATCGGTGATTTGCTGCACGGGCTCTTTGGCGGCCAAACGGTGGGCAATTTCAACAATGGCGCGTTCAGCATTGCCGTAAAGCAGCAAGTCGCACTTGCTGTCCACCACCACCGAGCGGCGCACTTTGTCAGACCAGTAGTCGTAATGCGCAATGCGGCGCAACGAGCCTTCGATGCCGCCCAACACAATCGGCACGTCACTGTAAGCCTCTTTGCAGCGCTGGCTGTAGACCAAGGCCGCACGGTCGGGGCGCTTGCCGCCAATGTCGCCCGCGGTGTAAGCGTCGTCACTGCGAATTTTGCGATCTGCCGTGTAACGGTTGATCATCGAATCCATGTTGCCAGCGGTCACGCCGAAGAACAAATTCGGTTTGCCCAAGGCCTTGAACGGATCGGCGCTTTGCCAATCGGGCTGGGCAATGATGCCCACCCGAAACCCTTGGTTCTCCAGCATGCGGCCAATCACCGCCATGCCAAAGCTGGGGTGGTCCACATACGCGTCGCCCGTGACGATGATGATGTCGCAACTGTCCCAGCCCAGCTGGGTCATTTCCTCGCGGCTCATGGGCAAGAAAGGGGCCGTGCCAAAGCGAGCGGCCCAGTACTTGCGGTAACTGTTCAGCGGCTTGGCGTTGCGGGGGAAAAGGGAGACGTCGGCGTAGGCATTCATGAGCCGCTAAGTGTACGGGTTAGCCCCTGTCCGCAGGTTTTGCGGGGTTATCCGTGGCCCATGACAAATGCACGTTCTTTTGCGTCGCCAAACTGGCCACGTCGGCTGGCGAGTCCACATCTTGGCGGTAATTCTCATTGGCGGTGGGCCAGCGGTACAGCTGTTCAGGGTGGGCGCGTTGCCACTGTTTGCCCCCAACGTCGGGGCCTGACGCCAGCAAATCGCGGCGTACCGACTCAGAAAACACCACCGGATTGCCAGGCAAACCCGCCACCATCGGCACCAGCATGTCCGTGCCTGTGGGTCTGCGGGTAAATGCCTGCAGCAAGTCAGCCACATCAGCGGCCGTGATCAAGGGTTGATCGGCCAACGCCACCACCACGCCTTCCGAGGGCTCGGGCAAAGCGCGTAAACCGAGGTGCAAAGACGAGGCTTGGCCTAGGTCTGGCGCTGGGTTTTGCACGATGTGCACCGGCAACCCTTGCAAGGCGGGGCGAATTTGAGCCGCGTAATGCCCCACCACCACCACCACATCGCGCACCCCCGCTGAAAGCAGCGCGTGCACCAAGTGCCGAATCAAGGCCTGACCATCCCGCTCTAACAAACACTTGGGCCGCCTTCCCATGCGTGTTGCGGCCCCTGCGGCCAACAGCACGGCGCCGAATGGCGAAGGGCTCGAGACCATCAACGAATGCCGCAAACCAGCACGCCAGGGTCGTTGTGCGCCACGTTTTGGGTATTTTTCATGTGCGCCACGTCCATGTCACGCGGCAAAGGCACGCCATTTTTGACCGCCAGCACCTCGGCCATCACACTGACCGCGATCTCGGACGGCGTTTTGCTGCCGATGTAAATGCCAATCGGGCCGCGCAAGCGAGCCAATGACGCTTCTGTTTGGTCAAAGTGCTCCATCATGCGTTGATGACGCGCTTCGTTGTTGCGGCGCGAGCCAATGGCGCCCACGTAAAACGCCTCGGTGTTGAGGGCTTCGAGCAAGGCCAAATCGTCCAACTTCGGATCGTGGGTCAAGGCAATCACGCAGCTGCGGCTGTCGGGCTTGAACTGCTGCACCACGTCATCGGGCATGTCTTTGAGCACGGTCACGTTGGGCACCGACCAAGCCCCTGTGTATTCCTCACGCGGATCGCACACCGTCACCGCAAAGCCAGAAAACAAGGCCATGGTGGCCAAATACTCGGTCAACTGCCCCGCCCCGACCAACAACATGCGGAACTCGGGCCCAAACGTGTTGACCAACCGGTCTGCGTCGATGCTGAGTTCAGCCGTTTGTTCGGTCGCATGCAAGCGGCAAGCGCCCGTGTGCAAATCGAGATGGCGCTGCATCAGACGACCTTGCGCCAACGCCGATAAAAGCTCGGCCAGCAAGACAGGATCGGGGTCGAACTCCAACACCAACTCCAAGGTGCCGCCACAGGGCAAGCCAAAACGGTGCGCCTCGTCGGCGGTGACGCCGTATTTCACACGCTGCGGTGCGCCGCTGGGCAGGACTTGGGGCGCATCTTGTGCCTGAGGGGATGCGGTAGACGCGTAGGCTTGGGTGAAACGGTAAATCAAATCATCTTCAATGCAACCGCCAGACACGGAGCCCACCACCGCACCGGTTTCGCACAAGGCCATGATGGAGCCGATGGGCCTAGGTGACGACCCCCACGTTCGCACCACGGTGGCCAGCAGCGCGCGTTGACCACTTTGCCGCCAAGTTTGCAGCGTGCGCAGCACCATCACATCCAAATTTTCCATTCACCGTGTCTCCGTGTTGTCGTTGGGCCGTTCAGTGCTTACCCGGCTCTTGATGGCCGCCAAACTGCTTGCGCATGGCCGACAACATTTTGTCTGCAAACGTGCTGATTTGGCGTGAGCGAAAACGCGCAAACAAAGCCGCAGACAACACCGGCACGGGCACCGCCTCTTCAATGGCGGCGTTGATGGTCCAACGGCCCTCGCCGGAGTCTTGCACATGGCCCGAATAGGCCTTCAGTTCAGGGTCTTCGGCCAACGAGATTGCCGTCAAATCCAGCAACCACGACGACACCACGCTGCCGCGTCGCCACAGCTCGGTGATGTCGGCCAAATCCAGCTGGTAACGGCGATCGGCGGGAATGCTGTCTTGACCCACGCCTTTGAGCACATCCATGCCCTCGGCGTAGGCCTGCATCAAGCCGTACTCAATGCCGTTGTGAATCATCTTCACGAAGTGGCCCGAACCTGCGGGGCCGGTGTAGAGGTAGCCCTCCTCCGCCGTCGACACTTTGCCTTCGCGACCGGGTGTTTTGGGGATGGTGCCCACGCCGGGCGCCAAAGTTTTGAAAATCGGATCGAGGTGCTGCGCCGCCGTGGCGTCGCCGCCAATCATCATGCAGTAACCACGGTCCAAACCCCACACGCCACCGCTGGTGCCCACGTCGAGGTAACGAATGCCTTTGGCTTTGAGCATCTGCGCGTGACGCACATCGTCTTGGAAATTAGAGTTGCCGCCGTCAATCAAGATGTCACCCGGCTCCAACAAGGTACTCAACATTTGGATGGTCGATGCCGTGATCTCGCCCGCAGGCAACATCACCCACACCGCACGGGGCGCTTGCAGCTGCGCCACCAAAGACGCCAAATCATGGCTGGGCGTGGCGCCTTCTTGGGCGAGTTGGGCCACGCTGTCAGGGTTGGCGTCGTACACCACGCTGGTGTGACCATGACGCATCAAGCGCCGCACAATGTTGCCGCCCATGCGGCCTAGGCCAATCATTCCAAGTTGCACAGCTGTCCCCTTTGACGTGTTAGTTGAATGGTCGCACTTTACGTGCAAAACCTCGTTTTAAACGGACGTCAAAGCCTCAACGGTGACACCCTCACCCCATAACTGGGCAATGGTGCGTTGAACTTGCGGTGCATCGCCCGTGGTGAAGAACCAGGTGTGCCCCAACTGCGCGCCCGACACCCCATGCGCGGGCCCCAAACGCCGCACCAACTCACGCGCCACGGCTTCGGCAGGGTCAATCAAGGCCACTCTCTCACCCGCCACGCGTTGGATGGTGTCGCGCAAAAAAGGGTAATGCGTGCAGCCCAGCACCAGCGTGTCGGCCCCTTGGTCGACCAACGGCTGAACGTATTGACGCACCAGCGCTTCGGTCTGGGCGCTGTGCAAATCGGCCTGCTCGACCAATTCCACCCAGCCGGGGCAGGCCTGCAAAACAATGCGTACCTGTGAGCCGTGCAAGGCACACAAGCGTGCCACGCTGTCACTTTGCACCGTGGGACGCGTGGCCAAAACGCCCACCACACCGCTGCGGGTGTGTGCCACAGCAGGTTTGATTGCGGGCTCAATGGCCACCACGGGCAGCGCGATGTTTTCGCGCAAACGGCGCGCCGCCACCACCGTGGCCGTGTTGCATGCAATCGTGATGGCCTTCACGCCAGACGTTGCCAACCATTGCCCCACGCTCAACGTGCGTTGGGTGATGTAGGCCTCGGTTTGATCGCCATAAGGTGCATGACCCGAATCGGCCACATAAACCAAGTTTTCAAAGGGCAACGCGTCGCGAATGGCGCGCAAAACGGACAAGCCGCCAACACCGGAATCGAAGACGCCGATGGCGCCTGCAAAGTCAGGCTGATGCATTCGCGGTTTGCAGGCTTGACTCACGCACCACCAAAGACGTGGGCAGCAACTGCGAATCGGGCTGTTCGCCGTCCAGCAGGGCTTGTAAACAATCGACCATCACGCCCCCCGCCAACTCAATCGGCTGGCGCACGGTGGTCAGCGGTGGAAAACTGTGCGAGGCCATGTCGATGTCGTCATAACCCACCACACTGACCTGCTCGGGAACTGCCATGCCTTCGCGCTTCATCACGCCAATGGCGTTGATGGCAATCAAATCACTGGCCGCCACCAACGCATCAAAATGAACGCCCGCTTGCAAAAATCCACGCATCGCCGCTTGTGCCTCTTCGGCCGTGAACGGGCTGGGAATGTAGAGATTGGGGTCCACAGCCACACCAAATTTCTCGTGCGCCTGCAAATAACCTTCGTACCGCTTGGTGGCTTCAGGCATGGCGGTGTCGCCCATGAACGCGATGCGACGGCGACCAGCGGCCAACAAATGCTCGGTGGCCAGCGCACCGCCACTCAAGTTATCGCTACCCACGCTGCAATACAGCTGCCTAGGCAATTGCGCCCCCCAAACCACCAGCGGCACATGGCGTCGCGCCAAGTCGTTGAGTTGGTCGTGATGCCCCCACTGGCCGATCACGATGATGCCGCGGGCTCGGCCGGTGTCGTACAAAGCCGCCATGTCGTCGAGTCGATCGGCGTCCACGCGTGACAACAACATGTCGTAGTTTCTGTCGGTCAAGGCATCCGCCAAACTACCCAACATGCCCAAGAAGAATGGGTCAGAAATGTGCTGACGGGTTTTGCGGTCGTAGGGGATGACAACGCCAATGGTTCGGTTATCGCCCATGCGCAAGCTTTTGGCGCTTTGGTTGATCGTGTAATTCAAAGAGCGTGCAAGCTCAATGATGCGAATACGCGTTTCATCATTGGTCAGTGCGCTGCCATTCAAGGCGCGAGAAACGGTTGAAGTCGACACGCCCGCCATACGGGCAATGTCGATCATTTGGATTTTTCGTTTTTCAGGATCTGAACTGGCCATGGGCTAGGAACTGGTTATTTCAGCTAAAAATTCTATAAACCCAATGATAGGCCTTCACTTTGCCAAATTCAGCCAAAGCGATGCAAGAAGCGCGGCCGTGTCGTCACCTTTCACACTGGCCAGCATGGCTTTGGCGGCATCGGCTTGGTCACTTTTCAACATGGCAATGCCACAGTGCAGGCGAGTTTCAGCCTCGCGGCGTAGCCCCCCTTTGGCCAACGCCTTCTCATAGGCCGGTACGGCTGCTTTCCAAGCGCCTTTGGACAGCTGAACATCGGCCCATTGCGCCAACAACACCGCGTCTTCGGAATTGGGGCCCACGGCTTGCATGGCCTTGTCATCTTCTGCCGTGCGTTGCAGCACTTGTTTTTTCAAGTTGCCTGCGGTCGCGGGCTGAGGCACTTTGTCGAGCATGCGTTGGGCTTCGTGCGGCAGACCGGCCTTCAAAGCTGCTTGGGCCACGTCCGCGTAATCTTCGGCATCTTCTAAATTCTCTGTCGCATCCATCAAGCGAAACACATCTAGCTGATAGCGACCATTGAAACCAGTTTGGCGGGGAATACGGTTGAGTAAATCACCCCAATACGCTTGGCTCGGAAACCGTTTGACCAACTCGGTCAAGGTTTTGACGTAGCCCGCTTCGTCTTTCACCTGTTGCTGGCTGAAGGCGTACAGGCGCAACTCGGCCTCGTCGGGCAACTTGCCCGCTGCCGCGTCGGCTTGCCGCTTGGCGGGCATTTCTTTCAACACCTCTTGGTGCGCGCCTTGCACAGACAACGACTGCATCAAGGCCAAGCGAATGCGGGTATTCGCGCCGCCTTGCTGCAGGTAGCGGCGCGACCACTCCACCACACGCGGATAGTCTTTGGTGCGCAGGCTCACGTTCACCATGGTTTCCATCAGCGTCAAGCGGTCTACCTCGGGCAAGTCTTTGCTTTGCAGCAAGTAGTCCAGCGAAGAAGCCGCCAAATCAAACTTTTGGGCATTCATCGCCGCGACCACAGACAAGCGCTCCAACAGCATTTTTTCAGCCGCCGTTAACTGCGCCACTTGGCGTGCTTCTTGGATTTTCTTCAAAGCTTCTTCAGGCTGCTTAGATTGAATCGCTTCTTGGGCCGCCTGCAAAGGCTTGGCCACTTCTGAACGCAAATTCACCTGCGCTACGCTGCCCAACGCCACGCCCAACACGCTCCATGCAAATAATCTTTTCCACATACGCCTATTCCTCATGTGATTAAAAAAAAGCCCCGCCTCTTGCGAGGAGGGGCAAGGGTTTTCAGACAGAAAACCTTGAAGAAATCAATTCACAAACTGCTCTGAGCCCACGATGCCCAGCTTGGTCAAACCCAGACGCTGAGCGTTGGCCATCACGGAGGCCACCGCACCGTATTTCGCCTTGGCGTTGGAGCGAATGTGCAGTTCAGGTTGGGGCTGCATCAAACTCGCCTCTTGCAGTTTCAACTCCAACTCCGCACGCGAAGCCAATGGTTTGCCGTTCCAATTGATGACGCTGTTGGCATCCACCTCAATCTTGATGACCACAGGATCCACCTTTTTCGTGGCGGGCTTTGACACCGGCATATCCAAATTGACCGTATGCAGTTGCGCAGGGATGGTGATGATCAGCATGATCAACAGCACCAACATCACGTCAATCAACGGCGTGGTGTTGATGTCCATCATCACTTCTGGTTCGCCGCTGCCTGACCCGCTTCCTAAGTTCATTCCCATATTTTTTCCTTATTCAGCGTGCATCAGTTGGGCTCGGTGATGAAGCCAACTTTGGTGATGCCTGAGCGTTGAACGGCATACATCACACGGCCCACGGCCTCAAAATCACTGCGCGCATCGCCACGAATTTGCACTTCAGGCTGAGGCGTTTTGACCGCGAAGGTCTTCATACGATCCAGCAAGTCGTTCGAGTTCTTGATCGGTGTGTCGTACAAGAAAATCTTGCCCGCCGAATCCACCGAAATGATCACGTTCTCAGGCTTGGTCTCACGGATCAAGTTTTGCTCCTTTGGGAGATCGACCTTCACCGACGTGGTCACCACCGGAATCGTGATCAAGAAAATGATCAACAACACCAACATCACATCGACCAACGGGGTGGTGTTGATCGTGCCGATGATCTCGTCATCGGCGTCCCCTCCAACGTTCATCGCCATGATGATGACTCCTGTTTACTTGTTGTTGGCCAAAAGCACGGAATGCAAGTCTGAACCGAAAGCATGGATGTCTTCCATGGCTGACTTGTTACGACGCACCAACCAGTTGTAGCCCAACACAGCAGGCACAGCCACAGCCAAACCGATGGCGGTCATGATCAAGGACTCGCCTACAGGGCCGGCCACTTTGTCGATCGACGCTTGGCCCGACATACCAATCTTGACCAAGGCGTTGTAAATACCCCAAACGGTACCGAACAAACCCACGAATGGACCGGTCGACCCAACGGTGGCCAACACAGCCAAACCATCTTGCATGCGGCTTTGCACGTTGTTGATGGCGCGCTGAATGCTCATGGTCACCCAGTCGTTGAAATTGATCGCACCCAACATACCCGTGTGCTTGCTCGCACCTTCCAAGCCTTTTTCTGCAATGAAGCGGAACGGGCTGGCTTCGTCCAAAGCATCGGTGCCTTGACGCACATTGCTGGCTGACCAGAAGTTGTCTTGCGCCTGTTTGGCGAAACGGGCAACTTTGTTTTGTTCAAAGAACTTGGTGATCAACACATACCAGCTGCCCATGCTCATCAGCACCAAGATCAACAAGGTACCTTTCGCCACGATGTCGCCTTGGCCCCACAGCGCTTTCAAGCCGTAAGGGTTTTCTTCACCGGCATGAGGGTCTGCCGCAGCAGGCGCTGCGGCAATGGGCGCCACAACAGCCGCGGCCGAAGCTTGCGGAGCGGCCTCAACCGCAGCGGGGGCGGCGGCAGCCTCTTTTGTTTTGGCGGCCTGTGCGTGGCCAACCAAGCCAAACAACAAAGTGGCAGCCAAGCCTGCGCTGAGCGCGAAAGTTTTGAAATGTTTAATCATGATGAAGGGACTCCTTGAGGAAAATTCTGTGTGTATTGACGTTTTGAACAGCGCTTATTCCAAGCGCCATGTGTATTTCATGCTGGCCCAACTTTGCTCAGGCTTGCCATTGAGCGTGCCAGGCTTGAACTGACAGCGTGACAACGCAGATCGCGCTGCTTCGTCCAGCCGGGTAAATCCAGAGCTCTTCTCGACCTGAGATTCAAGCACATTGCCCTCGGGACCGATCAAGAAACGAAGCTGGACGGTGCCTTCTTCTTCGTTACGTCGTGATGCGCTGGGGTACTCAGGCTTTTGGCAGCTGGCTGCGGCATTAATGATAGGGGCTGTTCTCACGGCCACTGCGGGAGGCGCAGGCGGTGGTGGTGGCGCAGGCGTGGTTGAAACCGAGGCAATGGCATTCACACCGGCTGTGGCCGTGGTGGGAATATCAACGGGCGGTACGTACTCTGGCGGTGGCGGCGCACTCTTTTGAGGTGGCGGGGGTGGGGGCGGCGGAATGTCGGGCTTGGCATCCTCAATCAACTGGGCCTCAACAGGCCCTTTGATGACTTTGACGAACTTCTTGGCCAGGCCAGAGTTGATCGCCCAAAACACGAGGATGTGCAACAAAACCACCAGACCCAACCCAAGCATGTGCTTGCTGGGATTGCGTTGCTGACTGGCGTAGTCTTTCATGTGTGTGTGGCTCCTGTTTGTCTTTTGAAGCAAAAATCAAAAACTATCTTTGCAATCGTTTGCAATTCTATTCAAGACATGTCGCCATCAAACCCGTGAAAACCCTTGGTTGTGAAAATTATTGAGATCGAAATAAAAGCCGCACCTGTTGCACGGCATACACACTAGGGAAAGTCCTAGGAGTCAATAAAAAATCTAAATTTCACAAGGACTTAAAGCGAAGACTTTAGTCAGTTTCAAGGCTTTTTTTGTTCAATAATTCGTAAAAACACAAACTCAAATTGCAAACGTTTGCAAAGTCGTTAAGAATCCACCAACTCATTGCAATGCATCCAAGGCAGGACAAAGAGTTCAAACCGAAGACAGACCCAAAATTTGAGGGTTTTTCATTTTTAAAACTTGTATCTGGAGACTTTTGTGAAAAAAACACAAAACAAAATCAATCCAAAAACGATTGCAGTCGCAGCTTCCTTGGCTGCTTTACAAATTGGTGCGGTGTATGCGCAAAACGCGAACAGCACCTTGAACCTTGAAGAAGTTGTCGTGACTGGCACCGCCACACGCGCTTCCAAAATGAAACAAAGCGTTTCAGTCAGTACGCTGTCAACTGAAACCATCGAAATGTCAGCCCCGAGCAACTCGGCTGAAGTTTTGCGCTCTGTCCCCGGCATTCGTGCTGAGGCGACTGGCGGCGAAGGCAACGCCAACATCAACGTTCGCGGTTTGCCCAGTCCAGACGGCGGCGCTCGCTATGCGCAATACCAAGAAAACGGTCTCCCCATCTTGTTGTTCGGCGACATCATGTTCGGTAACGCCGATGGCCTGCACCGCATTGACAACAACTTGGACCGTCTTGAAGTAATCCGTGGTGGCTCCGCTGCCACATTCACGAGCAACGCCCCAGGCGCAATCTTGAACTTCATTGACAAAACCGGTGAAGAAAAAGGTGGTTCAATCGGCATCACCAAGGGCGTGAACTTCGACCGCACTCGCTATGACATGAGCTACGGCGGCCCCATTTCTGACTACACACGCTTCTTCATTGGCGGCTACATGCGCCAAGGCGAAGGCGTACGTACTGCAGGTAACAACGCAGAAAATGGCGGTCAAATTAAAGCCAACATCACCCATGATTTGGGCAAAGGCGACTACGTTCGTCTGAACTTCAAGTCGTTGGACGATCAAGTGCCTATGTTCTTGCCCACCCCCATGACACGCACGGGCGCGTATGCAGGTTTTGACCCATTGACTGGCTTCGGCATGCCAAAGGGTTTGATTGACACAGCAACCAACGCTTACGGTCAAAAAGTGGTGACAGACACATCGACAGGTGCAAAAACAAAGAGCACTTCGTTTGGTGGTGAATTGAACCTTGGCCTCGAAAACGGCTGGAAGTTGAATGAGAAGTTCCGCACCAGCAGCAACAGCGGCACATGGGTTGGCATGACCTCCCCCAACGTTGTGGGCACCGCACAAGCGCTCGCCACGCAATACGGCGGCGTGTCTGCCAAGTACCACAACTCTGGCGTTGCTGCGACAACCGATACCGCATTCGTTGGACACCTGTTCAACGTGAGCGTCAAAGACTTGGGTAACACCGTCAATGACATCAAGGCAACCAAGTCGTTTGCAGGCACTGATGGTTCAAAAATTGATACAACCATTGGTCTGTTCAATATGAACCAGAACATTGCGATGGACTGGCAATGGAGCAGCTACTTGTTGTCCATGAGCGGCACAAATCCGCAAGTGATCGACATCTTGAACGGACAAGGCAACAGCATCAACACAAGCGGGTCAGGCTTTGCCAACGGTGCTGCAGCTTGGGGCAACTGCTGCGTTCAATCGTATAGCTTGAAATACAACCAAACAGCACCTTACGCAGCCGTGGCTTGGGAAAAAGACAAAGTCAACGCTGATGCCAGCGTTCGCATTGACAAACTCAGTGCAAGCGGCAATGCAGGTCAACCCGTGAACTACGACTTGACCAAGCCAGCCTACACCGCTGGGGTGAACTACCGCTTTGACACCAACCTGTCTGCATTCACACGCTTTAGCCATGGCACACGCTTCAACGCTGACCGTATTGCGGGTGGATCCTCCATCAACAAAGCAACAGGCGCCGCAGCCAACACCAATGCCTTGTTTGACACCGTGGACCAATACGAAATTGGCGCAAAACTGCGCGAAGGCAACTTCAGCGCGTTCAGCACTTTGTTCAAGGCAAAAACACGCATCACCAGCTTTGACCCAACCAAGCAGCCTTCTGAATTGGCCGCCAACTACGACGCACAAGGCGTTGAAGTAGAGGCCGGTTACCGCATGGGTTCTTTCCGTGTTGCAGCAGGCGCGACTTACACCGACGCAAAGATTGTGGAAACCAGCATGGTTCCCCAACGTCAAGCGAAATGGGTGTATCAGTTGATGCCAACTTACAGCACGGGTGATTGGATTGTGGGTGGCAGCTTGGTGGGTACCACCAGCTCATATGCTGAAAACAGCAACGTGAACTTAATGCCTGGCTACAAGATTGCCAACGCATTCGTGTCGTACGCCATCGATAAGAAAACCACTGCCAACGTGTCTGTCAACAACTTGTTCAACAAGATGGGCATCACTGAAGCTCAAGCTTACGCCGCGGGCTACCAAAGCGTGCGCACGACCACAGGCCGTGCCATTCAAGCTGGCTTGAAATACAACTTCTAAGCCAACTGAACCACCACGATGCACTTTAATCAGTGCATCTTGGTTGCCTCACTTTGAAGCCTATCAGCACCGAACTCACAAGGTTCGGTGCCTCTCTTACTGAACTGTGAACACTATGTCTGTGATTGAAGATCGCCCCGCTCTCGTCGGAGAGGCCCATCTTCCCGCTGTTTTGAATGACTTGCTCGATCACGCCGATGCGGATCGCGCCAACGTGCTGCGCGCACGTTTAAACCAAGAATTGCCCCAACTGCGCGACCGACTGTCGCGCCTTTACAGCTGTACGCCTGATTACGCGCAGTGGTTGAACCAAGTGTTGGTTCAGACCGTGCAGATCGCCCTCAACCGCCCTGCTGATTTGTGGGCGCTGGACCTGCAACGCGAAGCCAACCCCAACTGGCATTTGCAAGGCATGCTGGGCTATTGCACCTACACCGATAAATTCGCAGGCAATTTGGCGGGCGTTCGCCAACGCATTGCACACCTGCAAGAACTCGGTGTCACCTACTTGCATTTGCTGCCATTTTTAAAACCTGGCACACCGCCCAACGACGGTGGCTTTGCGGTCGCCAGCTATGACGAAGTCGACCCGCAATTGGGCACCTTGTCTGACTTGAAGCAACTCACCCAAGCGCTGCGCACTGCGGGTATCAGTTTGTGCAGCGATTTTGTGTTGAACCACGTCTCGCATGAGCACGAATGGGCCGTCAAAGCGCGTGCGGGCAGTGCCTATTACCAATCGTTTTTTCACTGGGTCAAATCCCCCGAGCAGATCTCTGACTACGAAAAGAACTTGGTTCAAATCTTCCCCAACACAGCCCCCGGAAACTTCACCTTTGTACCTGAAGTGAACGCGTGGACATGGACCACCTTCTACCCCTATCAGTGGGATTTGAACTACGCCCAACCGGTCGTGTTCTCCGAGATGGCGAAGTCTTTGTTGCAGCTGGCGAACCATGGCGTCGAAGCTTTCCGCTTGGACTCTACGGGCTTTCTCTGGAAGCGCGAAGGCACCAACTGCATGAACCAGCCCGAAGTGCATTGGATCTTGCAAGCCTTGCGATGCCTCACCAACATCGCAGCCCCAGGCACCTTGCTCAAAGCCGAAGCAATCATGCCCACGCAAGATTTGCCACCTTACTTTGGACTCGGCCCAACACAAGGCCAAGAATGCCATGTGGCTTATCACTCCAGTTTGATGTCGGCAAGCTGGGTCGCGTTGGCGGAAGAAAACACACAAATCATTCACGATGTCTTGGCACATACCCCTGCCCTGCCCGAGGGATGCGCATGGATGACGTATGTACGTTGTCACGATGACATTGGCTGGAATGTGTTACGCCCTGAGTTAGATGCACGCGGTCCTGATCAGCGCAAGCGATTGCTTCATGCGTCACGTTTCTTTGCAGGACAAGCCGAAGGCAGCTACGCACAAGGTGCCGCCTTTCAAGCCAGCGATACCAACACGGTGCACGGCACCAACGGCATGGCTGCAGCCCTAGTTGGGTTGACTTCGGCACAAACGCAAGAAGAAATTGTGTCAGCGACCTCTCGTTTGACGCTCATGCAATCGCTGTCTCTGTTCGTGGGGGGCTTGCCACTCATTTACATGGGGGATGAATTAGGCCAAGGCAACACATCAGCGGCAGAACTGGCTGCGCGTCAAGGCCCCGATGGCCGTGAGTTACATCGCCCGCGCTTCGACGATGTGCTGTTTGCGCAACGCCACGACACCCGCACCACAGCAGGAACCATCTACGAAACGATTCGTGCATTGGTGAGCGCCAAAAAGCAACACGCCAGCCTGAGCGCAGAACACGCGCTCACGGTGCTCTCAAGCGGGCACCCTTCGGTGTTGGTGCTGCAACGAGGCGCGCAAGCGTTGGGTCTGTTCAATTTCTCAGGCACCAGCGTGACATTGAACCTCTCATCGGCGGTGCCCGTGGGTTTACAAGCGCCAAGAGATGCATTGACCCACCAACCGGTAGAAATCAGCGCGTGCCCACTGGGGCCATATGCCGCCATGTGGTTAACCACTCAGCGCCCCTAAAAATTATTTGGAAACGCCATGACCACAGGCCTCAAACCCAGACTCTCGTTCTGGCAAATCCTCAGCATGAACTTTGGGTTCTTCGGCATCCAATACAGCTTTGGCTTGCAACAAGCCAACATGAGTCCGATTTACCAATACCTCGGTGCAGACGAGGCAAACTTGCCTTTGCTGTGGCTGGCAGGTCCGATGACGGGCCTCTTGGTCCAACCCATCATCGGTGCCATGAGCGACCGAACGATCAGCCGCTGGGGCCGACGCACACCCTTCTTTATGGTGGGCGCTATTTTGTGCAGCATTTGCTTGCTGTTCATGCCCTACAGCCCCACGCTGTGGTTTGCCGCCAGCTTGCTGTGGATTTTGGATGCTGCGAACAACGTGACGATGGAGCCTTACCGCGCCTACGTCAGTGACCGTCTGAACGCAGACCAACACTCTTTGGGATTTTTGACACAAAGCGCCTTCACCGGACTGGCGCAAACTTTGGCTTACCTCACACCCTCGCTGCTGTTTTGGTTTGGTTTGAACAAAGACGCCGTCAACGCGAGCAACATTCCACAGATCACTGTCATTGCCTTTTTAATCGGCTCGGTGTTGTCCCTCTCCACGGTATGGTGGTCAGTGCATTCCACGCCAGAATTGCCGTTGAGCTTGAGCGAAAGGAACGCCATCTTGGCCAAGCCGCGTGGCATCAGCGCCACCCTGCTTGAAGTGCGTGACGCCATCCGCGAGATGCCACACACCATGCGCCAGTTGTGGTGGATGAAGTTGTTTCAGTGGTACGGCATGATGTGTTACTGGATTTACATCGTGCCGTCGTTGGCCCGCTCTATGTTCAACACGGCCGATGCCAGCGCACAAGGTTTTCGCGATGCCGGTTTGTTGAACGGCCAAATTGGTGGCTTTTACAACTTCGTCGCATTTTTAGCAGCGTTTGGTTTGATTCCTCTCACCCGCCGTTTTGGCCCCAAAGTGGTTCATGCGGTGTGCTTGAGTTTGGCGGGCTTGGGCATGTGGATGTTGCCCACCATTCAAGACAAAACATGGTTGTTCGTTCCGATGATCGGCATTGGCTTGGCATGGGCCAGCATCATGGGCAACCCGTACATCATGTTGGCCAAAAGCATTCCCCCAGAGCGCGCGGGTGTCTACATGGGCATCTTCAACATGTTCATTGTGTTGCCAATGATCATTCAAATGCTCACACTCCCGCTTTACTTTGACAGCCTGCTGGGCAGTGACCCACGCCACGTCATTCAACTGGCCGGCTGTTTCTTGGCGATGGCTGCGGTGTTGACTTTGCGCGTCAAAACTGAGGATTGACATGACTGCTGCGCCCCCTGCACCCACAGCCCCCATGATTCGTACCGCCATCGCAGGCGAAGCCTTGATCGATCTGATTGCCGACCCCAAGGATGGCAAATTCACCCCCTGCTTAGGCGGCGCGGTTTACAACTTGGCTCGCGCCTTGTCGCGCCAAGGCGTAGGCACCACGTACTTGAACCCGTTTTCGTCAGACCGCTTAGGCCAAGACTTGAGCGCTCAAATGCGCGCCGATGGCGTGGTGTTGTCGCAACCCAACCCCATCCAAGCCGTGACGTCATTGGCCGTGGTGAACGTGAACGACAGCGGTCACCCCAGCTATGCCTTTTATCGCGAAGGTGTGGCTGACCGTCAAATCACCGCACAGCAAATGCAAAACGATTGTGCGCAACACCGCGCATTGGATGTGGTGTGCTCGGGCGCGCTGGCGTTAGATCCGAGAGACCAGTCTCTGTATATGCCTTGGCTGAAAGCGCAAAAGTCGCTGGGCCAATGCATCGTCATTGACGCCAACTTGCGCCCCTCGGTCATGCCTGATTTGGACAGCTACCGTGCGTGCGTGTCGTCGTTCTTGGCGGTGGCCGACATCATCAAAGTCAGCGATGAAGACTTGGCGCACATGCAGTTGGAAGGTGCCACACACGTTGAGCAAGCTCAGCGCTTGTTGAAAAACAGCCATGCCCAATTGATCGCCCTCACCTTGGGCGCAGAAGGCGCTTGGATACTCACCGCATCGGGTGTGCGCGTCTTTGCAAAAGAAGCCAACGCCTTAGCCGTGGTGGACACCGTCGGGGCTGGCGACAGCTTTTTAGCGGGCTTGCTGGCTGCGTTGGTCAACCTCGCGCCGACGCAAAGAACGCTGCAAACGGTCAGCACATTGACCGAAACACAAACACGCCAAGTGCTCAGTCATGCGATTGCCAGTGCCAGCCTGTGTGTGCAACAGCGGGGTTGCGTACCGCCCACATGGCAAGAGACCGAGGCTTGGGCCAAAGCCCATCCCTCGGTGCTTTAAAAATTGAGAGAGGCTGGCAATTGCGCGGCCAACTCGATTGAATCTGGTGGCTGACACCCCTCACGCGTACAGTTGATCGCCGCAGCCACCAACGCGCGTTCTAAGGTATTTACCAAGCGCTCTTGCGCACGCGTCAGATCGCGCATGGTGTCGTGCAGCACCCAATCGGCCAAGCAACTTCCCCAAAACGTGTCTCCCGCACCGACGGTGTCGACCACGTTGATCACCGGTGCCGCTGCTTGATCTCGGTCAGACCCGACTTGCAAATACGCCCCCTGCCCGCCAAAGGTCAGCGCCACGCGTGAGCAGCCTTGTTGCATCCAATGCGCGGCCAAGTTAGAGGCATTGGCAAAGCGCACGTCTTTGAAGCCCAACAGCTCTAAGTCTTCATCGCTGGCTTTGAGCCAATCGGCCAGCGCCGCAAGCTCTCGCACGGCGCGCACATAGGCGGGCACATCGGTGGCGACGCGCGGACGCAAATTCACATCCACGCTGATGATCCAGCCCAAGCGTTTGGCTGCTGCCACCACGTGCAACACCTTGTGGTGCTCTGGCGGCATGGCCATGAGCGAGCCCGTGTGCAACACGCCCGGTGGCGAAGCCTCCAGCAACGCCACCACGTCGGCCACTTGGTAATCGCGGTCAGCAATGCCTTCTCGGTAAAACCCATAACTGGGCTGCCCATGGTTGAGCTGCACCACCGCCAGCGAGGTTGGCAAAGCGGAGCGTGGCAACAAAGAACGCGCCTTGTTGGCCACCAAATGGTCCAGCAAAGACTGCCCGAACACATCGGTCGAAAACGGATTGATAAAACCCACGTCAGCGCCTTGCAACGCAGCAGCGCAGGCCAAGTTGTACGGGCTACCGCCTAACAACGGTTGCAGCGATCCATCGGGCTGAGAGATGCAGTCCATCAAGGCCTCGCCCAGCACCCAAACAGGTGAGTGAACGTGCGCCTGAACCGGCAAGGCTTGCGATGGGGCTGTCAAGCCAAGCACTCCTGCGGAATGTCTTCAGGCTTCATCGCACCGGTCATCACGGCCACGGTGTCGCTCATGCTGATTTTTTTAGGGTTCAACACGGCCGCACGTTTGCCCAAACGGGCCACATGAATGCGGTCGGCAATTTCAAACACATGGGGCATGTTGTGCGAGATCAGTACCACGGGCAAGCCTTTGTCGCGCACACGGCGAATCAGCTCCAGCACCATGTTGCCCTCTTTCACGCCGAGCGCGGCGGTGGGCTCGTCCATGATCACCACATGCTGCGCAAACGCAGCCGCACGCGACACGGCCACGCATTGGCGTTGACCACCCGACAAGGTTTCCACGGCTTGCGTCATGGAACGAATGCCCACTTTGAGGTCATTCATGCGCTCAATGCTTTGGGCCAACATTTTCTTTTTGTCGAGCATGCGCAACACGCTACCGGCAAAGCCTTCGCGGCGAATTTCGCGCCCCAAAAACAAGTTCTCAGCAATGCTCATCGCGGGTGCAACGGCCAAGTCTTGGTACACGGTTTCAATACCGGCACGTCGTGCGTCGATGGGGGATTTGAAGTGGATGGGCGTGCCGTCCAACGAGATCAGCCCTTCGTCGGGCACCGTGGCACCCGACAAGCATTTGATGAGCGAGGACTTGCCAGCACCGTTGTCGCCAATGACGGCCAAAATTTCGCCAGCGCGCAACTCAAAGTCGGCACCGTCTAATGCGGTCACTTGGCCATAGCGCTTGACCAAGCCCTTGGCCTGCATCACGATTTTGTGTGTATCGCTCATGATTAACGCGCTCCCTTGCGTGAGAGTTGATCCGTGGCCACAGCCAAGATCACCAAAATACCTGTGACCAAAATTTGATAGACCGACGACACGCCCATCAGCGTCAGGCCATTGCGGAACACGCCCACGATCAACGCGCCCACCAAGGTGCCCAACACCACGCCACGGCCCCCAAACAAGCTGGTGCCGCCCAGCACTACGGCGGTGATGGCGTCTAAGTTTTCGGTTTGTCCGGCATTGGGGTCGCCGGCGCCCGTGCGGGCCACGCCCAACATAGCGGCCACGCCGTAGCACAAGCCTGCCAACACATACACGCCCAGCAACACCTTCTCGGTCGGAATGCCGGTCAAGCGGGTGGCCTCTGGGCTGTTGCCAACGGCGTACACGTGGCGGCCTGCGGCGGTTTCGCGCAGCGCAAACCAAGTGAAGAGGTACAAGCCCAGCATCAACATCACGCCGTAGCTGACGGTCGCACCGCTCAAGGTGAAGGTGTTGCCCAACCACGTCATGCCAGGTGGAATGTCGGTGATGGTTTGCGAGCCCGAGTACAGCTGCGTGATCGCGAAGGCGATGTTGAGTGTGCCCAAAGTCACGATGAAAGGTGGCAGTTTGATGCGCGTCACTAACACGCCATTCAAGTAGCCAAATGCGGTGGTCACCAACAAACCGCAGGCCATCGCCACGGGGGTGGAGAGGCCACAGTCGG